>Ga0209347_1003280_pt1 | contig 19285 bp, 12 predicted proteins | sample AutmiccommuBRH23_FD_187382 | JGI IMG/M metagenome (GOLD analysis project Ga0209347, IMG submission 187382) | Deep subsurface microbial communities from Mt. Terri, Switzerland - Autotrophic microbial communities BRH/23 (SPAdes) (version 2) | ecosystem: Environmental > Aquatic > Deep subsurface >...
GAGAAAAATTGCCGAACAGATATTCCTTGCTGCCGTGGAGCACGTTCTCCCCGACAGGCTGATAGCGCAACAAATCAGCCGGGAGGGCAGCCTGCTGCAGATCGCGGGCCGCACCTTCCCCCTGTCACCCAATGGACGGGTATATGTGCTGGCGGCGGGCAAGGCGGCAGCGCTGATGGCGAAAGAGACGGAGAAAATCATGGGCGACCTGATCACCGATGGGCAGGTGGTGACCAAGCATGGGCATGGGAGCAGGCTCAGCCATCTCACCCTCACCGAGGCAGGGCATCCGCTGCCCGATGCTGCCGGGGTGGAGGCCACCCGGCAGATGCTGGCGCTGGCCCGCCAGGCGGGGAAAGATGATCTGGTGCTCTGTCTGATATCGGGTGGTGCCTCGGCACTGATGGCCGATATCCCCGAAGGGAGCACCCTCGACGAGCTGATAGAGGCCAGCGGGCTGCTGGTACGCTGCGGTGCCGATATCTCGGAGATCAATACGGTCCGCAAGCATCTCTCCGGGGTGAAGGGGGGACAGCTGGCCCGGGCAGCTGCTCCTGCGACGGTGATCACACTGATCCTTTCCGATGTGATTGGCGACACCATTGATGTCATCGCCTCCGGTCCCACAGCCCCCGACAGCAGCACCTTCGCCGATGCGCTGGCCGTCATCCGGAAATATGCGCTCGCAGATCGTTTTCCTGCCGTGCTGCTGGATCATCTACACCGGGGGGCGGCGGCCCTTCTTCCGGAGACGCCGAAACAGGGAGATCCTTTTTTCAGTCACGTGTACAACCATATCATCGGGAACAACCGGCTGGCGCTGGAGGCAGCAGCCCGCAAAGCCGGGGAGCTCGGCTTTACAGCACACATCATCACCGATGCACTGCAGGGCGATTACAGCGCTGCGGCAGATTATATTCTCCGCACCATCGAACAGGCTCCGCATCAAAATCAAGCGAAACCGGTCTGTCTCCTTTTTGGCGGGGAGCCCACCCTGCAGGTGAGCGGCAGCGGCCTGGGAGGACGCAGCCAGCACCTGGCCCTCCGGCTGGCCATGCAAATAGCGGGCCGGGAGGGCATCACCATCCTCTGTGCCGGCACCGATGGCACCGACGGCCCCACCGATGCAGCGGGTGCCGTGGTTGATAGCCACACCCTGTCAGATGCGCAAAAGAAAGATCTGGATGCTTTCGATTACCTCTCCCGCTTCGATTCCTACCAATTCTTCCGGCATGCAGGAGGGCATATCATCACCGGCAATACCCGCACCAATGTGATGGACATGGTGGTGGTGCTTTTACCTCCGTCAAAGAGGTTATACAGGCATAGTTAATCCTATCTTTTATTTAAAATCAATCTAAATATTTCATTGCATGATAAGAATTTAGGGATTAATTAAAGGAGGGCCATAAAATGAAAGAACAGATGAATGCATCTCATGCGGAGTTTGTGAAAGCGAATGCCCTATCAATGCTATTTCGGAAGGTGATATAATCTATGTGATAGATCCGGGCATAAATTTAATATCCCCTTTATTGTTGATATTTTTTTCTTCAACGATTTCCTTCGTTTCAGCATCCCTGGGTTTTTCAGGAGTTTCGATAAATGGGAACAGATACTCAAAACTTTAAATATGCATTTCATTCCATGCACCCTCGTTAACCGTTTCGGATGCTACAAGGAATATTATGACGTTCTCCTTTTGAACCATCCGGAAGACCATTTTGAAAAAAGGTTTATGCATGGCACCACCCCTGCTTCAACGATCATCTACCTGTGAATAAAAAATGTGATATACATGGATACCCGGAACCACCAGATCTCATATTGTCTATCATTGAGTTCTTACTCTTTTACCCCCTTTATTACCACAAAACTGCCCTTGCCGTGACCTTCTGCTGGATTTTCAACAATTGTTGTGGCTGGGTTTTCAAGGGTCTGTAAAACATGAACAACCCTGAACGAATTTGTTTCCAGAAGTTCCACAATTTCAACGGCAGAAAAGAAGCTAGCATATTTATAAAACCTGCTTTTATCTTTACCCTTATCCAGGAACTGACCGAAAGGGGTTGCTTTATCTAGCATGGCTATGATAATTTCACCCTTCTTTTTCAGGATTCTATATGCTTCTTGGATTGCTCCTTGCGGGTCATCCACAAAACAAATAGTGGTGATCAGGGCGGCATAATCAAACGATTCATCTTCATAAGGCAATCTTTCGGCTACCCCTTTTTGTACTTCAACACCTCTTGCCCGGGCATACTCCAGCATTTTCTCAGCGGGGTCAATGCCATAATGGATCCCGAGTTGTTCGGCAAAAATGCCGCTTCCGACACCAATCTCAAGCCCTTTTTTATCAACCGGTACTACCTGCCTCAAGGCAAGCAGTTCCGATTGAAATAGGGTTTTGTTTTCAACAAACCAGGCTTCGTATTCCGATGTCAGGTTATCGAAAGGGTTTTTTTTCATGATTAAAACGTAATCACTTTATCACTATCGGCCACCCAGTCGGCTAAAAAGACCATTGTTGAAGTATTTGCCCCTTCAAAATAGGGGTGGTTTTTATAAATCCCACACCGGGCCATACAAGTTCCGCACACTTCCACGGGGACGCCTTCAGCAATTAAGCCTTTCAGCATTTGCGACAAGTCCTTGTCGTAGCCAGCGGGTGGTTTTAAGATATCCCTTGCCAGGTCAACCGAATCGTTCATCAGAAAGATTCTTACTTCGTGTCCTTTTTTCTTCAATGTCTCTGCTAAACGTAAGCCATTCCACGTTACATCCGTCTTATCATACGGCTCGCGGTTGAAAATGATTAAAATTTTTTGCATGTTGTTTTGAGTTTAAAAATTGAAAGTAAGTAATTATCGACTATTCACCTATGATTTTTAAGATCTGATTTACATCATCTCCGCATTCTTTATAAAACTCTTCCTGCGAAGCTTGTTGTACAAAACAGTCGTCTAATACAATTTTTTTACGGCATGGGTGATTATATCCACTGCACGGTCAATTTCGTCTATCGTTGTGAATTTCCCGGTTGAAATGCGCACTGTACCGGCAGCGATCATACGTTCAACGTTCATCGCTTTTAAAACAGATGATATTTCGATTGAATCGGCATGACAGGCTGAACCGGTTGAGATAAACAGCTCTTCGCTTATTAAAGAGGTGAGCGCATGCGCTTCTGTTTTTTCAAATGCTACACTGAGTGTATTCGGAAGGGTGTCGGAAAATTCTCCATTGACCATTACCCTATCGCCCAGTTTGTCTTTTAAGCCGTTGAATAACCTCTCTTTGGCTGTTGACATGTTCTTCACGTTCTTGTCAAAGTCGCGCTTTGCTATTTCGCACGCTTTGCCCAGCGCCACGATATAGGGAACGTTCTCTGTTCCGGGTCTCAATCCCTTTTCCTGGCCTGCTCCAAACATCAGGTTTTCAATTTTTGTTCCTTTTTTCACATACAATGCTCCCATTCCTTTAGGAGCGTATAGCTTATGTCCTGCAATGGTCAATAAATCAACACCCAGTTTCCTGACATCGGTTTCAATTTTTCCGACAGATTGGGCAGCATCGGTATGAAAGGCAACATTGTGTTTTCTTGCAATTTCCCCAATTTCTTCAATAGGCTGAATGGTTCCCACCTCATTGTTGGCGTGCATTATAGTGATAAGCACTGTATCGGGACAGATGGCATCTTCAACATCCTTTGGGTCTGTTTTACCGTTTCTGTCAACCGGCACATATGTAATTTCAAAACCATGCGAATTGAGATAAGCACAAACTTCAATTACAGCAGGATGTTCGATAGCGGAGGTAATGATATGCTTTCCCTTATCTCTGTTTGCGAAGGCAATACCCCTGATGGCGTGGTTGTTTGATTCCGTACCACCACTGGTGAAGATGATTTCACCGGGACTGGCATTGATTAAATCTGCAACCTGTAGCCTGGCCTTTATTACAGCTTCTTTGTTTTTTCTGCCGATGGCGTAGGAACTGGAAGGGTTCCCGAACGAACCATGAATAAACGGCAACATTTCTTGCACCACCTCCGGGTCGATGGGAGTTGTGGCATTGTAATCGAGATAGACAGGCCTATTCATTTTACTGGTTGGTTATTGGTTTCCGATTGTTTTACTTTCCATTCAGGGTATCCATCATCAAGCCTTCGGACTTTATATCCCTTTTCGTTCAGTGTTTTAACCGCCTCATCGGCCAGTACACAGAACGGGCCACGGCAATAGGCAATAATTTCTTTATCTTTCGAAAAGTCTTTCAGGCAACAGATCAATTCGTTTATCGGTACAGAAACAGCACCTGTAATATGTCCCGATTCATATTCAACAGAAGGCCGCACATCGATCAGCAGGACGTTACTGTTGTTCACCATTTGCTCGAGTTCATCCAGGCTGACAGCATTCAACGCTTTGTTATCCTTCCGCTGTATGTTTAATGTTTTTTCCAGTTCCGCAATTTCACTGATCGCATATTTGGTAATATGCTGGTAGAGTCCCGGAAAGTTGTCATTGGCCAGGGAGTAATATACATAACGCCCATCTTTTCTCGACTTTACAATGTTGCTGTTTTTTAATACCTGCAGGTGTTGCGAGGCATTTGCGACGGAAAGATTGGTCGTGTTTACCACCCCCTCAACGCTTTTCTCGCCTTGTGAAAGCATTTCAATGATCTCCAGACGCTGAGGGTTGGCCAGGGCTTTCAGAAGTTTTGCAAGCCCATCATACATGATATCCTTAAATTCTCTGCCTTTCATTGTTGAAAATATTTGATGCAAATATAATACAATGATTCAAATATTCAATAGATTTATTGAATATTTGAATCATTGCCGTTATTCCTGTTACATGGATACCCAAAAACAGGTTAACCTTGTTAATCGATCGCGGCTTGTTCTTGATTCCTTTTTAGGGAGAAAGCACAATAAGTAAGATAAAGTACACAGAGGAGGATGACCAGTATCCCTCCGATGATTCCAAATCCGGTAGTGGCAATCCCCATAATGGGAGTCACAATTCCACCCCCGGCAATGGCAGTGATCATCAGGCCTGATATTTCATTCGATTTATCGGGTTTGGCCTTCAATGCCAGCGAATAAATGATGGAGAAGATGGAGGAGGCGAAGAATCCGACGGCACCGATAGAAATCAGATTGGCTGTTTCATGGGAGATGAATGACAGTCCCAGAAGCGCCACGATACAGGCGATCATATTCATCCTGAAGTATTTGACCTCATCTATCCTGGTCAGCAGGAACACGCCCAGGAATGCGCCAACAGTGCGGCAGAAGAAATATATCTGCGGGGCATATTTGGCCGTATCCAGGTTCCAGTTAAACCGTGTGACCATGATTTTAGCGCTGATGAAATTGGTGCCCACGTCGATGGCCACAATAAAGAAAATCCCCAGAAAAAGCAACACGATATTTCTGTCACTTAACAGAGCGAAGGTGTTTTTAAACGACAGGTCACCCCTGCCAGCTTTTTTCTCCTCTTTGGGTATGGGCGTAAGGATCAGCCACAGGGCAGATAACAGGGTAAAGCCTCCCAGTATCGGGAAACAATAATACCACTTCTCCATCCCGTAGCTGAGCACTGCCAGCAGCACGATCTCCGGCCCCACCAACGAGGAGATGGCCTTGATCACCTGTCCGGAAGTCAGGCTGCTTGTCAAAAGCTTGTTGTCGGTGATCACATTCTTCAACAGGGGATTCAGCGATATCTGCAGGATGGCGTTCCCGATACCCAGAAAGGCAAAGGCGATGAAGCTGGTGATGCTGTTATAGCTGACCAGCGGCAGCAGCATACCCAGTACCGTGATCACCATGCTGATGATAACGGTGTTCTTCCGGCCCCATTTGTTCATCCGGTTACCCACGGGAATACCCAGGAACAGGAACCAGATAAACACCATAAAAGGCACAAAGCCGGTGACGGTGGGTGACTAGTTGAATGTCTGCTGCACGTAATCGGAGGTGATTCCTACGATATCCACGAAGCCCATTACGAAAAATCCAGATAAGATGGGCAGGATCCTTACCACATTTTTAGTTTTCATTGTATAAATGCTTATCAAATAATTGTCTGTTATTTTATTCTTTTCTTACCCCAGCCTGTACCAGTGGTTCCCCTTCTGCCGCTCCTATCTCTTCTCTTAGCTCCTGTAACCGGTGACGCAATGATCTCTGTTTTCTGATGTATCGGCTGTCATTGATGATATTGTTGATTTCGGTGGGATCCTTTTTCAGGTCATACATCTCCCATTCATCCATATCCCCATCACTGCCAGCACCTTCCCCGTACCAGTGAATCAGCTTATACCGGTCGGTACGGATGCCGTAATGCCGTCGCACATTTCCCACTGCCGGGTAGTCATAGAAATGATAGTAAAGCTCTTTTCTCCAGCCGGCAGAGCGGCCCTTCGCGAACAGGGAGACCAGCGACCGGCCAGGCAACTCATCGGGTACTCCCGCGCCGGCTATCTCCAGGAAGGTAGGTGCCAGGTCGATATTCTGCACCAGTTCATCACTGTGTGATCCCGCATGGATCAATGGCGGATAAGCGATTAAAAGAGGGGTACGGAACGATTCCTCGTACATGAAACGTTTGTCGTACAGCCCATGCTCGCCGAGCAGGAATCCCTGATCAGAGGTGTAGATGATCAGTGTATGCTCCAGCTGACCCTTCTCTTCCAGATAATCCAGTAGACGGCCCACCTGCTCATCGATGCTGCGGATGGTCCGGCAATAATCCCTGATATAACGCTGGTACTTCCATCTGAGCAACTCCTTCCCCTCGGGCCTGTGCGCCAGAAACGACCGGTTCTGCTCCGCATAGGCCTTATCCCAGCGCGCCCGTTGCTGTTCGTTTAGCCCGCCGATGGCACCCGGCCAGCTGTCCCTGATATAGTCGAGGGTAGGCTCATCCTGCAACTCAGCTACCTTAAAGTCAAAGGCATACCCCATGTGCCTGTCAATGGTCAGCTCCTGCGTCTGCATCTGACTGCCACGGGTTGCATACTCATCAAAAAGGGTGGATGGCTCCGGAAAATCGATCTCACTGAAGAGATGCAGATTGGGCAGGTCCGGCATCCAGTTACGGTGCGGAGCCTTATGATTGACGGAGATGAAGAAGGGTTTCTCATCGGCGATAACCTGATCGAGCCATCGGATGGCATGGTCGGTAATCAGTGTCGTTACATATCCTTCTTCCTTCACATAGGCTCCCCCGGTGTCGGGTCGCCGGAACCCGGGATTATAGTATTCACCCTGATCAAACAGGATGTCATAATGATCAAATCCCTTCGGTTCCGCGTTTAAATGCCATTTACCGAAGACGGAAGTGGTATAACCCTGATCCTGCAATAATTCCGTGAACCACGTCTTGCCGGTGTCAAGGCAGCACCCCAGCCTCGTCTGGCCATGCTGATGACTATACAGGCCGGTAAGGAGGGTGGCCCTGCTGGGTGCAGAGATGGAATTCTCCACAAATGACTGTCGAAAGAGCATCCCCTTCTCCGCGATCCTGTCGATATTGGGCGTTGACGCCAGCCGGCCGATGGGGTGGCCGTAGGCACTGATTGCCTGGTAAGCATGATCATCCACAAAGATACAAACGATATTGGGCTGTCTGACAGGTTGCTGTCCACAGGCTGCCATGGCTGCCACGGACAACAATGGCAGAGAGGCGATGAGTCGCCTGTTTCGCTGATATGTTTTCATCGGTGCTATTTTATGTTCTCATTGGGTTGTTCAGACAGCTCCAGCACGAGCCTGCCGCCATCGACCACTTCGCTGAACGGGATCATCACCGACTGCTGCGGCTTGTCGTTCAATTCGATGGAATGGAGGTAGATGGCATCGTCCGATTTTTTACCCGTCTCAATCACGAACTCACTTCCCGGGTAGTAGTCCCTGTTCAGTTGGATCGTTATCTTATCAAACAAGGGTGATCCCACCTGGAATGCCGGATTCATCTCCGTCAGGCCCTTCACATCGAAGAGGCCCATGGCCGACATCACGTACCAGGCCCCCAGCTGCCCCTGGTCTTCGTCTTGTCCGTAGCCGTAGCCATGGAGATCATCAATGCCATAGAAGTCATTCAGAATGGAGCGCACCCATTTCTGGGAGAGATAGGGTTTACCCGCGAAATTAAACAGCCACGAGGTGTGCAGGTTGGGCTGATTCCCATGATTATAGACAGTCTTCAGTCCGGAGAAGGCATCTACCTCTTTCCCGCCACCGAAGATATTTTGCTGCGACAGCAGAAAGATACTGTCCAGCCTGCTGTTAAACATCTCCTCACCCATCCGCTTCACCAGCTCTTCGATGTGATGGGGCACGTAGAAGGTATACTGCACCGCATTACCCTCCTGAAACCCTCTCCAGGGCTCCAGTGGATTGAAATTGTCAATGAACAGGCCCTGCGCGTTCTTCGGCCTGATCAGACGGGTATCCTCATCGTACAGGTTTGTCCAGTTCCCGGCCATCTGCTTCAGGAGCTGATAATCCTCTTCTTTTCCCAGGTGTTTGGCAAACTGTGACACGGCGAAACTGCTGAAGCTGTACTCCATGGTATGGGAAGCCCCGAAGCCCGATCCTTCAGCGGTTGTCCTCATCTGCAGATGATCCTCATAGGGAGAGTAACCCCTTTCTACAAACTGCCTCACATCCATCTTGCCGGCACCTTCCAGCCGCCCTTTCCACTCCGTCTCATTCTTCAGGGCAGCTTCAAATCCCAGTTCCGCATCAAAATCGCGGATGCCGCAGTTATAGGCCGCGGCAATAGCCAGGCTGGTGAAGTTAGTCCCCACACCCGATACATACTTGCTGGTGGCAATACCATCGCCCAGCCATCCAGCATCCTTATATACCAGCAGCTGGCTCTTGATCCAGTCGGAGTAATACTCGGGGTATGCCAGCGCCCACAGCTGGGTCAGGTTCCAGAATCCGCCCCAGATAGCATCTGTATTATAATGATGATGTAAGGGATTGCCGTTTTCATCCTGCGCTATCACCCCTACCGAACCGTCGTTTTTGGGATAATGACCATTCACATCACTGGCCAGCCCCCTGCCCAGCAGGGCATGAAAAAGACCGGTATAAAACTTTGTCAGATCGGCTTCCTTGCCTCCCTCCACCGTGATGCGGCGCAGGCTTTCCTCCCACACATCGATGGCATTCTTTTTTGCCTTGTCGAAAGTGAGGTCGGCCGCTTCCGTCACCCTGTTTAACCGGGCATTCTCCACCGAAGTATAGGACAACCCGATCTTCACCTCCACGCGCTCATTCTTTTTGGTCGGGAAGGTCAGATACAGTCCGGCGCCACTCCCTTTTGCACTTGCTGCTCCGGGCGTGATGCTGTCCCTGATGAATGCACCCATTTCGGCCGGTTCTTTATTCAGCACGGCAGAGAAGTACATGCGCACGTCGGCACCCTTCTGATAAATATTCACGTAGACGGGCGAGGTGATCACATAGCCTTCAATGACTCCCTCATCGGTGTACTGCACAAAAGCATCCTTCACATCCCCGCTTTCGCCCTGCTTGTTTCCGATGTCGAAGATCAGATGCGACTGTTCCGATTCGGGGTAGGTATAACGGTGAAAGCCCACCCGCTGTGTGGCCGTCAGCTCGGCCGTCACACCGTAGTCCTTCAGCAACACCGAATAAAAGCCTGCCGTAGCCTGTTCATCCTCCTTGTCGAACCGCGACCTGTAGCCGCTATCGGGGTTGTCCAGTTCTCCGGGCACCGTTTGCAGCGGCCCCACGGTAGGTGCCAGCACCACTCCGCCGATCTGGAATTCGTGGAAGTTGGCGAAACCCTCTATGGAAGAGTGGCGCGCGTCGTAGCCTACCGCCTGCCATCCACCGGGGTTTCCCAGGTGTGCATCGGTGGAAGGAGCCACCTTGGCCATGCCGAAGGGAACGGCTGCGGGTGTGTAGAAAAACCAGCGGCTGTGCGTGGTTCCAATATTCGGATCGACGTAATCGACCAGCTTTTTCGTGTTACAGGCACTGAGTATACACAGGAGCATACCTGCCGTCATGAGGTGTGTAAAAAAAGAACGATATTGCATAATGGTATATTTAATAAGCAAAAAATAAAGTGACTGTCTCATAGGGTTTCATCCAGAAAGAGGTATCATCAAACGCATTCCTGAAGATCTCCCTGTTGTCAATCTCGTGGATGTGTTCAGGACGACGGCCGTTCCAGCTCATCGAACTGTGCACCGTCTGCCGTGACGGATTGTGAAGACGGACCACCAGGCCATGTCCCGCTTTGCCGGGACGGATGGTAGACACGACAATCTGATTGTTCCCTTTCAGCCGGAAAAGGCTCTTCACCGGTGCCTGCCGTGCCGACAGGGCTGCAACCAGCGGTTGTGAGATCTCTGTTCCCCTCCGTCGGAAGTCTCTTTCATTGGGGTCAAACGGCAGGAGGGTATAATGCAATCTGCAGATACCGCTCTGTGATGCCTTGTAATTGGTACGCCAGGAGTTATTCATTGCCCAGGAATAGATGGTAGATGACTGTTGGGCACTGTTCTTCCAGGCCAGGAATTCTTTTGGATCTGCCAGCCATTGTTCACCGGTCATAGCCCCAATCTCGAGCAGGGGTGTGTCGATGGTCGAAAGAAACATCCCCTGCTTCATCCCCTCAATGGCAATACCATTGTTCACCGAATAGAAGTTGCGGTTGGCTCCGGCCAGCTGATCTCTTTCCGGTGTGACCTCCTCAAAAGGGATATCCAGTTTTAACTGCGGGTTGTCTATGTTAAAATCAAATTGAAAACGGACATTCTCATAGTCATAGACATTCTTTTTATCGATGATATTCTCTATATCTATGCGTTGCAAGCCCTGGTAAACTGTCACCTCCTGCAGGAGGGAATGTGTTCCCGGTGCCCCGGAGGTAACCCGTAAGGTAGCAAACACCGGCCCGTTGTGTACCAGAGAGATATCGGCCACCGCTGTCACTGTCGCCACATCCTGTGCATTTCTGCCGGAGTAGATGTACCGGTTCAACCCCTCTTCACCGGCATAGTTCCTCTCCGTTCCGGCAAAGGCGAGGTACGAGATGGCGCCGGTCGTTTTATCAATGGTGAGGGTCACGCTCCCACCCGACAGCGTATCACGCTGCAATGTGTATGCACCGGCGGGGTGAGGGTCGGCTGCATCCATCAGCTGATACACTTTAGAACCCAGTGGCGGGACATCGGTAGCCATGAAATACCAGGTGACACTATCCTTCTGCTGAAGATAACTCACCCTCCCCGATGCATCCATCAATATCTTATCCGATAAATCCATTGCCGATTTCAAATGTACGATATCCGACCGCTCCCACAACTGCGTATTATACACGTGCACATAGGGAGATACGGCATTTTCCGTTGCAGACAGCGCCTCCTCAAACACCCGCCGGGAGAGGGAATCGGCTGTCAACGCAAAATTTCTCTTTTGCTTCCACAGCAATCGAGTGAATTCCGATTCGGGCTGCGGGCCGCTTGCAGAAGCGCCCCAGGTATGTTCCGAGAATAAGAGTGTGTTCCTCCACCCTTCGGTGAAGAGGCTGGCAGGATAATCCTTTTTCCCGGTGAGGGACCAGAGTATCTCAGCCTGGTTCAACCGGTCAGCACTACGTCGGTTCATGGCCAGTTCGCTGGCCGACGAGGCTGCTCCATCCTCCCAGAAGGGAGTCATATCGCCTCCCAGGGTGGGGATCTGCTCCCCATACTTTTCTTCAAACGCAGTAAACAACTGATGGGTGGTACCGATCACGAACTGCGGTGATGCATATTTCTCATTCCATTCACGGATTATATCCGACATCTCCCCATCCGGTGGTCCGTTATCCCCGTACACCGTATACCGGAAGTAGGCCATCTCATAGGGATAACCCTTCTTCTCCAGTTCCGTGAGATATTGCCAGATGGGTTCCGTTCCCGAAGCCGATAGTTTATCGGCCACCCAGCTGTGGAAAAAGGAATAACCTCTGCCAGCCGACCAGCAAAGGATTCTCTCATCACCGGAACCGCTCTCCCAGTAAAAGGGAAAATCGCCCCACTCCCGGTGTATGTTACCCACGCGGCTCCCACCTACGGGGGGATAGAAGGGGACATAATTGGGTGCCAGCGAGAAGTATTTGATCCCGTTTTGTGCCAGCGCAGTCACCATTCCCCAGGAGACACCCGAAATATCGGACATCATGGCAGTGGTAATGTCAATCCCATAGGTGTCGACCAGCTGATGGGCATCATCAGAGAGGTGGGTCAGTTCCTCCTGTTTACTGAGGCCCGTTAAAATACTGCCCAGGGCTCCCTCCACACCGATCTGACCACGACGGATGGCATCTGTCAGCCGTTTAGATTTCTCCCCTTGCGGATATTTTTTCAGATAAGCCATCAGGGGCCATGTGGCTTCAACATTCCACTTGAACTGCGACCCTTCCGGATAGTTCCTTGTCTTGTCGGCGAGCTCCACCGCCCGCTCCAGGTTCTGCCATTGCAATGCCAGCACTTCGTTGTGCGCATGTGTATACCCAATATCAAGATGCGAGTGCGGCAAAAAATAAACCGTCCACATCCTGGCAGCAGGGAGTGTGCAATCTTTCGACACCACTCCCTGTGCTGTGGTGAGGGTGATGCGGCATGACTGCTCCTCATCTGTTTCTCCCGGCGGAAATACGGAAGTGAGTTGTGTGATGCCCGTTAAGGAAGGGGCCAGTTGTTCGGTAGTCGTCTTTCCGTTTATCTCCACCTTCATGGATCCACCGGCATACAGCGGCTGATCCAACACAATGGTGCATTCCCGTCTGGGTCCTTCGTCCGATCTGACGTAGGCCTGCGACGGGCTAAACACAAAATCCCCCACCTCCGGCAGGGAGGCGGCAGAGGCCTTTTTTAACTGATAAAACCGCACCTCACTCAATCCGTAAAAGTGGATATCCTGGTTAAGACGACCGGCTTTCTCCAGGGTACGGATATCATCATCATGATAATAATTGCCGTGAAGGGAGTCTGCCGTGATGACAAAATACTTGGCTGAGATTCCTTTGAGCCGGAGCTGAAAATTGGGCGGTTCCTCTTTTCTCCCGGCCGATTCAGGGATGATGAAGTAATCGTTCTTCCCATCCTTTAAGGTGATCCAGTTTACTCCATCTGCTGAATACTGAAGGTAAACCTTCTGCAGACCCCTGTCGGTATGGTCGCTCTGGTTATGATTCCATATCTCCATATAATCCAGCGTTTGCTGCTGCTTGAACGAGTACATGAGCCATACCACTCCCTTTCTGGTGTTTACCGACGCCTGTGTAGCCGTTTGAGAAGGCCTGGATATCCACATCCTCTCTCCCAGATGATGGGATGCATGGGACCGGTTTCTCAATCCACTGCCATTTATCGTCTCCAGGGCGGGAAAGCCGGGGAAAGCACTGCTTGCCTTCACCTCCAACAGACTCTCTGCTATGGGGTGGTAATAGGGTATCTCTTCCCGTGCCGACACCGGAGATGCCAGCAGTACAAAGAGCAATGAATATATAAGGCCTGGAAAATGCATCGTATCCTATTGATTGGGCAGCCGGCCTGTACCCCAGTTTGTATTTGGTTTATCTCCCATCTCCAGGATCAGCTCGCCTCCCTTTAACAGCTCCGATGCCGGAAAAAAGAAGTCATTCAGCTCCGTCCCGTTGAGTGTGGCACTTTGCACGTATTTGTTTGCCCTGGAAACATGATTGGCTTTGATGATAAATTTCCTGCCCCGGCCATATTGCTCACCCAGGCCTATCTCCACCTTCTCATACAGCGGGCTGGCAATTTCGTACACCGGGTTCACGGAAGCACCACCGTCGGTCTGGAACAGGCCCAGCGCCGCCATCACGAACCAGGCACTCATCTGCCCCTGATCTTCATCACCCAGGTAAGCGTTCGCTGTTCCATAGCCATAATACCTGTCTATGATAGAACGGGACCATTTTTGGGTGAGCCATGGCTTCTTCGCCCAGTTGAAGAGGAAGGCGAAATGCATGGACTGCTGGTTGCCCTGCACCACCGGGTAATCCCAGTACTGGTCGTTGGGTGCATTGTATCGCCAGGGCTCACTCACCTGAAAGCCCCAGTCGAGTCTCTCCACAAATGGATCCTCCCCGATCAGCTGAATCAGGCCCGGCATGTTCTGGGGAACGAAGAATGAGAGCTGCCATGCGTTGCCCTCCACGTAGTGGTGGTTGCGCCCCGACTGGAAGGGGTCGAACTCAGCGGCGAAACGACCCAGCGTGTCGCGCAGGTGAGCATATCCATTCGCGGGATTGATGGCGTTTCTCCACCACTCCCCTCTTTGGGAGAACACATCATATGCCTCCTTCTTCCCCAGGGCTTTGGCAAACTGTGCCACGGTCCAGTCGTCATAGGCATACTCGAGTGTGTTGGAGAAACGGCCCAGCTCAACGGGTACGTACTTATATTTCAGGTAGGGTACCAGGTCACGGTTTCCGGCGAAGCCGCCGGCCACCGGGCGGGCAGGTGTTGTCTGCATCTTCACCACCGCTTCGAACGCCTTCTCCGCATCATAATCGCGGATGCCCATCTGGTAGGTGGAGACAATAAGCGGTATCTCATGCTCGGCCACCATCACCGGGATATATTTCATGCCGGCAGGCCCCTTGGCGAGCCATCCGTCGCTGTCGTACATCGCCAGCTGGGAGTTGACCCATTTGGATGACCACTCGGGGGTGATCAGGTTCCACAGCTGATTCAGATTCCAGAACGTGTTCCAGAAAGCATCACAGCCCAGTGCCACATGATCGGGGTTGGAGAATTTCTGTACTTTTTTGGAAGGTGACATCCACTCGCCATTCACATCACTCCACGTGTTGCGGCAGAAAGCACGGTACATGTTCGTGTAAAAGCGTACCTTCTCCATCCTGTCGTCGGTGGTGATCACCAGACGGTTCAGGATATCATTCCACACCTCTTTCTGGTTCTGCACCACTGCCTCAAAGTCCCAGCCAAATTTACCGGTGATCTCCTCCTGCAGATTCAACCCTGCATTGGCGATGCTCACCAGGGAGATGCCGGTACGCACCTGCACCACCCTCTCCCTGCGGGTGTCGAACTCGACGAAGAGACCCGCCTCTTTCAGGTCCACACCTTTGATGCTGTTGCCGTCCACCACGCTGTCGTTGATCCATCCGCCCACTTTTTTGATGGGCCTGTCAAACTCGATGACAAAGTGGACCACGTATTCCTGATCTGCATCATTGCTCCATACATGGGGCCGCGGCGATATCTGGTGACTGAACCCTTCTATCCTCGTATCACTCACCTGCCGGATATGGACCTCGGGTAACAGGTAATCATATTCTGCCTGCACATGCAGGTCGATCATCACCCTCCCATCGGTATGGTTGGGGAATGTATATTTCTGGAAGCTGGCTCTCTCGGTGGCGGTGACCTCTGCCCATATGTCCGGGTCGGTCAGATGCACCTTGTAGAAACCCAGGGGTGCCTCCTCCGTACTCTTGTCGATGCGCGAGCGGTAACCCTTGTCGGGTGAGAACTGATCCCCCACCTTCGTCATCAGCGGCCCGTTGGTGGGCATCATCCCCAGGCCGGCCATAGTCCACTCATGGATATGGCTGAAGGTGCCTATGGTCTCAAAGGTAGGCTGATAACCTGCCTGCCATCCCATGTTCTGGTTGTCGGGGCTCAGCTTCACCATGCTGAAAGGCATCCAGGGTCCCGGGGCGATCATCCAGCGGGAGTGAGCCGTCCCCATCTTCGTATCCACATAATCGGCCGGCGACTGTGACGGTTGTGGCGACCGGGTGACGTTGCCGCTGCTGAGGAGCCTGTCGTTGATCAGCACCTGATACCGGCTTTTTCTTGTTTTCTTCACGGCAGGCATGGGCACCTCCAGCACGTAACGTGCCGTGTCGAGCACCGTCTCATACAGGGGCTTTCCATCGAGCGTCACGGATAGTTTCGGCTTCCCGGCCAGCCGCTCCACATCGATCAGCAATGGTTGGCAGTCACCCTTCGCCTGTTTGAGTTCATAAGGTGCCGGCGAGATATCACGGATAAACACTTCACTGTTGTTTCTGCCTAAACGGGCCGCCTTAGGCCCTTCCAGGTATACCTGGTCGAACACGATCCATCCCCCTTCCAGCACGGAGAGGGTGATTCTGTTCCCTCCAACCTTCAGATCGGTGGCAGTGAGCGGTATCTCCAGGATCTGTTCCTTCGCCTTGTCGATGTGTCCCTCCAGCACCTCTACCGATGAACCTTTGAGTTCAAACTTCTTCCCGGCATCGTTGGCGGTGACCTTCACCACGGAACGGTTCGGGTTCAGATCCACCAGGTCGACCACAATTTTGAAATCGCCCTTTGTCGGAATAGATTCCAGGTTGAAGAGGATGTTGATATCGTGTGTTCGCCACCCCGAAGTGCCCCAGGTGCCGCCCCAGGTGTCATCCGGCCCGGGCAGGGTGTAAGGGAAATCGTTTTTGTCGGTGGAGTGTCCTACCAGGAAGTAACGGTCTTCAAAACCGAAATCCTTCTCCAGGAAACCCTTGTAACCATCGGGTGCCAGCGCCAGTTCACCGGCAGCATTGTCGGGTTGGCCGATACGCCAGATGATGGTGGGGGGTGCAGCAGCCTGGCAGATATGGATAAACAGGAAACTGCACATGATCAGGACGGTTCTTCGTAAATTCATATGGATTGGTTTTATTCTTTTTTTTGATTGTTCGATTCGATACAGTAAATACAGTGTGTCATATGATCAGGAGCCCTACTGGTCAGGGTGTTTTCTCACATCCAGCTGATGTAATGCAAAGGCGTAGGCTCCATAATAAATGGCTTTGCTGGTACCCAGTGAAGTGACGGCAAGCCCTGTCTTCTTCCGGTCGTGGTAGATCACCTCCCTGTCGCTGCCGGGCACACGCACCATCTGATAGCTGTTTTGAAAAAACGCCTCTCGTCCGGCCTCCTCCATCAGGTTGCATACTTTCATCTGCAGGGGAGCGAACGCATCGCCGTGGAACGTACAAATGCTTCTGTTCATCTCCTTCAGCATGGCCGGAACGATATATTTGGCAGCTCCCGAGAGGCCACCGCCAATGACGATGATGCCATCCACGATGTGTAAGGCGTTGATGATGGCCGCTGCGGCCATCTCACCCAGCTCCTGAAAGCTCTTCACCGCTGCGTAGACGCTGCCTTTGCGATGGCCCTCGGCAATCTCGAAGATATCACGTGGTGTCAGCGCGGTGGCTGCCTCACCAGCGTTCTCTTCATACACTCTCCTCACCGCCCTGATGCTCACGCTCTCCTCCGCGATCAGGTCGCTGTACTTCTTGTTTCTCATCAGCCATACATCGCCGCCGCAACCATTGTCACCGTCCAGCAGGACGTTGTTCAGCACCACGCCCGCGCCGAAGCCGGTACCCAGTGTCACCCCAACTAAATTGTGGTATCTCTTGGGGTTCTGCAGCCTCTCCAGCTCGCTGTTGATCTGCGGGAGCGTGCCTGCCAGAGCCTCACCATACGCAAAGAGGTTGCCGTCGTTGTTGATGAAGACAGGATCCCGAAGTGCTCCTCCAGGAAAGCTGCCAGGGGCACCCCTCCCCTGAAGGCGGGGAAATTGGGCAGGTCGCCGATCACACCGTTTTGATAGTCTGCAGGCCCCGGGAAGGCGAAGCTGATCGCCACGGGTTCCACCGACAGGTTGTTTTTTACCTCCTGAAATCCTTCCACCAATACGCTGAGGCAGCGAGGCAGGTCGTCGGTAACCGCCTTTTTCAATATGGGCGTGGTGATCTCCTTAAACCCTCTGATGGCGGAAAAAAGGAAGTTGGTTCCTCCCGCATCGAGCGTCATGACCACTCTTTCATCGTGCATTTGCATAGGTCGTCGTCAATATTTTTAAGCGGTTAGTACCTCACTGAAGCCCTGATGGTGATGCATTCTTTTCCTTCCGACGGTCCATGAGGCCGGATGGTATACTCCTTCACCTGTGCGGGCACGATACATGTTTCCGCATAGTGAACCACAAAAGGGGGAAAGGCAGCCGTCGGGCTTTCCACAATCACTTCCTCACCCTCTACCAGGTTGAACACGTTCACACTGTTATTGGTGTGGTGACGGGTGACGGTGGTGAACGTATGTCGTCTTGTCTCGATAAACTCGTTGGGGTGCAATCCCGTTCTCTCCTCTTTCCATCCCTCGCCGGAGGCTACCACTGTAAATCTGTTATGCAGGTTACGGGCGGTATAGTCTGTATCCCTGCTCCAGTCGATGACCTCTTTGCCTCTTTCAATATTGATGGGGCGGGGCTTGCCGTCGAGTCCCAGGCGCTGCCAGTCCCACAGCTTGAAAGTGAACAGGTTGGGTGTGGAGCTGATCTCCAGCACCAGCGAGTTGGCACCGGAACAGTGTACCGTACCTCCGGGAATCAGGAAATGATCGTGCTTCCGTGTGGGAATCCTGTTCACATATTTGTCGGCATCGAACACGGCACCGCCGTCCTGCGCCTTCCTCAGGTCAGCGATCATCTCATCCTTGTCGATACCCGTCTTCAGTCCCAGGTATACCGTGGCATCCTCCTTCGCATCAACCAGATAGTAACTCTCATCCTGCGTATAGTGCATGCCGAACTGCTCACGGATGAACTGTGTGGTGGGGTGCACCTGCATGCTCAGGTTACCTCCGCCCATGGTATCGAGCAGGTCGAAACGAATGGGGAAGTCCTTTCCAAAGCGTGCCTCCACGGGCTCACCCAGCAGCTCTCTCGATTTGAACAACACCAGGTTGACCGAAGGGATCTCAAAGTTAGTTCCCTCCACGTTCAGGAGGAGGCTGTTCTCTTCTGGCACACAATCGAAGCACCATCCGTAGTTCGATTGATCCGGTTCCAGGGCGCAGACCTCTTTCATCCACTGTCCGCCCCAGGGTGCCGGGTCGAAGAAGGGCACTACCCGGAAGGGTGCTTTCACGGTCTCTTCCAGCCCCCTTACGAGGGTATCACCGCTGATCATCTTTGGCAGACCGGCGATATGGGTATCGATCCAGTAATCGATCCTGGTCAGTAACCGGTCCTTGTGGCGGTCACAGATCCGCCAGTCGTTGAAATATCCTCTCTTGTACTGCAGCGGGACTGCTTCCTCCCTGTTGTCCACACCAATTGCCATCACCTCATGGCGTCTGAAGCGCTGTTGTATCTCCCACCGCGCCATATCGGCATATACCAGTACCGCGTCATCGGGTGCTATTG
>Ga0209347_1003281_pt1 | contig 19280 bp, 2 predicted proteins | sample AutmiccommuBRH23_FD_187382 | JGI IMG/M metagenome (GOLD analysis project Ga0209347, IMG submission 187382) | Deep subsurface microbial communities from Mt. Terri, Switzerland - Autotrophic microbial communities BRH/23 (SPAdes) (version 2) | ecosystem: Environmental > Aquatic > Deep subsurface >...
CGGCGGCGCCGGGGGCGATGGCGGCGCCGGTGGCGCCGGTGGCGATGGCGGCGCCGGCGAGCCGGAGGGCGAGGCCGGCCAGGACGGTGCTGCGGGTGCGGCGGGCGCAGGCGGCAACGGCGGTATCGGCGGCGCTACCGGTAGAAACGGCGAACGCTCCTGGGGCGGCGCCATCTTCTTCGGTGAAGATTGCCAGATTGAGATGTCCGACACTGTCGTCAGTGGCAGCCGGGCCCGAATCGACGTCGCCACCAGCGTCTACGCGGGCGGCAATGGCGGCAATGGCGGTGACGGCGGCGCTGATGGCGGCGCAGGCGGTGCGGGCGGCAATGGCGGCAACGGCAACCCCGAGGGTGTCGGCGGCGCAGGTGGCGCCGGCGGCAGCAACGGCGCCGACGGCGTGACGCTCGGCGACGGGAACAGCCCGATCAGCAACTTCGGCGGCGGTATTCTCTACAGCGAAGGTTGCGTCGTGAAGCTGACGGACTGCACGATCAGCGGCAACACGGTTGATCTGGACAACGGCGGCGGCGAGTATTACTTCGACGGCTGCCAAACGACGATTGACCGCTGCACCTTCAACGGCAACCTTGCAGGTCTCCACGGCGGAGCCCAGGCGTTCGACACCTCCTGCTCGGCCACGATCACCCGGTCCAGCTATCTCAACAATGTCGCCGGCAATCGGGCCCAGAATGGCGACGGCGACGGCGGCGGTCTGTACCTCTGGTTCGACTGCGACCTCGACGTGAACGACTGCACGTTCACCAACAACACCGCCCGTATCGCCACGACGAGCGTCGGCGGCGCGATCTGCAGCGACGGAATCCTCGACAACGCGCTGGAATACTTCAACGGCGGCGCCCTCCGCGTGCAGAACAGCACGTTCACGGGCAACTCCGCGGCCTTCGGCGGCGCCATGTACTGGTACGGCAACGGCGCCGAGGTCAGCGTGACCGACAGCATCATTCGCAGCAACACGGCCTATCACGGCGGCGGTCTGTACTGGAGCGACGGCGCGCCCACGATCCGCGACTGCACCATCCGGGGCAACTCAGCTCTCGGCGGGGCCACGACGACCACCGTCCCGGCGCCCGCGATCGACCCGAACAATCCGAACACGTGGCCGCCTATAAGCCAGTGGCCCAATCCGTTCGATGTGAACTCCATTTTCGATCCGAACTACACGCCTCCGGCGATTGTGGTGTCGGCCAACCCGGAATGCGGCACCGGCGGCGGTCTGCACGGCCTGTCCTCCGAGGCCTTGATCGAGAACTGCTTCATCAGCGAGAACCTGTCCCGCGGCGTCGGCGGCGGCGTCTACTTCGCCGGCGGCGAGCCCACGCTCAGAAACTCTCTGATCAACGGCAACTCCGCCTGGCTGGGCGGCGGCGGCATCAGCACCCAGTGGTCGGCCGCCCCGCTGATCAGCAACTGCACCATCGCGGGCAACTCCGCCTCCGACCCGAACGATTCGTCTCACGGCTACGGCGGCGGTCTATTCTGCACGTCCAGCAGCCAGGCCACTCTGCTCGACAGCATCGTGTGGAACAACCAGGGGCGGTTCGGCAATCAGATCGCCATTGGCAGCAAGGACGATCCCATGTACACGCAACGGCCGGCAGGCCTGACCGTGAAGTTCAGCGACGTTCAGGGCGGCCAGACCGGCATCCATGTCGAGCAGGGACGCACGCTCAACTGGCTCCAGGGCAGCATCAGCGATGATCCGCTGTTCGTGGCCTCGTACTACCTGAGCCAGATCGCGGCCGGCCAGGCCCAGCAGAGCCCGGCGGTCGACGCCGGAAGCGCGCTGGCCAACCAGGTCGGCATGTCCGGGGCCACCACGCGGACCGACAAGGTCCCCGACGCGGGCCAGGTGGACATGGGCTTCCACTACTTCGGCACGGGCCGGTATCAACTGACGATCTCCGTCATCGGCGGCCACGGCACGGTCACGCCACGGAGCGGCCTGTACCACGACTTCGAGGTCGTAACGCTCATCGCGACGCCCGAAGCGGGCTATCGCGTCAAGCGATGGATCGGTACCGACCGCGATCCGTCGTGGAATCGCAACACGAACACCGTGACGATGGACACCGGCGCCGGCAAGAACGTCAGCGTCGAATTCGAGCTGGACATCACCAATAACCTGCTCGTACCCCAGGATTTCGACACGATCGAAGACGCCATTCGGGCGGCTGGTCCAGGCGGCACGAATATCATCCTCAGCCGGGGCACGCACAACGTGAGTTCCACGGCCGGTATCGATTTCCAGGGCAAGGTCATCGTCCTGATGTCCACCGACCCCAACGACCCGGAGGTCGTGGCCAACACGATCATTGACGCCGGCGGCAGCGTGGATCTGCCTCGCCGCGCGTTCCATTTCCACAGCGGTGAAGACGCCAACAGCGTGATCGCGGGCGTGACCATCCGCAACGGCTACGTCCGCGGTCCGCGTGGCGCGGACGGTCCGATGGGTGTCATCCAGCCCAGTCCCTATGACATCGCCTCGGCTGGGGAGGGCTTCTGGGATCCGCCACGGCCACGTGGCCAACGCGGCACCGATGGGATCGGTGATTCCTATGGTGGCGGTATTCTCTGTGAGAACGGCAGTTCGCCCCTGTTCCGCAACTGCGTGATTACGAGTTGCGTCTCGACCGGCGGGCACGGCGGTGCCGGCGCCGATGGTATGTCCACCACTCCGCAGCCTCGGTGGCCTCAGCAGTGGACCTATCTGCCGCCGGCAACGCCTGATAATCCGACGCCCACCGAGCAGACGACCAGCGACGGGCAGTGGGGCGGCTTCGGTGGTGTGGGCGATGGCAACGGCCACGGCGGCGCCATGGCGTGCCTGGGCGGCAGCAGCCCTTTGATCATCAACTGTACGTTCAGAGACAACGGCGCCTACGGCGGTTTCGGCGGCGATGGCGGCAACGGCGGCAACAGCACCGCCCTGGAGAGCTGGGGCGGTGACGGCGGCAATGCCATCGGCGACGGCCGCGGCGGCGCGATCTACTGTGACGATCAGAGCATTCCGGTCATTCGGAAGTGTCAGTTTGTGAACAACTTGGCCCGTTCCGCCGTCGTAGGTACACCGGGCGGTCCGGGCACCGGCAACGCGCTGCCGACCGGGTATACGCCCGCGGATTCGGGCGCCATCGGTTTGATGATCTCCAACGGCCGAATCGGCGGCGGCGCCGTTTACTACGGACCGAGCACGCGATCGGACATCCAGGACAGCGTCTTCACGGGCAATCAGTCCTTCGAAGGGTTCGGGGCCACGGATGTCTATCAGAGGCCTTCCGAGATCCACATCGATGCCCAGGGCGGTGCGTTGTACTTCGAGACCGGCAACACCGTCGACCTGGACAGGTGCCAGTTCACGAACAACCAGGGCGGTGCCCTGTACGTCGACGGCCGAAGCGAGGTGGACGTCAACGACTGCCGATTCGTCGGCAACGAGGCTGAGAACCGCAGTCTCACCGATTACTCCGGTTACAGCGGCGCCATCTCATCGAGGATCACGATCGTCAACGGTCAGTTGCGGAGCACACAAAGGGTCTTCGAGGGCGGGGCCCTCAACATTGGTCCGAACTGTTCGTCCGTCAACGTGATGAATTCTCAATTCCATGGCAACTTCGCCACCGACCAGGGCGGCGCGGTTCGCACGAAGTCGGACGCGACGTTCCGCAACTGCGTGTTCGGCGGCAACGAGGCCGGCAATCGCGGCGGCGCGTTCGACGGCTACTACGAGAACGGCTACCCGACCGACCGGGTTATTATCAACCTGGACTTCGAGCGGTGCAGCTTTGCGAATAACCGGGCGCTGACCGGCTTGCACGGCCTGGGCGGCGGCGCGTACTTCAGCGACGTCAACGCCGTGATGACGGACTGCGATTTCGTCGGCAACACCGCCAAAAACGGCGGCGCCATCACCGCAGTCACCAGCACCGTGACGCTGAACCGCCTGCTCATCCACGGCAACCGAGCCGTGGGCACCAGCGGTATCGATACGGCCTCGTTCGACATGACGGGCGTCTTCGGCGTCAGCCGGTATCCCAATACGACCGCCGGCGTCGACATGGGCGGCGCCCTGTTCTTCGCCGACACCAATGCCCTCGTTGTGGGCACCCGGCTGACCGAGAACAAGGTCGAGGGCGTCAACGCCACCGGCGGCGCGATCAGCTTCTACGGCGGGTTCGTGTCGCACGAGGTCAGGAACTGCCTGATCGCGTACAACTCCTCCGCCAAGTACGGCGGCGGCATCGCGGCCACGGCTTACGCAGCGCCCAAGATCCGCAACAGCACGTTCTTCTGCAATACTGCCAAGACCCTCGGCGGTGCCGTGTTCTGCGACTGGAGCGCCGACGTCTGGATCGCCAACACGATCTTCCAGAAGAACACCAATCGCGCCATCGCGGTGGCGGACTTCCACGAGGAAGGCAAGAATGAGATCAGCTACAGTCTGTTCCACGACAACCCGCAGGGCGACTTCGGTCTGTACAACAGCGTGACCCAGCAGACCAGCCTGGTCGCGGGTCCGGATCTCGATTCGACCAATCTGGTCGGGGACCCGCTGTTTACGCCCGGACCTCTGGGCAGTTACTACCTCAGCCAGATTGCCGCCGGCCAGTCGGTCAACAGCCCGGCGGTGGACGCGGGCAAGACGGATGTGGCCTATTACGGCCTCGAAGAGAGGACCACGCGCACCGACAACGCTCACGACACCGGTACTGTGGACATCGGGTACCATTATCTCGACGCCACGATGGTGCCCCAGTACACGCTGATGGCCCGCGTCGAAGGCGGCAACGGGACCGTTGCGCCCACAGGCGCCACGTTCTACGCCGGCACGCTGACTTCCGTGACGGCCACGCCCGACAAGGGCTATCGTCTCGCGCAATGGACGGGAACGGACGACGATTCCTCCAAGGCCGCGACGAACCTGGTCGTGCTCTGGTCCGACCGCGACGTGGTCGTGCGATTCAACAAGCCCAGGACGATCACCGTGGGCAGCGACCCGCATTACGGGTCGATCCAGCGGGCGATCGACGAGGCCCAGGAAGGCGACATCGTGCTGGTTCCGACGGGGACCTACAATCCGCCGTTCCAGGGCAGTGCCTACGCGACGATCAGGATCGACAAGGGGATTACGTTGGCCAGCGAGAACCCGGACGATCCGGAGTGCGTTGCCGCCACGGTGATTACCGGCGTTGTTATCGATGTCATGACCACTGACGCTGAGGCGATCATCGAGGGACTCACGATCGAGGACAGCCGGATGCACATCTACTACTGCTCGCCAACTGTGCGCAATTGTGTCTTCCAGAACGCCCATTGGTTTGGCGGTAGTCCGGATAACACCACGCAGGACCCGGATGACGGTCCCAATGGCGGAAGCGTTCGGGGTGGCGTGATGACCATCCTCAACGGATCGCCCATTATTGACAACTGTGTGTTCGACGACATCTCGGCCACAGGCGGCGATGGCGGCCCTGGTGACCCTGGTACTTTCGACGGTGGCTGGGCCGGAGGCGCCTATGGCGGCGCCGTTTACTGCGGCTATGCCAGCAACCCAACATTCACGGACTGCCGTTTCGTGAACTGCTTTGCTCAAGGCGGCAACGGCGGCAACGGCGGCGACGGCGGCAACACCTACGGCGGGCGAGGCGGAAACTGGGAAGCGTCTCCGGGCGACGAAACTGGTCCGAACACGTATTCTTCGGTGAGCTCAACTTCGGTGCCGTACTGGGATTGGTGGGATGGCTGGATGTACGCTCCGTACGATGCCGATGGTCAGCCCATGCAGGATGCCGACGCGCCGTATACGAACCACTACCGCGAGTACTGGAAGTACAGCGGATACGGCGGCGCCGTGTACTGCGAATTTGAGAGCTCACCGAAGTTGGTGAACTGTACGTTCGAGAATACACGCGCCTACGGCGGCCTCAGCGGCATTGGCGGCAGTTCGCCTGACCCGCAAGACACTCGGACGCCGAATCGGCCGATCAACATCGAGTGCTTCGGCGGCGCCCTGTACGCCGCTTATGGCAGCAGCCCGGAAGTGGTCGATTGCACCTTCACCAAATGCTATGCGGATATGACGCTCGATCCGAACACCGTCCCGACGACGGGCGCCCCCATCGATGGTATTCTGCCGACGCCGGATGATCCGTATGTCAGCTACGGCGGCGCGATGGCTTTCGAGGTGGATTGCGCCCCGAGGATCGTCAATAGCACGATCACCGACTGCAACGCCACCATCGGCGGCGCGATCTACTGGACGAAATCGAACCTGGAGATCGTTGACAGCAACGTCGCCAACAACCTGGCCTATCATGGCGGCGGTCTGTACTCCGTCGAAGCGACCGGTTCGATCTGCAATACCAAGGTCGTCCGCAACCTGGCGGCCTACGAGCATCCCGCTGTGCAGGTCGTGCCCGATCCGAACGATCCGAACAATCCGATCACGACGATTGCATACGACATCGGCACGATGTTCGGACGCGGCGGCGGCTACTACTGCCTGAACTCGCCCGTCGAGATCACGAGCAGCGTCTTCCGCGACAACAACGCCAGCGCCTCCGGCGGCGGCGTCTACATCGGCGGCAACGATCCGAACGTGACGATCAAGCCGCGATTGCACAATTCGCTGCTGGTCGGCAACACGGCCGGCCGCGACGGCGGCGGTGTGTCCGTCAACTGGTTCGCCGAGCCGACGATCTCCAACAGCACCATTACCGAGAACAAGGTCACGGGCAGTCAGGGAGAAGGACCCGGCTACGGCGGCGGTCTGTACGTCTCCTATGAAGCCACGGCCAAGGTGATCGATTCGATCATCTGGGACAACATCGGCGTCAATGGCGCTCAGCTCGCCATCGGCACCGGCAGCGAGAATACGCCCAGGCGTTCCGGCGTGAGCATTTCGCACAGCGACATCGGGCCGGCCTACGACCCGAACAAGATGGTGGATCCGATCGTGGCGATCTCCAAGGAGAATATCCAGCCCAAGCCGTACACCGCGCCATCGAGCGGCGGCGACATCGTGCGACAGCGGGCGGAGATCGAGCGACAGTTCAATTCCGGCCAGAACCGCGTCAAGGTCATCGTGACGCTCCACGAGCCGTTGGGCCTGCGTGAAGCGACCGATTGGAACAGCGCCGCATCCCTCAGCCAGTTCCGGACTCAGATCGCCTCCCGGCGGTTCTCCGTCCTGTCCTCCCTGCAGCCGAGCGAGTTCACCTCGCGGCATGTCATGCAGAACGCGGCCGTCTTCTCGGGCGAGGTCAGCCGGACGGGCCTCCAGAAACTGGCCGGCAACGGAATGGTTCGTTCGATCGAGCCGGTCAGAACGTTCAAGCCGATGATGCGGCAGGCCCTTTCTCTGGGCAATGCCCGCGAGGTGCGCGAAGCCTACAGCGGCAAGGGCGTGGCGATCGCCATCATCGACTCCGGTATCGACTATACACACCCGATGCTGGGCGGCACCGGGCGCGCGGCTACCAGCACCTTCCCCAACCAGAAGGTCATCGGCGGCTACAGTACCGGCGACGGCACTCCTGACCCCATGGCGGGCGACGCGCACGGAACCGCGTGCGCCGGCATTGCGGCCGGCACTCTCGGCACCTTCGGCGACTACATCGGCGGCGTTGCCTACGATGCGAAGCTCTACGCCCTCAAGGCCTCAACCGGTGCGCTGGGAGCCTTCGCCGAGGACGACATCCTGGCGGCGTGGGACTGGTGCATCACTCATCGCAACGATGACCCGGAGCATCCGCTGCTGGTCATGAGCAACAGTCTGGGCGGCGGACCCTGGACGGCCGATCCCAACATCGGCGACGCATACTCTCCGGCGTTGACGGCGATGGCCCAAACGGCAACCAGCGTGGGCATCACCATCCTGGCGGCTTCGGGCAATGAGTCGGTCGCCGGAACGGGCATTGCTTCCCCCTCGAACATGTCCGAGGTGATCTCGGTTGGCGCCGTCTATGACACAACCGATCTCGTGACGTTCTACTCCAACGCGGCTGATAATCTCGACATCCTGGCCCCGGCAGATCCAATCCATACCACGGATATCGTCGGCGCCGGCGGCTATGATGCGGGCGATTACTTCGCATCCTTCAACGGAACCTCTTCGGCCACGCCGTTCGTGGCCGGATGCGTGGCCTCGATCCAGAGCGCCGCGAAGGAGAAGATCGGCCGGTTCCTGACGCCCGCAGAGGTCAAGGAGCTGCTGATTCGCACGGGCGATCCCGTGACGGATACCAAGGTTGCGATCACCAAGCCTCGCGTCAATCTCGGGGCTGCTCTGATGAGTCCGACCGGGCCGGCGATCCACATCGGCAAGGGCTGCATGCTCAACGGCTGGACGGCTCCTGTGACCGCCGGATACCCGACCTGGGATTCGGCCCTGTGGAACGCCAACGTGATCGTTGCCGATCCGCTGTTCACCAATGGCTACTACCTCAGCCAGACGGCGGCCGGACAGGCCGTGCAGAGCCCGGCGGTCGATGCCGGCAGCCTGACGGCCGACGCGGCCGGCCTGGCCGATCGCACGACGCGCATCGACGGCGTCGTGGACACCGACCGCGTGGACCTCGGGTATCACTACTCCAAGGCGGTGTCCGTCTACCAGTTGAAGGTGACGGTCGTGGCGGACCCGACCGACGGGAAGACCCATGGCACAGTGCAGCCCGGCAGCGGCGAGTATCTCGAAGGCACGTCCGTTACGCTCAAGGCCATGCCCGATCAAGGATATGCCCTTGCGGGTTGGTACGACGCCAATGATACGCTGCTCTCCGTGAAGTCCGAGTTGACGCTGGTCGTGGATTCCAATGAGGTCCTGCGCGTCCGGTTCCGGCTGCCCCAGAAGGTGGTCGTCTCCGGCAGCGGCAATGCGATCCAACAGGCCGTCAATCGCGCCGGCAACGGTGATACGGTCGTGATCGCGCCGGGGGTCTACGAAGGGCCGATCGATCTGGCGGGCAAGCAAATCCGCCTGGTCGGCACAAACCCCGACGATCCGGCTGTTGTGTCCCAGACGATCATCGACTGTGGTCGGCAGGGACGGGCGCTGGTCTTCAACCGGGGTGAAGGTCCGGAAACCGTCATCAGCGGCATCACGATCGAAAACGGCTTCATGTTGGCCGAGCCCGGCGGTTCCATCTACATCGGCCCCGGGTGCAGCCCGACCTTCGTGAACGTGCAGATCAGCAACAGCCAGGTGCAGTTGTCCAGCGGCGGCGCTGTCTACATCGGCGCCAACAGCAATCCGACGTTCTGGAACGTCCGCTTCGACAAGTGCAGTGCATCGAATGCCGGAATCGCAGCCGACCCGAACGATCCCAATACTCTGGCTCCGTACGGCGGCGGCAACGGCGGCGCGGTCTACATCCACGTGAATGGCAGGCCGACGTTCATCAACTGCTCGTTTGCCAACTGCTCGGCGCTCGGTCTTGGCGGGGCTGTCTACTGCGGCCCACAGGGTCTCGCGAAGTTTGCGACCTGTACGTTCACCGGCAACAGCGCCACCGAATTCGGCGGTGCGGTCTACCATGCGGCCAAGGCGGTCTCGTCGTTCGCCGGCTGCAGTTTCACCGACAATGCATCCGACAATCACGGCGGCGCCATGTACTACAACCGCGAGTGCGTCGTGGATGTGAATGATTGCCAGTTCACCGAGAATACGGCGGCCCTCAGCGGCGGCGCCTTGTACCTGGAGGCCAAGTCCACGGGCCACGTCGTTCGCAGCGTGCTGACGCATAACGACGTCAACGAGGCCGGCGGCGCCATCTACATGTCCGGCAACTGCGTGGACATCGCCGACTGCAACGTGGCCTATAACACGGCCCGTCGCGGCGGCGGTCTCTACTGCTACAACACGCCGGAAGCGAAGATCCTCGGTTCCTCGATCAAGTACAACGAGGTCCTCGGTGTTCAGCGGCAGTACTTCCAGCCGGACTCGAGCGGCACCCTCGTGCCGATCCTGCCGATCGACCCGAATTTCATTCAGAACGATCCGAATGTGGTCGTGGAGGAGATCCGGGGCGGCAGGGCGGTGGCTCAGGGCGGCGGCATCTACGCCCTCGCCGGTCCCAAGCTGATCGCCCATTGCCAGATCGGGTTCAACCGTGCGGCCACTTCGGGCGGCGGTCTGTACCTTATGGGTGGCGAGTATGACCTCAAGACGGTGAGGGACTGTCTTATCACAGATAACTCGGCCGGCCGGGATGGCGGCGGTCTCTCCTGCAGTTGGCAGGTGAAGGCCGAGATCGCCAACTGCACCATCGGCGGCAACGTCGTGAACAGTCGCGTGGGCGAGGCGCTCGGCGCCGGCCTGTTCGTCGGCTACGGGTCGAACGTGGTGGTGATCGACTCCATCATCTGGGACAACGTGAGCAGCGATAAGGGCTCGCAGCTTGCCGTTGCGGGCGAGCAGCCGGATGCGTCCAGCCTCCGCGTCACCTACAGCGATATCGAACCCAGTATCGACCCCAACGCCGCGGCGATGGGGCTGGATCTGGTCTTCGTGGTCGATTCGACCAATAGCATGGTCCCGTCCATGAACTTCGTCAGACTGGCGACAGCCGAGATCGCTGCCGAGATCGGGCGTCAGGTCCCGGACGTCCGCATGGCGGTCGTGGACTTCCGCGACTTCAACGATACGGATCGGGCCGGCGGCGTCGCCACGGACTACCCATACCGGGTTGTGACGCCGTTCACGACGAACCTGGACGTGGTCGTCAGCGCGATCAATTCGATTACCGCTCTGCCCGGCGCCGGCGGTGGCGACCTGGCGGAATCGGTGTACTATGCTTTGACGAGCACTGCCGACGGCAATGACCTCGGTGGATGGCGAAGCCGAAACGCGGCTCGCGCCGTCCTGCTGATCGGCGACGGCGTGCCGCACAATCCGGAGCTGGTGACCGGGGACCGGATGGGCGACGTCATCGAGGCGCTGTCGAGGTCGCCGGGTAAGAAGATCCATACCCTGCAGATCGGCGACAGCAATGATGTGGAAAGCTACTACGCGGCGTTCGCCCGCCTGACCGACGGTATTGCGGTCCAGGCCCCGGACGCCAACGATATGAGTCTGGCGATTGCCGCGGTGGTCGATGGCATCGTGCCGATGACGAAGGCCGGAGCCTCGATCTACGTGGCCCAGGGTTCGACGTTGTTCGGTTGGGATGCCGGCGCCAAGCAGTGGGATGCCGCCACCAACAACATCGAAGCCGATCCATACCTCATTGCCGGCTATTACCTGAGCCAGACGGCGGCAGGTCAGTCGCGGCAGAGTCCGGCGGTCGACGCCGGAAGCACGACGGTCGATGCGATTGCCGGCATGGCGGGTCGTTCCACCCGTGCCGATGGCGTCGCGGACGCCGGGACGGTTGACATGGGCTACCATTATGCTCAGGGGGTGACTCTCTACACCCTGATTGCCCAAGTGCTGCCCGATGCCACCGATGGACTGACCCACGGCACGATCACTCCGAGCTCCGCACTCGTCTATGAAGGCTCGACCGACAACGTGATTCGCCTCGAGGTCAAACCCGACGAAGGGTGGCGAGTCAAGAAATGGACCGGTACCGACAACGATGCGGCCACCGGTCTGGTCAACTTCGTAACGCTCACCGCGGATTGCCGCGTGACCGTGACGCTCCAGCAGCGGACGGCACGTGTCGTGACCATTCCCGGCGATTTCGCGACGATCCAAGGGGCCGTGACGGCCGCCGAGGACGGCGATACCATCGTCGTCGATCCGGGCACCTACTATAGCGGGCATGATGAGCTCGCCCTGATCATGGACAAAGCTATCACCATCACGTCCCGCAACCCGGACGATCCGTGTATGGTGGCAGCCACGATAATCAGCGGTCCCGGCAACATAAACGGCAACCAGTGGAATCGCCTGGGCGTCGTCTTCATGACGACCACGACTCGCCAGACCGTGCTCAATGGATTCACGCTGGAGAACTTTGGCGGCACGGCCCTCAGCGGCGATGGCGGTGATCGGGCCGCCGGACATCCGGACGGCGAAGACGGCGCACCGATCCACGGTGCAGCCATGATCCTGCTGCCCGGCGCGAGCCCGACCATCAAGAACTGTATCATTCGCAACAACGTCGTCATCGCCGGCGACGGCGGCAACGGTGTTGCAGCCACCGCCACCCAGAACGCCGGTCGCGGCGGCTGGGGCGGTTGGGCTCGCGGCGGCGCGATCTACTGTGCTCAAGGCAGCAAACCGCTGTTTGTCAACTGCACGATCGAGAACAACTCGGCTCAAGGCGGTAACGGTGGCAACGGCGGCGCCGGCGTCGCGAACGGCGGTCTGGCCAACTTCGGCGGCAATTTCACGCCCTCTGTCCGGATCAACATCGACCCCGACAGGCTGGGAGCCACCGCTGCTACGGATGAGTTGTGGAAGGTCTGGGAGTGGGATTACGCCATGTACATCCAGATGGCATTCGGCTCCCAGGGCGTCTCTCTTGACATGAGCAACATATCGTTGGGCGGCGGGCCCTATGCTGGCGACTACCGCTGGTACTCGGGTTACGGCGGTGGCGTGTTCCTCGATCGTCAGAGCCAGGCTGAGTTCGTTGAGTGTACGATCCGGGGTAACCGCACCCTCGGTGGCCTGACCGGGCAGGGCGGCGTCCAGCAGCCGACCGGCAGACTGACGGAGCCTCTGATTCCGTTCGAGGTGCCCAGCTACGGCGGAGGCGTCTACTGCGCCGCCGATACGACGGTCAGCTTCAAGGGCTGCAACTTCGAGAACAACACCGCGTCGGTTCCGCAAGCCGGCGATCCGACACTCTTCCGCCTGGATCCGTACATCGGTTACGGCGGCGGCGTCGCGGCCGAAGGTACGGCCAGCGTGAAGTTCGTGGACTGTAACTTCGTGGACAATGTTGCCGACACCGGCGGCGGGCTCTACATAGCCGAGTCCAATGCACAGGTGATCGACACTCGGATCGCAACCAGCACCGCCATCCGCGGAGCCGGTCTGGCCGGCGTGGGCGGCAACGTCGCGGTCATCGGCTGCGAGATCAAGAACAACACCGCCGCCGTTGATGCCGGCGACATGGCCGTTGATGAATCCGTGGCCTTGGGCGCCGGTCTGATGTTCTCGTCCGCGACCGCCCGCGTCCAGGACTGCAACATCGCCGGCAACACGTCCGACGGTTCCGGCGGCGGCATCTACCTACGTGGCGAGAACAGTTCGACCATCGTCAACTGCCTGATCCGCGGCAACGAGGCCCTCCGCGACGGCGGCGGCATCTCGACCAACTGGTACGCCACGCCGACGATCAGCAACTGCACATTCTTCCAGAACGCTTCGTCGGGCTATCTCAACGACAACATCAGCGGTCTCGGCGGCGGCCTGTTCTGCGGCTATCACAGCGACGCCAAGGTCATCGACAGCATCTTCTGGAACAACGGCGCCCGCCGCGGGACCCAGTTGGCCGTCGGGACCGGCTTCGATCTCGATCGCCAGTGCGGCAAGCTCCACGTGTCGTTCAGCGACATCAAGGCCGGCCCATACGACGTATTCGTCGATACCGGCTGCACACTGACCTACGGCGACGGCGTGATCCACAACGATCCATGGTTCGTCAGCGGTCCGCTCGGCGACTTCTACCTCAGCCACAGCGGCCAGGTCAGTCCGTGCATCGATGCCGGCAGCGATACGGCCGGCGTGCTCGGGATGTCGCGATACACGACCCGAACGGACGGCATGCCGGACACCAAGGCGGTCGATATCGGGTTCCATCATCCGATTCTCGAACCGTGCAAGTTCTGCGATCTCGTCTACGACGGCGTGATCGATTTCGCGGACTTCGTGCGGTTCGCCACGCGGTGGCTCAATGAGGATTGCGGCCAAGTCGGCGGCTGGTGCAACGGCGCCGACTTCACGTTCGACTCCCGGGTCGATGCCTTCGATCTGGCTTTCTTCGGGGAGTGCTGGCTCGTGCAGGATACGACCCCGCCGGCACCGGACCCGGCCGAGTGGAAGATGGCTCCGTCCAAGGGCGACAGCGTACCGATCGTAGGCACCATCTCGATTGTGATGGAGGCTCACGAGGCGGTCGATGCCTGGGGCTGGGACGTCCAGTATTACTTCGAGTGCGTCCATGGCGAAGGGCACGACAGCGGCTGGATCACGACCCCGTCCTACGAGGACAGAGGCTTGTCCAAGGGTCTGGAGTATGGCTATCGCGTCAAGGCCAGGGATCTCTCGCCCCGTCTCAATGAGACCGAGTGGTCCGAGGTCCGGTACTACGGCTCGTCCGATACGACGCCGCCTACGCCCGAGCCGTTCATCCTGTCGGCCGTCGCGGATTCCACGACGCAGGTCACGCTCACGGCCAGGAGCGCCTCGGATGAAAACGGCGTGCAGTACTTCTTCGATTCGAACACGCCGAGCGCTCATGACAGCGGCTGGATCGATCTCCCGCAGTACATCGACGTGAACCTGCTGCCCGAGACGAGGTATGCCTATCGCGTCAAGGCCAGGGACCTCTCGGCCCGGCTCAATGAAACCGCATGGTCCGACTGGTTCTACGTCACGACCCAGACGCCGCCGGAATCGGATCCGCCGACCCCGAACCCGATGCAGTTCGACCCGAACGGCATGCCGAGTGAATATGATGGCGGCGGCGGCACGTACGATTTCTACGTGACAATGACGGCCGTCACTGCGGCCGATCCCAGCGGTGGTGTCCAGTACAAGTTCGTGTGCGACGAGTATGAAGGTCTCTATCCGCCCGGTGGCTGGGACTTCCGTCAGGGTCCGCCGGCAGGCGCCGGCCTCAGCAGCGACTGGCTCGATGTGCCGACCTGGAGCATACGCATCGGAAGACGGAACCAGTCTCTGAGATTCTGCGTCATCGCACGCGACATCTATGGCACTGTGACGGTTGCGTCGCCTTGGGCACGGATGACCCTCAGTCAGTAGTCGGCCGTGATGCCGGCGAGCCGGGACACTGAGTCCGGCGGCTGAAGATGAGAATGAAGACTTAGCCCCGGGTTTCCCCGGGGCTAAGTTTTGCGCTCGATTTGCAGCAGGGCGATGGGGCCGCGAGGTTCGTGGCGAGGGCGTCTTGCCCTTGCTCTTTCCCTGCGCCGTGCGAGGTTGTTACGCCTGCTCGATCTTGCCTCGGATGGCCTGGTAGCCGTAGTGCATTATGAGGTGGTCGAGGATCACCAGGGCGGTGTAGTTCTCTGCGACCGGCCAGATGCGGGCGACGATCGTCGGGTCGCGCCGCGTGATGGCCGCCAGGGCGGTGTTCTCCATCGTGTACTTGTCGATCGTCTGCTGCGGCCGGGCGATGGTGGGCGTGGGCTTGACCGCCAGGCGGACCACGATGGGCTGGCCGGTCGTCAGGCCGCCGGTGATGCCGCCGGCGTGGTTGGACAGGAAGGCCACCTTGCCGTTCACCGCGTGCATCTGGTCGTTGTTCTGGAAGCCGGTCATGTCCTTGACGGCGAATCCTGCCCCGACCTCGACGCCCTTGACCGCGCCGATGCCGAGCATCCTGCCGAGCTCGGCGTCGAGCTTGGCGAACACCGGCTCACCGAGTCCGGCCGGAGCGCCCAGCACGATCACTTCGACCACACCGCCGGCTGAGTCGCCTTGCTGGCAGATCGCGTTGCAGGCCTCGACCATCCCTTGGGCGGCGTCGACGTCCGGGCAGTTGACCACCGGATGCACGCCGAACCGCTCACGGATCTCCTCCGGTGCCATGTGCGGGGTCTTGTCGCGGATCTCGTCGATCTCGTTTTCCACCTGGGCCAGCACGGCGGCCTTCTCCAGGAACCGCATGTCCGGGTTGATTCGGCCCTTGACGTAGACTTCCTGGTAGAAGGGGTCCAGGGCGTGCCGCATGGCCTTGTAGTCGTTCGTGGATCGCAGGGCCGCCTCGTGCGGGACATCCGGGCACCGCACGCCGGCGATCTCCTTGGCGTAGGCGAAGACCTCGATGCCGCACTTCTTGAGGATCTTCTTGGCCACGTAGCCGGCGGCGACGATGGTCGAGGTGTACCGGCCGCTGAAGATGCCCGCGCCGATGGCGTCGTCGTCCGGGCCATACTTGACGAAGCTTGCGTAGGAGGCGTGGCCCGGCCGGGGCGTGCGGTTGGTGTCCTGGTACTGCTTGATGTGGATGAAGTGGCGGTCCAGGTTCGGGATCAGGATCGTCAGGGGCGTGCCGTTGGTGTGGTTCTTGTTGCCGGCGTTCTCGATCGTGTCGGCGGCGTTGACGCCCGTATAGATTACCGGCAGGTCCGGCTCCTTGCGCGGGCTGGACAGCTCATCAGCCCCGGGCTTTCGCAGCAGCAGGTCGCCGTAGATCTCCTGCTCGGTCAGCAGGACTCCCGGCGGGACGCCCTGGAGCATGCTGGTGAGACCTTCCTGGTACGAACCGCCGGCGACGGTGACTTGAAAACAGCGTCCAAGATGACATCCAAGCACGGTTATTCTCCTGTAACAAAGTTGATGGTTGATCCGATCGGGCCTGAAATATCAATTCTGTCTTACATTCTTAGAGGAAACCCACGCGATTTGCAAGGGGGTCTTTGGGTTTTGTGGACGACATGGACGCAGTGGACGGCGTGGACCGCATGGGCGAGGGGGCGGACGACGAGTCCATGCCGTCCATGAAGTCCATGTTGTCCACAAGACCTGATTAGCGATCCCAGCCCGGCCGGAGGCGGTCCTGCACCTCCCAGGCGTCGAGCAGGGCCAGGGCCGCCATGCTCTCGATCACCGGGATCACGCGCGGGACGATGCACGGGTCGTGCCGGCCATGGGTCTCGATGGGCTGATTCCGCATGCTCGTGTCCAGGGTTCGCTGCGGCTTGGCAATCGACGAGGTTGGCTTGACCGCGATCCGCAGAGTAATGGGCTGGCCGGTGGAGATGCCGCCGGTGATGCCGCCGGCGTTGTTGGAGATGAAGCCGCCATCGGCCATGTTGTCGTTGGACTGGCTGCCCCGCATCCGGGCCAACTCGAAGCCCTTGCCCACCTCGATGCCCTTAACTGCCCCGAGGGTCATGATCGCGGCGGTCAGTCGGGAGTCGAGCTTCTGGAAGACCGGGTCGCCCAGGCCCGCCGGCAGGCCGTGGATTTCGAGCTGTACGACGCCGCCGACCGAGTCGTTGTCGTCCTTGGCCGCCAGGATCGCCTGCACCATCCGCTCGGCCGCCTCGGGATCGGCGCAGCGGACCGGATTCGACTCGATTGCCTCGTAGTCGCGCTTGCCCGCGGCGATCCCCGCGATTTCGATGGCGTGGGCGATGATCCGCACGCCTCGTTTGGCCAATTCCTGCCGGGCGAACGCGCCGCCCAGAACGCGGCCGGCGGTCTCGCGGCCCGAGGATCGCCCGCCGCCGCGATGGTCGCGGATGCCGTACTTGCGATAGTAGGTGAAGTCCGCGTGGCCCGGCCGGAACAGGTCCTTGATGCCCTCGTACTTGGAGGAATCGTGGTCGCGGTTGAAGATCGCCATGGCGATCGGGGCGCCGGTGGTCTTGCCCTGGAAGACGCCGGAGAGGACCTCGACCTGGTCCTTCTCGTCGCGGGGAGTGGTGACCTCGCTCTGGCCGGGACGCCGGCGGTTGAGCTGGGCCTGAATGTCCTGAGCCGAGAACTCGACTCCCGGCCTGACCCCATCGAGGACGGCGCCGATGGCCGGGCCGTGGCTCTCGCCGAACGTGGTGACGCGGATGATGTCGCCGTAGGTGTTGGCCGCCCGGCTGCGGATGGTCAGCTCCTCGATGATATGCTGCATCGCGATCTCGGCGATCTGCTCGGGACTCTTGTCCGTGGTGTCGATTACAGCGTCGGCATAGGGTCCGAGCAGCTCCTCGCGGTAGGCCACGTTCTTGTCGAGTTGGGCCCGGGCGTCGGGGCCGCGCAGCCAGGGCGGGACGCCGTCTTGGGCGATGCGGTTCCAGAGCGTCCCCGGGTCGGCCGTCAGGTAGATCAGGATCGCGTTCTTGCGAAGGGCCCGGCGGCTGGCGGGATCCAGCAGGCTCGACCCGCCGCAGACGATCAGCTTCCAGTCCGCCTCGGCGAGCTGGACCGCGACCTTCCGCTCGACGGCCCGGAACTCCTGCTCGCCGTGCTCGATGAAGACCTCCCGGCAGGTGTGTTTCTCGTCGGTGTCACGCTCGAAGCATTCCTCGATCAGGCGGTCCGTCTCGACCGCCTCCAGGCCGGTCAACTCCGCCAGCTTCGCCGCGACGGAACTCTTGCCCGCGCCCTTCGGTCCTGCCAATACGATCTTCATTGCTGCAAACCCTCAAAAACAACAGACTCCTCGACTCAGCGTTCCCCGGCAGATGGAAGCAACCTTGGCTGTCCGTAGGGTGGGGCTTGCCCCACCGATTCTCCTGAGGCGGACCACCAAGACGGTGGGGCAAGCCCCACCCTACACGCAGACTCCACCGGGGGACCGATGCCGGGTCTCTGCTGTCGAACGGTTGAAGCTCAAGAGCCTCGGATTTCCATGTCCGCCCCGAGGGCCCGCATCAGCCCCACGAACTCGGGGAACGTGACCTTGATCGCCTCGGCGGTTCCGATGGTGCAGGGCTCGTCAAGTCCCATCGCCGCCAGGGACAGGGCCATCACGATCCGATGGTCGCTCCGGCCGTCCAATCTGGCCGCCTTGAGCTCGCTGCTATGTACGACCAGACCGTCAGGCAGTTCTTCGACCTTCGCCCCCATTTTCGCCAGTTCTTCGGCCATGCACTTGATTCGGTCGGTTTCCTTGCTCCGGGCCTGGGGCACGTTGACGAGCTTCGTCGTGCCCTCAGCGAATGCGGCGGTGACGGCCATCGCCGGCAGGGCGTCCGGCGTGGCGTTCATGTCGATGGTGACGCCCTTGAGCGTCGAGGCCTTGACGGTGATGCCGTCGGGCCCGGTGACGATCTCGGCGCCCATGGCGCGGAGGTAATCGACGACCGCCTTGTCCGGCTGGCTGTCGGAGAAATCCAGCCCCCGCAGCGTGATGCCGTCGCCGAAGAGGGCGGCCCCGCACAGAAAGAACGTCGCACTGGAGAAGTCCGCCGGCACGGGCAGGTTGTACGCCTTGTAGCTTTGGCCGCCCCGGACATGGAGCCGCCGGAGCCCGTCGTTCTCGTACTGGATGCCCTGCCTATCGAGCCAGTCGAGAGTCATCTGGACGTAGCCGGGCTCGTTGAGCAGCGTGACCTCGATCTCGGTATCGGCAGCGGCCAGCGGCGTACACAGCAGCAGGCTGGAGAGGTACTGGCTT
>Ga0209347_1003285_pt1 | contig 19267 bp, 12 predicted proteins | sample AutmiccommuBRH23_FD_187382 | JGI IMG/M metagenome (GOLD analysis project Ga0209347, IMG submission 187382) | Deep subsurface microbial communities from Mt. Terri, Switzerland - Autotrophic microbial communities BRH/23 (SPAdes) (version 2) | ecosystem: Environmental > Aquatic > Deep subsurface >...
TCTAATAAATCGGTAGAGGTATTGAAATCTCCCTTAATCAGGAGTATTTCGAAATCCTCGGATTAAATGAAAGGAGCGGGAGTAATGGCTGTAACAATAGCTAAGGAAAGATGGACCAGCAAGGTAAACGAACTGGTTCTTGGTGTAGAGCCTAATGCCATAAAAGTCGGCGGGGACAGCACTCTGCCCTTCCTGTTTTTTGAAGGTGAGATGCCCAACCGTCCAGTGGTGGCACTGGAAGTTTTAGATATGGAACCGGAAGAGTGGCCCGATATTTTAAAAGAGGCATATGCAGGTGTTTTAGGAGACCCGGTGGCATGGGCAAAGAAATGTATTGAATATGGTGCTGACATTATTTGTCTGAAACTTATCAGCGCTCACCCCGATTTTAAAAACGCCAGTGCCGAAGATTGCGCCAAGACAGCCAAGGCTGTGGCGGATGCCATTAACGTACCCATAATTGTTATTGGCTGCGGTGTTGATGAAAAGGATTCGGTGATCATGCCGGTAGTTGGTGAAGCTCTGGCCGGAAAAGTTGCACTGCTTGGCTGCGCCACCCCCAACAACTACAAGACCATGACAGCTGCCTGTATGGTTAACGGACACTCAATCATAGCTTCAAGCCCGCTGGACATCAACCTTGCAAAACAATTGAACATCCTTATAACTGAGATGGGACTGGCCGCCAACAGGATCGCCATTGATCCCCTGGTAGGCGCCCTGGGATATGGTATTGAATACGCCTATTCAATCATGGAGCGTGCCCGTCTGGGTGCACTTACCGGAGACAAAATGCTGGCCATGCCGGTTGTATGCTTTGTAGGTCAGGAAGCCTGGAAGGCCAAAGAAGCCAAAGCTACCAGGGATGAGACTCCTGAATGGGGCGATCAATCACGCCGCGCTTTACTATGGGAAGTTATGACAGCCACAACCTTTGCCCAGGCCAGTGGCGCCATCTTTGTTCTGCGGCATCCTGAGTCTCTCAAGCAGTTCAAGGCCCACGTCGACAAGATGATGGAGCCGGTTAAATACTAAGCTCATTTGAAACAATAGAGGGTCAGAAAACAGTAGTCAGAAAACAGTAGTCAGAATATGGAACTATGTTTTTTATTCTGTCTTCTGTCTTCTGTCTCCTGAAGTCTGACCTCATAGAAATATAAAGGAGGCAAAAAAATGATCCTTATAGGCGAACGGATCAACGGAATGTTTAAAGACATTCGTGAAGGCATTCTAAACAAAGATCCCGCACCCATCAAGCACTGGGCAAAACGCCAGTTCGAATCCGGGGCGCACTACCTGGACGTAAATACAGGACCAACCGTCGAAGCGCCGGATCAGCCCGCCGTAATGGAATGGCTGGTTAATTTATGCAACGAAACTGTTCCCCTGCCTTGCTGCGTGGATTCCACCAACCCCGACGCCATTGAAGCAGGCTGTGCCGCCAACAAGCACGGAAAGGTTATGATCAACTCCACCCATGCCGACCAGTGGAAAATGGATCTCTACCTGCCCATGGCTGCCAAGTATAATGCTGCCATAATAGGTTTGGCCATGAACGAGAGCGGAGTTCCCAAAAGCGCCTCTGATCGTGCCGCTCTGGCTATGGAAATTGTGGTAAATGCCGATATGCATGGAGTTCCCATGGAGGATCTGTATATTGACCCACTTATGCTTCCTGCCAATGTGGCCCAGGAACATGGAATTGAAGTTCTGGAAGCCATTCGTCAAATTAAAGCCCTGGCTCCGGGAGTAAGAACTACCCTTGGCCTTTCCAATACATCCCAGCGTTGCACCAACCGCCACCTGCTGAACAGGACCTTCCTGATTATGTGCATGGCGGTGGGACTGGACTCCGCCATCGCTGATGTTGACGACGAGGCACTGGTGGATGCTGTGGCTTCGGCCAACATACTATTAAATAAAGACATTTACTGCGATTCTTTCCTAAAAACCTTTAGACAGAGATAAGAACAAGGTGGAAAATATTTCAGGCAGGGAATAAAATGGGCGGCAGGTACACTGCCGCCTATTGTTAAGAATATGGATAAGGCAGTGCTTTTAGTATTGCTTGTGAGTATATGAGTACTTGTTAATTAATAAAGATAACTTAATAATTGAAGAGTACTATTGAAATTTGTTTAATTACCCATAATAACATTTATTACATTAATAGGTAAGGCAATTACAGTAATGCAAGCGTACTGATATAATTGAATCATTCCCGGTTTTTAAAGGAATTGACAGTAAAAGTGAGAAATATTATACTAGGGACAAGGTGTCTGCAGGAACTAAATCCTGGGGCAGTTTGAGAAATGCAAAATACATCCCAGGGAACCGGGGAAACTATGATGGCAAGAAAAAATGGTAGAATAATCAGTGCCGTTCCGACAATAACGTGGCGGAAGACGGTGCCGTTTTTTTGTGTTTGCCGTCATTGTTCCAGGATTATTATCTCAAATGATGTCAAAGCTCTTATAGTTTAGGGGGTGAGTTAAGAAACTTCAGCTGGATAAACTTAATATTATTCATTTAGTTAACCGGTATGTAAAAGTTCCAAAGAAGCCGGAGAGAATGGAAACCCGAAAGGGGAACGTCGGGCGGAAGGGACAGGAACAGCAATTGTTGGCTCCAACCTTGTTAATTATGGTGTATCTATATTCCGACGCCTTGTAAGATGTCGGAAGGAGAGAAGATAGGATTATATTTTTTGAGATTTTGTTTTACCGGCCAACAGGAGTTAATCTCTTCTAAGGCTGATGGATGGAAAAACCTAGCCTGACGCCGAAATTAGGAGAACGGATGTGATGCAAATATGACAAATAAACCCGATAAAGTCGGGGCGGTACTGGTACTGGGCTCCGGTATAGCAGGTATCCAGGCATCACTGGATCTAGCTGAATCCGGCTACTATGTTTATTTGGTGGAAAAGAGCCCTGCTATCGGCGGGACCATGCCTATGCTGGACAAGACATTCCCCACCAATGACTGCTCAATGTGCATCCTGTCACCGAAGCTTGTGGAATGTGGTCGACACCTTAATATAGAAACCATGACCTGTTCAGAGTTAATGGATTTACAGGGTGAGCCCGGGAATTTCAAGGCCACCATACTTAAGAAAGCCCGCTTTGTTGACCCGGATAAATGTACGGGCTGCGGATCCTGCGTTGAAACCTGTCCGGTTAAAGTGGATGACGCCTTTAACCAGGGTCTGGATAAGAGAAAAGCCATCTACAAGCTTTATGCCCAGGCTTATCCCAATGCCTATGCCATAGACAAGGCCAAATGTCTGAAAATTAAAAAGCCCAAGGCCTGCGGAAAATGCCTGGAGGCCTGCCAGGCCGGTGCCATAGATCACTCAATGGTAGATGAGACCGTTCTGGTCAATGTGGGATCGGTAATTCTTGCTCCAGGATTTGACGCCTTCCAGCCGGAACAGCTTTTCTACTATGGATACGGCAAATTGCCAAACGTGATCACCAGCCTGGAGTTCGAACGTTTATTAAGCGCCTCGGGTCCTTTCGGGGGACACCTGATCCGGCCCTCGGACCACAAAGAGCCTAAAAAGATTGCCTGGATACAGTGCGTTGGTTCCAGAAACTGCAAACTGGATCATGGCTACTGCTCATCGGTTTGCTGCATGTATGCCATAAAAGAAGCGGTCATAGCCAAGGAACACACTCCCTATGAACTGGACACCGCTATATTTTTTATGGACATGAGGACCTACGGCAAAGAGTTTGAAAAGTATTATGACAGAGCTAAAAATGAGCACGGTGTGCGCTTTGTCCGCTCAAGGATATACGAGGTGTGCGAGGCCACTGACGGCAGCGGTAATATCACCATGCGCTATGCTCTGGATGACGGCACCATCTGTAATGAAGAATTTGATTTGGTAGTCCTTTCCATAGGCCTGGAGCCTTCCAAGGAAGTGGTTGAACTGGCCGGCAAACTGGGCGTGGAGGTCAACAAGTTTAGATTTGCCGAACCTCCCAGTCTTACCGGGGTAGGCACCACAAGGCCCGGAATTTATGTGGCCGGAGCCTTCAGCGGGCCCAGGGACATTCCTGAGACTGTAATGCAGGCCAGCGCGGCAGCGGGAGATTCTTCTGTGATTCTCTCGGAAGCCAGGGGCACCATGGTCAAGAAAAAAGAGTACCCCGCCGAGACTGAAGTGGCTGGAGATATCGTCAGGACCGGTGTTTTCGTGTGTCACTGCGGAATTAACATTGGCGGTGTAGTCAAGGTGCCCGATGTGGTTACCTATGCCAAGACTCTGCCAGGAGTGGTGTTTGCAGACGAGAAGATATATGCCTGCTCCCAGGACAGCGCCGGTCAGATCAAGGAAGCCATTGAAAAACACGGCCTTAATCGGATAGTTGTGGCCTCGTGCAGCCCCAGAACTCACGAACCCATGTTCCAGGAGACCTTGAAGGAAGCCGGGCTGAACGCAAACCTGTTCGAGATGGCCAATATCAGGGACCAGTGTTCATGGGTACACCAGAATGAGCCCGAAAAGGCCACCGAAAAGTCCAAGGACCTTATCAAGATGGCGGTGTCCAAGGCCTCCCTTCTGGAGCCGCTAAAGGGAATCAGCCTGGGAATGAACCACGACGCTCTGGTTATAGGCGGAGGAGTGTCCGGCATGAACGCTGCCCTCAATATGGCCGCCCAGGGCTACAAGGTAAGCCTTGTAGAGAAGTGCGACAGCCTGGGAGGAATTGCAACGCGCATTCGCTACGGCATGATGGGCGAGGATGTTCAGGCATACCTGTCTGAACTGAACACGAAGATTAACAGCAACCCGATGATTAAGGTGTACGCCGGTGTCGAAATATCCGAGGCCCACGGTTTTGTTGGTAATTTCGTAACCAAGCTCTCCAGCGGGGATGAAATACAGCACGGCGTCACCATAATCGCCACCGGCGGCGATGAATACAAGCCCACAGAGTACCTGTACGGGCAAAACGCCAAAGTTAAAACACTTTTAGAGCTGGAGTCGGATTTGGCCGACGGAAAACTGGCCGGGTTAAAGAATATTGTGTTCATACAGTGCGTTGGTTCCAGAGAGCCGGACCGTCCGTACTGCAGCAGGATCTGCTGCACCAAGTCGGTCAAGCAGGCTATCAAGCTTAAGGAAGCCAACCCCGAATCCAATGTGTTCATTCTTTACCGGGATATCCGCACCTACGGCTTCTACGAGGACCTGTACACCGAGGCAAGGCGCAAGGGCGTTATCTTTATACGCTTCTCCGCTGAAAATAAGCCTGTGGTGCAGGCAGAGGGTGACAAGGTTCAGGTTACCATCACCGACCATGTTCTGGGCGTGCCTGTGGTTATAGACGCTGACATGGTGGGTCTGGCTGCAGCTGTGGTACCGGCGGAAAACAACAAGCTGTCCCAGTTCTTCAAGGTGCCCTTGAACCAGGAAGGTTTCTTCCTGGAAGCCCACTTAAAACTACGCCCGGTGGATTTTGGGACCGACGGTGTGTTTATGTGCGGCCTTGCCCACGGGCCGAAGAACCTGGAAGAAAATATATCTCAGGCCAAAGCTGCCGTGTCCAGGGCCTGTACTGTGCTGGCCAAGGAAACCATTGACGTGGAAGGCAAATGTGCTGTGGTTAACAAGAAGAAGTGCGCTGGCTGCGGTGCCTGTGAAGCGGTCTGCCCGGCCAAGGCCGTATCGGTGGACCCGGTTGAAAAGGTGGCCGTGGTTAACGAGGCCCTTTGCAAGGGCTGCGGAGCCTGCTCTTCATCCTGCCGCTGCGGGGCTCTTAACGTCAAGGGTTGCACCAACGAACAGATTATGGCCATGATTAACGCGCTTTAGCGACAGGGGGAGGGAAAGGTTATGGAATGGGAACCTAAAATAATTGCCTTTCTGTGCAACTGGTGTAGTTACGCGGGGGCCGACCTGGCCGGCGTTGGCCGGATTCAGTATCCCCCCAACATTCGCGTAATCCGCATACCCTGCTCGGGCCGGATAAACCCTCTGTTTATCATGTCGGCTATTAAGAACGGGGCGGACGGCGTGTTAACCTCCGGGTGACACCCCGGCGACTGCCACTATGTTAGTGGCAACCTGGTGGCCAGAAGGAAATTTGCTCTATTGAAGAGCCTGATGGAATACATCGGCGTGGAAGAGGACCGGGTTAATTTTGCCTGGGTATCGGCCGCCGAGGGTGGCCGGTTTGCAGAACTGGTCAAGGATGTAACCGACAAGGTGAAGAAACTGGGCCCCAATAAGGGGCTAAATCCCAGTGAATCGGGGTGTTGTTGCGGATGCAAAAGCTAGCTTCGGCTATACAGGACGTGGCAAAAAAGCTTCTGGAAGAAAACAAGGTTGACCTGGTGGTGGGATTTGCCGGGGGCAGCCTGCCTCTGCGCAGCACTCCCTGCTTTATCCGTAATTCCGAGGAGGCTGCCAAGCTAACCTGGGATTACAGCTGCGAGAACAACCTGGCAAATTACCTGCGCAAGCGGGAGGGCAAAGTGGCCGTTGTGGCCAAGGGCTGTGATGTTCGATCTATAGTGGCCCTGATCGGTGAAAATCAGATCAACCGGGATAATCTGTATATTATAGGAATACCATGCTCTGGTATGGTGGACCGGTTAAAGGTGGACGAGGCCGTTGAGGGCAAGGACCTTCTGGCGGCTGAGGAAAAGGCTGACGCTCTGGTACTGAAATGCAAAGGGTTCGAGAAGGAAGTAAAGCTGGACGAACTCATGCATGATACCTGTAAGGTCTGCCGGTACGGCAACCCGGTGGTTTATGACATGATCATCGGTGATGCGGTCCCTGCCAGGCCCGAGGATAATTTTGCCGATGTTGCGGCTTTTGAAGCTCTCTCTCCGGCAGACCGTAAGGCTGCCCTGGCTGCAGAGTTTTCAAAGTGCATAAGGTGTTACGCCTGCCGCAACGCCTGCCCCATGTGTTACTGCACCGAGTGCTTTGTGGACTGCTCATCTCCGGAATGGGTCAAGAAATCCACCGATGTTACTGACAATATAATGTTCCAGGCCGGCAGGGTTTTCCACAGCGCCGGACGCTGCGCCGACTGCGGAGCCTGTGACAGGGCCTGCCCCATGGGTATAAACCTGCGTGGCATGACACGTAAAATGGTCAAGGAAGTCAAGGATCTTTTCGGACATGAAACAGGTGTCAGCCTGGAAGAAAAGCCGGCGCTGTCAACATTCACAGCCGATGATCCCGAGCCTTTCCTGGTGAAGGAGTGAGGTGAAAAGGATGATAATCGCCAAGAACGCATTACCCGGACTGCTTGATAAGCTGGTAGCCGAATACGAGGTTTATGCACCGGTGAAGCAGGGAACCTACTCGCTATACAAACAGATTTGCAATGGCGCTGAGGCGGATTTTGGGTATGTCAACAGCAAAATCCCTCCCAAGGGGATCCTTTTCCCGCAGTCTGAAAAGCTTTACAGCTATTCTGTAACCGGGGAAGGAACCAATCTGGAGGAGTGCATAGACAACCGCAAAAAAGTAGTTTTCGGCATTCGCCCCTGTGATGTAAAGGGCTTATTGCTGATGGACAACGTTTTTAACAATGATAAATTTCAGGATCCATACTACCTCACCCGGAGAGCAAACACCATCCTGGTGGGAATGGCCTGTAATAACCCTGCCGGCACCTGCTTCTGCACCTCCATGGGCAGCGGCCCCTTTGATCAAAGCGGACTGGACCTGATGCTTGCCGATGTAGGAGAAGCCTATGTGGTGGAAGCCCTGAGTCAAAAGGGTAAAGACCTGGTGGCGGAGCTTGCTCTGGGCGCTGCTGACAGTACACAAAAAGACGCTGCCGCCAGGGCTAAAGAAGCAGCCGAGGTAACCTGCGTTGTTAACACCGAAGGTCTTAAGGCCAAGCTGGATGTAAATTTCTACGACTCAATCTGGGAAAAATTCCATGAAAAATGTCTGGGCTGCGCTGCCTGCACATACTCCTGCCCCACCTGCCACTGTTTCGATATTGTGGATGAGGCCAAGGACTGCAACGGCTGCCGGGTCAGAAACTGGGATTCCTGCATGTTCCCCCTGTTTACCTTGCACGGGTCGGGACACAACCCCCGTACCAGCGGCAAAGAGCGCATGCGCCAGAGAATAATGCACAAATTCAAGTATTTTGTGGATAATTTTAATGCCCCGGCTTGTGTGGGCTGTGGAAGGTGTATTAAAAACTGCCCCGTTAATCTGGACGTTAGGGAAATACTGGCGGATATCCGGGGCTCGGAAGCGAGGTCGGATAAATAATGCAAAGAAATCCATATCTGCCGCTCCCAATGAAACTGGTAAAAAACTTTACCGAAACAGAGGATAAGCTTATCCACACTTTTACCTTCCAGTTCCTGAGCGAGGAAGATGAAAAGAGCTTCCCGTACATGCCCGGACAGTTTGCAGAGATCTGCGTGTTCGGTAAGGGAGAAGCCCCCTTCGGAATTGCCTCCTCACCCACCGAGCCCGGGTTTTTAAAGTTCTCGGTGGCCAAGGTGGGCCTGGTTTCCACCGCCCTCCACATGATGGAGGAGGGAACCATGGTTGGTATACGCGGGCCCCTGGGCAACTACTACCCTCTGGAGCAGTTGAAGGGTAAGAACATTGTGATCATTGGCGGAGGCTTTGCCTTTACCACCTTAAGGTCAATGATTACCTATATGCTGAAGCCGGAGCACAGGGGAGACTACGGAAAGCTTACTGTTATATACGGCGCCAGAAACCCCGGACTTCTTCTTTACAAGGAGGAGCTGGAGGAGTGGAACGGACGTTCCGATATTGACCTGGTGTGCACAATTGACCGCCCGGTGGACGGGTGGACTGGAAGGGTGGGCTTTGTTCCCACCGTCACCAAGGAAGTGGCCCCCAGTTCGGAAAACTCTGTGGCCATTATCTGCGGACCCCCGGTGATGATCAAATTCACCATGCCCGAGCTGGAGGCCTGCGGCTTCAAGCCGGATCAGATTATAATGTCCCTGGAAAACCGCATGAAGTGCGGAATAGGCATGTGCGGTCGCTGCAATGTGGGCAACAAGTACGTCTGCAAAGACGGCCCTGTATTCACCAAAGCAGAATTAAACCAGTTACCAAACGAGTATTAAGCTAGAGAGCAGTTCTATCTGGTCCGGGTCAGGAGACAGGAGACAGTTGACTTCTGACTCCTGACTACCCAGAATTAGGAATACCCAACGTTAAGTTACTCCGTAGAGGGGAGGAGCATCATTAATGGAAAATGCTGTTGAAACCATTCAGTCATCAAAACTCAATCCCAATTTCAGGGAACGGGTGGCCGGGCTGCTGAAAAACTATGATTTCTCCCAGTGCCTGACCTGCGGTATGTGCACCGCCGGATGTCCTTACTCGGACGTCCATGAAAACAATGATCCCCGTAAATTCCTCCGTAAAATCAACCTGGGGATGGAAGAAGAGACATTCGCCGACCCCTACATTTGGTACTGCACAATGTGCGAACGCTGCACCATTGAGTGCCCCATGGGCATTAACATGGCTGTGGTAGTTAGAACTCTTCGCGGAACCTGGGACAAGGACAAGATTCCCGGCTACATGCAAACCATTGCCAGGGAACATATTGAGTCCGGTAACCAGATGAACGTGGGGCAGACAGATTACGAGGAGACCCTGGAGTGGATAGAAGAAGAACTGCAGGGAGAGCTGAATGATCCCGACTATAAGATTCCACTTAACAAGGCCGGGGCAAAGTACTTCTATGGCTTTAACGCCCGGGATATTAAAATTTACGCCAATGAGCTGCAAACCACACTGAAGCTATTCTATGCCGCAGGCATTGACTATACCATCAGCACCAAGCGCTGGGATGCCACCAATATCTCACTTTTCACCGGCCAGAACGATGACTTTAAGGATATATCCATGCCTATTTGGGAGGAATTCGTAAACCTGGGCTGCGAGCAATTCATCGTTACCGAGTGCGGCCACGCCTTCCGCTCAATGCGCTGGGGCTACAGGACCTTTTGGAAGGGCAAGGAGTTCCCCATAAGGCATATTCTGGATTTACTCTATGAGCTGGTCAGCGAAGGAAAGATCAAACTGGATCCCGACGCCATCACCAAGGTGGTTACCTACCACGACCCCTGCAACACCGCCCGCAAGGAAGGCGTTTATGAAGCTCCCAGGAAGCTTATAAAACTTTTCATTAAGAACTTTGTAGACATGAATCCCAACGGCAAGATGAACTACTGCTGCGGGGCCGGCGGCGGCGGAATGGCCATGCCGGAATACAACGAAAAAAGAAAGCTAAAGGGCAAACGCAAGGTGGATCAGGTAATGGCCACCGGGGCAGAAATTGTAATCGTACCCTGCCATAACTGTATCGACCAGTTCAACGATCTGAACAAGTGGTACCCGGATACCAAGGGTAAATCCAAAAACATGCACATGTGCACACTGATGGAAGAGGCCCTTATTCTTCCTGAAAAGGAATAGGTTATCTGACTTGATCCCGGTATTCTCAATAGATGATACCCATATACAATAGGACGGATGTGATCTCTAATGAGTACTGAAAAAGTCGGGGCGGTAATGGTGGTGGGGGCCGGTATCGCTGGCATACAGGCTTCCCTCGACCTGGCTGAATCCGGATATTACGTCTATTTGGTGGAAAAAACGCCGGCCATAGGTGGAACCATGCCTATGCTGGATAAAACTTTCCCCACTAATGACTGCTCAATGTGTATTCTCTCTCCGAAACTGGTGGAATGCGGCAGACATCTCAATGTAGAAACGTACACCAATTCGGATATTCTGGATGTGCAGGGTTCTCCAGGCGATTTTAAAGTTAAAATCAAGCAAAGATCCCGATATATTGATGTCGACAAATGTAAAGGTTGCAGCGAGTGTGCCAATGCCTGCCCGGTTGAAGTGAAAAGCGAATTCAACCAGGGCCTCGGCAAACGCAAGGCTACCTATAAACAGTATGCCCAGGCATACCCCAACGCTTTTGTCATCGAAAAGGCAGGCACTCCCCCATGCAGGGCGGCGTGCCCTGCCGGTATCAATGTCCAGGGCTACACCCAGCTCATTAAAAAGGGTAAATTCACCGAAGCATGGCAGATGGTGTACAAGGATAACCCGTTTCCCGCGGCCTGCGGCCGTGTGTGCCCACACCCCTGCCAAACCAAATGTCACAGGGGCTCCATAGATAATCCTGTAAACATCATGCAGCTTAAAAGGGTTGCCTCGGATTACGCTTATAATAATCTGGATGAACTTCCTATTCCGGAAATAGCAGAAAAAACGGGGAAAAAGGTAGCCATAATAGGGGCTGGCCCCGCAGGACTTTCCTCTGCTTACCAGTTGGCCAGGAAGGGGTATGAAGTTACCGTTTTTGAAGCGTTGCCGGTTGGCGGAGGCATGATGAGGGTGGGTATCCCTGAATACAGGTTGCCCAAAAAATGGGTTGACCTGGAGATCGATCTTTTGACCAGGCTGGGAGTGGAAATAAAATACAACACCCGTCTGGGCAGGGATATTACGGTTCAGGGACTTTTAGACAGCGGCTATTCTTCAGTATTTCTGGGTATAGGCGCGCACCAGGGGACCACACTGAACATAAAAGGTGAAGACTTAACCGGAGTTATTCACGGTGTTCCCTTTTTACGGAATGTGGCACTGGGTGAGAAAGTTGAAGTCGGCAAGAGAGTGGCGGTTATAGGCGGCGGCAACACAGCCATGGACTGTGCCAGAACAGCCCTGAGAATGGGCGCTGAAACTGTTCAAATAGTATACCGCCGTACCGAGGCCGAGATTACGGCGCTTCCTGAGGAAATACACGAGGCCAGGGAGGAAGGTGTGGTATTTACCATGCTGACCAGTCCCAAGGCCTTTGCCGGTGAAAACGGTGTTTTAACCGGGATAGAATGCTTGAAGAATGAGATGGGCGAGCCGGATTCCAGCGGCAGGCGGCGTCCTGTTGCTGTGGCCGGAAGCGAATTTTTAATGGAAGTGGATACAGTAATTCTGGCCGTGGGGCAGCAGCCCGATGTATCCTCCCTGGAGGGAAGCGGTCTTTCCACCGGAAGAGGAAACGTCATTGTTGCCGACGCCGAAACTCTGGCAACTGATATGCCGGGTGTTTTTGCCGGCGGAGATGCAGTGACCGGTCCCAAAACAGTAATTGAAGCGGTTGCGGCGGGTAAGGTGGCGGCCGAATCCATAGACCTGTATCTTCAGGGAAAAGATCTAAAAGAAAACAGGCAGTTCAGTGTTCCAGAGGACCAAATAGCTCCAATGAGATCTGACTCCAACGAGGTGGAAATAGCCCAACCCCAGCCGGTATCCCATGTTGAGGCAGGATTGAGATCTTCGTCTTTCATTGAGGTCTCAAACGGCTATACTACCGAACAGGCCATGCAGGAAGCAGAGCGGTGCCTTAACTGCGGTGTTTGCTCAGAGTGTCTGGAGTGTGAAAAGGCCTGTCTTGCGGGTGCCATCAAGCATGATATGCAGGACGAGGAAATAGAGATAAATGTTGGCGCGGTAATCCTCTGCCCTGGTTTTGAGCCTTACGACGCCAAGGCGCTGGAGTATTACGGGTATGGAAAATACCCCAATGTTCTGACCAGCCTTGAATTCGAAAGAGTTCTCAGTGCATCCGGTCCGTTCCAGGGTCACCTGATAAGGCCATACGACCACAAAGAACCCAAAAAAATAGCCTGGATACAGTGCGTTGGCTCCAGAAATACCCGTGAAAATCATGGCTACTGCTCCTCTGTATGCTGCATGTATGCCATAAAAGAAGCTGTTATTGCCAAGGAGCACAGCTCAGATCCCCTTGAGACCACCATATTCTTTATGGATATGAGAACCTATGGCAAGGGATTTGAAAAGTACTATGAGCGAGCCGAGCAGGAAAAAGGCGTAAGGTTCGTCCGGTCAAGGATCTTTGCAGTGGATCAGCTGCAAGAGGACAGCAAGAATCTTTCCATACGTTACGCCGATGAAGACGGAAGTATTTATACCGAAGAATTCGATATGGTGGTTCTTTCAGTAGGCATGCAGCCGTCTGCGCAGGTGAAAGAGCTTGGACAAAGCCTGGGAGTCGATCTTAACAAGTACGGCTTTGCCGAGGCAGCCGAGCTTACCGGTGTAGAAACCAACGTTCCGGGTATATTCGTGGCCGGGTCCTTCTCGGGTCCCAGGGATATTCCGGAAACGGTGATGCAGGCCAGTGCGGCGGCAGGTGCTTCACAGAGCCTACTGTCAGAATCCAGGGGAACCCTGGTGAAGGAGAAAAAGTACCCGCCGGAGCGTGACGTTAGCAAGGAAGAACCAAGGATTGGCGTTTTTGTTTGCCACTGCGGGATAAATATAGGCAGTACGGTTAATGTGCCAGAAGTTGTGGAAGAGGCCAAAAAACTGCCCAATGTGGTTTACGCCTCCGAGTTTCTCTATGTCTGCTCCCAGGACAGCCAGGCTGTAATAAAGCAGATTATAGAAGAGCAGGGGCTGAACAGGGTGGTGGTAGCATCCTGCAGTCCCAGAACACACAAACCTCTATTCCAGGAAACTATGATGGACGCCGGATTAAACAGATACCTTTTTGAAATGGCCAACATACGGGACCAGTGTTCCTGGGTACACCAGAAAGAGCCCGCCAAGGCCACAAAGAAAGCCAAGGAACTGGTTAGAATGGTGGTTGCCAAGGCCGCCCTGCTGAAGACTATTCACCAGGAGCCGGTAGGAGTCACCAAGGCTGCTCTGGTTATAGGCGGTGGCATTGCAGGGATGAACAGCGCACTGTCAATGGCCGGACAAGGCTATAGTGTAAAATTGGTGGAGAAATCCGATATCCTGGGTGGTATTGCAAGCAGGATCAAGTGGGGTCTTAAGGGAGAGGATGTAGAATCCTACCTGAATGGCCTTGTTGCCAGTGTTGAAGATAATCCACAGATTGAGCTGTTCACAGGGGTTGAGGTTAAGGATACCAAGGGATTCCTGGGTAATTTCGTCACAACCCTCTCCAACGGCCAGGAAATACAGCACGGCATAGTGGTCATCGCCATCGGCGGTGCGGAATACAAACCAACCGAATACCTTTACGGGCAAAACAGCCGGGTGATGACCCAACTGGAGCTTGCCCAGGCCATAGAATCCGGTGCTGCCGGAGTGGAAAGCGCCAAAAACATTGTTTTAATCCAGTGTGTGGGTTCCCGGGAGCCCGACAGGGCCTATTGCAGCAGGGTGTGCTGCACTAAGTCCGTCAAGCTGGCGCTGGAAATGAAGGAGAAAAACCCCGGAGCCAATGTATTTATACTGTACAGAGACATCCGCACGTACGCTTTCTTTGAAGACCTCTACACCGAGGCCAGGCGCAAAGGAGTTATTTTCATCCGCTACGATGTAGATAATAAGCCTGTGGTGGAAGAGTTGGAAGGTCGTCTGCAGGTTACAGTAAAGGATCACGTGCTGGGGCAGCCGGTAGTTATTGATGCTGACATAGTAGGCCTTGCCTCCGCTATACTGGCCTCTCCGGACAGCAGAAAAATGAACGAGCTGTTTAAGGTTCCCATAAATGAAGACGGTTTCTTCCTGGAAGCCCATATGAAGCTCCGCCCGGTGGATTTCGCCTCAGAGGGAATCTACATGGCCGGACTGGCCCACGGTCCCAAGAATATCGAGGAGAATATAGCCCAGGCTAAAGCGGCAGCCGGCAGAGCTTCAACAATACTTTCCAAGTCACAGCTGGAATCCCATGGCGTGGTTGCAGTGGTTGAACCTGAAAAGTGCGCCGCATGCCTGACCTGCGTACGGCTGTGCCCTTACAACGCGCCCAAAATCAGGAACAATGTGGCTGAAATTGAGTCGGTGATGTGTCAGGGCTGCGGAACCTGTGCCGGAGAATGTCCCAATAAGGCTATAACATTGCAGAGCTACAATGACAATATCTATATGAATATGGTCTGTGGCCTTTTCAAGGAGGTGTAGCGGATGGAATTCGAACCTAGAATAATTGCTTTTTGCTGCCATTACTGAGCATATTCTGCTGCGGACCTGGCAGGTTCGATGAGGCTTCAGTATTCGTCCAATGTAAGAATTGTAGAGATGACCTGTACCGGCAACATAGACCACCGTGTTATTTTAAAGGCCTTTGAAGAAGGCGCTGATGGGGTTTATGTGGCAGGCTGCATGGAAGGTGACTGCCATTTTCTGAAGGGTAATATTCGTGCTAGGAAACGTGTAAATGCAGTTAAGCAGATACTGGATGAAATTGGTCTGGGAGGAGACCGGCTGGAGATGTACAATCTTTCTTCAGCCCAGGGTGGCCGTTTTGCCGAGATCGCCAATGAAATGACTCAAAGAATAAAATCTCTCGGCCCCAGCCCGTTAAACAGATCCGGTGGCGGATGCTGCGGATGCTCGAAAGAAGGTGAGTCTAAATGATTATAGCTCAACAGAAAACAATAAAAGATATTGCGGCAATGATCAGTGACTGCAAAAAGGTATTGTTTGTGGGATGCGCAGGCTGTGTAACAGTCTGTCTGTCCGGCGGGGAGAAGGAGACAGAAATTCTGGCCTCCGCCCTTCGCATGATGAGGAAGCTTGAAGGAAATCCACTGGAAACTGTAACCTATACAGCCACCAGACAGTGTGACCCGGAATACATTCCGCCCATGGACGAAATGGCAAAGGATGTTGACGCCATAGTCTCCCTTGCCTGCGGGGTAGGAGTCCAGTATCTGGCCGAAAGATTTACAGACAAATGGGTTGTACCGGCACTGGATACAAAATTCATAGGTGGCTCGGTCACCCATGGCATATGGGAAGAAAAATGCGGCCTTTGCGGGGAGTGCATTTTACACAAGACAGGTGGTATCTGTCCCATCATTCGCTGCTCAAAAAGCATCCTCAACGGCCCCTGCGGAGGATCGCAATACGGCAAGTGTGAAATAAGCAAAGATGTTGAATGCGCATGGCAGTTAATATACGACCGCATGAAAACTCTGGGCAAACTGGATAAACTGATGGAAATACAGCCGCCCAAGGATTGGACCAAGTCCAGGGACGGCGGACCCCGCAAGGCCATCAGGGAGGATGTGATGATAGGGTGAAATATTTAAGCAAACTGCATAAGATACTGGACAGCGGCGAGTTTGCCGTAACAGCCGAAATAGGGCCGCCCAAGCACGCATCGGCTCACGGAATAAGGCACCATGCTGAAATGCTGAAGAATCACGTGGACGCCACCAATATTACCGACTGCCAGACGGCCATAGTACGCATATCCAGCATTGCAGCCGGGGTGCATATACTTGACTGTGGTATTGAGCCTATTATCCAGATGACATGCCGGGACAGAAACCGCATTGCCATGCAGGCTGACGCCCTGGGCGCGTACTGCCTGGGAATGCGTAATATGCTGTGCCTGTCGGGTGACCATCAAAAATTCGGTAACCACCCCACAGCCAAAAATGTTTACGACGTTGATTCAATGCAGCTTATATACCTGATGAAAAGGATGCGGGACGAGAAGCAGTTCTTCTCCGGTGAGGCAATCAAGGATCATGAGCCCCGCTTTTACATCGGTGCGGTGGCCAATCCCTTCGCAGACCCCTTTGAATTCAGGGTAGACCGGCTGGAGAAAAAGGTGGAGGCCGGAGCGCAGTACATTCAGACCCAGTGCATTTTTGACATGGAGCGTTTTGAGCGTTTTATGGAAATGGTAAGGGAAAGGGGACTGGACCAGAGAGTTCACATACTGGCTGGTGTGACCCCCCTTAAAGGCTGGAGAGCAGCCAAATACCTGCAGACAGGCGTATCTGGAATGATAGTACCCGACTCCATGGTGGAAAGGCTCAAGAGCGCTGAAGATCCCAAAAAAGAAGGTGTTAATATCTGTATCGAACAGATTAAACACATTAAAGAAAATGTAAAGGGAGTCCATGGTGTTCATATTATGGCCATTGCATGGGAAGAGGTAGTTCCGGAAATAGTTGAGCGGTCAGGTCTTTACCCCCGCCCGAAAGCGGAACTGGAATAAGAAACAAAGAATGAAGCCCGGTCATTATACCGGGCTTCATTCTTTGTATTGTAGATCAGGTTCAGAGCTAAATATTTGGTATTAATTAAATTTGATATATATGGAAGGGCCAATACACATAGATCTGATTCAAAGTTATTCCCGGATCAATTTGTAGTATATTCTGGGTCAAGTGATCTATAATTACATAATATACGCATTGCAATTTCTTGAAAATCAGATCAGAGGTGGGTGCGTCAATGGATATACATGATAGGGCAAGTACAGGAATGATAGAATTTGATAAAGTCATTGACAACCTTCGTTTAGGGGATAATGTTGTTTGGCAAGTGGATTCCGTATCTGACTACAACAAAATGGTTGGACCTTTTGTAATGCAGGCTAAGTTAGATAAAAGAAGACTGGTTTATGTTAACTATGGCATCCATAAACTTAAAACAGATGATAATCCTGATATAAATATTTATTATGTCGACCCAAGTAAAGGCTTTGAAAGCTTTGCAACAGAAGTACATAATATTGTGGTACAAGAGGGTAAGAAGACTTTCTACATTTTTGATTGTTTAAGCGATTTATTAAAATATTGGTATTCAGATTCAATGATTGGAAACTTTTTCAAGGTTACCTGTCCATTTCTATATGAGCTGAATACGATTGCTTATTTTGCTATCAAACGAAATGTTCATACTTATAATACCATTGCAGGTATCCGGGAAACTACACAACTATTGCTTGATCTATATAATATTAATAATAAATTTTATATTCACCCTCTTAAGGTTTGGCAGCGTTATTCGCCTACAATGTTTTTTCCTCATTTAATACATAATCGAAGGGCTATCTGCATTACATCGAGCTCAGAGGTTGCAGCGTTGTTCTCCAGCACCCATCGCGGCGAGAATAGGCTTGATTACTGGGATGTTGTTTTTAACAATGCGAAGGAAGCGATAAAACTTCCACCTGAGCAGCAGGAAACAACTAAAAAGTGTTTAATGTATATGCTAATAGGAAACGAATCCAGAATATTTAGTTTATGCAACAAATATTTTACCTTAAAGGATATTCTAATGATAGCCTCCAGAGTGATCGGTACGGGCTTAATCGGAGGAAAGAGCGTAGGAATGCTTGTTGCCAGAAAGATTCTAGAACGGGATGGAATGAACCGCTTTGCCCCTTTTTTAGAGCAACATGACTCCTTTTACCTTGGAACAGATGTTTTTTACTCCTATATAGTGGAAAACGGCTGGTGGAGACTTCGCATCAAGCAAAAGACACAAGAAGGATATTATAAATATGCGCCTGAACTAAAAGAAAAACTTAAACATGGAAAGTTTTCTAAGGATATTCAGGAGCAGTTTGTTCAAATGCTGGAATATTTCGGCCAATCTCCTATAATAGTACGTTCCAGCTCCTTACTTGAGGATAATTTTGGTAATGCTTTTGCTGGAAAATATGACAGCTTATTCTGTGTAAATCAAGGCACACCTGAAGAACGCTATGAAGCCTTTGAACATGCAATTCGTAATATTTATGCCAGCACAATGAATGAGGATGCTCTTGCCTACAGAATGAACAGGGGTCTTTTCGAGCAGGACGAACAGATGGCGATACTGGTCCAGCGTGTCTCCGGAGATCAATATGGAGAATACTTCTTTCCCCATATTGCAGGTGTAGGCAACTCTTCCAACCTTTATGTGTGGGATGAAAGTATAGATATTGATGCAGGCATGCTACGTCTGGTATTTGGACTGGGCACAAGAGCCGTAGACCGGACAGTTGGGGATTATGCCAGAATTGTATGCCTAGATAATCCTTTACGCACCACTCCGATTAATTTTGAAGATCAAAAGAAATTTTCTCAGCATGGTGTTGACGTTCTTTCTCTCAAGGAAAATACCTTAACTTGCAGGGACTTAGAAGAAATTATATTACATGATATAAAGACAGATAGAGAATTATTTGCTAGTTTAGACCATCAAACGATAAATTACCTGCGTGAACGTGGATATATCAATATAAAATGGCCTTATATTTTAGACTTTAAAAATGTACTAATTAATACTGAATTTGCCTCACTAATGAAAGAAATGCTGACTTTATTATCTAAAGCATATGATTACCCTGTAGACATTGAATTTACAGCAAATTTTACCAAAGATAACTATTTTAATATTAATCTTTTGCAATGTCGTCCCTTAAAGACTAAAGGATTGGGCAAACCCATAGAGCTACCGAAACTGACCGAT
>Ga0209347_1003287_pt1 | contig 19236 bp, 17 predicted proteins | sample AutmiccommuBRH23_FD_187382 | JGI IMG/M metagenome (GOLD analysis project Ga0209347, IMG submission 187382) | Deep subsurface microbial communities from Mt. Terri, Switzerland - Autotrophic microbial communities BRH/23 (SPAdes) (version 2) | ecosystem: Environmental > Aquatic > Deep subsurface >...
GGTCCTGTCGATCTTCTCAGCCGCCTGCACGGCGGCTCACTTCGTTTCGAAAGAACAGACTGGCTGCCTTTCAACCGCCTGCGCGGCGGCTCACTAAACAACAAAACCTGTCACGGTCCTGTCGATCTTCTCAGCCGTCTGCACGGCGGCTCTCTCGATCGAGCAAGCTGAGCTGCTCGTCTTGAAAGGATATGGGTCTCTTCACACAGACACAAAAAGCCAAATACCGAAAAATTTCTGGCTGACTTGGATCTACTCATACTTGCTATCGGGTGATAGAGCCCGTTCAAACCAGATCGGTGTCAAACCTCGTATCGGTCATCTGCGATCATACAAGGAATATGGGACTGCTGATGCAAAGCGGAAAAGAGAAAACGGCGAATTTCCCAAATTTTTTGCGAAAATCATTCAACGTTCTGAAAAATATAGATAAAAAGATCAGCTTTCAAAAAAATACTGCTATAGGGGTAAAAGCAAAAGACCTCGGCAGCTGACGGATAGCCCCCGGATGGCCTGCGCCATCCGGGGGATTGTGTTACTTGCGCGCCAACAACCGGTCGACTTGCTCCAACATCGCCATCAGCGTCCTTTCAACATGCTCTACGAGCTCCGACTGGCAGTCCTCACATAAGGGTGCAACTGTCAGGATGGTCCCGATGGTCTTCAGCGCGACGAAGTATCCACCCCGGTCTTCGATTTCGAAAGAGAGCAGGTCAATATTCCTCGACGCTGCCGGCAGCATACGGAACGCGGCATTTGCGAACGCGAGCACCGCCAAGGCATCGAACAACGATTTCAGTGAATCGAGTTCCCATGTGGCGGCATCGTCCTCTTCCAGCATCTCGATCCAGGCGCCAATTTGTTGTTTCGTGCTCTCCGGGCCATGCCCCTGCTGCATCAGAAACTGCAGGGCTGCAACAAAGTGGGTGCCGTGAAAGTTGTGGGCGTGAATGGTCATGCCATCTTCTCCTGTTCTGAAGCGAAACCATTTCGCCTCGTCAAGCGCTGCCAGCTGGTATGACTGGCAGCGTGGAAATCGGCTGTGTTCTACGCCGCAAACAGGAGATGATCGCGAATCTCAGGTTGGTCAGCGACCAAGGGCTCGAGAACATCTCGAAGCCCGTCAGTGAGCAGACAGATGTCTTCGACGACAGGATCCACGAGGTCGATCTGCGCGAACAACATCGCTTCGACACGCGTGTCATCGTGGACATGCTCGAGTGTCAGGATACCCAGCAAATCCCGCAGCGCGTGCCAGGTGCGTCGGTTCACAGTTGACCCATCCTGAAGGCCCTCCACGATTGTGGTGACCACCTTTGCCCCACGCCGCCCAGCGAGGAGTTCGGCTGCATGTTGCAGCGCGGTGAAATTCGCCTCGATGAACCGTCGCAGAGCCATCAGTTCCGGTGTCGTGAGAGCTGGTGTGCCCTGGGCTGGATGTCTGGAGTGGAACATGTGTCGTCCTTTCTTGATAAGCCCCGCCGTTCTTGGCAGGGGTCAAGCCGATTCCGGTTCCTTTCTCCCGATCATCTGCGTCTGGTCTGGCGCGGGTCTCGCTCCGAGGATCTGCGCCAGACCAGATGAAGGTGTCTCCCATTTCCCAAGTGAGACAGATCAATGACTTGACCCAATCGGTCACGATCGGTGTCCTGGCACTTACTCATTCGACTCTGGGATGGGTCGATGACCGCTCTTTCAGCGGCTGGCAGCCCATCCTGAAATACAGCGGCAACAAAGGTATGCCGCATGCGCCTTCACACCTTGGACGTCCTGGTCGACCGCGCGCTTTGTCGCGCAATGGTTTTGCGCACCTCTTGCCACAACGCCTGAGCCCTCGCGCTGTCACAATCCGTGCGATATGCCTTGCCTGCCAATTGTGTGTCATGTCCGAGATGCGTGGCGATCACATTGGCAGCCTGGGCCGGATCGTGACGTCGCATGTAATCCGCAGCAAGCGTTCTGAGATCATGCGCAGGCACACCAATGCTGGCTCGCGTCAGCTCTGTTGGCAGGTTGCGATAGGGTGCGCTCGTTTCGAAATTCAGCCAGTTCAGCCCCAGGAGCTCTTGGTAACGAAGATGGATCAGGCGACCTGGACGACCCGCCAGAATCCACTCATCCAGGATCTCACCGATTTCTGGCCAGATCTCACCCGTTTCCGTGCCGACCCCCGTCTTTTCCTGCTCCCATCTCGCATGCCATGTTCCGTCTATTTCACGGACCAAGTGCTCTCCAAAGCGCCAGGAGACGAGATCGCCGTTGCGCGGCGGTTTGTTGAGAATGACAGCGCAGACGACGGCTTGCTGCATATGGCGACGGCGGGCTGCGCTGTGTGCAGGAAGATCCTGGGCACGCGCCCGGTGTTCGCCAATTTTGTCCGCGACATAGGCATAACCCCCGCGTTCTGTCAGACCAGAAAGCCTCTCATACTTGTTCTTCGCCGCCAAAGCAGCCTGATCTCGAAGATCCCGTAGGACAAACCGCATCGCCGTGAGACTGGCGTCCGCAACTCCGCCATGGGCGCCCAAGGCGATCAGTCCCTCGATATAGTTTGCCGCCGTCACGGGTTTCACACGCCGACTCTCCTCGGGATGAAACAAGAACGCCTCTGATAACTCGCAAGCCACCACGAAACCATGTTGATCACAAGCGCAACCTTCCGAGACGATGTCGGCACATCGGTCAATGCTCGCGAAGTAGCGCTGCCGTGTGCTGCTCTTGATCTTTGCCGCATCAAGGCCGGGTTTCATCTGCCGCCAGGTTTCCGGCCAAGCGGAGGCGACCGGCTTCACGTCTTGGTTCGTCTCCCTTGCGACGGACGTGCGCCGCCCTGCATACCACTCGTCACTTACGCGCTTCGCGGGCGCGGTCGAGACATGAGGAGCATAGGTCGCGAGCGCGCGTAGCAGGCATCGAAATGTGGATTCAGAAGCTGCCGCCGCTCTGTAGGCCTCCTCAGAGGGTATCGCCAAGTTTCCCGCCCCAGCCTGCACGGCGGTCCAGAAGCGGCCCATGACATGAGCCGCTCCCGGAGCAAGATTTGCCGCGTCATCAAGCATCGCGCGCCGGACGGCAACCGGAGCGTCCTTCAGAACCTCCGTGAGTTGAGACCGCATGTCATGTGCTCCTTTTCATGCGTGCGAAGATGTTGGGATGATGTGCCAGCAGTGACTCGCGCACAGCCACGGCTGCAGCCTCGCCGCTGTCCTTGCCGTAATGTCGACGCGCGACATCTTCAGTATTCGCGAGCACCGAGGCCACGTTGGCGAAATCCCCCGGTCTGACCGCAAGCATCAACGTGGCAAGGGCGTGACGACATTGATGCGGCGTCAGCCCAAGTCCGAGTTGACGATCACCCAGGTCCCACAATTCCATGGTCGATGCGACGGACATGCAGCCGGTCGGCAGATTCAGTGCGGCTTTGCGCAATCGCGGCGCTGCGGTTCCCGGAAAGAGATAGGGAGAGGCTGCAATGCCACGGAGTTTCATGAGCGCCGGACGATCCACCCGGTCCCACTGCCACAGCACGCGAGCATCCTCGCCGTGCACATTGACGATCACGCTTTGTCCATTCTTGACCTCCCCGCCCGTGAAGCGGATCTCGGCGTGCTCACCATCGACGATCCAGGTCAAATTGCGCGGGCAGCCTTTGGTCACTGTGCGACGGATCAGAAAGAGGTTGGCCGGGCGGAGTGCCCGGCTGACCTGCACAGCGTAGGCAGCAGCGCAGGCAGACAGGCGCAGCGCGCGCTCTTTTGCGACACTCGTCGTTGCTTCTGCCAAAGCCTTCGCAGAGATGGAACTCAGCCTCGCGGGAGCGTTTACGAATGCCGCCGCGAGTTGTGGGGATTTGCGGAGCCGGTCGCAGACGGCCTCTGCTTCCGCAGTCATCTCCGTGGGCGAGACCACGTAGTCAGCGTAGAACATGCGCACCAGACCGATCCGTGCCAAGATTTCAGGATCGCGAAGCCCGTGGCGCGCAATCGTGGTGAGATTGGTGAACCGTGACCACATGACAGAGCTCTCGTCGGCATCTTTGAGCACCAATGATGCTTCACTCCGCGCGATTTGTGCATCACACGCTGCCTCCAGAGCCTCCATCGTGAACAGGTTGCCCAACGTCGTTAGCCCTGCAAAGCTGGTCTCCGGCGAATAACTTTCACGCAAGAGCCAGGTTGTTGCCTGCCTGTAACCTGCCAGCGCCGACTTGGTGTTCTTGGGCAGGCGCTTCTTCTTGCCCACACGGGCCGCGATTTCGGCGTCAACCTCGACGGAGGTTCGGCCGAGTTTCAACTGCTCCTTTGCCCATTTCTTCATGTCGGCGGGTTGGCGCAGGGTGTGTTGGAACACTTCCTCTGCATCGGTGCGAAACTCCTGAGGCAGTGACTTCCATGGGATCCGGCGCGCGCGGTCCGAGGCAGCCGGGACCACGAAATCGATTGGTGGCAACAAATTGAAAAGCTCTGGCCAGCTGTTGTGTTTGCCGCGAAGCTCTGCGATCCGGCGCGCGAATTTCCGCAATGACTTGCGTCCTTCCGTCGAGGCGTCGTGCCACAGCCTGTCGAATTCCGCTTGGTCCAGATCAGGCAAGGCCAGACTCGTGCGCGCCCGCACCAACAGGAATGGCCGATGCGCGCCCGTGGCAAAGAGCGCCCCCTGATCAACGAAGCCCTCATTGTCGACAATGAACTTGATCGCACGGTCGTAGCTCTCCCGAGCGGTGGAGACCTCGGCCACATGTCCCTGAGAGACAAGGAAACGTTCCAGCGCCGCGCGGACGCGAGAATTGCCTCTTTTGCGGGCTTTTTCGAGATCCCCCGAACGCGACACTGGGCCATAGGGCGACGCCGCGATCACTTTCTCGAAGTAGTTGAGGTTCGCCGGAACATGGTCCAACTCATCGTCCATCAGCTCCAGGCGAGTCGCAACTTTCCTGATCTCGAGGAGGGTGTCGCGGGCTTCCCCTGTCTCCTTCGCCCAGGTCAGAAAGTTAGAGAAGGTCGGGCCTGCTGTGTTCGTCAGTGTTCTGTCGTGGTGCATTTTCATCTCCAGGTTCCGGGGCCTGCAGGCCGCCTTCACATCGAAAGGCGGCCTGTCAGACCCGCGTTCTGGACCTCAGTTGGTCCTTTCAGGAGATCGCGCCCGGCGGGGCGCTTCGCACACGCTGTCGCGATTTTTCTGCGTTTCGCAGAATCGTCCCCAAGCATAACGCCGATAGATGTTTGGGGACGAATGTGCGCCAGCGAGCACCGTCCGGCTGCTGTCGTGGTGGCGCACATCGCAGTTGTGCGACGGGCACTGATCATTTCCACCAGTCCGCGGGGAGGTTGATACCTCGAAGCTTCATCCAATCGGTCACATCATGCGGATTGCAACGCACACGCCCGAACACATTCCGTGTTGGCAGCCCTTCCGCGATCCATCTTTCGACTGTGCGAACACAGACGATAAGCTCATTCGCGATCTCCGTTTTACTCAACAGATCATCTTGGTAGCGCGAGATGCGCGGCCCTTTCGGGGTCGGTCCGTGTTCACAGGCCCACACATCCGGCCAGTTTAGCCGATAGCTACCACCAAATCCGATCGCATCGATTGCACCTTTGCGGATCTTGCGACGGATCGTGTCGGGCTTCAGACTGTAGTGCTTGGCAACTTCTGCCACTGTAAGCATGTTTTCCTCCTCAGATTGCTCCTGCAGAGGATTTAGTCCCCGTGTGACTCCTTCTGAAATGCGAGGCGCGGGGACCAAAGGTGTCATGCGACAAGTAGGACTATCAATTGCGACGCGACACCTTTGCCGTCGCAGCATCGATCACGCGGTCGTGATCAGTGGCGTTTTTTCACGACAGCGCCTGTGCCCAGGTTCTCCGAAACGGAGGATGCACATGAAGCATGACAACCACATCGAAGCTGCGGCCCAAGTCCCGCGCTGGTTGGCCCCAGAGGAGGCAAGAGACCAGCTGCACAAGAAAATAGACCGTTTCGTGAAGGCGGCAGCAAAAGGGAAGGCAAAGCCCGATGCTGCACTTGCCCTGAAGGTGACAGCTGGCCTCGGAAAAACCGCCACCACACTTCGCGTCATCGCGCACTATGGCAAAGCACTCTTGGCGAAAGGACATGTGCTTTTCTATGTGCCGACGCTGGACCTCGCGGAACGCGCTTGTGCCGATTTCCGCCTGCTGGCGCCTGACATGCCGTCCCGAGTGATCCGGGGGCGCTCTGCGCGTCGTCCCGATGATCCTGAGCTCAAAATGTGCGAGCGCGCCGAGATTGCCATGAAAATCGCCGGTTTCGTGGAATCTGTCACCGAAGCCCTCTGTCGCGGCCTTGGTCCTGACAACAATTTCGTTCAATCGGCCTGCGCCTCGAAATGTCCCTACCTGCACCAGAAGGATGTATCAGGTCCGCATGTGGTGTTCCTTTCGCACGCCTATCTGACGGTCGATGCGCCCGTCGACCAAGAGTATCCAGTGGCGCTCCGTGTCATCGATGAAAAGGTCTGGCCCACCTTGGCCCGGTCCTCGCACCTCGCGATCGACGATCTTATGCGTGCCGCGCCGAGTTCCTTACCCAAGGATCTGCATAAAGTTCTGTCCCTCGTCAAAGCAGCAGTTGTGGACGGTCTGCAACGAGACCTCCCGCTACATGAGCATATCCGGACAGTTGGGATCGACACCGAAAAATTGCTGCGGTTGGCCAAGGAAGAAAAGCAATCTCGAGGCCCACTCGAGATCGGTCCCTGGCAAAGCCCTGCATTATTTGATTTCTGCGTGAATACCTTTGACACGAAGTCTTTCATCGCCTCACGACAGCGACAACAAATTCTGAGACGCCTCGCTGAAAGGGAAGCTGGACACTGTGTCGGTCTGAAGCTGATCGAGATGAGAACTGAACTTGGCTCACAGCAGGTCATCCAATCAGCAGACATCGACGAAATCACCAGGGATGGACCGCTGCTTCTTCTTGACGCTGATGCTGATCCAGAGATCACCGAATGCATCGCGCCCGGGGCCGCATTCGTCTCGATCCAATCGCCACCGATCGCAGAAATCATTCAGGTATCCGATCTGACCCTTTCCGATACCTGGCTGCGCGATCCCGTAGAAGGTGCCCAGAGACGTGCCGCAGTTCTGACGATCGTCAAGCGGGAAGTCGACAAAGCGGCGGGCGGCGGGGTCCTGTTGGTGGCGACAAAATCGGTGCTCTCGGCTCTTCACACGGATCTTGGCAACGCATCGGACAGCGACGATGACGAAGCGCTCAGGCAGCCCATTCTCGGTGCAGAGCCACGCTGGTTTGGCCCCCGGATGCAAGGCGTGAACGACTACGAAGCATATGCCACAATTATTGTGGTTGGCCGCCTTCAACCCGGCGCCAGCGATCTCGAGACAATGGCGCGCGCTGTTTTCTCGCAAGACGAGACGCCCATTGCGGCACACATTTCTGGTCCACTTCCTGGCTCTACAGCACCGATCCTGATGTCCGACGGCTCCCTGATCGAGGCGCCACAGCGTGCGCATCCAGATCCGCGGGCGCAGACCATCCTCGCCCAATCGCGTGAATGCGCAACGCTGCAAGCAATTGCTCGGTTGCGGCTTGTTTCGCCGAACTGCAAGAAACGGGTTTTACTCCTCAGCAACATGCCGCTTCCCGAATTCCCAGTCAGTCGGCTCACGACTCTTGCAGCGCTCCAACGAGGTCTCGAATATGAGACGGACTGGCAAGGCTTTCTCCGGATGGAAACAGCACTGCACGCGAGCATGGGACGGCCCGTGCGTGGAACCCGTCTCTCGGCATCTGGGCTCGAAACCGATCTTCCACGAGACTTTGTATCTGTCGACAGCGCAAAGCGTTTCCGTCGAGGGCGGTCGACGTCACACCTGCTGTCGCTATGTCGGCGTGTTGCGGCTGCCAATGGCTGGCAGTGCATCCCTCTCAATCTGACGCGTTCCAGCGGCGGCAAGCCTGTGCCCGCGCTGATTTTTGAGCATGATGGCGCCCCCCTCGAGACCGCCCGCGCGCTCTGGCCGCAATTCACGCCAGAACTCGCCTGACACGCGAGAAATTTTTTCCGTCCCAGATGATTGAACCAATCTCCTCTTTAGCGGCCTTGGCCGTCACTTTCACAAACCCACTTTCGCAAACACTTTGCGAAACACCCAGAGGATGAACCATGACAGAGAAGAAGACCGGTCGGCCGCCGAAATATACCGAGGCCCAGGTGATCCAGGGCATCGAGATCGCAGAGCGCAATGGCGACATCCCGTCCGGAGACAGCGTCAAAAAGGCGATGTGCGAGGAATTGGGCGTTGCCGGCGGGATCAATGCCCAGAGCCTCGACAAGGAAGTGCACCGTCTCCTTGAAGAGCGGGTTCGACAGCGCCGTAACCGGCTGATTGCCGCCCTGCCCTCCGCGACCCTGGAGGCTGCCAAGGAAGTGGGCGTGCTGGTCGAAGCGGCGATGCTCAATCACATGGGCGAAGAGCACAACAAATTGCGCGCCATCAACGGCAAAAAGCTGACCGAGATAAATGTGGATTTGGCGAACCAACGTGAGCAGATCCGCGGTCTTCTGTCACGGATCGATACGAAGGACGCGGAAATCGCTGATCTCGAAGGGGAAAGAGACGACCTGAAGGGGCGTCTGGAGCTTGCAATCGCAGAAATTGTCGCTCTGAAAGAGCGCCTCGCCGGCATCGAGCAAGAGGAAGATTTCCGCTTGAGGATGGTCGCAATCGTGAAAGAAACCCTGGGACAGCACGGCATGGCCGCAGTTTGATTTTGGATGACTGTGAAACCTTTCACTGTTGGAGGTTCACTTTCGGCAAATCCCTGGAGAGGATCCAGTCCATGTCAGGTCTGTTGACCTGTCTTTCTGGAACGCGATCCTGAAGCTGCCAGTGATCGTCCATCTTGCGCAATGCTGCTGCACGACGATCAACAGAGTGACACATTGATAGCAACCGCGCAGAGCTTGTTGGTCTCCGGGCGCGCAGACGATTTCCCGTTCAAGGAGTGAAGTGCCCGTGGCGGGATCCGATTCCGACGCAGCGCGTGCTGGAACCCGGATACTCTGCGGCACACGGTTCGTGCAGAACACAAGGTGACTTGCATCTTGGCACAGGTTACGCCAACGTCGCTGTCACGAGCCGGACTCGGACAGGAACCGGTGTCGATAGACCCTTATAAATCAGGGGTTTCGTCAAGATGCTCCGGCCCCAGAGTTCGGAGGCACAATGACTGCTCCGAACCCAAACTGACCGACGTTTGCCAAGTCCAGTTCGCGCACGCAGCGACGCGCGCATCAACGCGACCGGCCCAATGCGGTCGTTCGTCTTCGTTTTGGGCGCTGTGATGCAGCTTGTCCAAACCGGACATTCATGTTGCGTGCGGTATCTGGCATCCTCTAAGGCTGGCAATCTTGGGCGCCATATGTTTCACTTTTGGTGTGTCCTTTTGAAAGCTGGCACACAGGAAACTTGTCATGATCTCAGTAAAAGAAAAGATCAGGGTGATTATCGGTGCGATGGGCCTTGCCAGCTTGGCGCAGCCCGCATTGGCTGATGGTTTCTTCATGCAAACAGATGCGGGACGCGATACGCGATCATTCGTGACAACAGTGGCGAAAGGTCCATGGAACTTCGGGCTCAATCTATCGGATTATGAAGGTGGCAGTTCTGCCATTACCAGCGTGACCTATGCGTTTCCACTTGGAGAAGTGGCAGTGCTGAAGCTTGGTCCGTCCATCGGCCTGCTGCGCGAGAATGGTGCTTGGGGTGATCCTGAACCAGGTGTGAAGCTGTCTCTGGATCGTTATGCTGCGACGCCTTTCGGATCCGTCTACGGTCTGATCGAATTGAATTCCATCGACGCGGCGTGGTTCGTGCTGGCCCAACTGACATTGCAGCAACAAGGGCTGAGCTTTGAACTCTCGGATGGGGGCAGCGATAGCTATCGGGAGACAACGATTGCCGTTCAGAAAAAGCTTTCGGACGGGCCCGCAAGCCTGAGGTTTGGTTACAAGTTGCGTTCAGAAGAGGTTTTCATCGGTTTCAATATCAAACTTTCTGAGGGACATGTTTGCCATTGCCTGACATCACCCTGCACCGCGCCTTTCTCATCTTTTCCTTGATTTGTGTCTCGGCCATGGCCGTGCTTTTGACCAGCGTGGTCTTTGTTCAATCTGCCCGTATGAGCGAAGGCAACCTGGACTATACAGTCCGGTTCCGCACGGCGGTAGCCGCCGAAGATCTTGCCCGCACACTCGAACGCGACTGGCGTGATCTTGTGCGCCTGTCTGATCAGGTTGCAGAAATGGAACCCGCTCGCTTGTCAGACGTCTTGTCGGGGATGAGCGGGAATGGCAGCCGAATATCATGGATCGGATTTGCTGATCTGACGGGGCAAGTCGTGGCCGCGAACAATGACCTTCTGCTGGGCCAGTCGGTCAGCGAACGGCCATGGTTCCGGAATGGGTTGAATGGCGGTTTTGCCGGAGATGTGCATGACGCCGTCCTGCTGGCGCAGATCTTGAATCCCAATTCCACAGACCCCCTTCGCTTCATTGATCTTGCCCGGCCTGTGATGGATGCTAATGGCGATCCGATTGGCGTTCTGGGGATGCATATCAATGAGAAGTGGCTTGAGAACTACCTGCGCGAGACAGCGTCGCGTTTCAACCTGGATTTGTTTCTGATCAATTCGAACGGTGAAGTGTCTGCCTCGTCTACTGGAGAGGCACCCAGTTCTGCTGATCTGCAGATCTTGCGAGCGGCGCAAACGGGCGTGCAATCGCAGCAGCGTGAAACCTGGCCGGATGGCCGAGACTACTTTGCCTCACTGGTGCCAGAGGTGTCTTACGGAGAATTGCCCAGCTTTGGGTGGCGGATGGTCGGTCGCCTTGACGCTGAAGCGATTGATTTCCGGGCAGATTTTGTTCGGCAAGGGGCGCTTTATGCCTCTTTGGTCGGAGTGGGCTTGTCACTTGCTGCGGCTATTCTCTTCTCGAAGGTCTTCATGGTGCCGATCACCTCACTTGCCAATACGGCGGCCCGCATTGCGGAGGGATCGCAGGACTATCCGCACAGCTCCCGCGTCACACATGAAGCCGCACTGTTGTCGGATGCTTTGACGCGGCTACAGAATGATCGCGTCAACGACGAGAGCTGAAGGATAGGCGCCGCCCCAATCCCATCATGAGCCCCGAAAGGCGGGCGCGCTCGATCCCCGGTGCGGCACCTTCAGCATAGAACCGCAGCATGAGCGCCTCTCTCTGCTCCGGATTTGGCATCAGGCGCACGCGCATCCCGTCGACGGTTTCTCCGACAACCTCGACCGGCAGATCGCCGATGCCGTGCAGACGCAAGGTGCCTTCTGTCCCGACAGAGAGAATCTTGCCACGCAATCGCGCCACTTCCATCGTGAGGGAGGTGATCCAGTAGCGCGCGACCTTCCCCTCGGCGACAAGGATTCCGCGATCAGGCAGATCTGCAATGTGGCGCTCGCGTCGCGGCAACTCGACACAGGCCAGCACGGTTAGGAACAGCACGACCACATTGTAGATTGTCCAGAAGATCACCACCCATTTGCCGTCCCCTGCGTCGTAGAAGGCAAAGCTGTCGAAAAAGATGCCCATAAGCAGCGCCAGAACTGTCAGGATCAGCAACACAAGAAAGGGCGCCATCATGCGCCATTGGACGACAATTCTTGTTCTGTCCCCGCCTTTTGCCGTGACCGAAAAGGGATGACCTTTCGGCTTAATAAGACCTACGAATGCTGCACGGCTGATCGGGATGGCGCTGACCAACTGTCCCACGTCATGTAGAACAGGCATGACCATGCCAGGCATTAGCGCGCGCTGGACTATCTGCGACCAAAGGAAGAAACAGCCGAAATAGGTCACGACCTCCGCCAGCGCGGCATCGACGACGATGATGCTGAAATACCAGTAGAGCAGCGGATAGACGACAACGGCGATGCGGAAGGGAAAACTGGTTGTCCAGAACAAGACGGAGTCGAACACACTCCAGCGATCCCGAAGCCGCAGGTTGTTGCGCCCGAATGGGCCAAGGCGTGACCGAGCGATCTGCATCAACCCAAGGCACCAACGCGCGCGTTGTGTCGTGTATTCCTTCAGGCCTTCAGGGGCCAGCCCCTCGGTCAGTGGCTCCGACAGATAGACGGTCTTCCAGCCTTTGTCCTGCAAGCACAGGGTCAGCAAAAAATCCTCGGTGATGCTTTCGGTCGGAAGGCCACCGATGTCGCGCAACGCTTGCCAGCGGCAGATGGAGGACGTGCCGCAACAAAAGGCGATCCCCCAGCCATCGCGGGACGGCTGCATGTGATCGAAGAAGAACCTTTGTTCATCGGGGTAGGAGTGGCTGATCCCAAGATTGTGCTGGATCGGATCGGCATTAAAGAAATGCTGAGGGGTCTGCACCAGCCCCACCTTTGGATCATGGAAAAGCGCCAAGCAGCGTGAGATGAATCCACGATGCGGAATAAAATCGGCATCGAGCACAGCCACGAAATCGGGTGTTATTGGATCTTCGGCCAAACGCTCCAGCGCGTGATTGATGTTGCCGGCCTTGGACCCTTTGTTATCGGGCCGCCGCATGTAGCGCACGCCTTGCGCCGCGCAATAATCGCGCAGCCAGTCGCGTCGGCTGTCATCCAGAACCAGAACTTCCTTGTTCTGATGCCTCAGGGATTTCGCCCCGATAATCGTTCTTTCAAGGACATCAAGGTCCTCATTATAGGTGGCGATCAGGATGGCAACGCGTGGCTCGATCTGGCCCCACCAACCGGCGTTTTGCGTCGCCTCTTCGCTGCGCTGACGGATACGCGACATCACGACCATGGCACTGACGGATCCCAGCATCGCCAGAAGTTCGAACCCAAACAATGACCAGCTGGCCAGCATGTCGATTGTCCAACCGGCCGGGGCAAGCGTCTCTGCTCCACGCCACCAGATGTAGCGCATGGCAAGCAGAAAGGTGACAGTGAAAAGGATCGCTCGATGCCTGTTATTCAGCACATCGACCCAATAGGGCAGGATAAGCCCGATCCCCAGGATAAGCACCAGATGGATGGTGCTTGATCCGAGTTCGCCGAAATATAGAAAATCAGGCATGTCAGCCGAACAGATCGCGCAGCCAGTCCAGAGGCCGAGTCTCGAAGAAGGCACGTCCGGTGCGGCCAATCAAACAGGCACCGCCGGAACCCTGACGGAGGCCTGGCACCTGCAGCGTCACGTCGAACCGCTCCAGATGTCGCTGGCTGGGGGCTACGGCAAGGTTGCGATAGATCGTCTCGGCGCCGCTTCCGGCAAGCCGGTTGACCGTGCCGTCATAAACCGTCGAACTTCCACCAAGGCGGAAACTGGCCGACTGACCCACCGTCAGGCGGTTGAATACGCGCTCGGTGACCGACAGGGTGACTATGGTCGCCTCGCAATCCACAAGCCGGACAAGTGGATCTCCACGCTGGACAGCGACCTGATCCGCCTCAAGAATCTCCCAGAAAATCCCGTTCACGGGCGAAAGGATCTCGCCGCCAGCAAAGGCGTTTACGCGCAGCCTCTCGCGGTTGATGCGTTCCTGAATTGCATCGCGGCGCGCCTCTGCTTCTGCCAGCATTGTCGTCAGCGAGGCAACCTCGGAGGCAAGCTCGACCGCGCGCTGCTCAGCGTTCGGCACATCGTTGTAACCGTCTCCCAGATAAACTCCTTGTTCGGCCGCTTTCAGCGCGATGCCGAGAAGGGCGACGCGCTCGCGCGCATGATCCCGCAAAAGCGCCAGACTGCGCGGCTCTGCGGGCAGTCTGGCGCTATCATCTGCCAGTTCATCCAAACTTTGCGGATCAAGATCGGCCTCGCTGTCAGCGGCTGCGATGATAGCCAGACGGCGTTCAGCATGGTCCAGACGAGTCCGCAATTCTGCAAGCCGTTGTTCGCGGAAAACCGACCCACGCGCCAAAAGTTGCTCACGGATCGTCTCTGTCTCTTGCAGCATCGCCGTAAGCTGGCGATGCGCTGCCTCGGCGAGGCGCAATTCCATCAGCAGGTCATCCAGCCGGACACGATCAACCAACGGGTCCTGGATGCTGGCGATCGCTTCACCTCTCGCAACCGTTGATCCAAGTTGCCTGGGTTGGATGCGTAGGTTGCCGGCGACCGGCGCGCGCATCGTTACTACGGGTGCATTGACCACAGCATCTGCGCTTGCCCCGGACATTTGCTCTCCGAGGATGATCCAGAGTGCAAAAACCACAGCCAGAAGGCCGATGAACAGTCTTGTATAGCGCATGTATTTCCTATCGTCCGTCCGACCATCAAAATGGATATGATTGGCAGAATGATGGCAAAAGCTGACATTCTCAACCGACGGAAGTGGTTTTCTTGCCAAAGTTCACTTAAAGGGAGCAGCCGGATTCACGAGTAACCACGTCCGATAGAAGTGCCAGGGTATCTGGATAGTAGAACGGTGGTTGGCCGATGCGTTCCGAGGAGGGCAGTTTGCGGCACGCGGCAACATCCACAATCGCAAAATAGCCCGGAAGGTTGCTTTGTGTGCGCACGTCGCCAGAAACGGTGACTTCAACAGCAAGGTGCGCCTCCTCCGTATTCTCAGTGAGAAGGGAAAGGCCCAGGGCGACGGCTGCATGATCACGACGTCCTGACCAAGTAAGGTAGAGGGGGATCCGCAACGCATCATATCCCCAGATGACCTCATGCTCTCGCGGGTCTGCAAACCCTGAAACGGTGACGTCGATCCAGTTCGGCAATAGACCTGTCGCCGCCAGTTCCGACAAGACTGTTTCACCATGATCTGCCGCGCGGATCAGACGGGGATCCGCTGCTGCCACGCCCAGCTCCCTCAGGGCCCGTGGCATGATGTAAGAGGGATTGATCAACACCCTGTCCGGCCCGCGCCGCGATTCAGCCCCGGGTGCCAAGAGATATTCCAGAGGGGCCCTTGGATCAGTGACAAGGCAATACGTGGCAATGTCCCGCGCAATCGCAATTGCCTTCTCCGCGTATCCGGCCCATCCCGAGTCGCGTTCTGCACGTAAAAGGGCCCAGGCCCGGAATAGATCGCCATCGGTGGCCGTTTGCCGATCAAGACTGGCCCCGCTGACATGTGGCCGAAAAGCCCAAGCCATCAGGTTGTCGTCGCGCAAGGCAAGGTTGGTTTCGGTCCAGTCCTCGATCTCCTTGAAGCTGCTCCGATCGCCAAAGGCCTGCGCTAATAACAATCCATACCCTTGCCCTTCAGAATGAGTGATCCGGCTTTGCTGAGGGTCAATCACACGGCCGTTCTGCAGATATGTGTTGCGCCAACTATGCCAAACTGGCTCAAGGGCTCGCACTTGGCGCCATTCCATGACAAAGACTGCGGCAAGGGGAAGGCTTGTCAGGATTTTTCGACGGGTCAGCATTGTTACATCTATAGCCACGTGTATTTCGGTATGCACCGCAAATTGCGGTGATCAGGGCAACGACGGCATGTCAGAATTCGTGCAAGAGAACGCATTAGGCCCTTTCATATCGCGGTTCGATAATTTGGCTACTGATCAACGTCCGCTTTGACCAATCACGGTGGCTTCTGCCATGAGCAAAGATAAAGGCCGCTTTCCGCACTCCCTACTGGAAGCGTTCGCAGCCGCGGCGAGAACTGAGCACGTGCGGCGAATGGCTGGAATATCCGCACAGCGGTCGCCAATAGAAGCTGTGACAAGGGGCGTGCAAGAATATATTCAGACTCTCGCACCTATCCAGTCGCCATGCTATACACGTCTGGATAGAGTGGTGACCACCGGATGGATGAACTGAAAGCTGTGATTGCAATACAAGAAGCGATAGATGTTCTCGACAGATAGTTTGACTAAGGGCTTATGCGCGTCGATATCGACCGCGATAATGGCAGCGAAGATGTCGTCGTCATACAGAAGTCATTCTTCGACTATCTGTTGGACATCAGAGAAGTGTATCTTGATTCACCAACGACTGACGAAGAGAAAGAACGCGAGAAAGAAGAGATCATCGCGTTGATGCAGAAACTTGAGAACGGCGTCGTTCATTGAAATGGATAGGGCCACGATCGGGCAGCCCTTCTTTTGTTGAGATCGGCCTCTGCGTAGCATTTTGTGTAGCGAAATGTGTAGCATTTTCCGGCCATCTTCGCCAGAAATCCCAACAAGCCTTGTTTTTATGGGTTTCTACAAAGATTAGTGGTGCCCGGGGGCGGAATCGAACCACCGACACGAGGATTTTCAATCCACTGCTCTACCCCTGAGCTACCCGGGCACGGGAGAACGCGAGGCGTTCGGGTTGCAGCGTTCTAGGCGAGGCGTGGGGGGCTGTCCAGAGGGTTTGCACAAAAATTTTGTGCCGCGCCAGACTGGTAGGCGGCGCGGTGCCAGGGCCGCGTCACTGGGGTTTCAGCGGGTCGTCGCGCAGGGCGTCCTCGATCGCGTCAATGGCGGCCTCGATATCATCGGGGTCCTGGCTGGGCACGGCATAGGTGCCGCTGAACCAGCGCGCCAGATCGACGTCGGCGCAGCGTTTCGAGCAGAAGGGGCGATAGGCCGGATCGGGATTGCGTTTGCAGATCGGGCAGGTCATGGGCGTGCCCCCTGCTCCTCCAGCAGCGCGGCCAAGGGCACGCGGGCGCGTTGGCGCTGCAACTCGTAATGGCCCAAGGGTGTCCAGCCGGCCAGCACCGTCTCGATACTGTCACTGCGGAACGCGGCCTTGATCGCCATCTCGAAGGCGCGGCGGTCTTTCTTGGGCATGGGTGCCAGATCCAGCGTGATCTGGCCGCCCAGTCCCCGCAGGCGCAACTGCCGCGGCAGGTCACGACCCAGCGCGATATTCGCCTTAAGCGCTGCGGCAGGGCTGGTGTCGCTGCCCGTATTGACATCCACGGCCACCAGCGCGCGGGTCGGCTCGACAAAAGCGAACGCCCCGCCACCCAGCGTCACACGCGGATCACGCAAGCCTGCGATCATCTCCAGCACGCCGTGGGACTCGAAACTGCCCTCGGCTGTCACCACCTCGGCCGGCTCCACCCAGTCGCGCCAGGCCAGCACATGCGGCCCGTCGCCTTCGGTCAGGCATTCCGCCTCACCCTCGGTATCCGACAGCACGGCGGTGGCCAGATCGGCCATGGCGGCGATATCCTCGGCAATCTCATCGGGATCGGCCACAGCACAGCTTGAGCGCAGGATCAGGCCCATCGGACTCTCGCCCATCACCTCATGCGCGATTCCCAAGAGCGTGTCGCGCAGATCGTCATCCTTGATCGACCGGCTGATATTGAGCCCCGGCGCCTCGGGCGTGACGATCGCATAGCGGCTTTTGAACAGCACCTTCTGCGTGACCGGCAGGGCTTTGCTCTCCTCGGCATGGCCCGTCACCTGCACCAGCATCGTCTCGCCGGGGGCGATGCCCTTGACCTGCCGCAGAAAGGCCATGCCATCGGGCGTGCGCAGAAACAGCCCGCCCTGCCCCTTCACAGGCCGATCCGCCACGGCGCGATAGATCGCACCCGGACGCGGGCCATCGGCGTCGATCAGCAGATCTTCCAGCCGCCCATCCACGATCAGGGCCGCGGCTTCGCGCCCGTTGATATGGTCGAGGATGATCTGACGGCCCTTCATGTGCGGTCCTTCCAAATGGGGTAACCCGCCGCCTGCAACAGGCCCGCGGTCTCGGACAGCGGCAGACCGACGACGCCGGTGAACGACCCGTTGATCCAGGGGATGAACGCGCCTGCCGGGCCCTGAATGGCATAGCCGCCCGCCTTGCCCTGCCAGTCGTTGCTGGCCAGATAGGCGTTCAATTCCTCGTCCGACAGCCGCTTCATCTGCACGGTGGTCACGACATCGCGCTCCCAGACACGCGCGCCACGCCGCACGGCGACCGCCGTGATCACCCGGTGACGCCGCCCCGACAGCGCCAGCAGGAATTCCGCCGCCTGGCCCACAGACTCAGGCTTGCCCAGAATCCGTCGCCCCAAGGCTACGGTCGTATCGGCACAAAGCACGATGTCATCGTCATCCGCCTCTACGGCGCGGGCCTTCTCAATCGCCATGCGCGCGCAGTAGGGGCGCGGCAATTCGGCCTTGTGCGGTGTCTCGTCGATATCCGGCGCGCGGATGGCGTCAGGTTCAACACCAATCTGCGCCAGCAGTTCCCTGCGGCGCGGACTGCCGGATCCGAGGATAAGTTTCACAGGTAAAACAGTTACTTGAAGCGGTAATTGATCCGACCCTTGGTCAGATCATAGGGGGTCATTTCCACCTGAACCTTGTCGCCAGCCAGAACACGGATGCGGTTCTTGCGCATCTTGCCTGCCGTATGTGCGATGATCTCATGGCCATTTTCTAGCTCGACCCGGAACGTCGCATTCGGCAGGAGTTCTTTCACGACACCGGGAAATTCGAGCGTATCTTCCTTGGCCATGGTCTCTCCTTCGTCAATCATCCCGCCATGCTGCGGGACAGGCGCTTAAATGGTCCGATCCGCGCCGATTTTCAAGGGGAATCTCTAGGCTGCGGGCTTTTGCGCTTTCCGGGTCAATGCACCCTCCTGTTCGGACCAGTGCGACAGGTTGAGAACATGGCCATCCGCGCGCACATCGCGCACCGCGGCAAGGTCCACCGTGGCATAGGTCCAGCCGGGGCGATTCAGCTTGCCTTCCGCGATCACGCCGGTGGGCGGAAAGCCGCGGTCTGGCGGGCCGAAGATGCCACCTGTGCCGGTATTCTCCTCGACCGCATAAAGCCGGGGCTGCTTGCCCACCAGCGAGGACATGACCGTGACGCACTGCCCCTCCAGCGCGCGCGCCATGGCCCCGATGCGGACCCGCCAATAGCCCTCAAGCGCCTCGGTGCAACTGGGCACCAGCAGGATCTCGACGCCGCGCTCCATCAGATCGCGGGCCAACAGGGGGAATTCGCTGTCATAGCAGATCAGGATGCCGATGCGGCCCAGATCCGTGTCAAAGACCCGCAGCGGCCCTGCCCCGTCTTTGGCCCCACTGATACCCCATTCCTCGCGCTCGAACCGGGTCATGATCTGCTTGTCCTGCACCCCGATCAGGCCCGCAGGGCCGAACAGTCCCGCACGGTTCACCACCGCCGGGCCGTCGATCACCGGGGCCGAGGCGGACAGGATATGCACCCCGAACCGCGCCGCCAGCGCCGCATGCAGATTGTAGCTGGCCCCGACCC
>Ga0209347_1003288_pt1 | contig 19234 bp, 17 predicted proteins | sample AutmiccommuBRH23_FD_187382 | JGI IMG/M metagenome (GOLD analysis project Ga0209347, IMG submission 187382) | Deep subsurface microbial communities from Mt. Terri, Switzerland - Autotrophic microbial communities BRH/23 (SPAdes) (version 2) | ecosystem: Environmental > Aquatic > Deep subsurface >...
GCCGATGCCGGGGAAATCCTGATCGGCGGCACCCCGGTGCAGATCCCCGACAGCCAGGCCGCGATCCGCGCCGGGATCGGCATGGTGTTCCAGCATTTCAAGCTGGTGCAGAACTTCACCGTTCTGGAAAACGTCGTGCTCGGGGCCGAGGATGGCGCGCTGCTGCGCCCCAGCCTCGCCAAGGCGCGGGCGAGCCTGCAGCAACTGGCACGCGATTACGAGCTGGAGGTGGACCCGGATGCCGTGGTCGAGGACCTGTCCGTCGGCCACCAGCAGCGGGTGGAGATCCTGAAAGCCCTCTACCGCCAGGCCGACATCCTGATCCTCGACGAGCCCACTGGCGTGCTGACCCCGGCCGAGGCGGACCACCTGTTCCGCATCCTTCGCGGGTTGCGCGATCAGGGCAAGACCATCGTCCTCATCACCCACAAGCTGCGTGAGATCATGGAGATCACCGACACTGTCAGCGTCATGCGCCGCGGCGAGATGACGGCGACGGTGACCACGGCCGAGACCAGCCCCGAGCAGCTGGCCGAGCTGATGGTTGGCCGCAAGGTGCTGCTGCATGTGCCCAAGGGCCCCGCCAATCCCGGCGCGGTGGTGCTGTCGGTCGAAGACCTGCGCATGGTGGATGAGGAGGGGGTAGAGCGGCTGAAGGGCATCTCGCTCCAGATCCGCGCCGGTGAGATCCTCGGCATCGCCGGCGTCGCCGGCAACGGGCAGTCCGAACTCCTCAAGATCCTCGGCGGCTTTGGCCATGGCACCGGGCGCATCACCATGAACGGCGTGCCGGTGGACCTCACCGGCCGCCACACCGACGGCCAGACCAGCCGCGCGCTTGGCATCGCCCATGTGCCCGAGGATCGCCAGCACCTTGGCCTGATCATGGATTTCACCGCCTGGGAGAACATCGCCTTCGGCTACCACCACGCGCCGGAATACCAGAAGAACGCCCTCCTCATGGACAACGCCGCCCTGCTCGCCGCCACCGCCGAGAAGATGCAGCGCTTCGACGTGCGCCCGCCGATCCCGACGCTGGCCGCCAAGAACTTCTCGGGCGGCAACCAGCAGAAGATCGTCCTCGCGCGCGAAATCGAGCGCAACCCCGACCTGCTGCTGGTCGGCCAGCCCACCCGCGGCGTCGATATCGGCGCCATCGAGTTCATCCACCAGCAGATCGTCGCCCTGCGCGATGCCGGCAAGGCCGTGCTTCTGGTCTCGGTGGAACTCGACGAGATCCTGTCGCTGTCGGACCGCATCGCCGTGATGTTCGACGGCCGCATCATGGGCGAGCGGCTGCCGTCCGAAACCGATGAGCGGGCCTTGGGGCTGCTGATGGCGGGGGTCCAATGACCAAGATGCCAAGATGGGCCGATGTCGCCCTGATCCCGCTCCTCAACCTGGTGATCGCCTTTGCCATTTCCGGGCTGGTGATCCTCGCCATCGGAGAAAACCCCTGGACCGCGCTGAAGATCATGGTCAGCGGAGCGCTCGGCTCCTCCTATGGCTGGGGCTTCACGCTCTACTACGCCACCAGCTTCATCTTCACCGGGCTGGCGGTGGCGGTGGCGGGCCATGCCGGCCTCTTCAACATCGGCGGCGAGGGGCAGGCGACGCTTGGCGGCCTTGGCGTCGCGATGGTCTGCCTGGCGCTGCCCTGGCCGCATTGGAGCCTTGCGCTGCTCGCCGCCAGCCTTGGCGCGGCAGCCTTCGGCGCGGCCTGGGCGGCGATCCCGGCCTGGCTGCAGGCCAAGCGCGGCAGCCATATCGTCATCACCACCATCATGTTCAATTTCATCGCCTTTTCGTTGCTGAACTACCTCCTGGTGAACGTCATGCGCCCGGTCGGCAGCATGGACCCGGCCTCGGCCCGCTTCCCCGAGGGCGCGACCCTGCCGACGCTGAATGACATGGCCGCCGCGCTCGGCTTCGTCTGGGGCAAGAACACCCCCGCCAACGTGTCGCTGTTCCTGGCGTTGCTGTGCTGCCTCGGTGTCTGGGCGCTGATCTGGAAAACCCGGCTCGGCTATCAGATCCGCGCCTTCGGAAAATCCGAACCCGCCGCCGTCTATGCCGGGATCAGCCCGGTGCGCATCACCCTATACGCCATGCTGATCTCCGGCGGCCTCGCCGGGCTCATGGCCGTGAACAACGTGATGGGCGAAGCGGAACGGCTGGTCCTGAACGCTGTCGAAGGCGCCGGCTTCATCGGCATCGCCGTGGCGCTCATGGGCCGCAGCCACCCGTTCGGCGTGCTGCTGGCCTCGCTGCTCTTCGGCTTCCTCTACCAGGGCGGCGGCGAGCTTGCGCTCTGGACCACGATCCCGCGCGAGCTGATCACCGTCATCCAGGCGCTGGTGATCCTGTTCACCGGCGCGCTCGACAATATGGTCCGCGCGCCGGTGGAGCGGCTGTTCGAACGCAGGGGGACGCGCTGATGGATCTCTCAACGCTCCTCCAGATCCTCGATTCCACCGTCCGCCTCGGCACGCCGCTGCTGCTGGCCTGCCTCGCCGGCCTATTTTCCGAGCGTGCGGGCATTTTCGACATCGGGCTGGAAGGCAAGATGCTGATGGCCGCCTTCTTCTCGGGCGCCGTCGCCGCCATCACCGGCTCTGTCTGGCTGGGGCTGACGGCGGGGGTGCTGTCCTCGCTGGTGCTGTCGGCGATCCACGGCGCGGCCTCGATCACCTTCCGCGGCAATCAGCTGATTTCCGGCGTGGCGATCAACTTCCTCGCCTCGGGCCTGACGGTGCTGATCGGGCAGAAGTGGTTCCAGCTTGGCGGGCGCACCCCGTCCCTCACCGGCGACGGCCGCTTCGCCCCGATCACCCTGCCCTTCGCAGAAACCCTGCGCGAGGTGCCGGTGCTCGGCCCGATCTATTACGATCTGATCTCGGGCCATTCGATCCTCGTCTATGTCGCCCTCGCCGCAGTGCCGGCCTCGTGGTGGCTGCTGTATCGCACCCGCTTCGGCCTGCGCCTGCGCGCGGTGGGCGAGAACCCGGCGGCGGTGGATACTGCCGGCATCTCGGTGGTGCGTCTGCGCTACTCCGCGGTGATGATCTGCGGGCTGCTGACCGGGCTGGCCGGCGCTTACCTCGCCACCGCGCTCTCGGCCGGCTTCGTCAAGGAGATGACGGCGGGGCGCGGCTATATCGCCCTCGCCGCGCTGATCTTCGCCAAATGGCGCCCGGTCCCGGCGCTTGGCGCGACCATGCTCTTCGGCCTGCTCGAAGCCATCGCCAACCGCTACCAGAACATCGACCTCGGCGGCATCGTGCTGCCGGTGCAATTCATGCAGGCCCTGCCCTACATCCTGACCGTGGTGATCCTTGCCGGGTTCATCGGCAAGGCGACGCCGCCGCGCGCCGGGGGCGAGGCCTATGTCAAGGAACGCTGAATGACCGCTCTTGCCAATGCCTCGGCCCTCGCCGCCCGGGTCCATGCCGTGGCCGGCACAGAACCTGTGAAGGTCGGGCTGATCCTCGGCTCTGGCCTCGGGCACCTCGCGGGCGCGGTGCAGGGCGTCGCCATCGACTATGCCGACCTGCCGGGCTTCCCCCATGCCGGCGTCTCCGGCCACAATCCCCAACTGGTGATCGGCGATCTGGAAGGCCAGCGCGTGGCGGTCTTCGGCGGCCGGGCGCATTACTACGAGACCGGCAACCCCGCCGCCATGCGCCTGCCGCTGGAACTGCTGAAGGTGCTCGGCGCGGATACCCTGCTGCTGACCAACGCCGCCGGCTCACTGGTGCCGACCACGCCCCCCGGCGCACTGATGCTGCTGTCGGACCACATCAACTTCTCGGGCCTCAACCCCCTGATCGGCGAGCCGTCGGATGCCCGCTTCGTCCCCATGACCGCCGCCCATGACCCCGCCCTCCGCGCCGCCCTGCGCGAGGCGGCGGCGGCCGAGGGCATCGACCTGCCCGAAGGCGTCTATGCCTGGTATTCCGGCCCCTCCTTCGAAACCCCGGCCGAGATCCGCGCCATTCGTATCCTCGGTGCCGATGCCGTCGGCATGTCCACCGTCCCCGAGGTGATCCTCGCCCGCTTCCTCGGCCTGCGCGTGGCCGCGGTGTCGGTCATCACCAACATGGCCGCCGGCATGTCGGACGAGGCGATCAGCCATGAGCATACCAAAGCGATGGCTCCCCTCGGCGCGGCCAAGCTGGAGAAGGTGCTCAGGCGCTGTCTGCGCAACATGCCGTGACGCAGCTGCAGCATCGGTTTGACATGACCGGCATCCACGCCCAAGACTTGGGCTGACACGTCCTTCACTGACTGACATGCCCATGCAGATCTATCTGCCCATCGCCGAAGTCTCGGTGAACGCCCTCGTTCTTTTCGGCTTGGGGGGAATCGTCGGGCTTCTGTCCGGGATGTTCGGCGTGGGCGGCGGCTTCCTGATCACCCCGCTGCTGTTCTTCATCGGCGTGCCGCCCACCGTCGCCGTCGCCACCGGCGCCAACCAGGTCGTCGCCTCCTCGGTGTCGGGCGTGCTGGCGCATATCCGGCGCCGGACGGTCGATTTCCGCATGGGCTGGGTGTTGCTGGCGGGCGGCCTCCTCGGCTCCGGCCTTGGCATCTGGGTGTTCAACATCCTGTCCGAGCTTGGGCAGATCGACCTGACGGTGCAGCTCTCCTACGTCCTCTTCCTCGGCTTCGTCGGCCTGCTGATGTTCCAGGAATCCCTGCGCGCCATCCTGCGCGCCCGCCAGCCGGCGCGGAAGATCACCCGCCGGCATCAGCACCTGCTGGTCCACCGCCTGCCGTTGAAGATGAAGTTCCGCACCTCGGGGCTCTATATCAGTGTCATCCCCCCCATTCTGGTCGGGATGCTCGTCGGCGTCCTCGCCGCAATCATGGGCGTCGGCGGCGGCTTCATCATGGTTCCGGCCATGATCTACCTTCTGGGAATGCCCACCAAGGTCGTCATCGGCACCTCGCTGTTCCAGATCATCTTCGTCACCGCCTTCACCACTGTCATGCACGCCGTCACCAACCAGTCGGTAGACATGATGCTGGCGCTGCTGCTGATCCTCGGCGGCGTCGTCGGCGCGCAGTTCGGCACCCAGATCGGCGCGAAGCTGAAGGCCGAACAGCTGCGCATCCTGCTGGCGCTGCTGGTGCTCGGCGTCTGCGCCCTGTTGGCGCTGGACCTGCTGCTGCGCCCGGGCGAGCTCTACTCGATTTCGGTGGAGGGCCGCGCATGATCCGCCTCCTCGCCCTCCTCATCCTCTTCGCTCTGCCCGCCGCCAAACAGGCCGGGGCCGAAGAAGTGGTCGCCGGCCTCAGCCAGAACCGCATCGCCATCACCGCCAGCTTTTCCGGCTCCGACATCCTGGTCTTCGGCGCCGTCAAGCGTGACACCCCGGCGCCCGAAGGCCCGCTGCAGGTCATCATCACCCTCGAAGGCCCGCCGCTGGAGGTGACCGTGCGCCGCAAGGACCGCGTCGCCGGCATCTGGGTCAACACCGATGCGGTCGAGGTCGACCATTCCCCCTCGTTCTATGCCGTTGCCGCCACCGCGCCGCTGCGCGAGGTACTGACCGAAACCGAAGACCTGCGCCATGCCGTGTCGATCCCCCGCGCCATCCGCGCCATCGGCACCGGCGTCGAGGATGCGGGGGTCTTCACCGATGCACTGATCCGCATCCGCACCGAAGAGGGCTCCTACACCCTCGACGAAACCGGGGTCGACCTGGCCGAGGAAACCCTGTTCCGCACCCGTTTCGTCATGCCCGCCAACCTGACAGAGGGCGCCTATCGCACCCGCATCCTGCTGACGCGGAATGGCGAGGTCGTCGACAGCCATGAAACCATGGTCGATGTGCGCAAGGTCGGGCTGGAACGCTGGCTCTTTGCCCTGTCGCGCGAACAGCCGCTGATCTACGGGCTGCTGTCGTTGGTGCTGGCGGTGGCCGCCGGCTGGTCCGCCTCGGCCCTCTTCCGCTACATCCGCAGTTGACCTTTACGGAACCTTTCCGGTCCGGGCGGTGTTGTCCCTTGTGGAACGGCAATATGCCGGCCTCACGATTTGGAGACGACAGATGTCACGCTTTACATTCGCAGTTGCTCTTTCTGCCCTCGCCCTTGGTGCTGCTTCGCCCGTGCTGGCCCAGACCGAGGTGAAAGAGGTCGAAGTGTCCATCGACCTGAACGCCATCAACAATCCGCAGGCCGCCACGGTCTGGAGCAACATCGCCACCGACCTTCAGAATGCCATCGTCGGCCGCATCGCCGACCGTGTCGATGACGACGGCGTCAAGATCTCGGTGGATATCAATGAGGTCGAACTGGCCAACTCGTTCCAGTCCGCCATGGGGATCGCCGATTCCAAGCTGGCCGGCCGGGTGAACATTTCCAGCGAGACCGACAACACAAAGTTCAACACCTATGACCTCGACGTGTCCTTCGACCAGGCCTACCTGCCGGTCGGCACCGATGTCACCGTGCTGACCATCGAGAGCCCGGTCTACTATGCCACGATGATCGAGCTGTTTGCCGACCGCGTGGTCGAAAACCTCGACTGATCTCTGCCGAGCTGATCCTGCCAAGGCCCGCCCGAAAAGGCGGGCCTTTTGCGTGGGGGCGCCTGCCCCATCGCATCTGCGCACCGTCAGAGGGAAGCGCACGTCCGCCGGGTGGGCGAGCTACGCTTGTTCTAGGCACTTTATGGTTCAACCAACTTCCACCGAATTTCTAGGCGGTAAGGTTGCAAAAGCGCCCGCCCGAGGGGGCGGATGGGCGCTGCCCGGCGGCGCTGAAGCGCCTTGTTCCGGGCAAGGAAAGAAAGCGTAGCCCCTCAGAACGCCGCCCGCACCACCCCGATCAGCGCGGCGGTGTCCAGCACCACCGGGTTGCCCGCCATCGAGGAGGACCCCGCCGCCAGCGCCGCCACCTCAGGCACATCGCCCGCCGCCAGCCCCATCTCCCCCAGCCGCGGCAATCCCTGCGCCGCCGACCAGGCCGCCAGCGTCTCCGCCGCCTCCGCAGCCGTCCCGCCCAAAGCCGCCGCGATCCAGCCCGCCACCTCGGCCAGCCGCTCCGCCGCCACACCCTCGGCCCGCGCGATATTCGTCGCCAGCACATGCGGCAACAGCGCCCCGCACACCGCGCCATGCGACGCCGCAGCCATCCCGCCGATCGGTCCCGCCAACCCATGCACCGCACCCAGCCCCGCATTGGCCAGCGCCAGCCCGCCGCACAGGCTCACCCAGGCCAGATCGCCCCGCGCGTCCGCATCCTCGCCCTCCATCAGCCGCGCCAATGCCCGCAGCCCCAGCGGGATCGCGTCGCGGCACAGCGCATCCGTCAGCCGGTTCGCTTTGCTCGACACGTAAGGCTCGATCACCTGCGTCACCGCATCCAGCCCGCTGGCCAGCGTCACCGCCCGCGGGCAGCCATCGGTCAGCGCCGGATCGACAATCGCCAGCAGCGGCAGCATCCGTGCATCGCGCAAGGACACCTTGCGCCGCGCCTCCGGCACCGCGATCACCGCGTTCTTCGTCACCTCGGCCCCGGTGCCCGCCGTCGTCGGGATCGCCACGAAGGGCAGCGGCGGCGCATCCAGCGGCAGCCCGCGGCCCACAACCTCCAGATGGTCCAGCATCGGCCGCGGCGCCGGGGCCAGCGCGGCAATCGCCTTGCCGCAGTCGATCACCGCCCCGCCGCCCAGCGCCACCACCGCGCGCACGCCTGCACCGCGTGCCAGCCGGACACCGTCCTCGATCAGCGCAATGTCGGGCTCGCGGGGGCAACTGAACACGCTCACCTCCACCCCCAGCCGCTGCAGCGCCAGGATCAGCGGATCGGCGCGCTGGCCGCTGGCGCCCTGCACCACCAGCACGTTGCGCCCCAGCTGCGCGACATGGTCTGCCGCCCCCGCCGCGGTGCCGCGGCCAAAGCGGATCTCGGTCGCGGTCAGGAAGGAAAACGGCGGGGTCATGGGGCAGGCCTCCGGCTCGGCGGGCGGCACGGAACGCGCGGCCTCTTGCTCCCTAGGTCGGTCGGAACTGACGCTTCGTCAAGCGCAACCCAGAGGCAATCGTATGTATGCAATACATATGGTTTGTGCATGGTTTCTGCATGCCTTCTGCATCGGGGCCGCCCCGTCAGAGCGGCCCGCCCGCTCAGCCGCGCAGATAGGCCTCCAGACTGTCGTCCAGCGCATCCTTCCAGGGCGTGTGATGCGGCTCCGCCATCGTCCCGGTCATCACCGAACGGTAGGAGTGATTGCGGAAGGCCATGATATCCTTGACCTTATGGTCCTTCCACTCAAAGAACGCCTCGCAGGCGCCATCGACATCGAAGCTCGGATAGTCGGTCTCGGCGATCAGCTCCTTCACGTAATCGCCCTGATAGTGGATCGCGTCATGGCTGTCCTTGCCCGCATCCTCCCCCGCAACCCGCGCGACCACATCCGCCGCCCGTTCGGCCTCCCCCGGAATGGCGATTTTGCCCAGGATCGCATCGCGCACCCACCAAGCCTGCGCGTCGAACATGTTGAAGGTAAACCATTGATCTTGCATGCCAAGGTAGAACAGCTTGGGATTCTTGACCCAGACGACGCCCTTGTAGAGATCGGCAATCGCCAGCCGGTTCGCCGTCTTCAACCGCAGATCGTCGGGCAGGAACGGGAAGTGATGCTTGTACCCGGTACACAGGATAATCGCGTCCACAGCCTTGCTGGTCCCATCCGCAAACGTCGCCCGGTTCCCCTCAACCCCCTGCAAAAGCGGCACTTCTTGCCAGTTATCCGGCCAGTCATAGCCCATCGGCCCGGTCCGGTGCGACACGGTGATCGACTTCGCGCCATATTTCCACAGCTGCGAGCCGATATCCTCGGCGGAATAGGAGGTGCCAATCAGCAGCACATCCTTGCCCGCAAACTCCCGCGCATCGCGGAAGTCATGCGCGTGCAGGATGCGGCCGTTGAAGCTGGCAAACCCCGGATATTCCGGCACATTCGGCACCGAGAAATGACCCGAGGCGACGATCACATGGTCGAAGACCTCCGTGTAGACCGTGTCCTTGAGCAGGTCATGCACCGTCACCGTGAACAGCCCCGTGCCCTCGTCATAGGCCACCCAGCGCACGGGTGAGCAGAAGCGGATCCAGTCGCGCACCCCCGCCTTCTTCACCCTTCCCTCGATATAATCCACCATCACCGCCCGCGGCGGGTAGCTGGCGATCTGCTTGCCGAAATGCTCCTCGAAGGAATAATCCGCAAATTCAAGGCCTTCCTTGGGGCCGTTGGTCCACAGATAGCGATACATGCTGCAATGCACCGGCTCGCCATGCTCGTCGAGCCCGGTGCGCCAAGTGTAGTTCCACAGCCCGCCCCAGTCGCTCTGCTTCTCGAAGCAGACGACCTCGGGGATCGCCTCGCCCTTGTGGGCGGCGGACTGGAAGGCGCGCAACTGCGCAAGGCCGGACGGGCCGGCCCCGATGACTGCAACTCTCATGCTTTGGTCCCCTGTTGATATTTGGTCCGGCGGCGGCCCGCCCTAGTCCGGGAAAATCCCCGGCGAGGTCGGCGCGCCGTCGTCATGGTGTTTCAGCCAGTCGATGGTGGTCTGGCGATAGCGGCTGAGGCCCTTGTAATCAGCCAGTTCCGGCGGCAGCGTCTCCAGCACCCGCGGCAGGCGGCGTGCCCATTTCGGCACCGTCACCACCTCATCCATCCGCATCATGTAGCTGCGGATGACGAACAGCATCCCGTTCGAGCGCGGCAGCCGCCACAGGCTTTGCAGCTCCACCCGCAGGTGGACCTTCTGGCCCACATTCTCGGGCGTCACCGTGGTCCGGTCCGGCCCCCATTTGGGATAGTTCTCGGGGCTGGTATCGAGCCGCGGGTTGATCGTCATCGTCCAGTTCAGCCGCCGCACCGGCTTGCCCAGTTGCAGATTCAGAAGGTATTTCAACGCCCTGTCGAACACGCCCATTTGCGGCGCCAGCGGCACCGGCGCGTGCCATTCGTGGAAGTTCATGCCCACGTCGAAATCCAGCGACCAGTCGGCCTGCGCGGTGATCATGCCGGCATCCATCCACAGGTTGCCGCCCCGCTGGTCCATCAGCGCGATGTCGCCCTGCGTCTGGCGGCAGATATAATCCAGCGGCTCACGCGGCAGGGTAGAGGGATCGCCGAAGGTGAAGGTGTCGTCGATCCCCAGCGGCCGGTTGATCCAGCGCCACTGATCGCGGTTCTTCTCCAGCGTGAACAGATGCGGATAGGCCCGCGCCTGCTCCTCCATCAGCAGCTCCAGCGTGTCCCATTGCGCCAGCATCATATGCGGCAGCGCCTGATAGCGCAGCGGATCCTCGGCCAGCACCTGCGCGCGGTCGGCCATTTCGGCCAGGTAATGCTCGTCCACGTCGATGAGATGCTCGAAGGCCGATCCGGGGCGGCCGGGCACATGCGGCTCGATATTCACCGAATAGCGGTACTGGTCCTCGTGGAACGGAAACGGGAAGTGCCGGATATTCTCGGGGCTGTTGGCATAGGAGAAATCGCCGCGGAAGGTTTCCTCGCGGAAGGTCTCGGGGCGGTGGGTGGCGCTATAGGCGGTGTCCATCACAGGTCTCCCTTAAAGGTCCAGCACAAGGCGGTCGCCCGTGAACCGGGACATGCAGATCATGATCGTGCGGCTTTCGGCGCGCTCCTCGGGGGTGAGGAAATGGTCGCCATGCAGGATGGTGCCGCGAAGCTCGACGACCTTGGTCGCGCACTCCCCGCAGACCCCGCCGCGGCAGAGGTAGCGCGGGTTCAGCCCCGCCGCTTCCACCGCCTCGAGCAGGCTCTGGTCCGGGCCGACGGCGACCTCGCGGGCCGACGCCGCCAGCGTCACTGTGAAAGGATCTCCGGGGGGCGGGGCCATGAAATGCTCGGAATGCAGCGCCTGGTCCGGCCAGCCCGCTTGGCGCGCCGTCTCCAGCACCGCCTCCATCAGTCGCTCTGGCCCGCAGGTGTAGAGATGCGTCCCCAGTGGCTGGTTCTCGACCACCGCCGCCAGCGGCAGGCGCGCGCCCTCGTCCGCGGCATAGATCTTCACCCGCGGGCCATAGCGGTCCTGCAAAACGCCCGCGAAGGCCGCCGCGGCGCGCGAGCGCACGGCATAATGCAGCTCGAAGGCCAGCCCTGCCCGCGCGAATTGCGCCATCATCGCCACGAACGGGGTGATGCCGATGCCGCCCGCCACAAGGATATGCTTCTTCGCCCGCCAGTCGGGGGAAAACAGGTTGGTCGGCGCGCCCACGGTCAGCACATCGCCGATCCCCAGCCGCTCATGAATATACGCCGATCCCCCGCGCGAGGCGGCGGCGCGCGCGACCGCTATCTCATACCCCGTGCGATCCTCGGGGTCGCAGCACAGCGAATAGGGGTTGCGGCGAATGACATCGCCATCCTGCATCGCCACCACCACATGCGCGCCGCCCGAAAACGCCGGCAGGGGCATGCCCTCCACCGGCTCCAGCCGCACCCGGCGCACTCCGACGGCTTCATCGACAAGGGCGGTCACCCGCATCTGAAGATCGTTGCTCACAGGTATAGCTCCTCGGGCGGGGGCACGGCGCCCGGTTCCTCGGCGTCGATGTTCACGCCCTGAAAGGCCCCCAGCCGCCGCGAGTAATGGTCGCGCACGAACAGGCTCAGCCCGCAATGACTGCAAGCGAAGGGCGAGGTGGTCACGCCCTCGGTCACGCCCTTGCAATGCACGCATTGCACCCGCCGGGCCAACGAGCCGCGATGCTCGGTGATGACCGAGGCGGGATCGATCCCATGCGCCGCCGCCACCTGCATCGCCTGGCCGATGAAGCCCTCGGTCCCGGCAAGATACAGCCGCGTGCCCATATGCGAGCGCGACAGCTCCACATCCAGCCGCCCCAGCAGCGGGGGCACCGTCGGCGCGGCCCAGAACGCCGCCCCCAGATTCTGCAGCGCGCCGTGATGGCCGAGCCCGAGCGAGCCGCGCGCCACATAGAGGATCTGGCTGCGGCGCTGCACCTCGGGCGTCAAGTCGCCCGCGATGTCCAGCAGCGCCCCCGCGCCCTCACCCTCCAGCGCGAAGATGTGGCGGCGGGCCTGCGGGGCGATGGCGAAGCCGGGATAGACCGGGCGGCTGCGGATGGCGGTTGTCTGCATGGCCAGTCCCTCAGCCGATCGCCGTGCGCTTTTTCTTCTCGGGGTCGTCGAAGGGCAGCTTGTGGGCCACCGCCGGGATCGCCTTACCGACCGTCAAAGGCGTGCCATGCACCGCGCAGCCCACCTCCAGCCGGGCAATCGCCATCGACTGCTTGGTGATCGCGGAATAGCTCGGGCAGGTCACCACGCCGACCTGCTTGTCGCCCGTAAACACCGGGTCCCCCAGATCGCAGGGCCCATCCGCCTCCAGCAACAGCCCGTAGATCCTGAACCGCTCCTTGCCCTTCAGCCGCGCATGTTCCTCGGCCCCGCGGAAACCGGTCTTGCCGGGGCTGACGGTGAACTCAAGCCCCAGCTCCCACAGGCTGTCGCCCGGGCCCTGATCGGCAAAGGGATACATCTGCGAATTGTCGTAGGGATAGAACAGCAGATAGCTTTCCACCCGCAGCATATCGAGCACCGAGAAGCAGCAGGGGATGATCCCCATCTCCGCCCCTTCCGCCAGGATCGTATCCCACACCAGCGGCGCATCCTGCCCGCGCACGAAGATCTCATAGCCCCGCTCGCCGGTATATCCGGTACGCGAGATCATCACCGGCGCGCCGAACAGCGTGGTCTGCATGTGGTGGAAGTACTTCAGGTCGCGGATGCCCGGCACATGCTTGGCCAACAAATCCACCGCCACCGGCCCTTGCAGCGACAGGTCGTGCAGATCGTCATCGAACAGCACCGCGACGTTGCGGCCGACGCATTGCTTGGTGATCTCCTCATGCGCGGTGCCCGATCCGTGAACGACCATGAAGGCATTCGGCCCGGTGCGGTAGACGATGCAATCGTCGGTGAAAAAACCCTTGTCGTTCAGGATGCAAGCATAGACCGACCGGCCCGGCGTGACCTTGGCCATGTTGCGCGTGGTCACGTAATCCAGCACCGCAATCGCGTGCGGGCCGACCAGATGCAGCTTCTTCAGGCCCGACACATCCATCAGCCCCGCCTTGGTGCGGATCGCGGTATGTTCGTCCTGAATGTCCTTGGCATAGGTCCAGGCGGTGCCCATCCCGCTCCAATCCTCAAGGTTGGAGCCAAGGGCGCGGTGCCGATCCGCAAGGGCTGAAAAACGCCAGCTGAGAGCCATCATGTTCCCTGTCGTATTTATTAGGCGGAATATTTATTTCTTCACTATGCGTGGCACGGCGCGTCTCGCAAGTGTTTCGGCATCTGAAGAACGCGGTTTCGCGCTTGCGGCGAGAAAACCGCGGCAAGTGCAAAAATATGCGGCAGCCATGAAATCCACCGCCGCCGATCAAGGCCGAAACGCTCGAATCGCGGTATCTCGGATGTCTATTTCCCGCGCCGGAAGAAGCGCGAACGGGCATAGAGCTCTTCCAGCCGCTTCATCCGGGTCTGGGTGCTGTCCCATGTCAGGCTCTGCACGCTTGCCAACAGCGTCTCCACCAGCACCTGAATGGCCACTGTGGAATCCCAGGCGGACGGCACCTCCACCTGCGCCGAGAATCTGTAGCGGGCATGGGTGGCGGCGGGCGAGACCCAGGGGTCTGTGATCAGCACCACCTCGGCCCCTTGCTCTGCCGCCATCTCCACCACCTGCAGCACCGCGTTCTCGTAGCGGCGGATGTCGAAGGCGAGCAAGATATCCCCCGGCCCCATGTCCAGCAGCGCCGGCGGCCAGGCGTTCGACATGTCGGAGATCAGCGTCACCCCCGGGCGGATCACCTTCATATGGGTCACGAAGTAATCGGCCATCGCATGGGTGATCCGCCCGCCCATCGCAAACAGCCGTCGCTGCGGATCGGCCATCAGCGCCGCCACCGCGTCGAACTCGGCATGGTCGATCTGCGCCAGCGTCGCTTGCAGGTTTCCAAGCACCGCATCGGCAAAGCGATTCAGCACATGGGTGTCGGGCACGCCCCCGGCCCAACGGTCATGCTTGGCAAGCGGCGAGATCAACCGCTCCTCCACCTCGGCCCGCAGGCTGGACTGCAGGTCGGGATAACCCTTGAAACCCAGCTTCTGCGCCAGCCGCACCACCGTGGGCGAGGACACCTCTGCCGCCCGCGCCAGCGCGGTGATGGAGCCGAGCGCGGCCACCGGATAGTTGCGCTGGATATGGCTGGCAAGCTGCCGTTCGGCCCGGGTCAGCCCGTCAAAGGCGGCCCGGATCTGCTCTTCGATGGTCACTGCTGCCGCCAAAAGGGGCACCTCCTGCTGCGGGCCGACTCGGGCGCGTCAGAACAGTTTGTAACAGAGCGCGAAATTTTGAAATGATATTGACAGAATGCGGCCCGCCGGTGAGCGTCGGGCAGGGACATGGGCAAGAATCGACAAGGGACGGGATGGGCACGGCAACTCTGCTTCAGCCGCAAGACGTGGTCACGCTGGAAAACCCGGATGCGGCGGGGCCATTCCTGATCGTCTGCGAACACGCCTCCAACGCTTTTCCCGCGGCCTTCGGCAGCCTCGGCCTGACCGAGGCGCAGCAGAGCGCCCATATCGCCTGGGATCCGGGCGCGCTCGGCCTTGCCCGCGGGCTTGCCGCCCGGCTGGACGCGCCGCTGGTCGCCGCCCGCGTCTCGCGACTGATCTATGACCTGAACCGCCCGCCGCACTCCCTTGGCGCGATGCCCGCCCGCAGCGAGACCCATGACATTCCCGGCAATGCCGGACTGACCGCAGAGGACCGGCTGGCGCGGACCGAGGCGGTCTATCTGCCCTTCCACGCTGCCCTCCGGGCGCTGATCGCGCAAAGGCTGGCCCTCGGCCACCCGCCGGTGATCGTGACCGTCCACAGCTTCACCCCCCTCTGGCACGGCACCCCCCGCGCCGTTGAGTTCGGCGTGATCCATGATGCCGACCCGTCGCTGGCCCTCGCCACCGTCGCCGCCGCCCGCAGCACGGGCCTGCGCACCGAACTGAACCAGCCCTATTCCGCCGCCGATGAGGTGACGCATACCCTGCGCCTTCAGGCCTCGCCCTTTGGCCTTGCCAATGTCATGCTGGAGATCCGCAACGACCTGATCGCCTCGCCTGCTGCGCAGGAGGCAATGGCGGACACGCTCGCCCCGGTGCTGCGCGCCGCGCTGCACCAGACCGAAACCGACCAAGCCGGGACTGCCGCCTGACATGCCCAACTGGATGAAAACCTACGTGAAAACGGTCGAGGCGGTGAACTACCGCGTCGGCCGCTTCGCCATGTATCTGCTGTTCGTCATCATGGCGATCCTGATCTGGTCCTCGGTCACCAAGGCCATCCGGATGCCGGCGATGTGGACGCTGGAAATGGCGCAGTTCACGCTCGTCGCCTATTACCTTCTGGGCGCGCCCTATTCGATGCAGCTTGGCAGCAATGTGCGGATGGACCTTCTCTACAGCCGGATGCGCCCGCGCACCCAGGCTCTGTGGGATGCCTTCACCGTCTTCGCGCTGATCTTCTATCTGGGCGTCATGCTCTACGGCGCGGTCGAAAGCACCATCTACGCGGTCGAGGTCGGCGAGCGCAGCCCATCCCCCTGGCGCCCGTATCTGTGGCCGTTCAAGACCATGATCTGCGCGGCCTTCGTGCTGATGATCCTGCAGGCCTTCGTCCACCTCTTCCGCGACATCGCGGTCCTGCGCGGCGAGGAGCTGTGATGTCCTACGAACTGATCGCCGCGCTGATGTTCTCGACCATGCTGCTGATGATGATCACCGGGCAGCGGGTGTTCGGGGCCGTCGGCTTCGTCGCCGTGGTCTTCGCCATGCTGCTGTGGGGCGAGGGCGGCACCGACATGGGCTTTTCCTCGATCATGAAGCTGATGAAGTGGAACGCGCTGCTGACGCTGCCGATGTTCGTGTTCATGGGCTATGTGATGAGCGAGAGCCGCCTTGCCTCGGACCTCTACCGCATGTTCCACGTCTGGTTCGGGCCGATGCCGGGGGGGCTGGCCATCGGGACCATCCTCCTGATGGTGCTGATCTCGGCGATGAACGGGCTGTCGGTGGCGGGCATGGCGATTGGGGCCACCATCGCCCTGCCGGAGCTGGTGCGGCGCAACTATGACAAGCTGATGATCTCGGGCGTGATCCAGGCCGGGTCGAGCCTTGGCATCCTGATCCCGCCTTCCGTGGTGCTGGTGCTGTTCGCGCTGATCGCGCGCCAGCCGGTCAGCCAGCTGTGGCTGGCGGGGATCTTCCCCGGCCTGCTGATGGCGACGCTGTTCATCGCCTATATCGCCATCCGCTCCTGGCTGAACCCCGCCCTCGCGCCGCCGATCTCGGCGGAGGAGCGGGCGACGATCACCCGCGCCGAAAAGTTCGCCCTGCTGCGCGCCGGCCTGCTGCCCCTGCTGATCTTCGCCGCGATGATGGTGCCCTTCGTCAAGGGCTGGACCAGCCTCACCGAAAGCTCTGTCATCGGCGCGCTGACAACGGTGGCGGCGGCGATGCTGAAGGGCCGCTTCACCCGCGAGGTGTTCGAGGTCGCCACCCGCAACACCCTCGCCATCACCACGATGTTCATGCTGATCATCATGGCCGCCCTGTCCTTCGGCGCGGTGTTCGACGGCCTCGGCGCCGGCCGCGCCATCCGCGGGGTGTTCCTTGAGGATCTGGGGCTCAGCCGTTGGGAAGTGCTGATCCTGATGCAGCTTTCCTTCCTGATCATGGGCATGTTCCTTGACGATACTGCGATGCTGGTCATCGTCGCGCCGGTCTATGTGATGCTGGCCAAAGAGTTGGAGTTCGACCTGATCTGGTATGGCATCCTCTACACCATCACCTGCCAGATCGCCTATCTGACGCCGCCCTTCGGCTACAACCTGTTCCTGATGCGTGCCCTTGCGCCGCCAGAGTTCGACCTGCCGGTGATCTACCGATCCGTCATCCCCTTCGTGGGCGTGATGCTGCTGACGCTGGTGCTGCTGATGATCTTCCCGCAGATCGCGCTGTGGCTGCCAGAGACGATCTATTCAAAATGACGCCCGCGACCCTGCCGGAGGAGACCCACCGATGCCCGCAAACCTGACCTTCGACGCGCTGAAGGCCGCTGTCAGCAGCGGCGAGATCGACACGGTGCTGACCTGCATCGTCGACATGCAGGGCCGGCTGATGGGCAAACGTTTCCATGCGCAGCACTTCATCGACTCTGGCCATGACGAGACGCATTGCTGCAACTACCTCGTGGCGACCGATATCGAGATGGTCACGGTGCAAGGCTACAAGGCCACCAGTTGGGCCGCGGGCTATGGCGACTATGTCATCAAGCCCGACCTTGCCACGCTGCGCCTTGTCCCCTGGCTGCCGGGCACCGCGATGGTGATGTGCGACCTTCTGGACCATCACACCCACGACCTCGTGCCCCACGCCCCCCGGTCGATCCTGAAGCGCCAGATCGCCCGGGCCGAGGCGATGGGCTTCACCCCCTACATGGCGACAGAGCTGGAGTTCTTCCTGTTCCAGGACAGCTTCGACGCGCTCTTCGACCGCGGCTATCGCGGGCTGCAGACCCTTGGCCGCCACAATGCCGATTACGCGATCTTCGCCACCACCAAGGAAGAAGCCGTGATGCGCGCCATCCGCAACGGCCTCTATGGCGCGGGCATCCCCATCGAGAATTCCAAGGGCGAGGCCGAGGCGGGACAGGAAGAAATCAACGTAAGGTATTCCGACGCGCTCGATACCGCCGACATGCACAGCATCGTCAAGAATGGCATCAAGGAAATCGCCCACGCGGCGGGCCATGCCGTGACCTTCATGGCGAAATACGACCACGCCCGCGCCGGATCGTCCAGCCATGTCCACCAATCGCTCTGGACCGGCGGCAAGAACGCCTTCCACGACCCGGACGCCGAGCATGGCATGTCGGTCCTGATGCGCAGCTACATCGCCGGGCAGCTCGCCCATGCCCGCGACCTGACCCTTTGCCTCGCGCCTTACGTCAACAGCTACAAGCGTTTCGTGGTCGGCATGTTCGCCCCGACGAAAGCCGTCTGGAGCCTCGACAACCGCACCGCCGGCTTCCGCGTCTGCGGCGAGGGCACGAAGGCTGTGCGGGTGGAATGTCGCATCGGCGGCGCCGATCTGAACCCCTATCTTGCAATGGCGGCGCTGCTGGCCGCGGGCCTGGACGGGATCGAGAAACAGATGGAGCTGGAGCCGGCGATTTCAGGCGACATCTATCAGGGCGGGGCTTTGCGAGAGGTGCCGAAGACCCTTGGCGAGGCCGCCGCGCTGATGCAGAGCAGCGAGATGCTGCGCGCCGCCTTCGGCCCCGATGTGGTCGACCACTACCACCGCGCCGCACTGTGGGAGATCGAGGAACAGAACCGTGTGGTCACCGACTGGGAAGTCGCGCGGGGCTTTGAACGCGCCTGAAGGCGCAACGGATTTTCGCGCCCCAGCGGGCGCGCAACAGGCGCCGGGACAGGCGCAGAGGATGACATGACCAAGATGATTCAATGTATCTCGCCGGTGGACGGCAGCACCTATGCCGAACGCCCTGCCCTGAGGCTGGCCGAAGCCGAGGCCGCCGTGGCCCGCGCCCGCGCCGCGCAGAAGGACTGGGCCGCGCTGCCGCTGGCCACCCGCATCGAAAAGGTGCAGGCCGGCGTTGCGGCGCTGAACGGCATGAAGGACCGCATCGTCGAGGATCTGGCCTGGCAGATGGGCCGCCCCACCCGCTTTGGCGGCGAGTTCGGCGGCGTCAACGACCGCACCGCCTATATGTCGGACATCGCGGCCGAGGCGCTGGCGCCGATGGTCGTCGAAGCCTCGGACAAGTTCGAGCGCCGCATCGAGCGCGCCCCCGTCGGCGTGGTCTTCGTGCTGGCGCCGTGGAACTACCCCTACCTGACCGCGATCAACACCATCGTCCCGGCGCTGATCGCCGGCAACGCGGTCGTGCTGAAACATGCCAGCCAGACGCTGCTGGTCGGCGAGCGGCTGGCCGAGGCGCTGCACGCAGGCGGCGTGCCGGCGGATGTGTTCCAGAACGTCGTGCTCGACCATGACACCACCGAAAATCTCATCGCCGCCCGCGCCTTCAACTTCATCAACTTCACCGGCTCGGTTGCCGGGGGCGCGGCAATG
>Ga0209347_1003291_pt1 | contig 19229 bp, 13 predicted proteins | sample AutmiccommuBRH23_FD_187382 | JGI IMG/M metagenome (GOLD analysis project Ga0209347, IMG submission 187382) | Deep subsurface microbial communities from Mt. Terri, Switzerland - Autotrophic microbial communities BRH/23 (SPAdes) (version 2) | ecosystem: Environmental > Aquatic > Deep subsurface >...
CCCGTGTCCGAGCCGAGGGAGCCGAGGCACATGCCGGCGGCGACCGCCGCCGCCGATCCCCCGCTCGATCCGCCGGGGATCCGGGAAAGATCCCAGGGGTTTTTCGTGGTTTTGAAACCGGAATGCTCGGTCGATGATCCCATGGCGAACTCGTCCATGTTGACCTTCCCCACCATGACCGTGCCGGCGGCGTTTAGCCGCTCCATGACCGCGGCGTCATAGGGAGGGACGAAGTTCTCCAGGATTTTCGAGGCGCAGGTGGTGCGGACCCCTTTGGTGCAGATCAGGTCCTTGATGGCCAGCGGAATGCCGGTCAGCGGCCCGGCCTCGCCCCTGGCGATCGCCGCGTCCGCGGCATCGGCCTGTTGCCGGGCAATGTCTTCCGTAAGCGTTAAAAACGCGTCCACCCGGGGTTCGACCTGCCGGACCCGTTCGTAAATCGCATCGACCAGTTCCCTTGCGGAAACCTTCTTCTCCGCCAGGAGCGACTGGGCGTCGTGGATGGTCAGTTCATGAAGTGCCATGCGCGCCTCCTATTCGATGATCTTCGGGACGACAAAACAGCCTTCCTCGGATTCCGGCGCGTTCGACAATGCCGTCTCCCGATCCAGGTGAGTGTGGGTGACATCGGGCCGGAAGGCGTTTTTGGTCTCCACCGCATGGGAGGTGGGGGGAATGCCCGCCGTATCCACCCGGTTGAGCGATTCCACGTAGGAAAGAATGCCGCCGAGCTGTCCGGCCAGACGGTCAACGTCGGCCTCGGCAATGGTTAGCCGGGCCAGGGCCGCGACATGGAGCACTTCGTCTCTGGTGATGTTCATTGGGGCTCCAAAATTAAAGCGGTTTAACCACTGAGGCACGGAGATACTGATGCTGTCCCCAGCGGGTCTTTAACCATGAAGGGTCATGAAGAAAATGAAGCAATGAAGAATTTGTACTTCATGGAACGTCATGTACTTCATGGTCTTAAGTTGTTGCTCGTGTAAAAAGGTGATTACTCCGTTTTTACATAAGGAATTTTTATGCCTTCATTGTTCTCGTGCTTGTGCGCGTACGAGCAGGAATTTAAAACATCAAATTCCTTGAAAGTCCGTCTTTGGCAAGGATGGCTAAGTTAAAAGGTTCATCTACAAGGCGTATTGATTTTTCATCCGCGAAGGCATACACGCCGTATGTTGAGCGGGTGAAAAATCAATACAACGCAGTAGATGGATCTTTTAACGACGCCATCACGGTTCGGCGAAAAAGAGGATGGCGTCAACTCCAGCCTTCTGGAGCTGGCCAAGATCGCTCTGGGCCTGGGCCTTGTCCGCGTAGGGACCGATCCGTACCCGCCACCATTGCCCTTTACCTTCCACGACCGCCTGCTGGGTGTAGGCCGGATACCCCTTGGAACGGAACTTGTCGCGCACAGTCTGGGCTTTATCCGGTTCCTTGAGGGAGGCCACCTGGATGGCGTAACCCCGGGAGACTTCGGTGGTCACCACCTTCTCGGCCGGGGGTTCCGGCGCCACCGGGGCTACTGGCGCAGCGGGGGCTACTATCGTAACCGGGGTTTCCCGAATTTCCGGTTTCGGGGGTTCCGCCGGTGCGGGCGTGATAATTGACGGGGGTTCCACCCGGGCGATCTCCACCCGGGGGGTCTCCACCTTGGCGATCTCCACGCGGGCAGGCGTGACCTTCCGGTCCGAATCGGCATCCCGGTCCGGCTGGATCGGCGTTATCGCCTCCGGTGCCGGCTTTGGCTTCGATTCGGCCGACGCCACGAGGATCTCCGCCGGTGCCTGGCCTGGTTCGATCACTTTTGCGGTAAACGCCGCACGCGGTTTCTTGCCGTATTTCGTTCGTTTAAACGTGCTGTGGAGGACCTGGGACTCGGGTTCCAGAATCTCGCCTTCCCGGAGTTTGTCATAGAACTCAAAGGGGATTTCATCGAGGTTGGCGTTGGCGATGCCGATGGCGGGGGCCAGCACGCTGGCCGGGAGTTCATCGAGTTTCTGTTCGAGACTTTCGATATCGAAATTAACCGGCGCGTTGTTCCGCCCCACCAGAATGCCGAGTACGAACATGCATCCGCAGGCGAAGAACATGAGCATCCAACCGGAAGGTCCGGTTCGTGAGGGCGGTTTCTTTTTTGCGCCGTTAACCCGTTTTGCCGTGTTTGTCTGTTGTGTAACCATCTGGCCCTTTACATCGATTCCGGGGCGCTTACCCCGAGGAGGTTCAACCCGTTCCGGATCACTTTGCGCACGGCGACCACCATGTAAAGCCGCCCGGCGGTCAGCACCGGGTCTTCGGTCAGAACCCGGTGCCGGTTGTAATAGGCATGGAACGCCGCGGAAAGGTCCATGAGGTAATAGGCAATGCGGTGGGGTTCCATCAGTTGCGCGGCGGCGGCAACCGTTTCCGGGTACCGGGCCAGCTGCTTCATCAATGCGATTTCCTCGGGTTCGGTCAGCCGGGAAACGGCCTCGCGGCCCGCGTCGACAGAAGCGATCCCCCATTCCTCCAGGGCCTTTTTCATGATGCTCGATATCCGGGCATGGACATACTGGACATAGAAGACCGGGTTGTCGTTCGATTTCTGCTTGGCGACTTCCAGGTCAAAGTCGAGCTGGCTTTCATGATGCCGGGTCAGGAAGATGAAGCGGGCCGCGTCCCTGCCCACTTCGCTGACCACGTCGCTCAAGGTGACGAACTGTCCCGACCGGGTCGACATGGAAACGGGGAGTCCCTGGCGCAGGAGATTGACCAATTGGACCAGAACCACCCGGAACTGTTCCGGTCCGTGGCCGAAAGCCTTCACCGCGGCGTTCAGGCGGGGAGCGTAGCCGTGGTGGTCAGCCCCCCAGACGTCGACGACCTTGTCGTACCCCCGTTCGTACTTGTCCCGGTGGTAGGCGATATCAGAGGCAAAGTAGGTGGTCTGCCCGTTCCCCCGGACCATCACCCGGTCTTTTTCATCACCGAATGCCGTCGCCTTGAACCAGAGCGCCCCGTCGGATTCGTAAGCAAGTTCTTTTTCCTTCAGCTCCCGGATGGCGGCATCGACTTTTCCCGAATCATAAAGCCCCTGTTCGGAAAACCAGTTGTCGAAAACGATCCCCAGGTTCGCCAGATCGGTTTTGATGCCGTCCAGAATCGTTCCCCCGGCATACGCGGCGCAATGGCGGACCGCCTCTTCTTCGCCCAGGGAAAGGATTTCGTCTCCCTTCTCTTCGCGGACGGCCCGTGCGATATCGTAGATGTAGTCCCCCTGATAGGCGTCTTCGGGAAAATCAACCGGCTGCCCGGATAGTTCCTTCAGCCGCAGGTAGACCGACCGGCCCAGGGTGTTTATCTGTCGTCCCGCATCGTTGATGTAATACTCCCGGTCGGTGACATAACCGCAGAACGCCAGGATCGATGCAACGGTATCCCCCACTACCGCCCCGCGGCCGTGCCCCACATGGAGAGGACCGGTCGGATTGGCGCTGACGAATTCCACCTGCACCTTGCGCCCCTGTCCAACGTTGGAAGCGCCGAATTCCAAGTCTTTTTGATGGATTTCGGCCAGCACGGGGTGCCAGGCCGCCGGGGAAATAAAGAAATTGATGAATCCGGGGCCGGCGATTTCCGTTTTGGCGATGAGCCCCTCGGGGTCGGCCAGATTGGCAACAATTGCTTCGGCGATTTTTCGGGGAGGCATTTTCTGGGTGGAGGCCCCGGCAAGGGCGAAATTGGTGGCCAGATCCCCATGGGCATCGGCTTTCGGTTCCTCAATGACCACCGCCGGGAACTGGTTGGATGTCAAGTCCCCGTTTTCATAGGCTCTCTGAGCGGAGTCACGCACAAGGTGTTTCAGTTTTTCCTTCATTGTCCCGCTTCTGTCCGTGATCGTATTAAATAAAGGTGGTGTCGCTTGAAAGCGTATTTCTAAATTATTTCTGGTCTTGAAGTCAAGTCTCCATTCCCGTTCGGAAAAAAGGATGGGGGCTCATCTTTCCGTGGTCCTTTCATTCAGGGCATCGAGAACCGGACGGATTCTGTCGCGATGTTCGGGGGGGACCATCAATGCGGACAGGGGTTGGCAGGGGATGGTGGCGCCGGCATCCGACCGGTCGAGACGGCACAGGACATCGTTCAGGTTGCCGAAAAATCCGTCCTTATCCAGGTGCTCGATTAACTGGAGAAAAACAGTATTGAGCGTAAGGGTAAACGGGTCGATCCGGGCCTCGCCGGTTTCCCGGCAGGGCCGGGCGGATATCATGCACCGGCAGCCGAACGGGCGCTGCGGATAGATGGTGCAGGCATTTTCCGACAGGAGCGGGCAGGGGCCCGTCGCCGACCCGGCGGCGTCTTCCGGAGGGGCGCCATGGTTGCAGTATGCGGCAAAACCATTGGTGGTCATCCGGGGTTGAAAGCGGGGGGAATCCCCGTGCGCCGCAAGCCTCGCGAAAAGTTCCGCCCGTCCCTCGTCATCAAGGGCATCAAGAATATAGGCCCCTTCCAGGCGGGTCAAGGTCACATCGGCGGTGCAGCAGTCGGCGCAGTATTTCCGGCAGGCAAGATCAAGGGACCCGGTCTGTTCCGCGTACAACCGGTATATCCGGTCCAGACGGGCAAGGTTTTCAGTTCCCATGGCTTAGACCCCTTGCCGGTCGATCAAGGCTGGTTCCGGCTGTAGCGGTCATAATAGGAAAGGACCCGTTCGATATATTTTTGGGTTTCCTGGTAGGGGGGAATGCCCCGGTACTGGTCGACCACACCGGGCCCCGCATTGTAGGCGGCCAGGGCCATGTTGAGATCTTCGCTGTAACGGTCGAGCAGGAGCTTGATGTACCGGGTGCCGGCGTGGATATTCTGCCCCGGATCGAAAGGATCGCTCAAGTTAAACGAGGTGAGATTTGCCGGCATGATCTGCATGAGCCCCATGGCCCCGGCGTGGGAAACCGCTCGCGGGTTGAAGCCCGATTCCGCCTTGATGATCGCCTTGACCAGGGCGAATTCCACCCCGTGGGCGGCGGCGGCTTCATCGATCAACCGGTCGTAATCCTGTTCGGATAAAAACGCTGCGTGGGATTCACGGGAAAAATGTAGATTCGAGGGGACATACCGGGAAGAGGTGGGGGCGTTGGAGTAATGATAAACACCCTGTTCATCGATGAAAAAATAAATATCGGAAGCAACGGAAATACCGGTTGCCAGGCATCCCCATATCAGGGTGAGGCCAAAGACAACGGCGAGGTTAATCGGCTTGATTTTCATAAGGTCTTTTGTTCGGAAGGCGGATCGTTCCAGAGTGTCGATTCCAGGTTCTTATACCCTAGCCGGGGTGTTCGGGTCAAACGGTTTCATTCTCCCGACGTGAGGCACCTATCAGGGTGGGTTTGAAACCCGCCCCTGCGATCCAACGCGAACCTATTGAAGTAATTGGGATGGCAAAGCAAAACGTTCAAGATCAAGGCGTCGCAAATCCCGAGGAATCGAGCGTACCTGTTCGTACGCGAAATGACCGAGGGATGCGGCGCAACGCGGATATTGGACGTTTAGCTTTGCCATCACCCTTCTTCCGGCACGAAGGCGACGACCTCATCGATCCGCTCCGCTCCTGCAAAAAGCATCACCAGCCGGTCGAGCCCCAGGGCGCAGCCGGCCGATTCCGGCATGGCCGGCAGGGCGGAGAGAAACGCTTCGGGGACGGGGTAGCCGGGCCGGCCCAGGGCTTTTCGGGCGGCAAGCTCGGCGTCGAACCGGCGGCGCTGTTCAGCCGCGTCGGTCAGTTCCGAAAAGGCATTGCAGATTTCCAGTCCGTCGATGTAAAGCTCGAACCGCTCCGCAAGGTCCGGGCGGTCGGCTCTGGGCCGGGCCAGCGGTGTTTTTCCCGCCGGATAATCGCAGAGGAACACGGGGGTTTCCCCCGCAAGGCGCGGTTCGATGGCAAAGGCGATTGCCTCGTCGAAGCGTTCATCGGTCAGGGCGGCGGCCATGTCGGTCTCCGCGTAACGGCGGAACGCCTCTTCAACCGTAAGCCGCGGCCAGGACGGCAAAAGGGAGATCCTGCGGCCCCGGCGGACCAGGTAGTCGACGCCGTGAACCTGCCGGCAGACCGACCGGATCAGCGATTCGGTCTGGTCCATCAGGTACCGGTAATCGGCCCCGGCCACGTACCATTCAAGCATGGTGAACTCCGGCAGGTGCCGCCCGCCCCGTTCGTCGCGGCGGAAACATTTGCAGATCTGAAAGATCCTCTCATAACCGGAGGCCAGGAGCCGTTTCATATAGAGTTCGGGAGAGGTATGGAGGAAGCCATCCTCCGAGGCGATGGCGTCGATATGGAGTTCCGGGGCCGGGGCGGGGGTGCGGACCGGTGTATCGACCTCCAGAAAATTGGCTTCGGTGAAGAACCGCCGCACGGCATGGATCACCCGGCCGCGCAGTTCCAGGTTTGCCCGGATCTGTCCCTGCCGGAATACCGCTGACGCTTTCGGTGGGGCGAAGGCAGGCGGCATTACGGTTTGCGGACCAGGTAGCGGTCCTCGGGCCGGTCCTGGAGGATGACCATGTTGTAGCGGCTGATGTCGGCGGTCTCGTACCACTGGTACCCGGTCTGGCGGCAGGAGCGGCAAGCCTTTCGGGGGATGTGAACCGCCAGGACATGCGCCCCGGTGTCCGCCGTGGAATCGATTTTCAGCACGCCGCTGCATTCACCGCAGATCTGGAGGGTTTCGAACTGGGTTTCATAGAGTCCGTCGGTATCGTAGAAAATGGACCGCTGGCGCTCATCGATGATCTTGTTTTCCTGGAGCTGCCGCCGGATTTTCTCCCGGTCCCGCCACGTCTGCAGGACCACATCGCACGTTTTTTTGATGGCCTCGGAAATCTCCGGGGTCTGCTTGAGCTGTTCGGAATCATAATCGGGTTCGATGACGTGGGCGTAGTCGATTCCCGCCATGGCCAGGATGATTCCCACGTTGACGTAGGGAAGGGCCCCCTCGATCGAATAGCCTCCTTCAAGCACCGCGATATGCGGCTTCAGGAGGGCGGTCAGGTCGGCGTAGCCCTTGGCCGAAAAGTACATGTTGGTGAGCGGGTCGGTGAAATGGTTGTCCTGCCCCGCGGAGTTGACGATCAGGTCCGGCTTGAAATCCTCCAGAATGGGAAGGACCGCTTCCCGGATGACGTAGAGGAACCCCTCCTCGGAGGTGTAGGGGGGAAGCGGGATATTGAGGGTCGCGCCGGCCGCGGTCGGCCCGCCGATCTCGTTGGTGAAGCCCGATCCCGGGTAGAGGGTCCGGCCGTCCTGGTGAAGGGAGATGAACAGGGTGTCCGGGTCGTGCCAGTAGATGTCCTGGGTGCCGTCGCCGTGGTGGCAGTCGGTGTCGATGATCGCCACCCGGTCGATGCCGTACGCCTGGCGGAGATACTCGATCATGATCGCTTCGTTGTTGACGTTGCAGAATCCCCGACCGGCATGGACCATCCGGCAGGCGTGGTGTCCCGGCGGCCGGACCAGGGCGAACCCCCGCTCGATCTTCTTGTCCAGGACCGCCTTGCCGATGGTTTTGGCCCCCCCCGCGCTGATGAAATGCGATTCGGTCATGATGTGGAGGGGATCGGGGACGCAGAAATGGACCCGCTGGACATCCTTTATATCAACGACCTCGGCCTTGAACTCATGGATTCCGTCGATATCAAAGAGCCCTTCCTCCAGGATCTGGTCCTGGGTATAGAGGAGCCGCTCCTCCCGTTCCGGGTGGGTGGGGCTGATCGCCCAGTCGAAGGCGGGGAAGAAGACGAGCCCGGTCTGATGTCTGGCTTTTAGCATGGGGTCACCCAAAAAGGTTTAACTGTGCAATTGGTTTCGTTGGACCGTTTCAATTCGCTTTCCGCCCGTCAAGGTTGCGGGTGATCTGCTGATAATCCTTGATCAGTCCGGGGCGGACCTGGAGACGGATCCGGATAAGGCGTCCGGTGTGGCGGAAATTCCGGATCATGTTGAATTCGAGTTCTTCAAGGACGTCGGTTTCCATGTCATCGGGGTTGGCCCCTGCCTTCATCGCTTTTTTCATCAGAAGATCGTGGGCCATCCGGCTCGCTTCCCCGACGGAAAACCGGGGATGGATCGCTTCGACAAACATCTCTTCCGGGGCGGCGGCCTGACCCTGGTAGGTATCGGCAAACAGGGTCACTTCGCAGGTGGTGCGCGACAGGCCGGTGCCGATGGCGTTCGCCACATCCCACTGGGGGACTTTTTCGACCGTGTAGTCGGAGATGGACTGGAAATGTTCGGCGAAATAGGGGGCCGGCCCACCCAGGACCAGGAGGTGATCGGGATTGATTCGGTGTCCCTCCAGGGCTTCGCGAACGGTATAGACCGGCTTGCTGTTGATCCGGTCGACCATCTGCCGGGCCTTTACAAGGATTTCCCGGCAGGTCTGGTCAAAAATTTTGTACGCCGCGGCTTTTTCGGAGATGCCGAGCGCCGCGGCGATCTCCCGGATCCCCTTCCGGGCGTTTTCCACATCGCCGTCGGTCGCCTTGCCAAGGACGAACAGGGCATCGGTGGGGGTCGGCGCCGGTCCGCCATAGGCCATGGCCGGCCCCATCCGGTCCGGGCCGATGGTCAGGCGGTCGCCGCGGACCCGCACTCGGCTGTCACCCCCCAGTCCCACGGATTCGGTGTGCAGTGCCCGGATCAGGGTCTTGTAGTTGTGAATTTCGATCCCGCTGGGGGCAAGCACCGGCACCCGGTCGATCAGCACCGCCATGTCCGTGGTGGTGCCCCCGATATCGAGGACGATGGTTTCGGTCGATTCCCGGGCGAACGCGATCGACCCCATGACGCTTGCCGCCGGGCCGGAAAGGATCGACTGGCCGGGAAAATCGATGGAGCTCTCGAAATCCATGGTCCCGCCATCGGCTTTCAGGATGTAGATCGGAATGGTGAACCCTTTTTGCCGCAATGAGGATTTCACGGCCTCGAAGAAGTTCCGATGCACCGGGTAGATCGAGGCGTTCAGAAAGGTGGTGGCGATCCGACGGGGAAAGCTGAAGTTTCCGGAAGTCCGGTGGCCGGAGAAGACCTTTTCGAACATCGGTGCAATCAGGTTGGCAATCCGGGTTTCGTGCGCCGGGTTTCGCGACGAGAATTTCCCGACCACCCCCACGTAACGGATCCCTTCGGCAGCCATCATGCCGGCCACGGCCTTGACCTGTTCGTCATCGATTGGCTGGATTTCGCGGCCGCTGTGATCGATCCCTCCCCGGACCAGGTGGAAATGGGAACCGACCCGGAAGTTGTCCGGATGAATCCCCGGGCCGCAGGTGACGATCATTCCCACCGGCGGGAGTTTCCCTTCGGCGATGGCGTTGGTGGTCAGGGTGGTGCTGAGAACGATATGGGTGATCTGGTGCGGATCGATGTTCGCTGTGATCCGCTCGATTCCGGCCAGGACAGTCGTAAACAGGTCCGTGGTGTCCGTGAGAACCTTGACCCGGTTTTCCAGACCGTTTTTGCCCAGAAGGACCACATCGGTATGGGTGCCGCCTACATCGAGTCCGATAATCATGGGGAATACCTGAAAGCGTCATGGGTGTGGGAAATCCGCGCGGGACCGTTGAGACGGGGGGTCTGCGCCGCACTAGAATCCGTGCCAAACGGCGAAACGGGTTGTATAGAACCTGTCGCGGGGGGAACCATGTTTTCAGTGCTAACCGATAATGCCGGTATTGTCAACTTTATCCAAGTGCTATTGACGGCTGCGCAACACCCTGCCGGCGGCTCGCGGGGAAAGGGATAAGGGTTTGCAATTTTCCGGAAAAGATGCAAGGGGATAGACAATATTAAACCACGAGACATCAGCGATGGGGATGAAAATGGATCTGGAAACGCGGGATGAACGGCTGATGGGGGCGGCGCTCGCGGAGGCGGCCGCGGCCCTGGCATCGGGGGAATTTCCAGTCGGATGTGTGATCGCCCGGGGGGATGCGGTGGTGGCGTCCGGGGGGCGAAAACGGAGTCGGGGGATGTCGGCAAACGAGATCGATCATGCGGAGATCCTGGCTTTAAAGGACCTGTGTGAATGCCGCCCCGGGACCGACCCGTCGGAGCTGACCGTCTATGTCACCCTTGAGCCATGCCTGATGTGTTTTGGCGCCATTCTAATCGCGGGCATCCGGCGGATCGTCTATGCCCTGGAGGATGTCATGGGCGGCGGGACGGGATGCCGGATCGAATTCCTTCCTCCCCTGTACCGGGAACCCGTGTTGACCTGCATCCCCCATGTCCGCCGGGGGGAAAGCCTGATACTGATGCGGGACTTTTTCAGCAATCCCGGCAACGGGTATCTCAGGGATACCCTGCTTGCCCGATACATACTGAGTGCCTGAACGAAAACCGTCTTTTTCGCCAATATCTGCGTTCGGCTCAAATTTTAATCCTCAAAATACGCCCGGTATTCCTGCGGTTAAAATTTTCGCCGGCCTTGATCTTGACGAAAAATCCTGGTTTCGTTCGGGCACTGCTTAGCCAGGTGTGATGGCTTTCAAAGAAAATCATATATATTTATCGTGCGCGCACGCGCACGAGCACGAATTTGCAACACGAGTTCAGGTAGAGACGATGGAAAAACCGGCAGCACAAGAAAATAGAATTTTCCCGGAACTACCGGAGATCCTCCGGTCCCGCGCCGAGGACCGGGTGGCGGCCTGCCGGCAGGCCACCGGGCGGACGTCTTCCGGGCTTCCGGAAAATGAAGCATTCCACGCGGAACTCGCTCACGTATTCGCCTTGAGCGAATACATCGCCATGAACTGTATCCGCCGCCCGGCCATGCTCCAGGACCTGATCGGGAGCACGGACCTGGAGCGATCCTATGCGCCGGGCGAATACGATATCCGGGTCCGGGCGGTTTGCGAGGGCGCCGGGGACGAGGCCGGGCTCGGGTCCGGGCTGCGGCGGCTGCGCCACCGGGAAATGGTGCGCATCGCCTGGCGGGACCTTGCCAGAAAGGCCGACCTGATGGAGACCATAACCGACCTGTCGGCGCTTGCCGATGCCTGCCTGGTCCACCCGCTCGATTTTCTTCATTCCCGGTTGATCGGACTCCATGGGGAGCCGGTTTCGGCGGACGGTGAAAAACAGCGGCTGGTGGTAATGGGAATGGGGAAGCTCGGGGGAAATGAACTTAATTTTTCGTCGGACATCGACCTGATTTTCGCCTTCGCCGAATCCGGGAGTACTGTCGGCGGCCCCACCGCCATTACCAACGAGGAGTTTTTTCCCCGCCTCGCCCGCCGCCTGATCGATCTCCTGGCCAAGACCACTGTCGACGGGTTCGTCTATCGGGTCGACACCCGGCTGCGCCCCTATGGGGATGCGGGTCCACTGGTCATGAGCTTCGACGCCATGGAGAACTACTACCAGGCCTTCGGCCGGGGGTGGGAGCGCTACGCCCTGATCAAGGCGAGGGTCATTGCCGGGGATATTGCCGCCGGCCACGAACTCCTGGACCGGCTCCGCCCCTTCGTGTTCCGGCGCTATCTCGATTACGGCTCGTTCGATTCCCTCCGGGAGATGAAACAGAAGATCGAGCAGGAGGTCATCCGGAAGCGGATGAAGAACAACATCAAGCACGGGTATGGCGGCATCCGGGAGATCGAATTCTTCGGGCAGGTCTTCCAGCTGATCCGGGGCGGAATCGATCCGCGTTATCAGGTGAAGCACCTCCTTTCGGTGCTGGAGGTGATGTTCCGGGACCGGTGGATCACCGAGCGGGCTTACCGGGAGCTGGTGTCGGCTTATGTTTTCCTGCGAAACACCGAGCACCGGCTCCAGATGTACGACGACATGCAGACCCATTCCCTTCCGGGCGACGATACCGGACAGGCGCGCCTGGCCGCCGGCATGGGATTTGCGAACTGGCTGTCGTTCCAGGAAGCGCTCCAGGGCCATATGGACAATGTCCATTTTCATTTCCACGAACTGCTCACCCCGGAAACCATGGAGGCGGAAGAAGGGGAAACTCCGGATATCGAAAGCGTCTGGCAGGACCCGGACGACCGGGAACGGAATCTTCGACTCCTGGACGATGCGGGGTTTGACAGGGTGGAGGAAATCCTCTCCCATCTCGATCACCTGCGGGGAGCGGCCGGTTCCGACGAGATCGGAAGCCCGGCCCGGGACCGGGTCGACCGGCTCATGCCGCTCCTCCTGAATTATTCCGCCCGGTCGGACCGGCCCGATATGGTTTTCCTCCGGATTATCCCCCTGGTCGAATCGATCATCCGGAGAAGCTGCTATATCTCGCTCCTCCTGGAAAATCCCGGTGCCCTGGAGCACCTGGTGCGGCTCGCCCGGATCAGCCCCTGGATCATCTCCTTTCTGACCAGCCATCCCCTGCTCCTCGATGAACTGCTCGACGTGCGCTCCCTTTACGCGCCCCTCGACCGGGCAGCCCTTGCCGAGGAACTGCGCAACCGCCTGGAACGGGTGCCGGAAGACGACATCGAGCTGCAGATGGATGCGGTCCGGGTATTTAAGCAGATCAATACGTTTCGCATCGTGGCTGCCGACGTCACCGGGAACCTCCCCTTGATGAAGGTGAGCGATCGGTTAACCTGGCTGGCGGAAACCGTGCTTGACGCGGCCCTGAACATTTCGTGGGAACAGATGACCGACCGGTACGGCATACCGTCTCATCTGGCAAACGCGGCCGACGGCGGCACGGGGTTCGCCACCATCGCTTACGGGAAGCTCGGCGGGATCGAACTGGGGTACGCGTCGGATCTGGACCTGGTTTTCGTACACACGGCACGGAGCGGGGAAACGGCCGGCGGGCGGTTTCCGCCGATTTACAATGCCGAGTTCTACAGCCGCCTGGGGCAGCGGGTCATTCATTTCATCTCCGCCGCCACCTCGACGGGGAAGCTCTATGAAATCGACATGCGGCTTCGACCCAGCGGAAACGCCGGGGTGCTGGTCAGCCATATCGATGCATTCGAGGATTACCAGCGCCAGGAGGCCTGGGCCTGGGAACACCAGGCCCTGATCAAGGCCCGCCCGATCAACGGGGACGAAGCGGTCATGCGGCGCTTCGATGGCATCCGGGAGCGGATCATCGCCGTGACGCGTGATCTCTCGGAATTGCGGCAGGCGGTCGCCGGGATGCGGGAAAAGATGCGGAGATCAAGTTCGCAATCCGGTTCCGGAGATTTCGATTTGAAGCAGGACCCCGGCGGGATTATCGACATCGAATTTCTGGTGCAGTACCTGATCCTGGCCCATGCCCACGCCCACCCGGAACTGATCCGGTGGACGGATGTGGTCCGGCAGTTAAATGCCCTGGCCCTGTCGGGGATTATCGACGACCTCACCGCCCATACCCTGAAACAGGCCTACCTGATCTATCGGTATTTCGTCCACCGGGTGAATCTCCAGGAAAAGCCGGCCATCCTCCCCGAACGGCGGTTCCGGGAACTGCGTCGGCGGGTGAGGGAGATCTGGAACCGGTATTTCTGATCGGTGCATTGACGGAACCGACGGAATCGATTAAAGTAGTCCACTCATTTAAATTGCATCTGCTTTGAAAGGAGCCGCTCTCATGAAGAAGATCGAGGCGATAATCAAGCCGTTCAAGCTCGACGACGTAAAAGAGGCGTTAAACGATATCGGCATCCAGGGGATGACCGTTTCCGAGACCAAGGGGTACGGCCGGCAGAAGGGGCACAAAGAGGTCTACCGGGGGGCCGAGTACGCGGTTGATTTTGTCCCCAAGCTGAAGATCGAGATCATTGTCGATGCCGAACTGACGGACAAGGTAATCGATACGATCCAGAAGGCCGCCTATACCGGCAAGATCGGCGACGGCAAGATTTTTGTCTACAGCGTGGAGGAAGCGATCCGGATCAGGACGGGGGAACGGGGGAAAAGCGCGCTATGATGGCTTCGTAAAAAGCTGACAACTCGGCTGGGCCACGTTTTTACAGGAAGGAACTTGGAGCCCGAGAAGCGAATCCAGAATCCAGAATTCAGAATTCAGAAGAAAGACGAAAATCAGCTGATTTGAGCCATTTGGTGACAAGTTGCCGAATTAAGTTCCTTGGAAGTCCAATATCTGCGTTGCGCTGCATCCCTCGTCATTTGCGGCGCCTTGATCTTGAACTTTTTACTTTGCCATCTCAAACTGACTTAAATGCGGCGACTTCGGACATCAATGGTACTGCCGTGGATTGATGCCGTACTTCTGGGATTTATAGGCAATTTTGCGGATGGTGGAGCCGAGGGTTTTCGCGGCTTGGGAAAGGTTGCCGCGGTTATGCTTGAGCGCTTCGATGATTAATTCCCGCTCGAGTTTTTCGACCGCGTCCTCTATGGTCTGGGAAGGAAGGGTGTCGGAATGCTCGCCGGTCTGGAGGGTCGGCGGCAGGTGGTAGCTGTGGATTACTTTCCCGTCGCACAGCAGAACGGCTCTCTCGATGCAGTTTTCCAGTTCGCGCACATTGCCGGGCCAGTGATAGGCCATGAGCATGTCGATGGCCGGGGTGGAAAACCGGACGATCTCCTTTCCGTTTTCCCGGGTGTATTTTTCGAGGAAATAATCGGCCAGGGCCAGGATATCTGTTTTTCGTTCCCGGAGCGGCGGTAGGTAGATGGGAAACACATTGATCCGGTAGTACAGGTCGCTCCTGAAGAAATTCTCCATTACGGCCTGCTCCAGGTTCTTGTTTGTCGCCGCGACGATCCGGACATCGATCTTGATGGTCCGGTTGCCGCCGACCCGCTCGAACTCCCGTTCCTGCAGCACCCGGAGGAGTTTGGACTGGACGTCGGCGGTTATGGACCCGATCTCGTCGAGAAAGAGGGTCCCCTTGTCGGCCATCTCGAATTTACCCGGTTTCTGCTGAATCGCCCCGGTAAACGCCCCCTTCTCGTGACCGAACAGTTCACTTTCGATCAGGTTGGCGGGAAGGGCCGCGCAGTTGATCTTGATAAACGGGTTGCTGGCCCGGCGGCTGTTGTAATGGATGGCGTTGGCGACCAGTTCCTTTCCCGTCCCCGATTCGCCCCGGATCAGGACCGTGGCGTTGCTCCGGGCCACCTGGGAGATCATCTGGTAGACCTCCCGCATTTTGTTGCTGTTTCCGACGATATTCTTGATCCGGTACTTCTTTTCCAGTTCGGCTTTCAACCGTTCGTTCTCAGACGTGAGCTTCTGCTTTTCCCGCTGGATCCGTTCCAGGTGAATCACCTTGGTGGCGATCATGGCCGCCACGACGGAAAGGAACTTTTCGCCTTCCTTCAGGGGATAACTGCTGTCGTAGGCCTTGTCGACGGAAAGCGCCCCAATGACCTGCGATTCGTTTTTGATCGGGACACATATAAAGGAGAGTTCCTGCTTCTTCTTTTCCTCCCGGGACTCGGTCCGGTTTAAAAACTGGGGCGATTCGCTGATCCGGGGAATCGAAATCGCCGTGCCGCATTGAATCACCTGCCCCGTGACCCCTTCGCCGAGCTTGTACTTCCCCTTCTCCATGGCATTCCGGGACATCCCGTGAGCGACCTCGATGCTGATCTCCTCCCGCAGCGGGTTGAGGATCGTGATCATCCCCCGCACCATGTTCAGGCTTTTGGAAAGGTTGTCGAGAACGTTATACAGCGATTTTTTCAGGTCCGGGTGCTTGTTCAGCGCCTGGCTGATTTCATAAAGGAGTGTGATTTCATCAATGGATGGCATAGGCGTGGCCGGAAACGCTCGTGTTCGATTTAAGAAAAATTGCTTGCGGTTACATCCGATGGCGGATGTCCCGCATTGCCAAAATCGTTTTATAGATGGGGCAATACGGATTTGTCCAGCAAAAACGCCCCTGTGGTGTCAGACATGCAGCCCATCAATTCATATTTCTTTTATGCGTCTGGTAAAATTGCGCTTTGTCCGCGTACATCCGCTGATCGGCCAGCTTCAAAACGTTTTCAGGCCGGGCTTCGTCCGAACCGGCCAGCCCGATGCTGACCCGGACCGGGATTTCCAGGTCCGCGGCGCCTTCCCGGCAGCGGATCCGGAGCCCGGCTTCCCGCTCCCGGATCCGTTTAAACAGCCGGGCAGCCTGGGCGCTGTCGGTTGCCGGCATGAGGATGGCAAACTCGTCACCGCCGAAGCGCGAAAGGGTATCGGTTTCCCGGCAGACGGACGCGAGGAGATCGGCGACGGCGGTGATCATCTCGTCCCCCTTGTCGTGGCCATGATTGTCATTGACCGTTTTTAATCCGTTGATGTCGATGATCATAATGGAAAAAGCGATATTCGAAAACCGTTTGGCATTGTGAACCGCCAGGGCATGGGCTTTTTCGAAACAGGCCCGGTTGGCGATGCCGGTGAGTCCGTCGGTATTGGCGATCGTCTCCAGCCGGTGCATGAGGAGCTTGTTCAGGGCCACGGCCGATACCTGGGCCATGAAGATGGCAATGACCTGGCGGGTCCCCGGGTCGAGATCCCTTCCCCGGATGATCATCTTTCCCAGGCGCCGGTTACGGATCACCATTGGAAGGAGCGTCCACCGGAACGGCCGGTCTCCGTCGGCACTTCCGGTGGCGGAGAGAATTCGGTCGGCGTTCTCCTCGTCCATCAGGGACCGGTTCTCCAGAATCTGCTTCTGTTCTTCCTGGGAGAGTCCCGCGAACACCCCGCTTTCCAGAATATCCGATCGCCCCCCCTCAATAAGGATAGCGAATCCCAGATCGGCAAACAGGGCGCGCAACTGCTTCAGGATGAACGAAAAAAGTTGTTCGAACGCCTCGAATTCATGGATATGGGTAGTGGTTTCGAAAAGGGAAAGGATGATGTGGTTCTGACGGGTGATCAGCTCGTTCTTGATGCTGATCTGCCGACTTTTATGCCGGGTTTCGTCCAGGGCATCGTGAAGGGCGCGGGTCCGTTTCTGGACCTGTTCCTCCAGTCCTTCCAGAATCCGGGCGTTTTCGATGGAGGGGGCCAGGACGATTCCCAGGTTGGATAGAACGGCTTTTTCCGCCCGGGAATAGGAACGGTCATTGATCCGGTTGCCGATCACCAGGAGTCCGGAAAGCTGGTCCTGGTAAAAAACCGGGACCATGCACCCGGCCTGGGCAACCCAGTCGTCGGAGTCGACCGCCAGGCCGTCTTCCGCGATCCACCGGTCGAGTGTCCCTGACGTGACAAGGGACTGACGATCCTTTCGGAGTCTTTCGACAATCGGATGGTCGGGTTTTATGACAAATTTGCCTTCATCGGCGGTCTGGCGGACCGGTCCGGCGAAAAAACCGCTGGAAAAATCCGGGTTCCAGACCCGCCATCCGGAGAACACCTGGTGGTGTTCATTGAAAAAGACCATGGCGCAGCGGGAATTGACAAACACGGAAAAGAGCCACTCCGCGGTCGTCCGGTGCAGGTCGTGGAAGCGCCGGTTCCGGGAGAGCCGGTAGACCAGATCGGCATAGGCCTTCCGAAGGTAATCCGGGGAGCGTTTGAAAAACAAGTCCAGGAACCGGTCCCATCCCCTGCGCAGCGGCGTATGGAGGGCGGCGATGATAACGATTCCCAGGACCAGCTTCGGCGTCGTTTCGGGATGCGGCAGGATGATCATCGGCAGCAGGCCGGCCGTGACCGCCAGGACGAAGAAGCCGACGTGGAACAGGACCGTCCGGAACTGCTGGATGGCCAGGCGGATGTTGTACTTGTAAAGACCATATGCCAGGAGAAAGAGGGAGATGAAGCTGAAGGTCCCCAGCGGATAGATTTCATAACCGTAGATGGCCGGCGTATTGGTCAGGCTGAGAACGGCGGTGCAGACGAACCCGTAGAGGAGAAACGTGATCCGGTCCTTCCGGGCCGGGTGGTCGGCTTCCCGGCGGCTGACCACCAGCAGCCGGATGCTGTAGGCCAGCCCGATAATCCAGAGAAGGCTCATGATCGAGTAGAGAACCCCCTGCCGGGCAAAATACCCCCAATAATAATGATACATGCCGTCAAAGTAATAATCGGTGGGGGTGGACAGGGCCATGAAAAAACCCACGCCGTAAGCCGTGTAGACCAGCCACCAGTCCGTTTTCTTTTCGCAGACCCGGAAGACCAGGTGCAGGCTGGCGCCAAGCTGGATCAGGGCCAGGAAGAAATGATCGATGCGCGAAATAGTCAGGGCCGTGTCAGGGGAATCGACAATCCCGACCAGAAGAATGTCCAGATTGAGCCCGGCAAAGGCGAGGCATACGATGGAGAACAGGAGGGTTTCCGTGCGGATCCGCTCCAGGGTCAGCACGAAGATGGAGAGGAATGCCGCGCAGATGAGCGACAGGAGCGCGGGGACGCCGTAGGGAACGATCCGCCCGGCGATGACCTGGATTGAATAACCGCTCAACAGCCACGTGCTTGCAATGGAAAGCCCGAGATAGCAGGCGATCAGCGCTGATTTGAGCACGGCCGCAAGTCGCTGCGGGTACGGATATTTCCAGTTAGATGACATAGTCGTATGTGCCATATCCGGACAACTAAGTAAAGTCAACACGTTTACCGGATCACGCCGAATGGGTCTTCCTTTAGGTATTATGGCGTTACGGCGCTGAAAGCAGGAGAGAAAAACCGTGTTCGTTTTCCTCTTTCCTTTGAGATCGAAAAAGGATAGAAATACCTCCCAGCAACATGCAGGGATCAACAAAATGCAGTAAACATCATTAAACATTTTTACTGGAGGTTTCGAACGATGAAAAAAGTGACAATTATTCTCATGGTCATAATGATGGCGGTTTCGCTTGGCGTCTCCGGGTGCCAGTCGAGCAAGACCGTTCAGGGGGGCGCAATCGGTGCGGGTGCCGGGGCGCTTCTCGGTGCGATCATCGGGCATCAGTCCGGGCACAAGGAAGGTGGCGCGATCATTGGCGGCGTGGTGGGGGGAACACTGGGTGCGGTGATCGGCAACCGGATGGAAAAGCAGGCCCAGGAACTCGAACAGGTGCAGGGGATGGAAAACGTCGCCTATGACGAGGAGCAGCAGAAAATCAATGCCACGATCGATATTCTGTTTGATACGGACAAATCCGACATCCGCTATTCGGAACGTCCGAAGCTCGATGACCTGGCCCAGGTTTTCTCAAAATATCCGGAAAATATTGTCCAGATCGAGGGGCATACCGACAACGTGGGATCCGATACCTACAACCAGACCCTGTCCGACCGGCGGGCCGGCAGCGTGGCGCAGTACCTGAGATCAAAAAACCT
>Ga0209347_1003292_pt1 | contig 19227 bp, 19 predicted proteins | sample AutmiccommuBRH23_FD_187382 | JGI IMG/M metagenome (GOLD analysis project Ga0209347, IMG submission 187382) | Deep subsurface microbial communities from Mt. Terri, Switzerland - Autotrophic microbial communities BRH/23 (SPAdes) (version 2) | ecosystem: Environmental > Aquatic > Deep subsurface >...
GTCGGCGTCGGCATGCGCTCGCATGTCGGCATCGCGCGCAAGATGTTCGAGACGCTGTCCAAGGAAAACATCAACCTGCAAATGATCTCCACCTCGGAAATAAAAATCTCGGTCGTGGTCGAGGACAAATACCTCGAACTCGCCGTGCGTGCGCTGCATCAGGCATTTGAACTGGAGAAGGCGCCAGTCTGAGGTGGCTTTCTGCCGCGCATTCCGATACAATTCGCGGCGGTTCGGAGACGTGGCCGAGAGGTTGAAGGTACTCCCCTGCTAAGGGAGCATGCGGGCTTAAACCTGCATCGAGGGTTCGAATCCCTCCGTCTCCGCCAAAACCCCATATCAGCAAGACTCAAAAAGCCTCACCCGCCCATGTAACTCAAGGGTTTCACAAAAAAGCTTGACTCACACCGCCTCATCCATAACCATCAAATCTCAGTCCGATTGATGGGAAAATAGATGGGCAGGAAAACCGTAGCACCCCTTAGCGTCAAAGAAGTCATCAAGAAGGCGAAGACCCCCGGCTTTCATGCCGTTGGTGGCACGGCTGGCCTGTACCTTAAAGTCACCGACGAAGGCGCGCGGTCATGGCTGCTGCGCTACAGCTTTAACGGCAAGCGGCGCGACATGGGGCTTGGGTCTTTCGACGATGTGACCCTTGAAGCCGCCCGAACCAAGGCGCAAGAATGGCGCGGGAAGGCCAAGACAGGGATAGACCCCATCGCAGCGCGCCGCCAGACAGCCGCCACCGACAAAGCAGACGCCGCCAAGGGCACCACCTTTGCCGAGTGCGCACAGGCCTTCATCTCAATGAAGGGCACCGAATGGAAGAACCTCAAGCATCGCCAGCAATGGGAAAACACCCTCACCACCTACGCCTACCCATCAATCGGGGCGCTTCCGGTGGGTCAGGTTGATACAGACAAGGTCTTGGCTGTGCTGACTCAGCCAGTCAAGGTTTTGGGCGCGCATTACCCGCTGTGGAACGCGAAGACCGAGACCGCCACACGCCTGCGTGGACGCATCGAGAATATTCTCGACTGGGCAGCCGCGAAGCCGCGTGAGTACCGCAGTGGTGACAATCCTGCGCGATGGGCTGGCCATCTTGAGAACTCACTGCCAGACCCCAATAGAATCAGGACTGTGAAGAATCATGCCGCCCTGCCCCATAAAGAGCTTGGGCTGTTCATGACGCGGCTGGTCAAGATTGATGGAATGGGGTCTCGGGCGCTGGAATTCGCCATCCTGACCGCCGCCCGATCTGGTGAGGTGCGCGGCGCGACATGGTCTGAGATCGACTTTGATGCTGCCGTCTGGACTGTGCCGGCCAAACGCATGAAGGGTGGAATAGAGCATCGTGTCCCACTGTCCGGACGGGCAATCCAGCTACTCATGAGGACACCCCGCTACGAGGGCACAGACCTGATTTTCCCCGGAATGTTAAATCAGCCGTTGTCAGATATGAGCCTAACAGCCGTTCTCCGTCGCATGGCCGACAAGGGCTTGGTTTCTGCCGGCCTGACTGTTCACGGCTTCCGTTCGACGTTTCGGACATGGGTTTCCGATACCGAGCGATCCGGTGACGCAGCGGAACGTGCGCTCGCCCACAAGCCCCCGACCAAGCTTGCGCAGGCATACGACAGGACGGACATGTTCGAGCCGCGCCGCAAGTTGATGAACGAGTGGGCGAATTTTTGCGACTTGGCGGTTCTTGAGGCCGCAAGGACAAGCCCACCAGTCTGGACACCGCCGTAAAAGCCATTTCCCGGCACATCATCATGATCAGCGCTTCGAAGAACAAGGTAAATCCACTGAGCCGGCCCACCCAATCCGGTTCGACCTGACGAATGCTGCCATCGGACAAGCGCATTCGCGTAACCACGCGCTGCTGCGCAGACCGAAGGGCTGGCGTCTGCCTGATGATGCTTTCATGGGCAATGGCGGCTTACTGATCATAAAGCTGCCGGTGGAGAGAATCTGATGTCGGCCCGCTTCTCGGCCTTTGCTGCCGGTGACGTACTGAGCCACGGCGGACAGCTTTGCGCCCTGTACCGGCCATTGATTAGAGACCGCTGAAGCCAGAAGGCGGCACACACAGAGGCCATCAAGGTACCTTCCGTGTGGCCGACGCTCCCGCTGCTAAATCTCAGTCTGTTCCGATATCTCCAACGCGTCATCGACCTCAATCCCAAGGTATCGAACGGTGCTCTCCAGCTTGGTATGGCCGAGCAAGAGTTGGACGGCTCTCAGGTTCTTGGTTCGCTTGTAGATCAGTGTCGCCTTGGTCCGTCGCATGGTGTGTGTACCATAGATCGTCGAATCAAGTCCGATGGCGGCAACCCACTGATGCACGATGCGGGCGTACTGGCGGGTAGAAACATGAGGCGATTTCGCCAAGCGACTGGGGAACAGATAGTGCTCCGGCCTCAAATTCGCCATTTCGATCCATGCCAAGACGGCAGACCTAGTCGGCTCGGTCAATTCGAACTGCACCGGTCGCTGGGTCTTTCGCTGCACGACCATTGCTCGGGGCAACATCTGGTTGCCGTGCGTGACGTCCCGAACATGCAGATTCACCAGATCACAGCCACGCAGCTTGCTGTCGATCGCCAGGTTGAACATGGCCAGGTCACGAACCCGGTTTCCGTTTTGGAGGTGGATTCGGATGGCCCAGATGTCCTTGGGCTTGAGTGGTGGCTTTTGGCCGACCAGCTTGCCTTTGTTCCAGGGCTCCCGAGATTGATTGGTTTCCATGTCAGACTCCTTCGTGGTTGATGGGAGTCTGATTGTCTTGTCGAGTCGCAGGTGGCTGCTTTTAGGGGGAATATTTGATGCGAACAATAGGCCCGTTTCAGACGGTCAGCCCGGCAAAGGCAAAGCGGAGCCTAATTTGCTAATGTGGTAATGTGGCAGATCACCAGCAGTGGGGGTCATTAGCGATGCACCCAGTTCGCTATGAATTCTTTATGGACAATGCTGCCATCGCCCGTCAAAAACGGATCGCTGTAATAAATCGCACAAACTGGCCTTACCTCATTCATAGAGCCAGAGGCCTCAGCGAGAATGCCCGTTACTTTATGTCGTTCCTTTACCAGAGCGCTCTTGGTAGAACGCGTTCCTTGAGCAGGTGCCACGCCACCGATTTGGAGCTGAGACTCCAAGAAGTGTGACTCGACATCAGCGATCTGCTCACCGATCCGTATCTCATCACAAAACGCACGCACCCGTTCCGATGGTGATCTGTTTTCTGTGCAGGCACCCAGCAAACTCATTCCCAGCAGCACCACCGAGTGCTTGAAATGCCGGGGCAGAAGGCTGTGATTCATGAAAGAGTCTCCGTTTCTATGCTGATTCTTTGGGGATGAAAGTGATAGGCCGCTTGTCTACCTGAGTCTGGTCCATAACCATCACTTCAAACCAGCAGCCGCCCCGATCGGAATGGGCCCTGATCATCTACAAGAAGAGGATCAACAGTACTGTTCCCAGCAGTAGGCGGTAGATCACATAGGGCAGCATGCCGGTGCGTTCCAGCAGGCGGATGAAGAAGTGGATGCACATGTAGGCACTGAGGGCGGCCAATGCGGATCCCAGCAGCAGCACATTCCAGTCGACCGGATCGGTGCTTTCCAGCAGATCGCGCGTGACCAGCACGCCCGACGCCAGCAGCGTGGGAATCGATAACAGGAAGGAAAAGCGCGCCGCCGCTTCGCGCTTGAGCCCGAGCAGCAGCGCCGCGGTGATCGTGATGCCGGCGCGCGAGGTGCCCGGGATCAGGGCAATGGCCTGCGCCAGCCCCACCAGCACCGCATCGCGCCAACTCACCGAATATTCGTCGCGGCTCTTGCTGCCGCGGGCGTCGGCCCACCACAGCAGCAGGCCGAAGGTGATCGTCGTGGTGGCGATGACCAGCGGCCCGCGCAGCGGGCCTTCGACGACATCCTTGAACATCAGGCCGGCCACCACCACCGGCAGCGTCGCCAGCACCACCGCCCAGGCCAGCTTCGCATCCGGCGTCCAGCGCCCGGCCAGCGACCCCGCGCCGGCCACCGCCATGTGAGCAAGCTGCACGCGGAAATACAGGATCACGGCCAGCAGCGTGCCGGCATGCACTGCCACGTCGAACGCCAGCCCCTGATCCTCCCAGCCGAACAGCACCGGCGCCAGGATCAGGTGGGCGGAACTGGAAATCGGCAGAAATTCGGTGATGCCCTGTACCAGGGCGAGAATCAGGGTCTGGAAGAAGTCCATGGCGCGTGTCGGGCGGATCGGTGGCCAGGATTATAAGCGGGGCTTTGCTGTGTCCGGCTCGGCAGCATGCCTAACCTGCCCGGCTGCCACATCACATCGCTTGCCGAATGCGGGCCGGAACATGAGAAAATTCTCGACAGGATGCTTATCCTTTTACGTGGGAAGCAGAAACTGGACGCAGCTTCAAGATGCTCATCAAACCTCTCCTTAATTTATGTTTGAAATCGGATTTCTCGAGCTGATTGTTATCGGCGTGGTCGCGCTGATAGTAATTGGCCCCGAGCGCTTACCCAAAGTCGCCCGCACTGCCGGCCATTTATATGGCCGCATGCAGCGCTATGTCTCGACCGTGAAGTCTGACATCAGCCGTGAAATCCAACTCGATGAATTGCGTAAGGCCGGGGAAGACCTGAGGCAATCAGTGGAATCGGTAGCCAGCGAGGTCGAGCAGCAGGCAACAGTGGTGGATGACTATCTGCGCAAGGAAACCGACGCCATCGGCAAGGAAATGGCCGTGACTGAAGGCGAGCGCCCGGTGACCCAACCGGCAAAGAGGCAGCCCGCCCCTAAGCCGCCACCGCAGCAAGCGCTGCCTCTCGACGATCCCAATCTGGATACGCCCGAAACGCCGTCTGCGACGAAGCCGTTCGAGGTGGATGAAGCCGGAAAACCAGGACCCTTGCCCCAGGCAGACAAATCTGCCTGAGTACCCCTCGCCATCAGTAAGTCCTCGTCGCGCAGTTGATCGAAGGCGCGATCGGCGCTGCGCACTGAGTCAAATGAGCGTCATCACTGCGAGCCATCCGGCGGTAACGCTGGATGTGAAGATGTTTCGATCTGGCGCACGCCAAATAACAGCAAACAGGAAAAGGTTGTAAGGCATCGGTGCAAAATGCAAGGCAACGGCAAGTCCGGCGTGCGCGCCTTGGACAATTGCGGCCAGTGCAAGGATGGTGGCAATGAGATTGATCACAGTGCCGACACCCAGCATGTCTCGCCAGAACAAGACCGCCAACGGAACCTGGCCACGCCACCGGCGAGAAAAATAGTTACCGGGAAACATCGCCTTCATTGCAGAACCTGGGTGAACAGGAAAAGGGTTGTCTTGATCATTGCGAAGACGACGCCTGAAACCACAACGGTGGAGATGGCGGCAACGATGAGACCGGCCAGCACCCACAATCCGTCACGCTCAAGGACACCCAACGCCATTAGGCTGATTGCCAGCGCAGGGAGCATGTTGCCGAGCGGTATGGGAAGCACCAGCACCGCTGCCAGCAGCAGGCAAACGAGCCCGACGACATATTCCATCGGTGGGAGGGCGAGTGCACTCGCGCGCGGGCGCAGCAGCCTTTCTGCCCGTTCAAGCCAGGGCCCGATGCGTAGAACGAGTGCATGAAAGTCTTCGCGGGACATCGACCGCCTGGTCATGATTGCAGGCAACCAGGGTTTGCGGCCAAGGGTGAGTTGGGCTGCCAGGAAGATCAAGGGCGCCCCCAGCACCGCCGATGTTCCGGGGGGCACGGGCAGAATGTTGGGAAACGCAAAAGTGAACAGCAATGCACCGAGCGCCCGGTCTCCCAAGGCAAGCAACAGGTCGCCAATGGAGACGCGTTCGCGGCTCGGGTCGTCGCTGATCTCACGCAGTACCTCGGACAAGGGGAGCCTTCTTGAGGTGACGTTCATGTCCGGGTTCTTGGTATCGGGCCGTCCCGTGTAGCCTTGCCGGCCTGCTTCAGCCGCCAGACCCACTTCTCCAGCGAGATGACAAGAAATCCTGCCAGTGCGACGGCCCCTGCCAGACCCCAGTCGGTTGCGTCCAGTGGTTCTGTATGAAACAGGAGGTTGAGGGGCGCCAGATAAACAAAGGCCAGCTGCAGACCCAGTGTCACTAGAATTCCGATATAGACCCACCGGTTGCTGAACAGGCCGATGCGCCAGAGGGTTTGCGTGAGCGAACGGCAATTGAGCAGGTATAGCATCTGGAACAGGATGATGGTCGTGACGGCAATCGTCTGCGCTTCCGCCCGTGCACGGTCCAGCGGCATGCCGGCCAGGAGATCGGCGTTGTACTCATGCAGGAAGAGTCCGACGGCCCCTGCGGTCATGAGTGCGCCGACCAGGAATGTGCGGAACACCAGGAAGGGGCTGAGCAGCGGCTCATTCGGCGGCCGGGGTGGACGCTCCATCAGGCCGGGCTCCTGCGCCTCGAACGCGAGCGGCAGGGCCAGCGCAATGGCGACCACCAGGTTTACCCAGAGAATCTGCACCGGCTCGATCGGCATCAGCAGATGACCGTCGGTGACCGGAAAAAAGAGGACCGCGACAAGAATGATCATCGCCTGACCGAGGCTGGTGGGCAGAATGAAGGCGAGCGACTTGGCAAGGTTGTCGTAGACGCGCCGGCCCTCCTCGACTGCCGCACTGATGGAAGCAAAGTTGTCGTCGGCGAGCACCATGTCGGCAGCCTCCTTGGCGACCGCCGTGCCATTGATGCCCATGGCGACGCCGATCTCCGCGCGCTTGAGGGCTGGCGCGTCGTTCACGCCATCCCCGGTCATGGCCACCACCTGACCGTCGGCCTGCAGAGCCTTGACCAGCCGAAGCTTGTGCTCGGGCGCCACCCGCGCGAAGACGTTTGTGGACCGTGCCAGCTTGACGAGTTCGTCCTCGGATGCAGTCTCGATCTGCTGGCCTGTCACCACCACGGCGGCCGCCCCCGCGGATTCCAGCAGGCCGATACTCTGTCCGATTGCGCGTGCGGTCGCCGCGTGGTCGCCGGTCACCATCTTGACGACGATCCCCGCCCGCTGACAGGCCTTGACGGCCTCGATCGCTTCGTCCCGGGGCGGATCCGTCATGCCGACCAGGCCGAGGAAACGCAGGTCGTTGCGCCAGGCGGTCCCTTCCAGATCCGCACGCCCCGCGGCGGGTGTCGCCATCGCAATGGCCAGCACGCGCATGCCGCGGGAAGCCAGCGCATGCGCTGCCGCGTGGACGGCTTCATGTGACATCGGCTGGCCGTCTGCAAACATCGGGCACATCTTCGCCATCACCTCCGGCGCGCCTTTCAGGTAGACCACGGCGCGGTTGTCGGGGGTGTCATGCAGGGTCGCCATGAACTGGCGCTCCGAGCTGAACGGGATCTCGTCCTTGCGCGGGAACGCTTCGCGCAGCGCCGACTCGTCCAGCGCCGCCTTGCGCGCAGCGACAACCAGCGCGCCTTCGGTGGGGTCGCCCACGATGCGCCAGCGTCCGTCATCGAACTCCAGACCCGCGTCGTTGCACAGGACGCCTGCGACGAGCAGTTGCCGGACCTCGTCCGGCAGTGGATCGAGTGCCTGGCCGGCCATGCGCAACGCCCCCTCCGGTGCGTAGCCGATGCCGCCCACCTCGATCTCGGCGGCGGGTGTCCACAGGGCTTCGACGGTCATCTCGTTGCGCGTCAGCGTCCCGGTCTTGTCGGTGCAGATGACCGTGGTGCTGCCGAGCGTCTCCACCGCGGGCAGGTGCCGGATGATCGCGCGTCGCCGCGCCATGCGTTGCACGCCGATCGCCGAGGCGATGGTGATGACGGCCGGCAACCCCTCTGGGATCGAGGCGACCGCAAGCGTGATCGCGGCCAGCGCGCTGTCGAGCAGCGAGTTGTCGCGCAACATCCCGACCAGGAAAATCAGGCCCGCCACGACGAGGATCGCCAGGGTGATCGATCGGGCAAGTCGGGCAAGCCGGCGTGTCAGCGGCGTTTGCAGCTCGACGGTCTCGTTCAGAAGCCGGGAGATCCGCCCGAGTTCGCTGCGTGCGCCGGTGGCGACGACCACACCCTCTGCCGTGCCCGCGGTGACCAGGGTTCCGCCAAAGGCCATGGAACGACGATCGCCGAGCACGGCGTCGCTTTCCACCGGCGCCTCATGTTTCGCAACCGGCAGGGATTCTCCGGTGAGCGCCGCTTCCTCGACCTGGAGCCCGTTCACCTCGATCAGGCGCACGTCAGCGGGCACTTGGTCGCCCGGCTGTAAAGCGAGCACGTCACCCGGCACGATCTCGTGCGCGGGCACCAGGGTTGGATCGCCATCGCGCAGGACGGTAGCGTTCTGCGGCACCATCCGGCTCAGCGCCTCGATGGCCTGGCTAGCCCGCATTTCCTGGATGAACCCGATGGCGGTATTGAGTACAACGACGGCCAGGACCACGAAGCTGTCCGCGACCTTGCCGATCAGGATGGCGAGCAGGGCGGCGGCGAGCAGAACGTACACGATCGGGTCGGCAAGCTGGTGCAGCAGAACCCTGTACCAGGGGCGGCCAGCCCCACGTTCGATGCGATTCGGCCCTGTCTCGCGCAGCCGGGTCTGTGCCTCCGCGGTGGTGAGCCCCTCCGGCGTGGCCTGCAGCTGGCCGAGGACATCCTTGACTTGAAGTGTGTGCCAGTGACTCGCGGGGTCGGTCATCGGGGGTGTGCCTCCTGCTGTCGATCGGCGTGTTCCACACTGATCGCCCTTGGGACAATCTGCTCCCGGCGCATCAGCTTGGCGACGGTATTGCGCCCACCCTGGGCGGCAAGTTCGGCATGCACCCGGGGTGCTCCGTAGGACTGGCGGCTGGCGACGTGCGCTTCCCGAATCTTGAGGACCAACGCCGACTGACGTTGTGTTCTCGCTCTGGGCGGCCGGTTCCGGGCGGCATAGTACCCACTTGCCGAGACCCGAAACGCCTTGCACAGCGTGCGTACACAATGATCGTTGCGCTGTGCTTCGATGAATGCGTACTTCACACCGATGCCTTCGCGAAGTAAATGGCCGCTTTTTTTTATAATCTGAATCTCCTCACGGAATCGGGCATTCTCTTTGCGAAGCTTGTCGACGTCGTGCTCGGCGGTCGCAAACTCACGCCGTATCGTCCCGTTGCGTTCCGCTTCCTCGAATTCCAAACGCCACTGGCGCAACTGGTTGACCCGAATCCCCAGTTCCCGCGCTACCTGCGCCTTGGTCTTGTCACCCATACCCGCCAGCCGTACTGCCTCAAGCTTGAATTCCCGAGTGTGGTGCCTGCGTTCCTTGCGTTCCATGACATATCAGCGGCGACAGCTCTTGGAACTGCGCCACTGCTCGCAGAAAAGCGACGCGTCAGGCTGCGCGACGGACGATGGGAGCTTGCACGGTCGCGACACTCGCAGGCAGCACGTGCTTCAGGATATCTGCCAAGGTGACAATCCCCTTGATGGCGTCACCGTTCATGACCACGGCGATCTGGACGCTGGCCCCGCGCATGCGCGCCAAGGCTTCATGCACGGGCGTCTGTGTCGCAAGCCTGAAAACCGGTCGCGCTATGTCCCGGACGGGCTGCGTGGTTGGAAGGAGCAGCGTGTCGCGCACGTGCACCACCGACGGGGCGTTTCTGATGGTGCCCGACATAAGAATGCGCATGTGGCCCGATTGCAGCGCGGCAGCACGGACATCGGCCACCGTCGCTTCGGGCGGCACGGTCACGAGCGTCGGCATGACGAGAGAATCGACCGGTAGCGTCCCAAGGTCGATCAGGCCGGTGATCTGCTTCTGCAGTTGCGGTTCGAGCGTTCCGACCTTGCCCGAATGCTCGACCAGCTGGCGGATGGTCGCGATGTCGCGTCCCCCGACCGCCGCACTCTCCACCGGCTCGACCCCACTGGCTCTGACCAGGCGGTTGGCGAGGTTGTTGACCAGGCGCAAGAACGGTCCAAACAGCCAGATGTAGCCCCGCGCGATGATGCCGATGGCCAGGGCCGAGGTTTCAGGGTGGGCGATCGCCCAGGACTTGGGCGCCATCTCACCCACGACGAGGTGCAGGAAGGTCACGATGAACAGCGCAATCGCGAAGGAAGCACCTCCCGCTGCCCAGTCCGGCAGGCCCAAAAGGAGCAGCGTCGGGCCGAACCACGCGTCGACGGCGGGTTTGGTGATCGCGCCGAGGGCAAAGGTGCAGGCCGTGATGCCGAGTTGCGCACCAGCCAGCATCACCGTCAGTTCGTTCATTCCTCGCAGGGCAGCGCGGGCGGACCGGCTGGTCGGGGCCAGTTCCTCGAGACGGTGCCTGCGGGCCCCGAGCAATGCGAACTCGATGATGACGCAAAGGGCGCTCAGGGCGATGAGCGCGAGCGTCGCCAGGGAGACGAGTAACGGGTCGGTCACGGCTCATCCCCCGTCGCGATGACTTCGACCATGCGCACGCGAACTTCGGTCGGGACGTGGCGCTCCACGCGCAGCACGTCGACCTCCAGGCGACGCCGCAAGGGTATGTCGTCGACGAGATCGGCCGGGTCGACCGGCAAGTCGACCGTCACCGTGTCGCCCTCGGCGGGCAAGGCGCCGAACTCGGCGATCAGCAACCCGGCGATGGTTTCGACGTTTCCTCGCGGCAGGGCATGACCGATGGCCCGTTCGACCTCATCGAGGTGCACGTCGCCGGCCATGACCCAGACGTCGTCGCCCTGGGGCGAGACGGCATCGGCGACGGCGGCATCGTGCTCGTCGGTGATCTCGCCCACGATTTCCATCGCCATGTCCTCGATCGTCAGGACACCGGCGAAGCCGCCGTATTCGTCGATGACGCAGGCCAGCTGGTTCGTTGTCCTCACCAGCTCCTTCAATGCGTCGGGCAGCAGCATAAGCGTGGGGATCACCATCGCCGGCCGCATCACCGCGGCCACGGTCGCGTCCTTGCTCCCCTGCGCAAGATGCGCCAGGAGGTCGGGCAGATGCACGACCCCCACTGGGGTGTCTTCGTCGTCGATCACGGGATAGCGCGTGTGCGCACGGGCCATGAGCCCGATCAGTTCCTCGAGGGGCGTGTCGGGCTTGACCCAATCCACCTGCGATCGCGGAACCATCGCGTGTTCGACGTCGCGGTTTGGGAAGTCGACCATGCGGTCCATCATCAGCGACAGTTCGACCGGCAGGTCGCCGCTCTCGCGTGAGTCCGCAATGATGCGCGGCAGGTCGTCGGCCGAGGCGCTGACGTCGATGTCGTGGACGGGCTCGATCCGCAGCAGCCGCAGAAACAGGTTGGCGGACTTGTCGAAGAAGCTGATCAGCCAGCCGAACACCGACATGTAGAGCAGCGTCGAACTCGCCAGCCAGCGCGACATGGGCTCCGGGTTGGCGATGGCTAGGTTCTTGGGGTAGAGCTCGCCGATGATCATCTGGATGACCGTCGCGGCCACCAGGACCGACACCGTGCCGATGGCGATACCTACCTCTGTCGGCACACCGGCCCCGCCGAGCAGGACGCCCACAGACCTGCCTACCATGGGCTCTGCAACGAAACCCACGAGAAGACCTGTGACGGTGATGCCGAGCTGGGCGCCCGACAGCATGAAGGTGGTGCGCTTCGTGACCGCCAGCGCGCGTTGCGCCGCAACGTCGCCTTCTGCGGCACGCGCCGCAAGGCGTGTCCTGTCAACGGCCATGTAGGCGAATTCCTGCGCCACGAAATAGCCATTGGCAGCAATGACCGCAAGAATCACGAGGATACCGAGCAGGAGAAGAAGAACGGCTTCCGTCATCGCATGGTCGCCACAAATAGGGTCACACCTTGCGCGAACAACCAGTACCTAGGATTTCTGAAGACGCGGTCCTTTTCAAAGTGGAGACTGCAGCTCTGCGAACAGTCACAAGCGCTGGGCCGGCGGCCGATCCAAGAAGGTTAAGTATAACCCAAACACGGTATGCACAAGATGCAAGCCCGGGCGGGGAGCAGTGTCCGGGCACGACCGGCTACTGGTTTGGCCGCAAGCCCAGCGGCTCGGGCGCCACTGGGCGTCAGAGTGCAAAGCCAAAGCGCGCGGCTATGACGTCGCGCGTATCCGATCAAGGGGTTGAGACCGCTGAAGAAGCGGCGAAAGTACTAATGCGATAGTCGGGGCGGCAAGCCAAGGCAACGAGGCGGCGAGCCAACGACCGGTCTTGCGAGTTCAGCGGTCGCGGGCAATCAAAAGGCCATCGGCGGCTTTGGCCGAGAAGCGGGCCGACATCAGATTCTCTCCACCGGCAGCTTTATGATCAGTAAGCCGCCATTGCCCATGAAAACATCATCAGGCACCCAAGTACATGGTATCTCCCTTACCGGCTCAATAAGCCGGGATATTTTTTTGTGCGCAGATCTTCTAACGCTTTGTCGGTCAATCCAGGCGGGTGGGCGTTCGGGGTACCACCGTCGGACTTACGGGCGTTGCCCCGCCTCGTGCCGAGTCGCGACCATACGGCTTTGATCCCTGACGCCTCCGGCCCTCCGGGCCTGCGCGCTTCGCTTGCCATGTGGGTAGCGGAGTGTGTGGGAGAGGCGGCCTTGCTGTTCCCTTCAACGTACCACGCCGTTCTCGCCGTCAAGGGCTGCGCGCCCTGCCCTTTGGTTGATCGCTTGCGTCCATGCGGCCGTCCGTGACCCCTGACTGCTGCGCTGCGTCGTGTTTCTCCGGCTCCGGGCAATTCCGCCCGATTCGGACTGGAGCACGATCATGATGCAACTTTCTCTTTCTATCGATTCTTCCCTTCTCGTTCGCGATGTCGCGGGCGACTACCGTCCGGCCAACGCCGACGAGGTGTTGCAGGCTGCGCGGCGTGTGCTCGCAGGACAGATGCGCGGCTGCGAAGCCCTGACCTCGCCGCAGGTGGTGCGCGACTTCCTGCGGGTCAAGCTGGGGGCGCTGGAGCACGAGGTGTTCGCCGTCATCCATCTGGACGCACAGAACCGGGTCATCGACTACGTCGAAATGTTTCGCGGCACGGTGAGCCAGACATCGGTGTATCCACGCGAGGTGGTCAAGGAAGCCCTGGCCAGGAACAGCGCGGCGCTGCTGCTGGTGCATAACCACCCGTCGGGCGTGGCGGAACCCTCGCGCGCCGACGAACTGCTGACGCAGACGCTGAAATCGGCGCTGGCGCTGGTGGACGTACGGGTGCTGGATCACCTGATCGTCGCCGGTAGCGCCATCCTGTCGTTTGCCGAGCGCGGGCTGTTGTAGCCCGAGGGGGCATCGCCCCCTTTTTTTTGCTGTGTCATTGGTTTACCGAAAAAGCTGCGCGCTGCGCTTGCCTCCAGGGGGCGGCTGACGCCCACCCCGCCGCGCAGGCTTGGCGCCCCACAAGACCGCCGAACAGGCGGCGCCTGATCGGCCTGCGCACATTGCCGTTTTCGCGCTGCGCGCTTCGTTCACTTCTATCAAGGCGTGCCTGCGGCACGCAGCAGCGCTCGCCGCGCGGCGTGGGTACGTCGCTCATCTGGCCGCAGGCCGGTCATCCGTCTTCCCCTCTCCTTCATCACTGATCCCGCGACCGTAGCCAGCGGTGCCTGTCCGTCAAGGCGCGCAGGGCCGTGTCCTCGCCTGCGGCTGCGGGCCGCACCCCCCCTGCGCTTTTCTCCTTGACCGCCAGTCTCTCGCCGGCCCGGTTGTTCGCGGGCGATGAACTCAGGAAAGACGGCGGCAACGGCGACCAGCCCAGGTCACTGCGCCGAACCCACCGAAGCCAACACCGGGCTCCGAATCTTGGAATCCGGTCAGCTTTGAAACCACAGCTTCTAACCACTGGAGAAATACCATGCAACTCAGTTCCCGTTTCGCCAACGCTACGCCCTTCTTACGCGCCAACCATCCGTTATCGGATGATCAGATTCGCAGCGTGGCTCCTTCCATCTTTGCGGAAGAGAAGCACCAGAGCCGATCCGACCGCTATACCTATATCCCGACCGGCGAGGTATTGGGTGCCCTGCGCAAGGAAGGCTTCCAGCCATTCATGGTGTGCCAGACGCGTGTGCGCGATAGCGGCAAGCGCGAGCACACCAAACACATGCTGCGATTGCGCCACGCAGCGCAGATTAACGGCGCAGAGGCCAACGAAATCATTTTGCTGAACTCGCACGACGGCACCAGCAGCTATCAGATGCTGGCCGGCATGTTTCGTTTCGTATGCAGTAATGGGCTGGTGTGCGGCGACACCGTGGCCGACCTGCGCATCCCGCACAAGGGCGATGTGATCGGCCAGGTGATCGAAGGCGCCTACGATGTGCTGGACGGGTTCGAGCTGGTACGGGAACGTCGGGAAGATATGGCCGCCATCACGCTCAAGCACGGCGAATCAGAGGCATTTGCCCGCGCCGCGTTGTCGCTGAAATACGATGACCCGGTCAAGCCTGCGCCCATCACGGAAACACAATTGCTGCGGCCTCGACGCCGGGATGATGACCGGCCCGACCTGTGGAGCACGTTCAACCGCGTGCAGGAAAACCTGGTGCAGGGTGGCCTGTCCGCACGCATGGCCAACGGACGCAGGAACCGCACCCGCGCCATCCAGGGCATAGACCAGAACGTCAAGGTCAACCGGGCGCTGTGGATACTGGCCGAAGAGATGAAGCGGCTCAAGAACTGACATGCGAGGGGGCTTCGCCCCCCTCATTTGGCTGCATCTGAGTACGCAGCACGTCTGACCCAACTCAGGAAGAAACGCTGGCCAGCGAAGCGGAACGGCTGGCGGTGGGCACGGGCTGGCTGCCGTTGATGCAGCGCGCGGTGGAGCCGGAGGCAGAGGAAGACGTTGCCCCGGTCGCTGATTCGGACAAACAAGCGGGAAGTCCGGCAAGTTGCTCGCCTGGGCTATGTTTGGCGCGTCGCGCGCGGCACACGTGCCGCGCGCGTTTTAACAGCCAACGACCCATCCATATTTTAGTGCGAGCCCAGCCGAAGGCTGGGCGGCGAGTATGACAAACCTTGCTGCGCCGGTTGTGCAGTCGCACGCTGCCCCCGACGCTGGCGGGCAGGTCGCCACGAACGACGACAGCCACCGACAGACTATCCACCCTGCCCTTCCGCAACCACGCTACAAACGATCAAACCTGCGTCAATGCACCAGGGGCTTTCATCCCGGGTGATTCGGGCTGACCTTGACTGCGATGGGGTGCGTGCCGGCGACGCTTCTGTGCGGAGATGCCGGAGCCATGCTGCCTTTCGGATGGAGTCGCGTCCAACGGCGGCCTTGGCTTGTCGTGAATCCTGGCGAGGTAGCGGCTGCGCCTCGGGCTTCATGGCTGCAACCGTCCAGCCCAACAAATTTCCCCGGCACTACGTGCCTTCCTCGCGAAACAAATTTCTTGTTCCTCCCGGTCCTCCACGCTGTTGCGGCCGCTGCGCGATGCAGCCCGCCCGACCCTCACCCATCGGATCACCGACAAGGCCGCGATGGGCGCGACCTTGCACCACCAAAAGGAGATTCATCATGGCAAACATTGGCACCTTCACCGCACAGAACGACAGCTTCACCGGCACGGTTCGCACCCTGACGCTCAACGTCAAGGTCAAATTCGTCCCGAACGCCGGGGAGAGCGAAAACGCTCCCAACTACCGCATCGTCGCCGGCAACTTCGAGATCGGCGCGGCGTGGAAGAAAGTCAGCAAGGCGGAACGGACTTACCTGTCGGCAACCCTGGATGATCCGTCGTTCCCGGCGACCATCTACGCCCGTCTGGTCGAGGGCGAGGATGGCGTGCACAACTTGATTTGGTCGCGCAGCAAGGGCGATTGATCATCGCCCTCGGCGCCCCGCCCATACGGCGGGGCGTTTTCTGCGAAGGCTTTGATTCACAGGCCTAACCGTCAAGGCGTTGATCTTCCGATCACGATATTCAAACGGTGCAAGCCGGAACGATTGCATGCATGGGCCTGACTTGGGGCGCACTCTGACTTCCAGGATTAACCACATGGACCTTGTCTTTATGATTCAATGACTCTGTTCATGACAACCCCGGCGGATCCTCCTTGAATACTGATACACCCGAATCCAGTCGCAAGGCATTGATCGACGCTCTACTTCTCAAACTCCCTGGCGTCAGCGCAAGAAAAATCAGCGGCCTTGATGCCTACTTCGTCAGCGACAAGATGTTCGCCTGCATCAGCGGTGACGGTGTCGGGCTGCGCCTGCCCGCCGCTACCGCGACCGAACTGCAGTTCTCAAGGGGTGACGTCGTCCCGTTTCAGCCCGGTGGCATGGCTAGCACCAGGGAATGGGTACAGATTGACCGCGCTGAGGCGGCTGAGTACGAAAAGGATCTCGATCTGTTTCAGACCTCGCTTGAGTTTGTGAAAGGCGCCCGAACCCGATAGGTCGGAAGCGTCATCTGACAGCCGTTTATCGGCCAGGAAGTGAGGCCGCCAGGGGGATCGCCGCGACCGTCCGGCCATCAGCCACAGTAAACGCACAAGCTTGTGCTACACAGTTCATTCTTCTTGGTTCGGGCATCCTGGCTTTGGTTTTACTCGCACGGAGATCGTCGGTCGATTGCCTTGAGTAACCTGTATAGGGAGTAAATATGCGAAGAGCGGCAATACTGGTTCTGGGCCTGACCCGTAAAGACAACTGGCTGGCAACGGGCCAGTTTGGTGTTGGGCATTTTTAGGACGAAGAGACGGTCGTGAAAAGTTACACCGGCGCTATTGAGCGGCCGGTCCGCCCTGGCGGATTCAACCGATCGACGCAACGGATTGGTTAAATCCGCCTCATCTAACCGGCCGTTCAAGTGTCAGTAACGCCGAATGTCAGTATGACGTCCTGAATCCGTCATTCGATATGGCGGAGCGGCAACCGAAAGACGAGTATGCCCCGCCTCCGGTAATCCCTGCTAGAGTTCATCAAATGGACTTGTCACTGATATCGTTGCCTGAGACACATGCGTATAGATCATGGTCTTCTGCAAGCTTCGATGGTCAAGCAAAAGTTGTATTGTACGGATAGGCGTCAGAAGACCAGCCATGCCACTCTCTACATCTCAGGTCCACCAACTCAGCACTGCGATCGCTGGCTACGCCTTTCCGTCTGCCTACTTCGACTACGTCGCAAATATTCCTGTGGTCGGTCTCACGATGCCGCAGGTGGAGTCGCGTATTCGGAGCGATCTAATCTCGGGCGCCCCTTCTCTGACCAAGGATGGCCTTTCGAACGTGCTGTATTGGGGCTTCGCCCAAATGGGGGGACTTGCTTCCGTTCGGGTTGACCGCTTTCGCACGCAGATAAGTCAGCCTCAGCTTCAGGCGGCTTCCCAGCTTCTCAGTGGCACGCCACGACCAGCGCTCCACGCCATCGCGAGCCTTAGGCTACCTCAGTTCTCCGGAGTCTCCTTTGTCAGTAAGGTTCGCATGTTCCTCGATCCAACACGCTCCGCCACGCTTGATCAACAGATCATGAAGATCCACGGGGTTCGGGCCACCACTGTCTTGGCCGCTGTGCGCCGCTCCAAGACAAGCATTCCCGTATCTGCGGCCAACTCAGCCGCCTATGAAGCGTGGTGCGACCGGTTGGACTATATTCGATCAACATATCTGCCGGCATTTCGCGTAGTCGATATCGAACGGGGTCTGTTCCATCTAATTCAGGCGGGTCACGTCAATAGTGCTGCTGATTTGCTTGCTGACGCCTAATATTGCGGTCAAGGCGCTCCCTTTGATCGCTGGGACGCACCGCAAGCAGCGCGCCCCTTACCATAATCGTTTGGCCTCGCAAGCACCCCTCCGGCTCCAGCCGGTTCGGTTATCGCTAAGTTGACAATTTGCGGCGACCGAGAGTGTGTATAGATAAGGAGAGAACCATGAGTCTGCTGAAGGACATTTACGACATCATTGCCTCCGAGAAAGCGGCCAAGATGCTGCTCGACAAGAAGATCACCGAGTTTCTGAAAGGCGGCCTCTTCAAAAAGGAGCCAACTCGGCAGGAGAGAAAGACGAAGCTGAAACCGCTCATCGATCAAATGACCAACCCTAATTTCTCTTCGGAGTTCAGCTCTCAACTCGCTTTCCTTGGCGCCCTAACAGGAATGATCGTCGAGTGCACGTACACCGCCGCAAGAGGTTGTATTGTCGAGAAGCTGTACCTCCCTGACCATGCACTTTACTTCCCTAGTCCCGCGGGCGATCCGTCGTTGGGTCGTTACGCCATTGAGAAGGGAAAAGAACAACTCTATGCGCTGAAGAACGAAGACAAAACCGACTATATTTTCTACGCCATTCACTTGCCGGTTGGTGGAGAGATTGAAGCTGCTGATATTGCCAAAGTGCTAGCTGATATCGCCGAGTCAAATCCAATAAAAGGCGAACGCCAAGCGCTGCTTGATTGGTTAGAAAATAGTGGAATCAAGGCTACTGCAGTGGTCGGTATTGGTCAGCATGTCGATACAAATGCGTTTCGCTATGTCCCGACCCAACGCTCAATATTCGGACAGTCCGAGCAACTTCCGTTGAACTTCTCCGACAAGGCGACAATGAATGTTTTGCAGAAGACGCTCACGGACCTATTGTCTGCGTCTGTCATTTGATCGGCGCACCCTGTCGCCACTCATGCGAGGCCTAACGTTGAACGTCGCTATGACTACTTAGGGCATTGAATTAGAAGACGTAGGGCGATCAGCCACGGCCGACGGGTCTTGCGACTACAGCAGACGGGGGCAATCGAAAGGCCGTTGTCGCATTTGGCCGAGGATGAGACGGTTGACGCCCCTGCCATGGCAGGCAGGTTGTCGGCGAGCCTGTGTGAAAACCCCTCAAAATTTCCTAAACTGATCGCAGTAGCGTCAGTGGGGAAATGCGGACATGAAGCGATTCATCGAAGGCGAAGACCGAACCCAGATCACCCTGCTTCCCGAGTGTCTTGACGACTACATAGCCGCAGACAATCCCATCCGTGCGGTTGAGGTCTTCATCGACGAACTCGATCTGGGCACGCTGGGATTTGCCGGGATCAACCCGGCGGCCACAGGCCGCCCGTCCTATCATCCCGCGGTACTGCTCAAGCTCTATCTGTATGGTTACCTCAACCGCATCCAGTCCAGCCGGCGCCTGGAACGGGAGGCTCAGCGCAACGTCGAGCTGATGTGAACCGCCCCGGGTTTTGAGGAGGCTCCTTTTCCCGAGAGAATGGAGCCATGATGAAGAAATCCAAGACGAACAAATATTCCCCTGAAGTACGTGAACGC
>Ga0209347_1003293_pt1 | contig 19225 bp, 14 predicted proteins | sample AutmiccommuBRH23_FD_187382 | JGI IMG/M metagenome (GOLD analysis project Ga0209347, IMG submission 187382) | Deep subsurface microbial communities from Mt. Terri, Switzerland - Autotrophic microbial communities BRH/23 (SPAdes) (version 2) | ecosystem: Environmental > Aquatic > Deep subsurface >...
CCCGGGGGGCGCTACATTTCCGAGGATTACCGCTACGTGGTCCCCCAGCGAAAAGACATGCTCAACGATATCGAAAGCCTGATCAATCATTTCATCAACGTCACCCGCGGCCCCAAGATGCCACGGGGCGAGGCTTGGGCCGTCTGCGAACTCCCCCGGGGCGAGCAGGGGTATTACGTGGTGAGCGATGGGCTGGGAATCGCCTATCGCGTGAGGATCCGGGGGCCCAGCTTCATGAATGTCCAGGTTTTCCCCCTGTTGGCAAAAGGGGGATCGTATGCCGATTTCATCGCCATCCTCGGCGCCCAGGATTATACGCCGGCGGATATGGATCGGTAAAAAGGAGAAACAAGAAAAAGAAGAATCCAGAATCCAGAATCCAGAAGAAGGTCAAAAGATAGAAGAAGGTCAAAAGAATTAAACAAGGACAGAAGAAGGAAGAAGGACGGAAGCCTGCACGCGCTGGTGAATCCTTTGATCCATGAATGAAAAGGAACCGCGACGAAGGGGTTTTCTCCTTCTCCCCGGAGGGGGAAGGTCGGGATGGGGGGGTATAAATGGTTATCCGCTTTACGCCAGTAAAATCCGGTTTTGCATTTACCCCCCTTTGGAAAAGGGGGGCAAGGGGGGATTTGGGTTTCAATTCAGCAACATCCCCCTAAATCCCCCTTCAAAGGGGGACTTTGGACCGAGGTTCACAAAGAGAATTCATTTACTGGAGTTTTCAGGAAACATCTAAACGGATTCATTCCTTAAAAGGAGATGCGATGCTGCCGGAGACCTTCCGGGAGGAACTGAAAGAGCGGATCGGACGGGCGGGCAATCCCCGTGAACTGGTGATCGATGTCATGCTGGAGGTACAGGAAATCGAAGGGTACCTGAGTGACGCGGCACTGGAGGAAACGGCCGGGCTGCTCGGCATGAATCCGCTGGAGCTGGAGGAGCTGGCGACGTTCTACAATTTTATATATAGGCGGCCGGTGGGGAAATACGTCATCCATGTCTGCGACAGCGTTGTCTGCTGGATGACCGACGGGTATGAAGCCCTGATGAACTATATTGCTGAAACGCTTGGGGTTGGAATGGGTGAAACCACACCGGACGGCCTGTTTACCCTGCTGCCGGTCTGCTGCCTCGGTTATTGCGACCGGGCCCCGGCCATCATGATCAACAGGACGGTATACGGATTTATCACCCGGGAAAAGATTGATGAAATTATCGGGAAACTACGACGGGGTGAGGCGGTGGAGGCGGAAAGGTGAAGGATAGAATTCAGAAGATAGAAGAAAAGAAAGAATCCAGAATCCAGAATCCAGAATCCAGAAGAAAAGCAGGAAGTCAGAAGCAAGAAAGCCCAAGTGCAGTCGGGATGAGGGGGGCAAAAATTGACCCATTCGGCCCGGATTCCCAGGCTGGAGCCTGGGAACCCGGGCGACACTGAGTAACGTGTAAATTTCATGCAGCAACCACCAGCGAAAGAGGAAACCGCTTGCATCCTCAAGTCCTGCTGAAAAATCGAAAACCGGACCGGATCGCCACGTTCGAGGAATATCGGCGGAGCGGCGGTTACGAAGCGCTCGACGCGGCGCTCGCACCCATTACGCCTGCTCCCCGGGAGATCCAGGAGATCCTCCTGGAAGCGGGACTGCTCGGCCGGGGCGGGGCGGCATTTCCCATCGGGATAAAAATGTCGACGGTTCCCAGTGACGCGCCCCGTCCCCGCTATCTCGTCTGCAACGCGGACGAAATGGAACCGGGGACCTTCAAGGACCGGGTCCTGATCCATGCCGATCCTCACCAGCTGATCGAGGGGATCATCCTGGTCGCTTACGCCATCAACGCGGAAAAGGCGATCATCTTCATCCGGCGGGAATACGAAAACGCCGCCCGGATACTGGAGCGCGAAATCGAACGGGCCCGGGCCGAGGAATACCTGGGGAAAAACATCAAGGAGTCGGGGTTCGATTGCGACATCGTCGTCCACCGGAGCGCCGGCCGGTATATCTGCGGCGAGGGAACGGCCCTGCTGAACGCCCTGGAAGGAAAGCGGGCCAACCCGAGAAAGCCGCCGCCATATCCCACGGTCAAGGGGCTTTGGGGTTGCCCCACCGAGGTGCAGAACGTGGAAACCCTCTGCTGTGTTCCCCACGTGATCCGGAACGGCGCCGACTGGTTCAAATCGCTGTCGCTCACGGAAGCCGGGGCCGGGACCAAGGTCTTTTCCGTCAGCGGACATGTCCGGAAACCGGGGTGCTATGAGCTTCCCCTGGGGGTGAAACTCTCCGAACTGATCGAGGAACATGCCGGTGGCATGCTCCCCGGGTCGAAATTCAAAGCCTGCATCCCTGGCGGGGCATCCACACAGTTCATGCCGGAATCGATGTACCATGCCCGGCTCGACTACGAGTCGCTCGAAAGGGAAGGGTTCCGGCTCGGGACCGGGGCGGTGATGATTTTCGATCAGAACACCTGCCTGGTCGCGGCCACCATCAACCTGATGGCGTTCTTCGCCCGGGAGTCGTGCGGCTGGTGCACCCCGTGCCGGGAAGGAATTCCCTATATCCAGGACCTGCTGAAGCGGATCGAAAACGGGGAAGGGGAACCGGAGTTCATACCGATGCTCCGGACCATGTGCAGCCATATGAAATATTCCTATTGCGCGTTTGCTCCCGGGGCCGCGGCGCCAGTGGAAAGTTTGATCGATTATTTCGAGGATGAGGTGACGGCGCATATCGAGGGGAAGGGGTGCCCGTTTAAAAGGGCAAAATAGAAGCCGGAAGCCGGAAGCTGGAAGTTCAAGGGCGGAAGCCAGAATCCAGAAGCCAGAAGCCAGAATAAGTTCAAGGGCAGAAGCCAGAAGCCAGAAGCCAGAAGCCGGAATAAAACAAGGTCGGCTCGGTTGGAAACTTACACGATTACTCAGAGTTGCTGGTTTCCAAGCGCTTGGGAACCCCGGGATCGGAATGGGTTCCCAAGCGCTTGGAAACCAGCCGGGCTTGTTAATCCGCGTGATGGTTCCCGGCGCAAACGCAGAAGTCAATGGTTTGGTTTAGACCTTATTCTGGCTTCTGGATTCTGGCTTCTGGATTCTGATTATTACGCTTCTGGATTCTGGCTTCTGGATTCTAATCTCTTTATTTACGAAAGCCTTTCATACCCATGCCCAAGCTGGTCATAGACAATTTGCCGATCGAAGTTCCCGAGGGGCTCAAGGTCATCGAGGCCGCCGAGCGGCTGGGGATCATGATCCCCCGGTTCTGCTTTTTCAAGGAACTCGGGGCCGTGGGAGCCTGCCGGGTCTGTGCCGTGAAATTCGAGGACGGGCCGGTGAAAGGGATTCGGATGAGCTGCATGATCGATGCCCAGGATGGGATGGTGGTCTCGACGACCGACCCGGAAGCGGTCGATTTCCGCCGGCATGTCATCGAATGGCTGATGCTCCATCATCCGCATGACTGCCCGGTCTGCGATGAAGGGGGGCACTGTCTTCTCCAGGACATGACCCAGTCGAGCGGCCATGGCATCCGCCGGTACAAGGGGAAGAAACGGACCTACATCGACCAGTACCTGGGGCCGCTGATTTACCACGAACTCAACCGGTGCATCCAGTGTTACCGGTGTTCCCGGTTCTACCAGGAATACGCGGGATATGCGGATCTCGGGGTCATGGGGATCGCCGGCCGGGTCTATTTCGGCCGCTTCCGGGACGGGGTGCTCGACAGCCCGTTTTCCGGGAACATCATCGACCTTTGCCCCACCGGGGTCTACACGGACAAGCCGTCGCGGTATACCGGCCGGCGGTGGGATTACGAGCGGACCCCGGGTGTCTGCATCCACTGCAGCCTCGGGTGCAACACCAAGGTATCGGCCCGCTACCGGGAAATCGTCTATATCAAGGGGCGTCTTTCCGAACCGGTGAACGGCTGGTTCCTGTGCGACCGGGGGCGTTACGGCTTCTATTACGCCAACCTGGAGCGGCGTCCGCGACGGGGGCGGATCAATGGCGGCGAGGCAACCTCCCACGCCGCTGTGGACGCGGCGGCCCGGCGGTTATCGGAAATTACCCGAACTCACGGGGCGTCCGCGGTGGCGGTGATCGGATCCGGTCGGAGCAGCCTGGAAACCCAGGCCGCGGTGGTCCGGCTCTGCCGTGACCAGGGATGGCGGCCCCCCGTGTTCTGGAACGGCAAGCGAACTGCCCAGTCGGTGAACGCCGCGATTTCATCCTTCTCTCCCGGTCTGGCGGTTTCCATGCGGGAAATTGAATCGGCGGATGTCGTCCTTGTCATTGGCGCCGACCCGATCAACGAAGCCCCGATGCTCGCCCTGGCCATGCGCCAGGCCTGGCGGAAGGGGGCGGAGGTCTTCGCCGCCGACTGCCGGCATCTGGAATGGCCGTTTCCTTTTGTTCCGGCGGTGCTTCGTCCCGATCAGCTGCCCGGTTTCCTCGATGCCCTCCAGGGCGGGCTTGCGGATGAAGCGGACAACGCACCGGAAACCAGTGATCCGATCGCCCGGGCGATCGCGAAAATTGCCGGAAGATTGCGAGAGGCCCGCCGTCCGGTGGTGGTCTGCGGGACCGGGGTAACACACGCGGAAACCGTATTCCGTGCCGCCGGGCTATCATCCGCTCTTCGCGATACGGGGAAATCCGCCGGATTGTTCTTCATCCTCCCCCAGGCGAACAGCTATGGGGCCATGCTGCTCGACGACGGCGGGGAAACCGCGGAGGAACTGATCGGCCGGATCAATTCCGGGCAGGTGAAGGGGCTGGTCGCCATTGAAAGCGACATCCTGGAGGAATTCGCCGGGCGCCGGCGGCTTGCCGATGCCCTGGACCGGCTCGATCTGCTGGTTTCGGCCGATTACCTGGATACGGAACTCCATCGCCGCGCCCATATCGCCATCCCCACCCTGACCCAGTTCGAGTCCGGCGGGATCTATATCAACCAGGAAGGGCGTGCCCAGTGGTCCGCACCTGCTTATGCCGGGGGCATTCCGGTCCGCATCGAGGGGGGCGGGGGACATCCTCCCCGCGACTACTATCCCCATGTTCCCGGAGGGGACATCATGCCGGGCTGGCGGATCGCCGGATGGCTCACCGGCGATCCGCCTCCCCCGACCCGGGAAAAGATGGTCGACTGGATCATCGAAAACATTCCGGGCATGGAACGGCTGGGGGAAATCCCGGAAGAGGGGATCCGGCTGTTCCTGCCGGACGACCGGCGCGGCGCGGCGAAAAGAGGGGGAAACCACCCGGAAACGGACGGGAAACTGGAGTTTCTCCCGACGGCCGCCACGTTCGGCGATGAGATCATGGCCCGGTTCTCCCCGTGCCTGGAATCGTATGCAAAATCCCCCGAGCTCTGGATGGCCGACACGGAGGCGGCATCCTTCGACGCGGCCGACGGCGATTCGGTGACCCTTGCGCTCGGGGAGGAACCGGTGGAACTCACTGTCCGGGTGTCGGAGCGGATGGCGCCCGGCGTCATGATCGTCTACCGGTACCCGGGCCTGTTCTGGCAGCAGTTCGGGGATACACCACGCTTTTATTTGGACCGGAACCGGGTCCGGATCAAAAGGAACTTATAACCATGTGGCTTTGGCTTCTCGGCGTTTTTATTCTGACCTTGAAGATCTCGATGGTTCTCGGATTCCTGCTGCTTTTGGCGGCCTGGCTGGTATTGGTCGAGCGGAAGCTACTGGGCCGTTTCCAGGCCCGGATCGGGCCGAACCGGGCCGGGATTTACGGGCTGTTGCAGCCGGTGGCCGATGGGATCAAGCTGCTGGCCAAGGAAGATTTTATGCCGGCGGATGCCGAGCGGGGGATATTCAGGTTCGCCCCGGCGATCGTGGCGTCAACGGCCATTCTCACCTTCGCAGTGGTTCCGTTCGGTACGCCCTTCACCATCGGGGGAAAAGAGATCCCGATGGTGATTTCTGATATCAACGTCGGGCTCCTTTACGTGCTGGCATTGACCTCCCTGAGCGTCTACGGGGTGGCCTTGGGCGGGTGGGCGTCGAACTCGAAGTACGCGCTTCTTGGCGGTATCCGGGGAGCGGCCCAGATGATCAGCTACGAACTGGCGCTCGGGCTCTCGATTGTCCCGGTGGTGATGCTGGCCGGATCGTTCAGCCTGGTCGATATTGTAAACGCCCAGGCGGGGCTGCCGTTCATACTGGTTCAGCCGCTCGCCTTCGTCATCTTCTTTTTGAGCGTCATGGCCGAAAGTAAGCGGATTCCCTTTGATCTGCCGGAGGCGGAATCCGAACTGGGCGCCGGGTACCACCTGGAATACAGCGGCATGCGCTTCGGGCTCTTCTTCCTGGGTGAATACGTGCAGATGCAGGTCCTCGGGGCGCTCATCGCGGTCTTCTTCCTGGGCGGATGGCGCGGACCGCTTCTTCCCGGGCCGGTCTGGCTGGTGATCAAGATCATCGCCGTGGTGCTGGTCATGATCTGGATACGGGCGACCCTTCCCCGGTTTCGGTATGACCAGTTGATGGAACTCGGCTGGAAGTTCCTGGTCCCCGCGGCCCTGCTTAATATCGTGATCACGGGGGTGATCGTACTGATATGAGCAACATCTTTCAAATCATCTGGGCACTCGGGAACGGGTTCTACACGACTCTGAAACACCTGTTCCGGAGGCCGTTCACCGAGGAGTACCCGGAATTCAAGCGGCCCCTGCCGCCACGGACCCGGGCGCGGATCATTCTCACATCCGACCCCGACGGCCGGGAACGGTGCGTGGCCTGTTATCTCTGCTCGGGGATCTGCCCGGTCGACTGCATTTCCATGCAGTCGGCGGAAGATGAAAACGGCCGTCGCTATGCGAAGTGGTTCCGGATCAATTTCAGCCGCTGCATCTACTGCGGGCTCTGCGAGGAGGCGTGTCCCACGTCGGCGATCCAGCTGACCCCGGATTTCGAATTCACCCGGCGGGACATCCTCGACCTGGTCTATGAAAAGGAGGATCTCCAGGTGGCCCACGGCGGAAAGGACCCGGATTACAACTTTTATGCCCATGCCGGGGTGGCGACCCGGTTTGCCGGCAAGGGGGAGCATATGGGGGAGGAAAAGCCGGTGGATGTGAAAACGAATCTGCCGTGAACTATAAAAAACCGTAAACCACGGAGACGCGGAGGACACAGAGAAATCTCTTGATTATAGCGGGTATTTAACCATGAAGAGCCATGAAGTTAATGTAGGACATGAAGGCTATTCAAAAGGGCTTTCGCACCAGTGTAGTATAAACAACAGATTTTGATTTTTATTCTGACTTCTAGATTCCGGCTTCTTAAAACATTCTTGGTAACGTTCATAAAATGACAAACCTGACCATCTATTCCATATTGTTCTACCTCATCGCCGCCCTGATGATCGTCTCCACCGGGCTGGCGATCACCCGGAAGAATATGGTCCACGCGGTCCTCTATCTGGTGGTTTCGTTCATGGCCGGGTCCCTGCTGTTTTTTCTCCTGGGGGCGCCGCTCCTGGCGATTCTCCAGGTGATCATTTATGCCGGGGCGATCATGGTCCTCTTTCTGTTCATTGTGATGATGATCAAAGTCGATCCGGAAGCGGACCGGGGATACTCCGCGCGCACCTATTTGGCGGTCGCGGGGGTCAGCGGTATTTATTTCGCGGCCGCGATTCTCCTGATGCGGTTTTCCGGTGCGGCCGCCCGCCGGCCCATGGCCGCGGCCATAGCGTCGCCCGCCGACTTCGGGCGATACGTCTTCACGCATCACTGGCTGGCGATCGAAATTGTTTCCCTCCTTCTCCTGGTCGTCCTGGTCGGGGCGCTTCACCTGGGGCAGGGGCGGGCACGGCGAAGGGCCGTGGAAAAGGAGGGGAAATGATCGTTCCGTATACTCACGTGATCCTTCTGGGCGGGATTCTGTTTCTCCTGGGGATGGTCTGCGCCATTACCCGCCGCAACCTGATCATGGTCCTGTTCGGCCTGGAGATCATGTTGAACGCGGCGGCCGTGACGTTTGTGGGGGCCGGCCTGCAGCTGGGGCAGATCGAGGGGCAGGCGATCGCCCTGTTTGTCCTGGCGGTGGCCGCCGCCGAGGTGTCGATCGGGCTTGCGCTGGTTGTCTGCATCTACCGGCAGACCGGGTCGGTCGATCCCCAGTGCATCGAGGGGAATGTCTGCCGGCTGGAGTAGGCAGCTCGATGAGTCGAACTCCCGACGTTTTGTTTCGTGCACGTGAACGTACACGTGCTCGTGCGCGTGCACGGTTTTTGAACTTTGTTCCTTCCCGCAAAAACACCGCCAGCGGTGTGGGGAGCTTTTTAAGAAACCCTCCGTAGAGGAGCCCATGATTTCCGAACCTGTACCCGGATTCTCGTTATATGCCGCCTGGGCGGCGGCGGTCCTGCCGCTGATGGCTTTCGGGGTCATCCTGGTGTTCCTGCGCAAGCGGCCAAAGCTCAGTGCAGCCCTCTCCATCGGGGCGATCTCCGTCTCCCTGGCCTGTGCGCTCTACCTGCTGGCCCGTCACTGGCACACGGCCGCACCGATGGAATGGACGGCCCAATGGATGGTCTCCGGAAACCTGTCGGTCCCCGTGGGGGTGCTTCTCGATCCCCTGAGCCTTCTGATGCTGGTGATCGTCGCGACCATCAGCTTCCTGGTCCAGGTCTACTCGCTTGGGTACATGGCCGGCGAGCGCGGATTCGACCGTTTTTACGCCTTCATGTCGCTCTTCGCCTGGGCGATGATCAGCCTGGTTCTCGCCCCCAATGTGCTCCAAGTCTTCATCTTCTGGGAACTGGTGGGGCTCGCCTCGTATCTGCTCATCGGGTTCTGGTACGAAAAGGAATCGGCCAGCCGGGCCGGACGGAAGGCCTTCGTGATGACCCGCCTGGGCGACACCTTTTTCTTCATGGGGTGGCTGATCCTCCTGGTCTGGGGCGGAACCCTGAATATCATCGATCTCAACAACGGTAACCATAACCTCACCGCCTCCCTGGTGACCGTGTCGAGCCTCCTGGTCTTCGGCGGAATTGTCGGCAAGAGCGCCCAGTTTCCGCTGCTGACCTGGTTGCCGGATGCCATGGAAGGCCCCACCCCGGTCAGTGCGCTCCTTCATTCGGCCACCATGGTGGCGGCCGGCGTTTACCTCCTCGGGCGGCTCTATCCATATTTCAGCCAGTCGGATGTTTTCCTGACCGTCTGCCTTGCCGTGGGCGCCATCAGCATGCTTCTGTCCGCCACCATGGCCATGGTAGCTCGGGACGTCAAACAGGTCTGGGCCTATTCGACCGTGAGCCAGCTCGGATTGATGATCATGGCCCTGGGGGCGGGCGACTATTTCGCCGGCATGTTCCACCTGACCACCCACGCGGGGTTCAAGTCGCTGCTGTTCCTCTGCGCCGGTGTCCTGATGCATGTTTTCGAGACCAACGACATGTTCGTGATCGGCCGGAGCGGGGGGCGCACCCTGCGGTTGACCATGGCCTGCATGGTCGCCGGGGCCCTGGCGTTATCCGGAATTTTTCCGTTTTCCGGGTTTTTCAGCAAGGAGGCGATCATGGCGGCCCTGGCGGCCCTCGACAACCCGTCCTGGTGGATTGTCGGACTCGTTGGGGTATTCCTGACCGCCTATTATACGTTCCGGCTGATCTTCGTCATCCTTCTGCCGAAGACGATGGCGCCGCCGGAGCAGACCGCCGGGCATGCCCCTCACCACGCGGGTCCGGAAATGGCCTTCCCCCTGGTGGTGCTGACGGCGATCACGCTGGTGCTAGGGTTTTTCGGGGGGGCGATCGGCGGTTTTCTTGAAAGGGCGACCGGCCATGCCGAGGCCCATGCCTTCGGCTTTGCGGAATTCGTCTCACTGGTGCTGGCCTTGACCGGGATACTTGTCGCCTGGTGGGAATTCGGCCGGAAAGCCGCCGGCCGGATCGGGTTTGCGGAACGTTCGGTGGCGGTCCGCCGGCTGTTTGCCGAACGGTGGTACTTGGACCGCTTCATCCGCTGGATGGTCGACCGGTTCCTCGATCGGGGGATCGCCGAAGCCAGTCACCGGAACGACATGCACGTGGTCGACGGGATCGTGCATGCGATCGGCAATGGGGTGATCTATTTCGGCCGTGTAGCGGCCGGTTGGCACCAGGCGATGATCCAGTCGAAGCTGATGGTGATCTTCGCGGTGATCTTCGGGTTGATGTTGATCATGCTTGTCAGTGGGTAACACGCGCGGCCTTTACCCCCCTTTGAAAAAGGGGGGCAAGGGGGGATTTAGGTTACAATACATTGAAATCCCCCTAAATCCCCCTTTTAAAAAGGGGGACTTTGGACCGAGGTTCACAAAGAGAATCCATTCACTGGAGTTTTCCAGATATTTATTTAAACAGGTTTTTCTTCATGGAACTTCATGCCCTTCATGGTTCAAAGATTTTGAGAAACAAGGAAACCGAAAGCTGCGCGATGTTTGGAGGAAGGAATTTTATTGAGCCGGCAAAAGGCATTGCGCATCCTATGATTTGTCCGGCCAGGGAGATATCCAATTGATGCAACTCCATGCCGCCCCATTTCCGATCCTGAGCCTGATCCTGCTCTGCTGCACCGCCGGACTGATGATCGTGCTCCTCCTGCCGCCGCACCGGGATGCGGCCATCAAATGGGTCAGCGCGGCATGCGGCGGGATCACGTTCCTGATCACCATCTACCTGTTCGCCGCCTATGACCGGTCGCTCGGCGGGTTTCAGTTTGTGGAGCGGTTCGAATGGGTGCCGTCGATGGGGATTTTCCTTTACAACGGCGTCGACGGGTTCGGGGTTCCCATGCTCCTCCTCACCGGGATTGTCTTTTTCACCGGGGTCCTCTCCATGTGGGAGCTCGAAAACCGGGTCAAGGAGTTCTTCGCTCTCTTTCTCCTCCTGGTCCTGGGGGTATTCGGGATGTTCATGGCCCTCGACCTCTTTTTCATCTTCGTCTGGTTCGATGTTTCGCTCCTTCCCATGTACCTCCTTATCGTGGTCTGGGGGAGCACGAACCGGGAATACGGGGCCATGAAGCTGATGCTTTTTCTGTTGGCCGGCAGTGCCCTGATCCTCCCGGGGATCATCTACCTGGTGGTGCAGTCCGGCATGCACACCTTTTCCCTGCCGGACCTGGCGAACGAAGCGGGGTTCTTCTCCTTTGACCAGAAACTGGCCTTCCTGCTGTTCTATATCGGATTCGGCATCCTGGCCGGCGTCTGGCCGTTTCACACCTGGTCGCCGCCGGGGCACGTGGCCGCCCCCACGGCGGTGAGCATGCTCCATGCCGGTGTCCTGATGAAAATCGGCGCGTTCGGCATCCTCCGGGTGGGGATGTTCCTCTGTCCCGAGGGGTGGCAATACTGGGCGCCGCTCATGGCGCTCCTGGCCACCATCGGGATCGTCTATGGCGCCCTGGTGGGGCTGCGCCAGACGGATCTGAAATTCGTGATCGGCTATTCCAGCGTGTCGCACATGGGGATCGTGGGCCTCGGGTTCGCGACCATGACCGTCGACGGGATGAACGGCGCCGTGTTCCAGATGTTCGCCCACGGGATCATGACCGCGCTTTTCTTCTCGGCGGTCGGCTACCTCTACGACCGGACCCACACCAAGGCAATCGGCGATCTCGGCGGTCTTTCCCGGGTAATGCCGGTGGCCAGCGGCTATTTCATCCTGGCGGCCCTGACCGGGATCGGGGTCCCGTGCCTGGCGAGTTTCTGGGCGGAACTGCTCGTCTTTATCGCCGCTTTCCGGGTCTACCCGGTGTATGCCCTGGTGGCGGTGAGCGTCCTGGCACTCAATGCGCTCTTCATTCTCCGGGTGGTCCAGAAGACCTGTTTCGGTCCGCTCCGGGAGCCGTTCGGAAATCTGCGGGACCTTTCCTTCGGCCAGGGGATACCCCGGATGATCCTCGCGGCGGTGATCGTGGGCTTCGGCCTGATGCCGTTTCTCATGTATGAGATGATCCAGACCGCTTCGATACCCCTGGTGAACAGTTTGACCGGGGGTATGACCGGGGGATTGATTGGGGGGCTGCCATGACGGAGTGGTTGCTATTTTTACCCGAGCTTTATACGTTGCTAATGGCCGGGGTTTTTCTCGTCCTGTCTTTGGTATCCCCACGACCGGGAAGGGATTACGCGATCGCCCTGGTGCTGTCGGCCGTCGGCCTGCTGGTGGCGTTCTGGACGGTGGGGCACGAGGCGCTGCTGTTTGGCGGGGTCTACCGGATCGATCTCTTCTCGCAGGTGTTCAAAATCCTGGTTTACATGGGATTCTTCCTGGCGATCTGCCTGTGCGATGATCTGTCCGGAGTGGAAGAGAAACGCCACGGCGAATTCTACCTCCTCCTGTCGATCTGCACCCTGGCCATGATGCTCCTGGTGAGCGCCGTTCACCTCCTGACCCTTTACATCGCCCTGGAACTGTCGAGCTACAGCCTCTATATCCTCGTTTATCTCCGGAAAGGATACGAAAAGGGGCTGGAGGCCGGCCTGAAATATTTTATTATCGGCGCGGCGGCATCGGGCGTGATGCTGTTCGGGTTTGCCCTTCTCTACGGGACGGGGCAGTCGGCCTACCTGGCCGACCTGGCCCGTGAACTGCCGGGGCGGCTTGGTGAACCGGTGGTCCTGATCGGGTTCATCCTGGCCCTTTCCGGCTTCTTCTTCAAATTGGCGGTCTTCCCGTTCCATTTTTGGGCGCCGGACGCCTACGAAGGGGCGCCCCACCAGGTGGCTGCCTATATCGCCACGGCATCCAAGGTGGCCGCCATTGCCGTCCTGATGCGGATTCTTGCTCTAGGGGGCGATGCAGGCGACCGGCTGGCCTGGTTTCTGATTGTCCTTTGCGTGCTTTCCATGACCGTCGGCAACCTGGCGGCCATTGTCCAGAAGGACCTCAAGCGGCTTCTTGCCTTTTCCAGCGTGGCCCATGCGGGATACGTGCTGATCGGCATCCTGAGCGCAAGCGCCATCGGTTATGCCAGCGCGATCTTTTACGGCATGTCGCTCCTGGTGATGAAATTCACCTGTTTCCTGATCGTGGTCAAGGCGGCCGACGGCGGACGAAACATTACGGTCGACCAGCTTGCCGGACTTCATCGCCGGGCGCCGGTCCTTGCCCTGGCCCTTCTACTGGCGCTCTTCGGCCTGGCCGGGATCCCGCCCACCATCGGATTTACGGCCAAACTCCTCATTTTTTCGGCCGCCATGGAAAAGGGGCTCCTCTGGCTGGTGCTCGTGGCCATGTTCAATGTGGTGATCTCGCTCTACTACTACCTGCAGGTCTTGAAAGCGGCCTACTTCATCGAACCGGCCGAACCGCCCTTGGCGGCCATCGTCGTGCCGGTGCCGATGAAACTCCTGGCCGTTCTTCTGATCGTTGCGATGATTTACGGCGGGATTTATCCCCGGCATATGATCGCACTGGCGGGGGCCATGACGGGCGGGCTGTTCGGATTGCCGGGGGCGGGGTTTTTGCAGCATTGAACCGGATAGGGTTACGGTTTTTCACGGAGAAAAGAGAGAGTGGCGATCTCATATTTCAAGCCGGTGATACCGGGCGATATCGGCAATCCAATTAGGGTCGACCCCGGCCTGCGCCGCGAAATCCTGCCAACGGCTCACCGCATCGATCACTTCGTCGATAATATTTCTCGGCCGGGGGATACTGATCGATTCCCCGACGGCGATCAAGTCGGCGGCGGTGAAATTGTCCCGTTTGCCGTTGATGGTCATCTGGTGCTGGTTTGTCCATCTCCCGGCCGGTTTGTGGGAATAGATCACATCAAAGGCGGGGGTCAGCGTCCACCGGCCGTCCCGGTCCATCAGGAATGCGATGTTTTTCGTATGGTCGTCCTGGTTGCGGGCGACCACGTTGAACACCATCCGCCGGAACTGCCGGATGGCATCCGGTTTCCCCAGCCGCAGCCGACGCATGACTGCAAACGCCTGTTCATAGGCATATCCGCCCGAATTGTTGAAGTCGAAGTGGGCCATGCCGCACAATGACTGCAAATGGATTTTCCGATTCCCCCGGCGGTCGAACCGCCGTGTCATAAAATGGGCCCGGCCATTTTCCTCCAGGAGTCGGCACTCTTCCATGTCGATTCCCGCTGCGCGGGCCATCAGGTGGTAGGCGTATTCGATGCGGCCGTATCCTCTGGATTCCCCAAGCTCAAGGTCGGTGACGCCGTCAAATTTGAGTATCCAGCAGTCGTACCCCTCGGGAATGTCAGCCTGCCCGGAAACGACATTTCCGTTTTTATCCATTGCAATTACGGCTTTGGGTCTGGCGCCGCCGGCCGATGTTCCCACGCGGAGGATGTCGAGGATGGCTTCCGCGTTTTCCTTTTCGGAATCCCCGATTTCGACACTCAGGGATAATCTTTCGGCCATAATGTTTCGGGCAAGATCGACCAGGTCCGATACTTCCACCGGAACGGATCGGTCAAGCCCCTGGTCAACCGGCGGCGCGAATTCCAACCCCCCCATGGCCCGCCTTCCCATGTAGCACAGGCGTTCCACCGGGCTGAAACCTGCCGCATCCCGGCCGTTCCGTGCCAGCCAGGCGTCAATGACGTTGTTGCCGAACTTGTCCGGAAGCGCATCGGCCAAAAGTCCGGGAAGCCCCCGGAAGGTTTCCCGGCCCAACCCTGGAAAGGAAAATATCCCGTCTCCGCGCCGGGCATCGGTCAGCCCCATGTGAATCGGGGAAATATCGAATCCCTTTTTCAAAAAGGCCGGATCGTATTCAAACACTCCGTAATCCCGGTCTTCCATCCAGGCCACGGCACCCACCGTTTCGCCCCAGAGGCGGACGATCACGGTATCGACTTTTTTTACCATTCCGGTTTTTCTCCTTCATCACGGTTCCGGTGCGCGCCGGAAGCCCGCCGCCGTTTTTTCCCCTGCCGGCGGGCCAACTCAAGCGGGCTGATCGGGGGCTCCGGGATGAAGTTTTCGAAGGCATCAAGCCCACCAAGTTCCCTCAATACGGCAATAAGGGTCAGCAGCTTGCCTTTGCCCGATTCAAGCGACTTGATGGCGTTCAATGACAGCGCCGTCATATCCGCCACCTGCTGCTGGGTAAGGTTCCGGCGCAAACGGAGTGCACGGATGCGCCCCCCGATCTCGGTCCCAATCCCTTTGTCTGTCATTGAATAAAAATCCATAGGAGCCTTATTTAGAATTTTAAATGTATTTATTTAAAACAATAATCCTTTTTAAAGCCATTATAAATACACAAGAGGAATTGTCAAGCTGTTTGCAGCGCCGTTTTGCGGGCATACAGACGGCGGGGATCATGGATGCAGCAACGAAGAAAGCGTATTGAATCGTAATCGAAATGATAAGGATGAATAAAGGTATGCGAAGGACCACCGTTTTGGAAAACCGAATGGCTTGGTCAAAGTTTATAAACTCGTAAAAAGTCGATTTTTGATGGCAAAGTAAAAAGCTCCAAATTCAAGGCGCGCGAATCCCAAGGAATGAGGCGTACTTGTAGTACGCCGTAGTGACGAGGGATGAAGCGCAACGCAGAAGTTGGACTTTTTACGAAGCCATCACAACCGTGCCCCGCAGAATTTGCAGTGTCGGGCATTCGCATCATGCCCTTCCGCACCGCATTCCGGGCAGGCCTGGGTGGAGACCGGGTGGAGCGATTTGCGGGCCGCGTGCGACATTTCCACCGTGACAATCCCCGTCGGTACCGCAATGATGCCGTACCCCATGATCATCACCAGAGAGGCAAGGAATTTTCCCACCGGTGTCGCCGGGGAGAGATCCCCGTAGCCGACGGTGGTCAGGGTGACGATTCCCCAGTACATGCTGGTGGGAATGTCCGTAAAACCGTGCGCAGGCCCTTCGATGACGTACATGCACGAGCCGACGAAGACCACGACCGTGAACACCGCGAACAGAAAGACGCTGATCTTGCGCCGGCTGGCACCCAGGGCGGTCATGATCAGGTTGGCTTCACCGACATATTCGGTCAGCTTGAACACCCGGAAAATGCGGAGGAGACGAAGCACCCGGATGGTCAACAGCGACTGGCTCCCCGGGATAAGAACGCTCAGGTAGGTCGGGATGACCGCGAGCAGGTCAATGATGCCGAAAAAGCTGGTTGCATACCGGACCGGCCGCCCCACGCTTACCAGGCGAAAGATGTACTCGATGGTAAACAGGATCGTGAACCCCCATTCCATTGCATAAAGGATTTTCCCATATGAAAGGCGAATGAACCCGACGCTTTCCAGGACCACGGCGGCGACGCTGGCGATAATGCACAAGATCAGGATTACGTCGAAGGTTTTGCCGGCCGGGGTATCGGCTTCGAAAATGATTTCGTGCAGCCGGCCCCGCCAGGGGGTTGAGGGTCGATTTATGAAACGGGACATGATGGTCCTCGACTGTTATCGGGAGGTTGAATTCGGAACGAATAAAAGTTACCGCTGTCGGGAATAAAAAGCAATCGGTAGTATGCCCGATCGTCAGCCGAGTGGGCCGTCATCATATGGATTCATTAATGGAGGGGTAGGTTCCCAAGCTGGAGCTTGGGAACCAGTGCAACTCCGTAGGATCGGGTAGTTTGAAAATCCCGCCCCTGGCCAAGTGACCCGTTTAATCCATGAAGATACTTTACGATAGCGATGGTTTTCTCCTTCTCCACCCGTTTTTTTAGGGGGGAGAAGGTCGGGATGAGGGGGGCTTAAATTAATCCATCCCGATTGCCGGGTTTCCAAACCGGCGCTTGGAATCGGCTGCTGAGTCTCCGGGTGAATGGGAATGGAAATTGTGAACGCGGCGGGGCGCCTCTTTGCTGCAGGGGGAGGGGGGAGGGAAATGCCGACTCCCCGCCGCGTTCACAAGCATTCAGGGTTTGTCGCCGAACCACTTGATTATTGGACAGACCCTCACTTCCGGTACTGCTCATCGATGTCTGGTTTGTACTTGTCCATGACGATCCGGCGCTTGAGTTTCATAGTCTGGGTGAGCATTCCGTTGTCGACTGTGAAATCATCGGCGATGAAGACGTACTTCCGGGGGATCTCGTAATTGCCGTATTTCGTTTTCAAGTGCGAAAGGATCTGGGTTTCTATCATCTTCTGAATTTTCGAGTCTTTGACCAAGGTCTGGGGATCGGCCGACATCTGGTTTTCACGGGCGTATTTGCCGAGAACCTCGAAGTCGGGAACCACCAGGCAGACGTTGAATGCCTTTCCTTCACCATAGAGCATGGCGTTGGCGACAAACGGCGCGAGGCGGATATCTTCCTCGATTCCACCCGGAAAGACGTATTTGCCGTTTTCAAGTTTGTACTGCTCTTTCAACCGGCCGGTAATAAACAGATAACCGTCCTTGTCGAGCCGCCCCCGGTCGCCGGTCCGGAACCCGCCATCCGCGGTGATCACCTTGGCGGTGGCCACCGGCTTGTTGTGATACCCCTGCATGATATTCGGACCGTAAACCACAATTTCGCCGTCCGTACTGCCATCCGTCACCACGGATTTGTCGATCACCACTTTCACGTTTTCCACCGGCCGCCCCACGCTTCCGGGCCGGTTGGCGGAAAAGCAGTTCATGGTCACCGCCGGAGAGGTTTCGCTCAATCCGTAGCAGTCGAATACGGGGATACCGATATCATGGAAGAAATAGGAGATTTCGAGATTCATCAGGGCGCTTGCGGTCAACGCCCCCTGCACGCGGCCGCCGAAGCGGGCCCGGATCTTTTTGAAAACGACTTTGTCGGCGAATGCGGTTTTCAGGTTCACCATGAAATCGGATTTGCCTTCGGCAGCCAGCTCGCGCTTCTTCTTGGCATTTTCCACCCCCATGACGAACAGCTTTTTCTTCAGTCCGCCGGTCTCGTTCATTTTTGCCCACAGCCCGTCATAGATTTTGTTGAATACCCGGGGTACGGCAATGATGAAGGTCGGCTGAACAAGGGCCAGGTCGTCGCCCAGGGTCTTGACGTCCTGCATGAACCCGATCGATCCGCCGAACAGGAACCAGTTGTACAACTCGGCGGTCTGGCCATAGGCATGCGCCCAGGGAAGTATCGAAATGCTCCGGGCATTTTCATCCAGGATTTCGGAAAAAAGCCGGTTGCCGCCAATGGCATTGCTGGTGAAGTTGCCGTGGGAGAGGATCACCCCTTTCGGCTCGCCGGTGGTCCCGGAGGTGTAGACCAATGCGGCGACATCCTGGGGGGATGGTTTGACCGAAGGGGCGGGCTTTACTTTTCCGGTCCGTTCGAGGGCGGCCATGCTGTCGGCGCCTTCCGTGTCGATTACAAAAATCTGCTCAAGGGTGGGGATGGTGTCGAGGAACGGCTTCGCCTGCCGCAGGATTTCCGGTTTGGAGACCACCAGCAGACGAATGCCGCTGTCCTTGATGATATATTCCCAGGTGCCGGGGAGTTCGGCTTCGTACATGGGGACGAACCGCGCGCCGGCCCCATAGGCGGCAAAGGCGCTGATCGCCCATTCCGGACGGTTGTTCCCGATGAAGCCGACGGTGTCCCCCCGCATGATCCCCCGCTCGACCAGTCCTCCCCGGAGGTTGTCGACCCGCTCGCCGAATTCCTGGTATGTCATCCAGTCAAGGGCGGTTCCGTCAGCGTTCTTGACGCCGAACAATTTATTGGCGGGAAATTTGGTGACGGCATTTTCCACAAGATCAACCAGGTTATCCGGTTTCGGGTACTCGAACATGCGTTTCGACTCCTTTTATTCTCGTTCAGGCTTCGTTTTCGGTAAATTTCGGAAGGTGGTGACAATTGCAAAAAGTGGACCTTTTTTCGTCGTCTATAGTAAATTGCCGGTTGATGCGTGTTGCCGCAGATTTCGACCGGTTTCTGAAACATTCCAGTCGGGGCAACATCGCCCCTTGATTTTTTCGGCAGAGGTTAATCTATCAATTTAGTTAAATATAACAGCTGTGTCACATTTGCCCCGGAAAATACCGGATCAGTCCCGGAAGTAGAGACGGGAGAATTCAAGTTTGACGCAGGTTTCAATTGGTATTAAAGTTGATGACTCGTAAAAAGTCAGTTTTTTGATGGCAAAGGAAAAAGTTCCAAATTCAAGGCGCGCGAATCCCGAGGAGTGAGGCGTACTTGTCGTACGCCGCAGTGACGAGGGATGAAGCGCAACGCAGAAGTTGGACTTTTTACGAAGCCATCAAAATTGATGCGTCTAATTCAAATCGGATACTTCGCCAG
>Ga0209347_1003295_pt1 | contig 19208 bp, 18 predicted proteins | sample AutmiccommuBRH23_FD_187382 | JGI IMG/M metagenome (GOLD analysis project Ga0209347, IMG submission 187382) | Deep subsurface microbial communities from Mt. Terri, Switzerland - Autotrophic microbial communities BRH/23 (SPAdes) (version 2) | ecosystem: Environmental > Aquatic > Deep subsurface >...
CCTGTCGGTGGCGGAGCAGAATCGGGTGTTCGAGCAGCACGGCGGGCGGCGCATCGTGCTCGCCACCAACGTGGCGGAGACCTCGTTGACGGTGCCCGGCATTCGCTATGTGGTCGACGCGGGGCTGGCGCGTATCAGCCGCTACAGCCACCGCAGCAAGGTGCAGCGCCTGCCCGTCGAAAAGGTGTCCCAGGCGTCGGCCAATCAGCGTGCCGGGCGTTGCGGCCGGGTGGGGCCCGGGATCTGCGTGCGGCTCTACGACGAGGACGACTTCCTCGCCCGGCCGCCGTTCACCGAGCCCGAGATCCAGCGCACGAATCTGGCGGCGGTGATGCTGCGCATGCTCGATCTCGGCCTCGGGGATGTGCAGGCGTTCCCCTTTGTGGACCCTCCGGACCGGCGCTTCGTCAGCGACGGCTACCGGGTGCTGGCCGAGCTCGGGGCCGTGGACGAGGAACGGCGTCTGACGCCCTTGGGGCGCGAGCTCGCGCGCCTGCCCGTGGACCCGCGCATCGGGCGCATGCTGCTGGAGGCGCGCCGCCGCGGCTGCGTGCAGGAAGTGCTGGTGATCGCGGCTGCACTCACCATCCAGGATCCACGGGAGCGGCCCCTGGACGCCCAGCAGCGGGCCGACGCGGCCCATGCACGCTTCGCCGATGAGCGATCGGACTTCGTTGCGCTGCTCAACCTTTGGCGCTTCTATCATGAGCAGGGGCGGCACCTGTCCCGGCGCAAGCTGCGCGAGCTGTGCCGCGAGCAGTTCCTCGCCTACCGGCGCCTGCGCGAATGGCACGATCTGCATCAGCAGCTCGCCAATCAGGTCAAGGACATGGGCTTTCGCCTCAACGAGGCGCCGGCGGACTATGCGCCTCTGCACCAGGCGTTGCTCAGCGGCCTGTTGAGCAACATCGGCCGACATCAGGGCGAGGGCGAGTACCTGGGGGCCCACGGCAAGCGCTTTCGGATTTTTCCGGGCTCGACGACCTCGGGGCGCCCGAAATGGATCATGGCGGCGGAGGTGGTGGAGACCGCGCGGCTGTATGGCCGCACCGTGGCCCGCATCGAACCGGGCTGGGTGGAAGAGCTCGCCGGCGATCTGGCCCGGCGCAGCTTCTTCGAGCCCCACTGGGAGAAGCGCCCGGCGCAGGTGGGCGCCTACGAGACCGTATCGCTCTATGGGATCGATCTTGTGCAGCGCCGGCGTGTGAACTACGGACCGGTCGATCCCACGGCGGCGCGGGCGATCTTCATCCGCGAGGCGCTGGTCCATGGCGAGTACAGAACCGACGCCGGGTTCTTCCTCCACAACCGCCGCTTCGTCGACGAGATCGAGTCCCTGGAAGACAAGGCGCGGCGGCGCGACATCCTGGTAGACGAGGAGACGCTGTTCGCCTTCTACGATGAGCGGATCCCCGCGGCCATCTACAGCGGCAAGGCGTTCGAGCAATGGCGCCGCCGGACCGAGGCCGAGCGCCCGGACTTGCTTCGCTTCAGCCGCGAGGCGCTGATGCGCCGGGGCGCCGAGGACGTGACCGGCGAGCGCTTCCCGGATTGCCTGGCCGCCAATGGCTTGCTGCTGCCCCTCGAGTACCGCTTCGAGCCGGGCCACCCCGAAGACGGCGTCACCGCCGTGATTCCGCTGCCGGCCTTGAACCAGCTGCGCGACGACACCTTCCAGTGGCTGGTGCCGGGGCTCCTGGAGGAGAAGGTCACCGCACTGATCCGCTCCCTGCCCAAGGCCGTGCGGCGCAACTTCGTGCCGGCGCCGGAGTTCGCCGCCGCCTGTGTCCAGGCGCTGACCCCAGGCAGAGGTTCGCTCCAGGTGGCGGTCGCGGGCCAGCTCACGCGCATGACCGGCGTCGCCGTCGACCCGGCGCAGTTCGACGCCGCCAAACTGCCCGGGCACCTGCGCATGGGGTTTCGCATCGTGGACGGGCGCGGCGCCACCCTGGGGGCGGGCCGGGAGCTGGAACGCCTGCAGTCGCAGCTCGCCGGCGATGCCCGGGAACACTTCGCCCAGGTTTCCACTGCCTCAGCCGCCCGGGGCTTTGAGCGGGACGACGTGGTCGCCTGGGACTTCGGCGACCTGCCCCGGGAGCGGGAGCTGGTGCAGGGCGGCCTCAGCCTGCGCGCCTACCCGGCGTTGGTAGCGGAGGACGGGCGCGTCGCCCTGCGCCTGCTCGAGACACGCGCGGAAGCCGAGGCGGCAATGATCGACGGCCTGTGTGCCCTGTTCTCACGGGAGCATCGCCAGGGTCTGAAGTACCTGCGCCGCAACCTGCCGGGGCTCGAGCGCATGTGCCTGCGCTATGCCCCGGTGGGCCGTTGCGAGGAACTGCGCGAGGACCTGGTGTATCTAAGCGTGCGCCGCGCGCTGTTGCCGGACGGCGTTGCAGTGTATGCCGAAGCGGAGTACCGCCGGCACAGCGAGCTCGCTCGCGGTCGGTTGGTGAGCGTCGCCAACGATCTGTGCGCGGGCGTCGACCGCAGCCTGGAGCGGTATCAGGATATCCGCCGTCGCCTGAAGGGGGCGGTGCCCCCCGCTTGGCTTGCCGCGGTTGCCGACATCCGAGTCCAGCTCGAGCACCTGCTCTTCCCCGGATTCCTGCGCCAAATACCGGACGGGGTCCTGGAGCATCTGCCCCGCTATCTTCAGGCGGTCCAGCGCCGCCTGGACCGCCTGGAGACCCAGCCGGAGCGCGACCGGCGGCAAGGGGCGCAGGTCGAGGAACTGTGGCGACGCTGGCTGCAGCGCTCGGAGGCGGACCCGCAGGCGGCGGCGCGCGATCCGGAGTTGGTCCGTTATCGCTGGCTGTTGGAGGAACTGCGGGTGTCGCTGTTCGCTCAGGAGTTGGGCACTGCCGAGAAGGTGTCGGTTAAGCGTCTCGAGGAGCAGTGGCAACGATTCGTACAGGGCTGACCCCGAGGCCATTGATCCAGGCGTGCATGCGCGCACACTGCTGAACCAGAGGTACCGGGTCCTGAAATGCATTGGCCACCAACGCCGAGCCTTGCAGCACGCTCACCAGGTGCAGGGCCAGTTGGGCTGAGTCCCTGTGCCCCAGGGCGCGAAACTGGGCCTCGACCCAGTCGGCGCTCATGCGCAGCAGGTCCGTCGCCTTCGCGGCCAGCGCGGCATCATCGTCGCGATCCAGCTCCAGGCACAGAGAGCCGATGGGACAGCCCGAACGCGCAAAGGTCTCGCGGTCGGTCTCGGTCATGTCGACGTAGGCGTGCAGACGCGACAGCGGATCCGGGTCCAGCTCCCAGTGGGCCATGGCCGTGCGCATGCGCTGTGCGTGGGTCTCCAGCACGGCGATGCCGATCTCGTCCTTGGTCTTGAAGTAGTAATAGATTCCACCCAGAGGCACGCGGGCCTCGCGGGCGATATCGGCCAGCGACGTCTTGTGATAGCCATGCGTGTGGAACAGGCGCATGGCGGCATCCGTCAGCCGCTGGCGCTTATTGTTTTGCGCGGCCATTTCGGCAAACCCCCACTTATCCCAGCGTCAAGTTAGGAGATCGAGCATGCCAGGTCAATAGACCGCGGCCGTCGGCCGGCCCGGGGGATGGTAGACTCGAGGCGCCATGGCCGACTATGAGCGATTGCAGCGTTGTGTGGAATCCCTTTGCGCCAGCGGGTGCGCGGCGGTGCGGGCGACCATCGCGGCCCTGGAGCGGGGGCAGACGGTGTGCGCAACCGAGGGTCTGAACGAGTCCGAGCGCAACGCGGTGCTCGGCGAGCTCAAGGCGGTAATGGCAGTATACGATCGCAGACCCGAGCACTGACGAAGGCGCGAGCCGACCGTCCCGGCGCACCCTAGATGTATTTCGACCAATCCCTGCCGCGTTCCCCGAAGGCGAAGAACGGCGGATTCAGCAGCTTCTCCCGGGTGTTATAGCGCAGGGGCCGCATGGCCAGGTCCGTGATGCGCCCCCCCGCCTCTTCCAGGATGCACTGGGGTGCGGCGGTATCCCATTCCGAGGTCGGCCCGAAGCACGGGTAGAGGTCCGCCCGGCCCTCGGCCACCAGGCAGGTCTTCAGGGAACTGCCGAGGATGACAGTCTCGTGGGGACCGAGGTTGTTGAGGAAGCGGTGCAGGCGTGGCCCCCGCCGGGAGCGGCTGACGGCCACCACCGGAGCCGCCGGTGAGCCGCGGCGCGTGCGGATCGGAACGGCCGGTCCACTGCGGGGTCGGCGGTGGGCGCCAGTGCCGCGCCAGGCATAGTAGCTGGTGCCGCTGGCCGGAAGGTGCACGACACCGAGCACCGGTTCGCCGGCGCGGATCAGGGCGATGTTGATGCTGAATTCGCCGTTTCCGCGGATGAATTCGCGGGTCCCGTCCAGAGGATCGATGAGCCAGTATTCCCGCCACCGCTGTCGCTCGGCGAACGGCACCGGCGTCTCCTCCTCGGAAATCACCGGCGTGCCGGGGGCGATGACATCCAGGCCCGCCAGCAGCGCCCGATGGGCCAGCAGGTCGGCTTCGGTGACCGGTGTGCGATCGGGCTTCTCCCGCACCCCGTATTCGCGCCGGTACACGGACAGGATGTGGGCGGCGGTGTCCTCGGCGAGCGCGAGCAGCCGATCCATGAGTCCCCCATCGAGATCGCCGAGGGGGTAGTCACTCACGCCGCATGAACTCCCGGGCCAGGAACAGGGCGGCAATGCTGCGGGCCTCCGTGAAGTCACCGCGGGCGAGCAGGTCGTCCAGGCGCTCGAGCTTCCAGGGCACCACCTCGATCTCCTCCGGCTCGTCTCCCGCGAGGCGCTCGGGATACAGGTCGCGGGCGAGCATCACATGGGTGGTATGGTCGAGGTAGCCGGGCGCCAGGCTCATGCTCCGCAGCGGGTCGATGCGCCGCGCACCGTGACCAATCTCTTCCTTCATCTCGCGGTTGGCCGCCGCGAGCGGATCCTCCCCGGGCTCGATCAGACCTTTGGGGAGGGCCAGCTCGTAGCGATCGACGCCCGCGGCGTATTCGCGAATGAGCAGCACCGTGCCGTCCTCGAGCACCGGGACGATCAGGACTGCTCCGCCTTCCGAGCCCCGCAGCCGCTCGAAGCACACTTCCACGCCATTGGGAAACCGCAGTTCCAACTCCTCGACCCGGAACATGCGGGTCTGGGCGATGATCTGGCTGCGCAGGAGCTGCGGCTTTTCCGGCATGGGATTGCGGTCATGTCGCGATGGGCGGATTCAGTGTCCGCGCAATCGAATTTCCTGGCAAGCCCACGGCACGGCCCGTGAGCGACAGCGACGGCCGGGGCCCGGCGCCCGAGCGCCCGCTGGCCGTTGCCCTGGGAGTGCGGTGCCCCCGACTGCAGCTTCCCACGTTGCCTCGTTTTCAGTATGTTGTCCGCTCTCCAACAGCCGAATCCAGCCCAATGATCGATTGGCAGCAGGTCCAAAGCGTGTTCCTCGATATGGATGGAACACTGCTCGATCTGAATTTCGACAACTACTTCTGGCAGCACCACGTGCCCCAGCGCTATGCCGAGAAGCATGGGCTGGCGCTCGATGCCGCCAAAGGCGAGCTGTACCCGCGATTTCGGCGTGTGGAGGGCACCATCGATTGGTATTGCGTGGACTATTGGACCGAGCAGCTCGGCCTGGACATCGCGCTGCTCAAGCAGGAAGTGGATCACCTGATTGCGGTGCACCCCCACGTCACGGAATTCCTCGACCAGGTGCGCGCCGCCGGCAAGCGCGTGGTGCTGGTCACCAACGCGCACCAGAAGAGTCTCGATCTGAAGATGGAGCGCACTCGTCTCGGCGGGCACTTCGACCAGATCATCTGCGCGCATCAGTTCGGACTGCCAAAGGAAGAGCCCACCTTCTGGCAGCGGCTGCAGGAGGTAGAGCGCTACGAGCCGACCCGCACGCTGCTGGTCGACGACAACCTGTATGCGCTGCGTTCTGCCAGGCGCTATGGCATCGCCTGGCTGCTCGCGGTGTCGAAGCCCGACACCCGCGCCCCGGAACGTGACGTGGGCGAGTTCGCGGCCATTCGCCACTTCAGCGATATCATGCCCTTGGCCGATGTTCGCTGACTCGCTCTGGTATACTCGGGGCGACGCGCACGACGAAAGGCCTCTTCGCTCATGAACAAACCGGCCCATCTGTCCGATATCCCCGTCAAGATCACCGCCGAGAACAAGTGCAGCTTCTGCCCCGGTTCGCTGTGCTGCACCTATTTCACACAGAAGGTGGAGACGCCCCGCTCCAAGTACGACTTCGAACATCTGCTGTGGCAGATCTCCCACGAGAACGTCAACCTCTACAAGGACGAGGACGGCTGGTATCTGCTGATCCGCAGTCGCTGCAACCACCTGCAGCCGGATGGACGCTGCGGCATCTACGAGCGGCGCCCCGAGATCTGCCGCGCCTACGACAATGACTTCTGTGAATTCGACGAGCCCGCAGAGAAGGGGTTCGAGCTGTTCTTCGACAGCTACGACGCGCTGCGCAAGTACTGTAAGAAACGATTCAAGAGGTGGGAGCGGTAGGGGGCACGGTGACACCGGTCGGTCGTGTGTTCGGGAAAAAGCAGCTTCAGATTTCGCGCCCTCTCCTCCGCCGCGCGCCTTCGGAGATATCCCTTCACCCTCTCCCTGGGAGAGAGAGGGGGGTCAAAGCGTGCGGCGTCCTCGGCTTTGGACTGGATCTATCCTCTGTGCTGTCGGCGTATTCGCCCGCCGTGTGATCGTCGGCCGGGCCCTCCCTACACTGCTTCGAAGTCAAAGCGATCGAAGCAATCGGTTGCGCTGACGATGTCTCCCGCCCGCACTTGCAGCATGCGCTCACCGGTCTGCACACCCACCACCGCGCCCGGCCGATAGATTCCCTTGGGAAGCACCAGCGTGGCCGCTAACTGCAGTGCCGGGGCGCTGGGGAAGAACAGGGCGGCAACCAGTTCGCTATTGTCGCCGCTGCAGCGAACCGGCCGTGCGGTACCCGGGATGATCTCGACGCCCATTTCCACCCGCCGGTCGCGGGCTGCCCGCATCCAGCGCACCGCCGCCGCCGTGAGGCGAGGCTGGCCGCTGGCGTTCGACAGGCTGACGCCGACCACGTCGCCGACCCGCGCTTCCCCCAGCCACTGGTTGCGGCTGGCGAGCAGGTAGCCGCTGACGCTTTCGTTGATCACCGCCCAGGGCTCGAATTCGTGTTCGGGATCGGTGTCCCCATCGAGATCCCGCACCTGGAAGGCGGCGCCGGCGGTACGGATCGCCTCGGCGATGGGCCCGGGGCCGCCCCGGAGGAAATGATGCACAGCGGCGATTCCGAAGGTGACCCATGCCTCGCGCTGTACCTCCCGGCGCGGAGCCTGTCGCACCCGCTTGGTCTCGGAGCCCGGCAGCAGCGACTGAAGCAGTGACGCATGCTCGGTGTCGCCCTCGGATGTTGAGAGCGCCTTGGCGATGCCATCCAAGGCGGGGCGGATGTCCAGCAGCAGCGGGTCTTCGAACGGGCGCCCGGCATCGGCTCGGTCCGCCGGCGTCGGTGCGCTGTCCGCGCCGCGGTCGATCACGTAACAGCCCGCCTCCGCCTCCGCCGAGCCGTAGGGGCCCAGCAGGCACATGGGCGCATAGGGTGCCAGCAGGGGAAAGAGTCGCGCCGCGGCGCCGACGCCGAAGCGGTAGGGGTCGCTCACGGCCAGCATCAGAATCTGTCGGTAATGGGCGCCGATGGTGTCTTCGGCCAGGGACCTGCGCTCGAGGGTCACCGGCGCCTGGTGTATCCCGGTGCGCTCGGCCACTGCGTAGAGGCCATGCAACTGCACATACGCGAACGGCGGTGGCGGTTGATAACTGCGGTAGCTGTGCAGCAGGCCGACGGCGGTAATCTCGAGCGCACGGTACAGGGCGGGTATCAACAGCGGTTGGCGTGCCGGTGCATCCGAGCGCAGGCACTCGCGCACCAGAATGGTGTAGCCGCTGGCGAGCTCGGCGCACAGCGCCGCTGCCTGGCTTCGGGCGGCCTGGCGCTGCTCGGAGGATATCGGTTGGCGCGCGAGCTGTTCGTCGTCGACCGCGTCGAAGAGCAGCACGAAGGTGTCACGATACAGCCCCAACAGGCGCATGCGGTTCTTGTCCGGCATGGCCTGCAGGTTGCAGGGGCGAAGCGCCTCCAGCACCTGATCCAGGCAGGCGCACAGGTTCATCACCGGCAGCTCGTTCAACCAGCGGGCGAGGCGCTTGGGACTGAGCTCGACTACCGGGTTGCGGTAGTCGTGCTGCTCCGGAAGGTTCGAAAAGAGCGGCTCGTGCACGGTGCTCGACCGGTGTCGCGGTTGGGAAAGAGGTGGCGCCATAGGATTAGCGACCGTCGTGGCGACGGGCTTTAGCGGATCGCCCACGGATTGCGGTCGTCGTTACGAATCGCCTGCGGGTCCGCAGCGCACCAGATAGGTGAACAGGAACTCCAGGCATTCCACTCGATCATAGGCCTGCTGCAGGCTCTCCCCCCAGACCGTCGCGCCATGGCCGCGGATCATCAGTCCGGGGACCGCGGGCGCGTGGGCGGAGAAACGCTCCTGGATAGCGGCGGCGATGTCCGCCACATTCGGCGCGTTAGCGAATACCTCCAGGTGCGCATCGGGCTGCGCCTCCCAGATGCCGAGGCCTTTGAGCATCTCAATGGCCGGCAGCGGGATCGCGCGCTGCTCCGGCGCCACGCGTTCGCTCACCACGCAGGCGTCCGCGCTGTGTACGTGCAGGCAGGCCTGGGCGTGGGGAAACTGCGCATACACTGCGCGGTGGATGGCGGTCTCGGCCGAGGGGCTCAGGTCCGTGCCCAGGCGCTTGAGCACCTCGCCGTCGGCCACGTTCACCTCGAGAAAGTCGTGCTCCTGCAGACGACCTTTGGGTTGACCGCTGGCGGTGATCCAGAAGCGCTCGGCGCCGCTGCGTATGCTCAGATTGCCGGCGGTGCCCGCCATCCAGCCGCGGGCGTGAAAGTCCCGCGCCACCTGCACCAGCGCCGTCCGCGGGGGAAGCTTGTCCAGAATCTCAGCCAACTTGCGGTTCCCAGTCCCGGGCAAGGCCCTGCATCACGTCAAAAAAATCCTCAAACGGCGACACCGTCATGTGCTGGCGCTGCAGCTGGCTCAGCAGCCGGTCGCGGGCGAACACCCGGTCCGCTGCGCGCACCATCTCGAAATCCGAAAGCGAGTCGCCGATGGCAATGCGCTGCTCGCAAGGATACTGGCGCAGCACCCATTCCTTGGGCATGGCCTCGCGGGGGTGCCCGTGGTCGAGACGCAACTGCATGTATTCGCCGGAACAGTCCGGCTCCAAGGCATGGATGGCGTGGATCTGCTGCCGCCAGGCCGCCAGTCGTGCCTCAATATAGAACCGGAATCCGGAAGACACCACAACGAATGGGACGTTTTGTGAGGCAAGCCAATCAAGGAGCTCGCCGAACCCCGGGCGCAGGGGCGCGTGCGCGGTGAGATCGATGATCTCCTGGCGACAGCGCGAGGGCAGGGCCGCCACCAGCTCCTGAACGCCGTCGCGCAAGGTCCTGGTGCCGGCGTCCAGTTCCGTCAGGACGCGCCGGGCGACCTCCGGCACGAAGGTGAGCAGCACCTGGCGCAGCGTCTCCTCGACGGTAATGGTGCCGTCGAAGTCGCAGAACACCATGCGGCGCACGGGCACAGCCATCCCATAGGGCCGGCGGGCGGTGCCGCTCAGCCCACCGCCTCTTCGCCGCCCCATTTCACCAGGGCGGTGTGCAGGGGTCCCGGGGGCACGGCATCGGCGCGCAGGGGTTCGCCGGCGCGCACCCGTTCCCAGGCGGCCAAGAACGCCTGCACGCCGGCGCCGGGACCGTCCGGATGATCGAAGATCCCGCTGCCGGCGTTGAGCACCACGTCATCGCCGTAATCGCACCAGGCGCGCCCGACCACGCCCGGATGAATGCCCGCCGAGGGCACCGGCATGGCCGCCGGGCGCACGCCGAGAGGGCGGCGCAGCGCATCGCGGATGCGAAACTCCGTCTCCCGGGCGAAGGGCAGGGAGCCGTAATGGGCCGGGTACAGCACAGCGTCGGCGCCGCCGAAGCGCATCAAGGTGCCGAGCAGCACCGCGTAATCGATCCCGAAGGCGCTGCTGCCGTCGGTTGCGCCGCCCACCGCCCCCGCGAGCGCCGGATGGGCGAAGATCGGAACGTCCACCGCCGGGTCCGCGGCCAGGGCTTCCAGCAGCGGGTACCCGTACACCAGCACGTTGAGCAGCAAGGCGTTGGCGCCGGCATCGATCAGTGCCCGGGCGCGCCCGGCCATGCGGGTCACCGGACCGGTGAGATTGACCGCATAGACGATCTCGCGGTCGTGGGCGGCGCGGCGCTCATCGATCACCCGGCGGCACGCTTCCACCCGTGCCAGGGTCGGGCAGTCCGGCAGGTCGCCCAGGATTTCGTCGTCCTTGATCAGGTCCAAGCCGGCGGCGGCCACCTCCCGCAGCAGGTCGGCGTGGTCGGCGGCGGTGAGGCCGAGGGCGGGCTTGAAGATCCCCATGAACAGTGGGCGGTCGTTCACGCCCGTGAGGCGGCGTAGCCCGGCAACGCCGAACTTGGCCGCTGTGCCGTAATCCTCGGGCAGGTCCAGGCCGACCACACGCGCGGGTCCCGCAAGGCTGTATTTGCCGAAGATCATAGTGAGCAGAGTGGCCAGGTCACCTTCGACGTTCTCGCGAGGAAAGCCGACCCGGGCAATGCTACTGCCGTCGGCTTCGCTGCGTACGTCGATGACGCGGGCCAAGTGGGCGCGCAGCGCCCGGTCGCGCTCCGCGAACCGTGCGCCCCAAGACCCGGAGGTCTGGCCGACGGCGATGATCTGGGCCTGTTTCGCCGCGTCGACGCCCGCCGGGAAGCGGTAGGCGACTTCGATCATGGGCCGGCGGTGTGGACCTGTACGGCGCGCTCGGTGTAGTGGGGGGTCCAGCCGCTGGAGTCGATGAAATAGCGCACCGCCTTGATGCGTTTGGAATCGCCCATGGTGAACCAGTGCTCGGTGCTTGCGGGGACGTTGATGTAATCGCCGTCGCTCACCTCCACCAGGAACTGGCCGCCGTCGGATTCCACGAAGCCGAAGTAGCCACGCCCGGACAGGATGTAGCGTACTTCATCATCGCTGTGGAAATGCACTTTCTCGAACTTGGCGAGCATGTCGGCGAGCCCGGCGATGTCCTCGTGGATGACGATCATGTCCCGGGTGGTGTAGCCGGATTCGTCCTGAAGCTCACGAAAGCGGTGGTCCACCAGGCGCAGCAGCTCCTCTTTTTCCTCGTCGGACAAGGCGGGCTTGTCGATCAGACGGCGCGCCCGTTCCGACTCCGGCGCCGGCCACTGACGCAGTGCCACACCCAGATCGGCCAGGCGGTCGCGGATGAGCTTGAAGTCCTGCTCCTCGCTGCCGTCGGCAAAGATCAATTTGGCCATGGTGGTGTTCCTTTCGAACCCGCGACTCAACCATCGCCCTGGCTGGGTTGCGAGCGTCCGCGGCGCCGCGGGCCGCGCCGTCCCCGGCCCGACCCGTCGGAAGTCTTCGACCCGCCACCCGGATGGCCGCGGCCAGTGCGGGGCCGCGGCGGCAGGCGCACGGGCGGCCGCGGCGTCACCAGCAGCTCAGGGCCCACCGATTCTACTGGGATCTTGTGGCCGATGTATTCCTCGATGTCCGGGAGGGAATAGGAGTAATCCTCGCAGGCGAAGCTGATGGCGTCGCCGCTCGCACCTGCGCGGGCGGTGCGCCCGATCCGGTGGACATAGTCCTCGGCATCCTGGGGCAGGTCGACATTGAAGATGTGACTGACTTCCGGGATGTGCAGCCCTCGGGCGGCCACGTCGGTGGCCACCAGCACCGGCAGCTCGCCGCTTTGGAACTCGCGCAGCAGGCGCAGGCGTTTGCGCTGGGGAACGTCGCCGGTGAGCAGCGCCGCGCGGATGTCGTTGCCTTCCAGATAGCCCCACACTCGCTCCGCGGCCCGCTTGGTGTTCACGAAGACGATGGAGCGGCGCGGGTCGCGGCTTTTCAACAGACCGAGCAGCAGCGGCACCTTCTCCTCGTTGGCGGTAAGGTAGACCACCTGAGTCACGTTCTCGGCGGTCACCCGGTCCGGCTCGATCTCCACTACCTCGGGATTGTTCATGTGCTCGTAGGCGAGCTCCGTAACCCGGTAGGAGAGTGTGGCGGAGAACAGCATGTTCAGCCGCTGCTCCGGGGGCGGCATGCGCCGCAGCAGGAAACGCACGTCCTTGATGAAGCCGAGGTCGAACATCCGGTCGGCCTCGTCCAACACCGCCACCTGGGTGGCCTGCAGATCGAATACCTTCTGCTTGAAGTAATCGATGATGCGCCCGGGGGTCCCGATCAGGACATCGACGCCGGACTGGATCTGCTCGCGCTGGGACTCGTAACCGGTGCCGCCATAGGCCAGGGCCAGGCGGAAGTCGGTGTGGCGGCCGAGCAGCTCGGCGTCGGCGTGGATCTGCACTGCCAGCTCCCGGGTCGGCGCCAGGATGAGTACCCGCGGCTGATTGGGGCGGCGCCCCGCGGCCGGCGGATGGGTGAGCAGGTGCTGGTAGGCGGCGAGCAGGAACGCCGCGGTCTTGCCGGTGCCGGTCTGGGCCTGTCCGGCCACGTCCCGGCCCTTCAGGGCGAGAGGAAGTGTTCGGGCCTGAATCGGCGTGCAGTATGTGAATCCGGCATCGCGCACCCCTTGCTGCAGGGTGGGGTGGAGTTCTAGAGACGCAAATACGGTTTCGCTAAGGTGTTGATCGCTCATGAGGGTGAAGGATATCGCAAAACGCCGGGTGTGGGGACTTGCAATCGGACACGTCTTGGGCTGAAATGGGCCTAATCCACGGTCTCGACTGTCCGCCAGATCCCCGCTAAGCTGCCATCACCAGACGCACGAATGCGGCTCGGCGTCCGTTCCCGGGCCATGTCGAGCGTACCGTCCCCGGCCCCCACGGGCGTGAGCAGCATCCGGCCGTTGAAACCGAAGTAGCCAACACCCATGGGAGGCATTTCAGAGTGAGCGAGAACATCTTGTATGTGACCGACGACACCTTCGAGTCGGAAGTGTTGAATTCCGACCAGCCGGTGCTGGTGGACTACTGGGCCGAGTGGTGCGGACCCTGCAAGATGATCGCGCCGATCCTGGATGAGATCGCGACCGAGTACCAAGGCAAGCTCAAGATCGCCAAACTCAATATCGACGAGAATCCCGGCACGCCGCCCCGGTACGGGATTCGCGGCATCCCGACCTTGATGTTGTTCAAGTCCGGAAACGTGGAAGCCACCAAGGTTGGCGCGGTTTCGAAATCCCAGCTGACGGCATTTCTCGACAGCAACCTGTGAACACCCGATGGTCCAGCCTTGTCGGGCTGGACCTTTTTTTCAAGCCATGCTAGATTTCTCTTCGCCGGAAGTGTAGGTTACGCTTTTCTCCCTTTTTGTTTAGCAATCATCTCTCCGTAACGTGGGCCCGCCCTGCCTGGGTCGGCGCCGCCGTTCAGATCATCCATCCCTGTCCACGTAGAACTCCTTCATATGAACCTGACTGAATTGAAACAGAAGCCTGCGGCCGAGGTCGTGCAGATCGCGCAGGATATGAACATCGAGGGCATCGCCCGCTCCCGCAAACAGGACGTCATCTTCAGCATCCTCAAGGCCCACGCCAAGAGCGGCGAGGACATCTTCGGTGACGGGGTTCTGGAGATTCTGCAGGACGGATTCGGCTTCCTGCGCTCGGCGGACAGCTCCTACCTGGCAGGGCCTGACGACATCTACGTCTCCCCAAGCCAGATTCGGCGCTTCAACCTGCGCACCGGCGACACCGTCTCCGGCAAGATCCGGCCCCCCAAGGAAGGCGAGCGCTACTTCGCGCTGCTCAAGGTCAAGGAGATCAACCTCGACACGCCGGAGAACGCCAAGAACAAGGTCCTGTTCGAGAACCTCACGCCGCTGCACCCCACCGAACGGCTCAAGCTCGAGCTCGGCAACGGCAGCACCGAGGACATCACCCCCCGGGTGATCGACCTGGTGGCGCCCATCGGCAAGGGCCAGCGCGGCCTGATCGTCTCGCCGCCCAAGGCCGGCAAGACCATGCTGCTGCAGAACATCGCCCAGAGCATCGCCAGCAACCACCCCGAGTGCTATTTGATGGTGCTGCTCATCGACGAGCGCCCGGAGGAGGTCACCGAGATGGCCCGCTCGGTGCGCGGCGAGGTGGTCTCCTCCACCTTCGATGAGCCCGCCAGCCGTCACGTACAGGTGGCCGAGATGGTCATCGAGAAGGCCAAGCGTCTGGTGGAGCACAAGAAGGACGTCGTGATCCTGCTCGATTCCATCACCCGCCTGGCACGCGCCTACAACACGGTGGTGCCGTCCTCCGGAAAAGTGCTGACCGGCGGCGTGGATGCGAACGCCCTGCACCGCCCGAAGCGCTTCTTCGGCGCGGCGCGCAACATCGAGGAGGGCGGCTCGCTCACCATCCTCGCCACCGCCCTGGTGGACACCGGCTCGCGCATGGACGACGTGATCTATGAGGAGTTCAAGGGGACCGGCAACATGGAAATCCACATGGACCGCCGCATCTCCGAGAAGCGCGTCTTCCCCTCCATCCACCTGAACCGTTCCGGCACCCGGCGCGAAGAGCTGCTCACCGGGGTGGACGAGCTGCAGAAGATGTGGATCCTGCGCAAGCTCCTGCATCCCATGGACGAGCTTGCCGCCATCGAGTTCCTGCTGGACAAGCTCAAGGATACCAAGACCAACGACGAGTTCTTTAGTTCGATGAAAAGATAAGTTTGCAGCGTACCGTCTGCAGTCGACAGGGAAGTCCGGGGTGTCTTCCCTGTCCACTGCAGACTGAACACTGTGCACTCCCGCTCCGCCACCGGCGGAGCGGGCTATTCATGCGCCACCGGTTCGACCCCCCAGACGTTCTCCGCATACTCCTGAATCGTCCGATCGCTCGAAAACCGCCCCATCCCCGCCACGTTGAGGATGGCCCGGCGGGTCCATTCGGCGCGGTCGCGGTACACCGACTCGACATCCGACTGGGCGTTCAGGTAGGCCTGGAAGTCGGCGAGCACCAGGTAGGGGTCCTGCTCGGTGAGGCTGCGCACCAGCTGTTCGTAGCGCTTCGGCTCCTGGGGTGAGAAGTAGCCGCCGGCCAGCATCGACAGTGCCTCGGCCAGGATCCCGTTGCACTCCACGTATTCCTGCGGTCGGTAGCCCTCCTGCTTGACCTCGCGCACCTGAGTGGCGGTGAGACCGAAGACGAACATGTTGCCCTCGCCGACCGCATCGCGTATCTCGATATTGGCCCCGTCCAGGGTGCCGATGGTAAGGGCACCGTTGAGAGCGAGCTTCATGTTGCCGGTACCCGAGGCCTCGGTACCGGCGAGGGAGATCTGCTGGGAGAGCTCCGCCGCCGGGATGATGTCCCCGGCTGTGGTGACGTCGTAGTTGGGGATGAACACCACCTTGAGCCGCCCGCCGATGGTCGGGTCGCTGTTGATCACCGCGCCGACATCGTTGAGGGCGCGGATGATACGTTTCGCCATCGCGTAACCCGGGGCGGCCTTGCCGCTCAGGATCAGAGTACGCGGTTGGATATCAGCTTCCGGGTTCTGTCGCAAGCGGTTGTACACCGCGATCATGTGCAGCAGGTTCAGCGTCTGGCGCTTGTACTCGTGAATGCGCTTGATCTGCACGTCGAACAGCGACTCGGGGCTCACGTCGATGCCCAGCCGCAGGTCGATGAGTTTCGCCAGCCGAACCTTGTTGGCCATCTTTGCCGCTTGGAACCGGCGCTGGAAATCGCCGTCTCCGGCAAACGCCGCCAGCTCCGTCAGGCGGTCCAGGTGGGTGACCCAGCCGTGCCCGACCGTGTCGGAGATCAGGCCGGCGAGCCCCGGATTGCACTGATATAGCCAGCGACGCGGCGTGATCCCGTTGGTTATGTTGATGATCTGCTGCGCGTCGAGCTCGTTGAAGTCCGAGAAGATCGTATTGCGCATCAGTTCCGTGTGGATGGCCGAGACCCCATTCACCCGGTGCGTGCCGGCCATCGCCAAGTGTGCCATACGCACTGATCGCTCCCCGTGCTCGTCGATCAGGGACATGCGCCTTACCCGCGGCTCGTCGCCTGGAAACCGCGCCCGCACGCGGTCCAGCAGCCGCTGGTTGATTTCGTAGATCAGCTGCATGTGCCGCGGGAGCAGGCGCTCGAACAGCGCCACGGACCAGCGTTCCAGGGCTTCGGGCATCAGCGTGTGATTGGTGTAGGAGAACGTGCGTACGGTGATCTCCCAGGCGTCGTCCCAATCCAGGCCGTGATAGTCGAGTAGCAGGCGCAGCAACTCGGGGATGGCGATGGCCGGATGGGTGTCGTTGAGCTGAATGGCCACGCCGTCGGGCAGCTGGCGCAGGTCCTTCTGGCGGTGCAGGAAGGTGGCGACGATGTCCTGCAGGGCGGCGCTGACGAAGAAGTACTCCTGCTGCAGGCGCAGCTCCCGGCCCATGGCCGTGGTGTCGTCGGGATACAACACGCGCGAGAGATTTTCGGAATCCGTCTTCTCCTCCACCGCTTTGATGTAATTGCCTTCGTTGAAGTACTGCAGATTGAAGTCCCGCGACGCCTTGGCCGACCAGAGGCGCAGGTGATTGACGGTGTTGGTGCCGTAACCGGGAATCAGCAGATCGTAGGCCATGGCCATGACCTCCTCGGTGTCCACCCAGTGGTGGCGCAGCCGCCCATGTTCGTCCCGCGCCTGTACCACGCGACCGTAGAACTGAACCGGATAGAGCAGCTCGGGGCGAGGCAGCTCCCACGGATTTCCGTAGCGCAGCCAGTTGTCCGGGTGCTCCACCTGTTGGCCGTCCTCGATGCGCTGGTTGAACATGCCGTACTCGTAGCGGATGCCGTAGCCGAACCCCGGCAGGCGCTGAGCGGCCATGGAGTCCAGAAAGCAGGCGGCGAGGCGTCCCAGTCCGCCGTTGCCCAACGCGGCATCGGACTCGGCCTCCTCGACTGTCTCCATCTCGGCGCCGAGGGCGTGCAGGGCCTGACGGAACTCATCGCTGCACTCGAGCTTGGCCACGTTGTTCTGCAGCATGCGGCCGATGAGGAACTCGAGGGACAGGTAGTAGACGCGTTTGGCGCCGCTGCGCTGGTAGCTGCGCATCGTAGACAGCCAGCGTTCCACCAGCCGGTCGCGCACCGCCGTGGCGGCGCCGTTGAACCAGTCGTGCGGCGAGGCGGAGCCGCGGTCCTTGCCGACGCCGTAGTGAAGGCGCTCGTCGATGGACCGCTTGAGGGCGGCGGTATCCAGGCCGAGATAGGAAAAGCGCTGTGAACTCTTGGGGCTCATGGCGATGTTGTCGGCAGTTTGAGCGCGCCCAAGTGTACTCCATCGGCAGCCATCGGTAGGAGCGGCTTCAGCCGCGATTCGGCCGTCGACTGCCCCGCCCCTCGATAGCGGCGCTCAAAGACAGCGGCGCCTCAGCCTGGCACGAATCCGAGGGCGGAGTGACGCCGCTGGGAGCGCGGCGTTGGGGAGGCGGCAAGTATTGGCCCTGGCGCGATGACCCACCCCGCACGCGGAGCAGGCGAGGGGAACGGGCGCCGGCAAGGGGCGCTCAGCGCAACTCCACCTTTGGGGCGCAACTGCGTTTCGCCCGTCAGTGGGCGATGGCGGTGGTCGCCGCCGGCGCGTCACGCAGCTCCAGGATCTTGTTCAGGAGCGTGGGGTGGTCCCAATCGCGCCCGCCGACGGCCTGATACACCAAACGCCCACGGCGGTCGACGATGTAGGTTGTCGGTAGTCCGCGGATCGGCCATGAACGGGTCACCGAGGCGTCCTCGTCCATCAGCAGGGGGAAGGTAACCGGATAGTCGGCGAGAAAGGTGAACACTGTGTCGGCATCCTCGCCCACGTTCACCGCCAGCATGGTCACGTTTTCGTCCCGTAGGTGCTGCCAGGCCCGCTCCATGGATGGCATCTCGCGGATGCAGGGCGGGCACCAGGTGGCCCAGAAGTTGACCACCACCACCTGGCCGCGGTAGGCGCTCAGGCGATGGGTTTTGCCGTCCAGGTCGCGGAGGACGAGCTCCGGCGCCGGGGGGGCCTCGCGGATCGGGGTCAGGGTCTGGACCTCGGCGCCGGCGAACCACGAGGCGGACAGCAGCAGAAACCCGACGGTCCAGCGGTTGGTGTTGCTCACTGCAGTATCTCCCTTGCCATGCTGTCATGGCCGCAGATCGGTCCTTCCACGATTCCGCTGTGGCGGGTGCCATCTTCGTGCCACACGACGCGAATGTCGACGGGTTCGCCGGGCGCAACGGGGTAGGTGGTCATGCCCATGTTCCAGTCACCGGGCAGGAACTCCTGTTCGGTAGGAAACAGCGCCCATTGGAAGGCGATGCGCGCTGCCTGGCTCTCGCCGCGCTGCTGCCATTGATCCTGCCACTGGTCCTTGAGGAGCAGTGGACGTTCCGCCTTCGGCGTCAGGGCGCGCCACTCCGACAGATCGAGGCCGAGCTTCGGTCCTGCTGCCACGTCCGCCTTGGTATTGCGGATGATGGTCTGAAACAGGCAGCGGCTGGCGAGGTGGTCGGCGGCCTCGCGGGTGAATCCCCGGGCGAGGAAGAACGCCCGCGTCTGATCCGGCAGCCGTTGGATGACCTCGACACGGATCGCGCCGGAAGTATAGCGCCAGCCGGCGACGCCGGTGCGATCGTCAACGAACCGCTCCGTGCCGGCACCCGCGGTGGCGACGGGCAACAGCAGGGCGAGCGCTAGGCTGGATCGTTTCTGCATGGAGGCGGGAGGCCGAGTGCGCCGTCGGGGGCGGGAATGCCGAATACCGGGGCCATGGTAACCCAGGTGGAAGCGCTTTTCTGCGCAGAGACCCGCGCCCGGTACTGCGCGTACGCGCAGCGCCGGGCAAGCCCAACCGCGCGGTTCCGTGCCGCGGGGCTCAGGCCCGGGCGTTCTGGCGCGCAAGCGCCCGATAGCCGATGTCGCCGCGGTAGAAACATCCATCCCAATGGATCCCGGCCGCCAATGCGTAGGCGCGCCGCTGGGCCGCAGCCACGGTTTCGCCCAAGGCCGTGCAGCACAGCACCCGCCCGCCGCTGGTCACCACCTGGCCGTCCCGTTCCGCAGTTCCGGCGTGAAACACTT
>Ga0209347_1003296_pt1 | contig 19208 bp, 14 predicted proteins | sample AutmiccommuBRH23_FD_187382 | JGI IMG/M metagenome (GOLD analysis project Ga0209347, IMG submission 187382) | Deep subsurface microbial communities from Mt. Terri, Switzerland - Autotrophic microbial communities BRH/23 (SPAdes) (version 2) | ecosystem: Environmental > Aquatic > Deep subsurface >...
CGGCGAGCCGTTGTAGTCGACGTCGGTGCCCTGGACGACCTCCCCGGTGGCCTGGCTGCGGAACGCGTAGGTGCGGAGGTTCCCGGCGAGCCCGAGCTGGACGAGGTCGGTCTCGTGGGCGAGACGTGCGGCGGCCGCGGCGGCGTCACCGTTCGTCGCGGCGCCGTTGGGGTCGGTCGCCAGCCCTGTGCCGAAGCCCTGCTTGCGCGGGTCCTCGTCGAACGGCCCACCGCCGCGGACGGCGTCGCGGAGCCGGTCGGAGAAGGTGCCGATGTGGGTGCCGCCCAGCTGTCCCTGAGTCGCCTGCTCGAAGAGCGTGTTGCCGGCGACCTCCCCGAAGTTCCAGCCCTCTCCGTAGAGGTAGATCCTCGTGCCGTCGACCCCGTCCTTGGCCGGGGTGAGCGCGTCGAGGGCGGTGCGGATCGCGAGCAGGTTCGCCTTGCTGTGGTGGCCCATGAGGTCGAAGCGGAAGCCGTCGACCTTGTAGTCCCGGGCCCACGTGACGACCGAGTCGACCATCATCTTCTCGGCCATGGCGTGCTCGGTCGCGACGTTCTGGCAGCACGTCGACGTCTCGACCGCACCGGTGGCGTTGAGGCGGTGGTAGTAGCCGGGGACGACCTTGTCGAGCACGGACCTGGCGCCCTGACCCGACTCGGCGGTGTGGTTGTAGACCTCGTCGAGCACGACCCGCAGGCCGTCCTGGTGCAGGGCCCCGACCATGGTCCGGAACTCGGCGATCCGGGCCCCGCCGTCAGCGGCCGCGGCCGTCGAGGCGTAGGACCCCTCGGGCGTCGTCCAGTGGTACGGGTCGTAGCCCCAGTTGAAGGCGTCGGCGCCGGCCACCTTCGTCGTGCACTTCTGCTGCTCCTCGCTGTCGGGGGCGAAGGACTCCAGGTCGCAGTCCGGCTCCTGCTGTCTGGCCGGGTCCTCCTCGATCGAGGCGATGTCGAAGGTCGGCAGGAGGTGGACCGTGTTGAGGCCCGCCTCGGCGAGCGCGCGGAGGTGCGTGCGGCCGTCGCCCTCCTGCGCGAAGGCGAGGTAGCTGCCCCGCAGCTCCTCGGGGACCGTCTCGTCCGTGGCCGAGAAGTCGCGCACGTGGAGCTCGTAGATCGTCGTGTCGACGTTCTGGGCCAGCTGCGGCGACGGGGTCGTGCGCCAGGCCGACGGCATGTGCTCACGGTCCTTGAGGTCGACCGCGACCGAGTGGGTCGAGTTCAGCGTCAGGGCAACCGAGCTGGGGTCGGTGACCCGGTTGGTCTCGACCTTCCCGGTCGTCGGGGCGAAGACCCTCACCTCGTAGAGGTAGCGGGCCTCCGTGGCGGAGGCGCCGAGCGTCACGGCCCAGGAGCCGTCGGCCGCGCGCTTCATCGGGGTGCGCCTGGCCCGGTCGACACCGAGGTCGTCGGACCCGGCCGGCCAGGTCAGGAGGTCGACGTCCTGGGCGGTCGGCGCCCAGAGGGCGAACGAGACCCCGCCCTTCGGGAAGCCGACGCCGTACGAGCGCTTGCGGGCGGCACCGGAGTACATGGCGTCGAGCGCGATGGCGATCTGCACGCCGGTCGCGTCGAGCAGCACGCCGGTCGAGTCGTACATCCCCACCGCGACCTGGCCCGTCAGGATCTCGGGCATCAGGGCGGCGGTCCGCTTGTCGGTGCGCAGGGCGACGGCATCCTTCAGCTCGGGATGGGCGGCGAGCACCGCTGCGGGCAGCCCCTTGGGGTCGCGGGTGAGGGTCGCGACGGACCCGCCCGTCACGGCCTCGGCGTCGACAGCGAGACCGCCGTCCGCCGACCAGTGCAGCCGCCACGTCAGCGTGGCCGGGTCGACCCCGGCCGGCACCGACGACGCCGGCCACGCGACGAGGTCGGCGTCGACGATGAACGCCTTCGCCTTGGTCAGGTCCGGAGCCGCGCCGGCGCGGGACGTCCGCACCGAGATCTGGTGGGTGGCGAGGACGTAGCTGATCGTGACGAGCGTTCCGTCGGACGGCACGGAGAAGGCGACGTTGGGGCCGTTCTGCTCACCACCGGCGCCGTAGTTGACGTCCCACGACAGCCCGTGGGTGACCTTGAACTCGTAGCTGCCGGCGGGGACCTGGCTCGACGACCACGTGTAGGTGCCGTCGCCGTCGGGGTCCTGCAGCCAGGAGCGCATGCAGTCCGGCGCCCAGTCGCCCGCGCAGCCGAGCTCGCTCTGGAAGCTGCCGGGCGCGGTGATGATCTCGCCCTGGGCGTCGCTGGTCACCCAGTGCGTCCGGTGGTCGTAGTAGAAGGTCACCGGTGCCCCGGTCGCCGTGAGGGGGATGTTGGAGCCGTTGCGCGCGCCACCGAGGCCGTAGTTCTCGTCCCACGCCTTGTTGATCGCGGCCTTGTACTCGTAGTCCCCCGCGGGGATCGTCGTGGTCAGGCGCCAGATGTCGTCGTTCGGGTTGCGGGTCAGCTGGGCCTGGTCGCAGGCGGGGTCCCAGTCACCGGCGCAGCCCATCTCGGAGTTGAGGTTCCCGGGGACGGAGACGTGGTCCGGCTGGACGACCGGGCCGGTCCCGCCGCCGCTGCCGCCGTCACCGCCCCCGGCCTTGGGGTCGCCGACGATCCCGTAGGTCGACGTGGCCGCGAGGTTGCCCTCGATGTCGCGAGCGACCATCCGGTACTCGAGGAGGGTGCCCTTCGCGAGGCCCGTGACGTCGTGGAAGACCCGGTAGGGCGCGTTGTCGTCGGTGCCGATCGGGGTCCACGCGGTCGTGCCCACGGGCCGCTGGAGGAAGGTGACCTCCGCGAAGGCGTTGCCCGGCATCGCGGCGCCGATCTCGGCGCGGCCGCCGACCACTCCGCCGGCCGCCGGAGCAGCGGGATGGACGGTGATCGCCGACTCCGGCGCGTGGAAGGCGGTCTTGGCGCGGAACACCTGGACCGACAGCGGCGGCACCGTGACGGTGACCCGCCCGGCCCGGTCCGAGGTGACGCCCTTGGACGTGCCGAGCAGGGGCAGGAAGCTCGTCTTGGGGGACGCGGTGGCGAACGTCGCCGTCTTCGCGTCGGTCGCGTTGTTCGCGACGACGACGTACTCGCGGCGGGCGGCCTTGTCGATCCGGCTCACCGCGTAGATGCCGGCGGAGTCGGAGGCGTAGCGGTGCAGCTGGGCCCCGTCGGCGAGCGCCGGGTGGGCCTGGCGCAGGGCGGCGAGCCGGGCGGTGTGCGTGTAGAGCGGGCCGGCCGTGCCGTAGCGGTCGGCCGAGCCCATCGGCTCGTCGGCGCCGCCGTCGATGATGACGTCGTCCTCGTAGTCCGCGACCTGCGTCGCGAACATGTCCTGGCGCGCGTCCTTGTCGCCGCCGGCGCCGGTGAAGCCCTGTTCGTCGCCGTAGTAGACGACCGGCTGGCCGCGCGTGAGGAACATCAGCGAGCTGGCGAGCTCGGTGCGGGCGAGCAGCTCGTCGCCGCCGAACTCCGCGTCCCGGAGCATCGCGCCGACGCGGCCCATGTCGTGGTTGCCGAGGAAGGTCGGCAGGGAGTAGGCGTTGGAGTCGAGGTCGGTGTAGTAGTCGTCACCGGCGAAGAGGTCGCGCAGGCCGGTCGTCGGTGTGCCGGAGGCGAAGCCGAGCGCCGCACCCTGGAAGCCGAAGTCGAGCGTCGCGGGCAGCCGACCCTCGGTCGTGTACCGGCTCATGGAGGCCGGGCTGCCGTCGAACACCTCCCCGAACATGAAGAAGTCGTCGTTCCCGGCGGCCTTGGCGTGCTCCATCAGGGCCGGCCCGAAGCTGCGCCAGAACGGCAGGTTGACGTGCTTGACGGTGTCGATCCGGAACCCGTCGATGCCGAGGTCGACCCACGCCTTGTAGATGTCCTCCATCCCCTTGACGACCACGGGGTCCTCGGTGAAGAGGTCGTCCAGGCCGAAGAAGTCACCGTAGAGGCTCGACTCGCCGGCGAAGGTCGAGTTCCCGCGGTTGTGGTAGCGCACGGGGTCGTTGAGCCAGGCGGGCACCTTGACCGTCTCGTCCTCGGGCGTGCGGAACGTCGGCACGTAGGGGAAGGACGTGGCGGGGTCGAGCGTGGGGAAGTCGCTCGTGCCGGCGACGTCGGTGTCGTCGAAGACGGTCCCGTTGGCGTCCTGGTACGGGTAGGCCTCCTTGGAGCGGTAGTCGTCCGAGTCGCCCTCGTAGTCGATGACGTCCGCGGTGTGGTTGGTGATGATGTCGAAGTAGACCTTCATCCCCTTCGCGTGCGCGGCGTCGATGAGCGCCGTCATCTCGGCGTTGGTGCCGAGGTGCGGGTCGATCTGGGTGAAGTCGGTGATCCAGTAGCCGTGGTAGCCGGCGCTGATGTCGTCGCCGCTGCCCTGCACGGGGCGGTTCTTGAAGGACGGCGTGAGCCAGATGGCGGTCGTGCCGAGGCCCTTGATGTAGTCGAGCCGGTCGCTGATGCCCGCGAGGTCACCGCCGTGGTAGAAGCCCTTGTCCGTCGGGTCGTAGCCGGTCGCGAGGCGGTCTCCCGCGATGCCGCCGTCGTCGTTGGACGGGTCGCCGTTCGCGAACCGGTCGGCCATGACGAAGTAGAACCGCTCCCTCGTCGGCGCCTGCCGGAGCGAGGCGGTGGCGAGCGCCGCGTCGGCGTCGGTGGCCGGTCCGGAGAGCTCGACCGGTGCGATGCCGATCTGGTGGGACACGTCGTCGTAGCTGAACCGGATGCGCGCCGGCCCTTCGAGCACGAGCGGCAGGTTGGCGCCGCCCTTCGCACCGTCGGCGCCGTAGTTCTCGTCCCAGGAGCGGTTGATCGCCACCTTGAGCTCGTAGCTGCCCTGCGGCACGTCGAAGACCTTCGCGTATGCCGCTGAGCCGGCTTCCAGCACCAGGTCCGTCGCGCTGCAGCCGGGGTCCCAGTCGCCCGGGCACCCGAGCTCGTCCTGCAGCGAGCCGACCAGCGTCACCGTACGACCTTCGGCCCACGCCGTGACCGCTCCGGACATCGGGGTGACGAGACCGGCTGCGGCAACGGCGGCGACCGTGGCGGCGGACAGGAACGGGCGTCGGCGCATGCGCACTCCTTCGTGGCACGAGGAACTCGTGAGGCTTCGGCCGTGCGGTGGGAGCGCGACGGGGTCGCGCCGTGCTCGGCACGGGCAACGTAGCGCTGCGCAGGTTCGACACGCCAGAGGTTCCCTGCAATTTTTTGCAGAACCGGGCCTGGTTCTTGCGGATGCTTGCGGGAGCGTCCACCACTGATCGGACCCCGGCCCGATCCGGGATGGAGCCTCGCGGCCACCCCCACCACTGATCGGACCCCGGCCCGATGGGTGAGGCCCGTCAGAGGGTGAGGTCGAGCACCTCGGCGCCCGGGAGGTCCGCGAGTGCAGCACCGTCGACGAGCAGCTTCGCACCGCGAATCCCGGCGCCGATGACGACCGGCCCCGCACTGGCGACCTTCGCGTCGACGAGGACCGGCCACTCCGACGGCAGACCCACCGGAGTGATGCCGCCCTGTTGCATCCCGGTCAGCTCCTCGGCGACCGCCTGGTCGGCGAAGGAGATCTTCCGCATGCCGAGGTGCTTGCGCACCACCCGGTTGACGTCGGCCCGGTCGGTCGCGAGGACCATGACGGCTGCCCGCGTCGTCACGTCGCCGCGACGCCCCTCGACGACGACGCAGTTGGCGGACGCCGCGGGGTCCACGTCGTAGGCCGCGCAGAACGCAGCGGTGTCGGCGAGCGCGGCATCGATCGCCGCGACCTTCGCGCCCGGGACCGCGGGCAGGGCCGCGGCGACGGGCGTGGCGAGGAGCTCAGGATGCTCCAGGGCGGGCTTCCAGGTCAGGTTCCCCTCGGCGCTCGGCATGGCGTCACCGTACGACACCGCTGGCCTCGATGCCTGGGGTCGGTCAGTCCCCGGCGATCTGTCGCACGACCGTGGCGGCGGGGACGTCGGCGGCGTCGCGCCACCCCGTTCCCGCCCAGAGGGCCATCGCCCGGTGGTCGTCCGCCGCGGCCGACGCCCGGCGCAGCGGGCTCGTCAGGTGGTGCACCTCCGGGTACGCCGCGGGTGCGAGGTGGTCTCGCTCCCGCACGAAGTCCGTCTCCAGCGCCCGGGCCAGCCGCCCCGAGAAGGCCCGGGTGACGACCGTGCGGGTGAGCTCCGGGTCGGCGAGGGCGCGGCGGTAGGCGAGAGCCGTCCCCGCCTCGGGGGTGCGGAGCAGAGCCGTGCCGACCTGCACGGCCGTCGCCCCCGCGTCCAGCAGCTCACGGGCCCGCGACCGCGTCGAGATCCCACCTGCGGCCACGATGGGGACCGAGCATCCCTCGCGGACCAGCCCGACGAGCTCGACGAGCTCGACCGAGGACGGCTCCTTGGCCACGTCGAGCGTGCCCCGGTGTCCACCCCCGTCCGGCCCCTGGACGACCAGGGCGTCGACCCCCGCCTCGAGCGCGGCCTCGGCCTCCTCGACGTCGCTCACGGTCACGACCACCTCGATGCCCGCGCGACGCAGCTCCGCCAGAACGGCAGGGCCGGGCAGCCCGAAGGTGAAGGACACGACCGGCACCTTCTCCCGGACGACGAGGTCGAGCTTGCGCTCCCAGTCGTCCGAGTCGCCCGGCACCTGCTCGGGCAGCTCCACCCCGAACCGCTCCGCGACGGGAAGCAGGCACTCGCGGTAGCGGGAGACGGCCCGGGCGCGGAGGTCACCGGTGAGCGGGACGAGCCCAGCGGCATACGGCATCGCGAAGGTGTTGGCACGGTCCGGCACGAAGAGGTTGACCCCGAAGGGTCGCGAGGACGCGTCCCACACGTCGGCGATCTGACGCGCCAGCTGGTGCGTCGCGAGGTAGCCACCCGCGAGGAAGCCCAGCCCGCCCGCCTCGGACACCGCCGCGACGAGCTCCGGAGTGGACGGGCCGCCCGCCATGGGCGCCCCGACGAACGGGACGGCGAGCGCGTCGATCACCATCCCTCGACGCTACTCCCCTGCCACCGGACGCGCCGGTCCGCGCACGGTTCGCCACACAGGGCCGTCGGTCCTTGTCGATCGGGGAATCCGGTCACACACTGGCGGAAGACCCCGAAGCGAGGCCACCGTGCACACTCCCACCGCCAGACGACGTCGCTCCTGCCTGCTCCGAGCGGGGGCCGTCGTCGTGGCCCTCGTCTCCGTCGCCGCGGCCGCTCCGGCGAGCGCGGTCACGTCCGCCGACCCGGCCGTGGCCACGACGCCCACCGTGGCGACCGCCCTGCCCGACCCCGTCCCGGGCGCCGAGGTCTACCCGCGGCCGGCCGACGGCACCTACGACATCACCGGCGGAGGGTTCGGCCACGGGATCGGCATGTCGCAGTACGGCGCCCACGGCGCAGCCCTGGCGGGGCTGACCCACGGGCAGATCCTCGACTTCTACTACCCCGGCACGCAACAGGGTGCCTCGCCACTCACCTCGCTCCGCGTCGGCGTCCTCGCCGACAACGACGGCGTCCTGACGCTCCCCGCGCGTCCCTCGCTCGCGGCAACGATCGGCGGCACCACGGAGACCTTGCCCGCCGCGCCGACCCAGTGGCGGGTCCGGGCGACCGGCGCCACCACCAACACCTGCTCACTCGACTCGTACGACGGCTCCTCGTGGACGGTCCACCGCAGCGGCACCATCTGCCCCGTCCGCTTCTCGACGACCGTCGGGACCGTCGACGTGCTCCTGCCCAGCGAACGGCGCGTCTACCGCGGCACGCTGCTCGCGATCTGGCGTTCGGCCAGCACGGTGGGGACGGCCAACGACGTCGAGATGCAGTCCTACCTGCGCAGTGTCGTCCCCGCCGAGATGCCGCCGTCCTGGGCGGACGAGGCCCTGCAGTCCCAGTCCGTGGCGGCACGGACGTACGCGGCCCGCCGGTCCGGCGGCACGTCGTGGTACGACACGTGCGACACCACGGCCTGCCAGGTGTACCGGGGGCTGGGTCGGCGCAACAGTGACGGGAGCATCACGTCGTACGAGTACGCGACGACCGACGACGCGGTCGCGGCGACCGACGAGGTCGTGCTCACCTACCGCTTCAGTGACGGGGTCACCCGGCTCGCGACGACGATGTTCTCGTCCTCCAACGGCGGCCAGGTGGCGCCGGGCTCGCCGGACCACCCGTACCTCGAGGCGCACCCCGACGGCTACGACGACGTGTCGATCAACTCGAGGCACCGCTGGTCCGCGTCCCTGCCCGTCACCGCGCTCGAGTCCTCCTTCGGGATCAACCGGGTCGAGCGACTGCAGGTCCTCGCACGCGACGGCCAGGGAGCCTGGGGTGGACGCATCCTCAAGGTCCGCGTCGAGGGCGTCACCTCCGCCGGCGCCTACACGGCCGTGGACACCTCGGGCGACGCGCTCCGGGCAGCCCGACCGTGGCCCACCTACAGCAGTGGCCTGTCCTCCAACTACTTCTCCATCGCACCGACCGTCACCACGGTGCGCCTCGCCGGCGCGGACCGGTACGCCACGGCCGCCGCCGTCGCGGACGCGCGCTACTCCCCCGGCGTCGACGTCGTCTACGTCGCGACCGGGCTGACCTTCCCGGACGCCCTTGGGGGGGCAGCCCGTGCCGGCGTCACGCGCGGCCCACTGCTGCTCACCCGCACCAGCTCGCTGCCGACCGTGACCCGCGACGCCATCGACCGGCTCCAGCCCGCACGTGCGGTCGTGCTCGGCGGAACCGCCAGCGTGGAGGAGCCGGTTGCGGCCAGCCTGGCCCCGCTGACGACATCCGGCGACGTGCAACGGGTCGGTGAGCAGGACCGCTACGCCACCGCCGCCGCCCTGTCCGGCTACTACGCCAGCGGTCTCGCGGTCGCCTACGTGGCCTCGGGTGAGAACTTCCCCGACGCGCTCGCCGGCGCAGCCATCGCCGGGCGGGACCGCGTCCCCATCCTGCTCACCCGCGCCGGTGCGCTCCCCGGCGTGACCGCCGACGCCCTGCGGCGGTTGGCTCCCGGCCGGATCGTCGTCGTCGGTGGGACGGCGACGGTGTCGGACACCGTCGTCGAGCAGCTGCGCCCCCTCGCGACCTCCGGCAGCGTGGCGCGGTACGCCGGCGCCGACCGCTACGCCACCGCGGCTCGCGTCGCCGCGGAGTACCCGACGGCCGCCACCGTCTACGTGGCCTCCGGTCAGACCTTCCCCGATGCGCTCGCCGGCGCCGCGGCGGCGGGACGCGACGGGGTCCCCATCCTGCTGACCCGCTCGGACACCCTGCCGTCGAGCACGCGGGACGCCCTGAGCCGGCTCAACCCCGCCCGCGCCTACGTCGTCGGCGGCACGGCCACCATCACGGACGGGGTCCGAGCGGCCATCCTCGACGCGATGTCCCGCTGAGGCGGGGCGGCCGGTCCCCCACCCGGGCCGGGGCGGGGCGGGGCGGGGCGGGGCGGGGTCACCCTGCCTCACCTGGGACGGACGACCCGACCCTCGTCCCACACCGGCTCCGTCGCCTCGTAGACCCGCCCGTCGGCGCCGAAGACGAGGAACCGGTCGAAGCCGCGCGCGAACCACCGGTCATGGGTCACTGCGACCACCGTCCCCTCGAACAGGTCGAGCCCCTCCTCGAGCGCCTCGGCGGACTGGAGGTCGAGGTTGTCGGTGGGCTCGTCGAGCAGCAGGAGCGTGGCCCCGGACAGCTCGAGCAGCAGGATCTGGAACCGCGCCTGCTGCCCACCGGACAACGACTCGAACCGCTGCTCCCCTGCCCGCGCCAGGCCGTAGCGGTCGAGCGCCCGGGCGGCCTCCTCGCGCGGCTTGCCGGCCCGGTGCTCGTCACCGCGGTGGAGGACCTCGAGGAGGGTGCGGCCGAGGAGCGACGGGTGGTCGTGGGTCTGCGCGAACCAGCCGGGCCGGACCCGCGAGCCGAGCCGGACGACACCGGTGTGCTCGACCGGTGTCGGCCGGACGTCGCCCACCGGCTCATGCTCCCGCTCCGGGTCGGTGCCCCCGGCGGCAAGCAGTCGCAGGAAGTGGGACTTGCCGGATCCGTTGGAGCCGAGCACCGCGACCCGCTCGCCGTACCAGACCTCGAGGTCGAACGGCTGCATCAGGCCGGTCAGCTCGAGGCCGGTGGCGACGATGGCCCGCTTGGCGGTTCGCCCGCCCGTCAGGCGCATCCGGACGTTCTGCAGGAGTGGGACGGCCTCGGGTGGGCCGGCCTCGACGAACTTGGCCAACCGGGTCTGCGCGGCCTGGTACCGCGAGGCGAGCCCGTCGTTGTAGGCGGCCTTCTGCTTGTACATCAGCACGAGGGCCTTGAGCTTGGCGTGCTCCTCGTCCCAGCGGCGGCGCAGCTCCTCGAGCCGGGAGTTGCGGTCGAGGCGGGCCTGGGCGTAGGTCGCGAAACGGCCGGGGTGCACCCACAGCGTCGCTCCGACGCCGCCGGGCTCGAGGGTGGCCACGCGGGTGGCGACCCGGTCGAGCAGCTCGCGGTCGTGGCTGATGAAGAGCACCGTCTTGGGCGAGGCGATGAGGGCGTCCTCGAGCCAGCGCTTCGTGGGCACGTCGAGGTAGTTGTCGGGCTCGTCGAGGAGCAGCACCTCATCGGGCCCACGGAGCAGCGCCTCGAGGACGAGCCGTTTCTGCTCGCCACCGGACAGGGTGGTCACCGGCCGCCACTGGGCCTTCTCGTAGGGCAGGGCCAGTGCGGCCATCGTGCACTGGTCCCACAGGGTCTCCTGCTCGTAGCCGCCGGCCTCGCCCCACTCGACGAGGGCGTGGGCATAGGCGAGCTGGTCCTCCTCCGAGTCGCGCTCCATCATGAGCAGCTCGGTGCGGTCGATCTCCGTCGCGGCCGTGCGGATGCGCTCGGGCGCCACGGAGACGAGCAGGTCGCGCACGGTCGACTCGTCGCGGACCTTGCCGATGAACTGCCGCATGACGCCGAGCCCACCGGACCGCGTCACCGCGCCCTCGTGCGGGTCGAGGTCGCCGGCGATGATCCGGGTCAGGGTCGTCTTGCCGGTGCCGTTGGGCCCGATGAGCGCGACCTTCGCCCCCTCGCCGACGCGGACGGAGACGTCTCGGAGCAGCACCCGCCCGTCGGGGAGGGTGTAGGTGACGGAGTTGACGTCGACGTGTCCCACCAGCGTCAAGCGTTCCGTATGCCGCTGGGCTCGGTCACCCGGTTATCCGAACGGGGTGCCCTTCCGCGCCGGCTCATCCCCAGGTCCACGAGTCGAGGACAGCGGCGAAGGCTGCGAGCGCCTCCTCCTCGTGGTCGGGGTCGTAGGTCACGCGGATCGGGAAGGCTCGCTCGGCGTAGATGCTGATGGCGTAGACGTGGCGCGTGCGAGGTGGCACGTCGACGACGACCCCCGCGGCGGTGAAGCCGGCGACCTGCCGCCGCGGCAGGGCCCCCAACGTGCCCTCCCCGGAGAACCCGTCCTCCAGCTGGGCGACCACTTCGTCGAGACTGCGCGCACCCACGCCGAAGACCCGGTCGACGGCGATGTAGTAGGGCAGCGCCTCGTCGCGCGGAGCGATCGTCGAGTCCGGCTGCGGGTCAGCGTCGAGGTCCACCTCGGTCCAGTCCCGCGGGACGCTGTAGGCGTAGTCCTGGCCGCGGACCCGGGCCTCGCTGAGCGCCGCGGGAGGCAGTGCGGTGGGGAGGGAGACGACCGGGACCGGAGCGCCCCGGGTGGGCGCCACGGCGGTGGATGCCGCCTCGCCCGACGTGGACGGCGTCGCGTCCGAGCAGCCGGCAGCCGCGACCACCAGGCCCGCGGCGACGGCGAGGAGGGCGCCACGCGCGCCTGCTGCAGGACGGGACACGACTACGTCCAAGTCCAGCTCTCGAGGATCTCGGCGAAGTCGGCGGCGGCGTGGGTGGACGCAGCGGTGGCCGAGCTCAGGGTGAGCAGGTAGACGTGACTGTCGTGGTGCACCCCGTAGGAGCGCGCGACGACCTCGACGCCCTGTTGGCTGAAGGAGGTGGTGAAGCCGGTGGCTCGCACCCCGCCGACGGTGACTCCGGGCGCGTCCGAGACCGTGCGCCCGAGGTCCGCGAGCTCCTCCCGGCCCGTGGCCAGCTCGGTGGCGAGCAAGGCGGCGTCGCCCGGCGCGACGTGGATGACGAGGTTGGTGTTGAACCCGGCCGCCTTCTCCGACGACATCAGCACCAGGTCGATCCCGGGGACGGCGCCGACGGCGTCGGTGGCCTCCCCCCATCCAGCAGGGGGGAGCACGGAGTAGGTGCCACTGCGCCCGAGCACGGAGTCCGCGGCGTCGACCGGCACGGACGGTGCGGACGGTGCGGCTCCCGACGTGCCGGAGGTTGCCGTCGACGGGCTCGCCGGGGGCGCGGGACGGGAGGTGGCGCCGGCCGCGGACCGGCTGGCGGCGGTGCCGGAGATGGGGTCGCCGGGCTGCGGTGCCTCGCTCGAGCATCCCGTCAGCAGCAGCGCCGCAGCGACGCAGGCGGCCGGGGCCTGTCGGGCCGTTCGCGGCGCAGTGAGGCATCGGGGGAGCATGGCCAGATCAAACCACAACGGCCCCGTCAGGCAGGTGCGTCCCCCACAGGCGGAGGTTCGCGGCGGGCCCGAGCGGCCTCGGCGCGGCTCGCCAGCTCTGAGTCGGGTGGGTAGGTGACGGCCTCGAGGCTCAGTCCCTGCGCCGGCATCACCCGCACGTCGGCGGCGCGCTGGGTGCGCTGTTGCAGCTCGGCCGGCCAGGAGGTCGGTCGACGTCCCTCCCCCACGGCCACCGCCGCACCGACGAGTGAGCGGACCATCGAGTGGCAGAAGGCGTCGGCCCGCACGGTTGCGCCGAGGACGCCGTCGCCGAGGCGGACCCAGCGGTACTCGAGCAACGTCCGGACCGTCGTTGCGCCGTCCCGGCGTTTGCAGAACGCGGCGAAGTCCCGGAGCCCCACGAGGGACCGGGCCGCCTCGTCCATCCCCTCCGCGTCGAGGGGCCGCGGCCACCACACCGTGTCGTGGCGGCGGAGGGGGTCGCGGAGGGCGTCCGCGTCGGCCAGTCGGTAGAGGTACCGCCGCTCCTGAGCCGAGAAGCGGGCGTCGAAACCCTCCGGTGCGCGGGCCACGCGGTGGACCACGACGTCCGGGGCCAGGAGTCCACCGAGGCGGCGCAGGAGCGCCTCCTCGGGCGTCCGGTTCGATCGGCCGGGCAGCGCGGCGAGCGCAGCCGGCTCGACGTCGACATGGACGACCTGCCCGCGGGCGTGGACGCCGGCATCGGTACGTCCGGCGACGGTGAGGCTGACCGGCGCGGTGGCGCGCAGGACCGTCGTCACGGCGGTGGTCAGCTCGCCCTCGACGGTGCGGAGCCCCGGCTGGGCCGCCCACCCGGAGAACGCCGTTCCCTCGTAGGCGAGGTCGAGACGGAGGCGGACCGTCGTCGCAGGGCCATCGTCCCGGACCGTCGTCCGGACCGTCGTCTGGACCGTCGTCTGGACCGTCGTCTGGACCGTCGTCTGGACCGTCGTCTGGACTGTCATCGCAGTGGCGTCTCGAGGGCCGCGAAGACCGCCCTGCCGATCCGGCTGGCCCGGGCGATCCCACTGTCCTGTTCCGGCTGAGCTCGCTGCATCAGGGCCATCGCATAGTCGCGCCCGGCCCCGCGGGCGTCGCCGACACTGTTGATCACCCACGGGTCGTCGACGCGCATCCAGCCGTTCTTGACGTGGATGTCCACCGTGGCCGTGCGGACCGTGCCGACGCCCCAGCGCTGGCCGTCGATGACCTGGGCCATGAGGTCGAGCAGCGCGGCGTCGTCGTCGGGATGGGTCACGGGGTTGCCCGCGTGCAGGCGCTCCATGAAGCGGACCAGGTCGTTGGGGGTGGTCAAGGTGAGGCCCCAGTGGTCGGCGGGCCTGGCCCGGGCGGTCGCGGCGAGGCCGAGCTGGGCGGCGAGGTCGGCGATCGCCGGGTGTCCGCCGATCCAGGCGTAAAGGGCGTCGGCGGAGGCGTTGTCACTGCGAGTGATGGCCATCCGCGCCTGCTCCCGCCGCTCCGGCGTCAGGGTGCTGTCGGAGGCCCGGGCCTTGCGCAGGGCGGCGGCCACGATGAAGACCTTGGAGACGCTGCCCGTCCGGGCCAGGGCGTCGCCGCGGTAGTGCCACCACGCCCCCGTGCGCCGGTCCAGGACACTGACCCCGACGACCGGGGAGCGGCCGCCGAGCACGCCGAGGACGGCCCTGGACAGGGCCGCGCGGCTGGGCGTGTCGACGCGTGCCGAGGCGGCCGGGACCACACTGCGAGCGAGCAGGCCGGCGGTGTCGAAGGCGCGCCGCGCCGCCGTCCCGATCCCCCCGGACAGGGCCTCGCCGACGCTGCCGGACCCCAGCGCCAGGACCGCCGTGGGAAGCAGGAGGAGGCCGCGGCGTGTCACCGACCGGTCGGGCCCCAGCGGCACGGCCGGCCGGGGGCACGGGGCGCCCCGCCTGGGGGATCGCTTGGGGATCAGCTGCACGCCGTCATTGTGTCGCACTGACCTGCCTGGCTGATCAGTGCGGCAGTCGCGGGCCGGCGCGCAGAAGGGGAGTGGCGCGCCATGCAGAGGCGCGTCGCGCACGGGCGACCCAAACGAACATCGAGTGTGCACTTGTGCCCGCACCGCCTCGGGAGGCAGGTGGAGCAGCAAGTGCACACTCGATGTCAACGGCTGACTTAGGTCAGCCAAGGTTCAGCACGAGCTCACTTGGAGCCGGAGCCGGCCTTCTTGAAGCCGGCGGCCTCGGCGTCCTCCGCCGACTTGAACCAGAACTCCGCGATGGTCGCGTCGTACCACTGGCCGTCCGGCTCGTGGTACAGACCCGAGTCGGCGTTGCCCTTGACGGTGTAGCCCTCGGGGGCGGAACCGTCCTCGTTGGCCGGGGCGGCGCCGGCGGGCAGGTCGACGGCCGGGGCGTCAGCCTCGGCGTCGACCACCGCGGCAGCCTCGGTCGCGGGACCGTCGGTCGCCTCGACCTCGGGGGCGGCCTCGGTCAGCGTGAGGTCCTCGGCCTGGTCGGACTTCGCAGCGTCCTCGGCGGCCTTCGTCGCAGCGGCGGCCTTCTTGGACTCGCTCTGCTTGGCGGCGCGCTTGGTCGCAGCCTCGGCTTCCTTGACCGTCGCCTTCTTGGCCGACAGCGGCTCGCGGACGAGCTCGACGACGACCATGGGGGCGTTGTCACCCTTGCGGGCGCCGATCTTGGTGATCCTGGTGTAGCCGCCCGCGCGCTGCGCCATGTCCGGGGCGATCTCGGCGAAGAGGCGGTGGACGACGCCCTTGTCACGGACGACCGTGAGGACGCGCCGACGCGCGGAGAGGTCACCGCGCTTGGCGAACGTGATGAGCCGCTCGGCAAGCGGGCGAAGGCGCTTCGCCTTGGCCTCGGTCGTCGTGATGCGGTCGTGCTCGAAGAGCGACGTCGCGAGGTTGGCGAGGATCAGCCGCTCGTGAGCGGGACCGCCACCGACGCGGGGACCCTTGGTGGGGGTGGGCATTGTGTTCTCCTAGAAGGGGATCTGACCAAGCCGCTCGGGACTCCCCGGCAGCGAGGTCAAGCGGTTGGTCAGAGCTGCTCGTCCTCGACGAAGGACTCGTCGTCGTTGTAGTCCTCGTCGCCGTAGTTGTCCACGAGGGCCGACGGGTCGAACCCGGGGGGGCTGTCCTTGAGGGCCAGACCCATGCCGACGAGCTTGGCCTTGACCTCGTCGATCGACTTCGCACCGAAGTTGCGGATGTCGAGCAGGTCGGCCTCGCTGCGGCCCACGAGCTCACCCACGGTGTGGATTCCCTCGCGCTTGAGGCAGTTGTAGGAACGAACCGTCAGGTCGAGGTCCTCGATCGGCAGCGCGAGGTCCGCAGCCAGCGCGGCGTCGGTCGGCGACGGGCCCATGTCGATGCCCTCGGCCTCGACGTTGAGCTCGCGCGCCAGGCCGAAGAGCTCGACGAGCGTCTTGCCGGAGGAGGCCATCGCGTCGCGCGGGGTCATCGAGTTCTTCGTCTCGACGTCGACGATGAGCTTGTCGAAGTCGGTGCGCTGCTCGACACGGGTCGCCTCGACCTTGTAGGTCACCGCGAGGACCGGCGAGTAGATCGAGTCGACCGGGATGCGGCCGATCTCCTGGTCGCCGGACTTGTTCTGCTGCGCCGAGACGTAGCCGCGGCCGCGCTCGACGGTCAGCTCCATCTCGAGCTTGCCCTTGTCGTTCAGGGTGGCGATCGCCAGGTCGGGGTTGTGCACCTCGACGCCTGCAGGCGGGGTGATGTCACCAGCGGTGACGACGCCGGGGCCCTGCTTGCGCAGGTACATGACGACCGGCTCGTCGTGCTCCGAGGAGACGACGAGGCCCTTGATGTTGAGGATCATCTCGGTGACGTCCTCCTTGACACCCGGCACGGTCGTGAACTCGTGGAGCACGCCGTCGATGCGGATGGACGTGACCGCGGCACCGGGGATGCTCGAGAGCAGGGTGCGACGGAGGCTGTTGCCGAGCGTGTAGCCGAAGCCGGGCTCGAGCGGCTCGATGGTGAAGCGGCTGCGGTTGTCCGCGACGACTTCCTCGGAGAGCACGGGACGCTGTGCGATGAGCACTTTGTGTTTCCTTCCCACGGGCGACCGCCATATGACGCCTCGTGACGTCCGGGACGAGTCCCGGATGTGAGGCCCATCTCTGTCTGTGGGCCTCACTGGCCCGAGGGGCCCGCGCAGCGGCGGGGGAGCAGCCGCGCGGGTCCTTCGGGGGTTCTCGGGGGCGCAGGCCCGCTGGGGCCGTGCGCTCCCGAGGGGGTCAGTTCTTGGAGTAGAGCTCGACGATCAGCTGCTCGGTGAGCTGCGAGTCGATCTGCGCGCGCACCGGGAGCTGGTGGATGAGGATCTGCAGCGAGCCGGGCACGACGTGCATCCAGGCCGGCGGGGTGCGATCCCCGAACGTCTGGCGAGCCAGCTCGAACGGGAAGGTCTCGACGGACTGCTTGCGAACCGTGACCACGTCGAACTGCTCGACGCGGTACGAGGGGACGTCGACGCGAACGCCGTTGACCTCGAAGTGACCGTGCGTGACGAGCTGACGAGCGTGCCGACGCGTGCGAGCCAGGCCCGCACGGTAGACGACGTTGTCGAGCCGGGACTCGAGGATCTGGAGCAGGTTCTCGCCGGTCTTGCCGGGGCGGCGGGCCGCCTCCTTGTAGTACCGGACGAACTGCTTCTCCATGACGCCGTAGGCGAAGCGGGCGCGCTGCTTCTCCTGGAGCTGGGTGAGGTACTCCTTCTCCTGGATCCGGCGACGGCCGTGCTGGCCGGGCGGGAAGGGACGGAGCTCGAAGTTCTTGTCGCCGCCGACGAGGTCCATCTTGAGGCGGCGGGACTTCTTGGTGATCGGGCCGGTGTAACGAGCCATGTTTCTTAGTTCTCTCTCTCGCTCAGGCCGGGATCAGACGCGACGGCGCTTGGGCGGGCGGACACCGTTGTGCGGCGTGGGGGTGACGTCGCTGATCGCGCCGACCTCGAGCCCAGCAGCGGTGAGGGAACGGATCGCCGTCTCTCGGCCCGAACCCGGACCCTTGACGAAGACGTCGACCTTGCGCATGCCGTGCTCCATCGCGCGACGGGCAGCGGCCTCGGCGGCCATCTGCGCGGCGTACGGAGTCGACTTGCGGGAGCCCTTGAAGCCGACCTGGCCGGCAGAGGCCCAGGCGATCACGGCGCCCGTGGGGTCCGTGATCGAGATGATCGTGTTGTTGAACGTGCTCTTGATGTGAGCGTGCCCGTGGGCGACGTTCTTCTTTTCCTTGCGACGAACCTTCGTCACACGAGCCTTGGGAGGCATGTTTCTCCTACGTCAGAACTTGAAGTCGATGAGGACCCGACCGGCGAACCGATCAGGGTCACTTGGCCTTCTTCTTGCCGGCCACGGTGCGCTTCGGGCCCTTGCGGGTGCGCGCATTGGTCTTCGTGCGCTGACCGCGCACGGGCAGACCGCGACGGTGACGAAGGCCTTCGTAGGAGCCGATCTCGACCTTGCGGCGGATGTCGGACTGAACCTCACGGCGCAGGTCACCCTCGAGGCGGTAGTTGCCCTCGAGGAAGTCACGAAGCGCAACGAGCTCGGCGTCGCCGAGGTCCTTGACGCGGGTGTCGGGGCTGACGCCGGTGGCTGCCAGCGCCTCCTTGCTACGGGTGCGACCCACACCGAAGATGTAGGTCAACGCGACCTCGACGCGCTTGTCGCGCGGAAGGTCAACTCCAACAAGACGAGCCATGTTGGTGAATCTCCTGATTTCTGTTTTCGCGGAGGTCTGGTGCAGTCACCGGTCCGGTTTCGTGTCCGCCCTTCAGAACGGGCGGGCTCCGGTCCCCGGCCTCCGAGCCGGGGGTGACGTCCTGCGCCGACGCGACGGTCGGTCATCAGGGGCCGGGTGCTGCTGTTACTTCGTGTGCGTGCGGTCGAAGCTCGACGACACTGCAGGGTGTGGGTCTCTGCTCAGCCCTGGCGCTGCTTGTGGCGCAGGTTGTCGCAGATCACCATGACGCGCCCGTTGCGGCGAATCACCTTGCACTTGTCGCAGATCTTCTTGACGCTCGGCTGAACCTTCATCTGCCTGCTGTCTTCAGATCACGCGCCTGTCGCCGCCGACCCATGGCGGGCCGGCACCGTCAGGCGCTGTTCGGTAATCGGGAGTTGGTTGCTTCGTGCGCGTGCCCTCGCGGGCCCGTGCGCTCAGCGGTAACGGAAGACGATCCGACCGCGGGTCAGGTCATAGGGCGAGAGCTCCACCACGACCCGGTCCTCGGGGAGGATCCGGATGTAGTGCTGGCGCATCTTGCCCGAGATGTGTGCGAGCACCTTGTGACCGTTGCTCAGCTCGACCCGGAACATCGCGTTCGGGAGAGCCTCGACGATCGTGCCCTCGATCTCGATGACACCGTCCTTCTTGGCCATATCCTCCGTCAATCTGTTGGCGACCGTCCCTGGCTGGGTCGGCACATGAATGAATGGCGTGCAGGCGCACGACACCCAAGGATCAAGATTACGCCACTGGGGCGCAGACCGGAAATCGGCCCCACCCCTCTCCCACCCGCCCGACCGGCCGACACACGACGGGGTCCGCACACGGCGTGTCGGTTGAGCTCACTGTCCTCCCCGAGGAGGATCCCGTATGCCGCTGGGCTCGGTAGCGTGCCCTCGTGACCTCCGTGCCCGGTCGGGACGACCTGCTCCCCGCCGCACCCCGTCCTGTGGCGGCGAGCCTGTGGCTCC
>Ga0209347_1003297_pt1 | contig 19201 bp, 19 predicted proteins | sample AutmiccommuBRH23_FD_187382 | JGI IMG/M metagenome (GOLD analysis project Ga0209347, IMG submission 187382) | Deep subsurface microbial communities from Mt. Terri, Switzerland - Autotrophic microbial communities BRH/23 (SPAdes) (version 2) | ecosystem: Environmental > Aquatic > Deep subsurface >...
ATTATCGTATATCTAAAAGTAACAAACTTGCTTATAAAAAGCAAGTTTGAATAGTTTATAGACCTAAAATTGTAATACAGTTTTTGGCGAGATCGATTATCGGAGTGAAATAGAGACCGAAAACCAATACAGGAATGAGCAATGCAAGTACGAGAGCGAAAGTAAATTTATCAGGAACGATTGTGATCTGATTTGCTTCGGCTTTGCTTAAATACATGTGCTTTATTATGCGGACATAATAATAGAGTGAAACAACGGTATTAAGAAGTGCAATAACCGCAACGGCAATCATTTGAGCATCGACAAGTGCGATAAAGATATATAACTTACCGATAAATCCGGCAGTAGGCGGAAGTCCCGTAAGAGCTACCAAGAAGATAGTTAATGATGCCGCAAGGAACGGTGAAGTATATCCGAGTCCATTATAATCTTCCACGTTTTCGCTTCCTGATTTATTTGCTATCAGCATAACGACCAAGAAAGCACCGAGATTCATGAACATATAAAAGAAGAAATATACAAGTATTGCTATAAGACCTTGATTAGAGAAAACTACAAGACCTAAAAGCATATAACCTGCATGTGCAATTGATGAGAAAGCTAACATTCTTTTTATATTATTCTGCCAGAGAGCAGAGAAATTTCCTAATGTCATTGTAAGAATTGAAATGATTACGAGAATAGTTTTCCAATCGAATGAATTTACAAGATGCCAGTAACCGGAAGTATCATCCACCAATGTAACGAAAGTGGTTCTGATGAATCGGATTAAAAGAGCAAAACCTGCTGCCTTACTTGCTACCGAAAGGAAAGCAGTTATAGCGATTGGAGCACCTTCATAAACGTCAGGAGTCCAGAAATGGAACGGTGCAGCAGAAATTTTATATCCGATTCCCACAAAGATAAGTACCAATGAGAAGGCAAGAGTAAATACATTAATATTCGGACCTTGTAGAACCGAATTAATTACATAAAGATTAGTGCTTCCCGTAAGCCCATAAAGGATTGAGATTCCATAAAGCATAAGTCCCGAAGAAACTGCGCCATAAATAAGGTACTTAAGTGATGCTTCGCTATTGCGGTCTCTAAGTTTTGTGAATCCTGCTAATACATAAGAAGAGAGAGAGAGCAATTCGAGAGATAAATAGATTAGAACAAGATCGGAAGCAGAGATCATAACCAACATTCCGAGAATCATTCCGAACATTAATGCGTAGTATTCGCCGCTTTTTTCTTGAATTTTCTGAATCTCTTCGGAAGCCAGTGAGAAGAAAACAATAAAGAAAGAGGAGATAAGAATAATGATTTTGAAAAAAGCACCAAAATGATCAACTGCAATCATACCGTAGAAATTATTGGCATCGGAAGCAGGGAATGCGAATCCGCTAATTCTAAATTGGTCAATTACAAAATAAATTGTTAATAAAATACCGAATAGCGCAACATAAGGGATTATCCTTTTATCTTTATTAAAGATAAGGTCCAATGCAACGATAAGAATAAGAGCCGCCGAAACGGCTATTTCCGGTAAAATATAACTTAACGAAGTATATAAGTTTGTTAAATCCATTCTTTTTTATAAACCGCTTAGTAATGAGATTGAATTTGCATTATTTGCTATAAAATTCACTAATGTATTAACTGATGTATTCATAATATCGAGCATTGCAGATGGATAAATTCCTAAGAAAATAATCACAATTGTTAAAGGAATAAACATTACATATTCACGAGCATCTAAATCGCTTAGAGTATTCCATTTTTCATTTAATTGACCGAGATAAACTCTTTGAAGAGTCCAGAGCATATAACCGGCACCGAGCAGAATTCCGAGAGTAGAGATAATAGCGATAATTCTAATACTTGAAACGCTGAATGCTCCTAAGAAAACTAATGCTTCGGATACGAATCCGCTTAAACTCGGAAGACCAATAGCGGCAAAGAATGCAACGGTTACGAAACCTGTATAAACGGGCATTTGAACTCCGATACCGCCGAAATCATCCAAACCTCTTGTATGTGCTCTATCATAAAGAACACCAACGATAAGGAAGAGCATAGCAGTAATTGTCCCGTGATTAAACATTTGGAGGATTGCGCCATTGATGCCAATGGTAGTTAGTGAAGCCATACCGAGAAGTACATATCCCATGTGAGAGATTGAGGAATAGGCGATTAATTTTTTGAAATCTTTTTGAGCCATAGCCACTAATGCGCCATAGATAATATTTATCATTCCGAAAAGTCCGATATACCACATAAGGTCACGTGTGATATCAGGGAAGATAGGATAGCTGATTCTGATAATTCCATAAGTCCCCATTTTAAGTAATACACCTGCAAGAATAACTGAAATAGGTGTCGGAGCTTCCACGTGTGCATCGGGTAACCATGTATGGAACGGGAACATCGGAATCTTAATCGCGAATCCAACGAAGAGGGCAATATAAGCTATCAGACGGAGATTATGAGGGTTAGCCGCCGATAAAATTCCCGAATCTAAATAGTTTGATTGATTCATTAATGCAAGGAGATTAAACGTGAAAACTTTAGTTCCATTTGCGAGAGTCTCTTGAGCACTAAAATAGAGACCAATCATCACGAGAAGAATGAATATCGAGCCAAATAGAGTATAGATGAAGAACTTAATAGCTGCATATTCTTTTCTAGGCCCGCCCCAGATTCCGATAAGGAAATACATAGGAAGAAGCATTAATTCCCAGAATACATAGAAGAGGAAGAAATCTAATGCAACGAAAACGCCCATCATTCCCGTATCGAGAAGAAGGAACATCATAAAGAAACCTTTGACAGACTTATTGATATTCCATGAAGAAATTGTTGCAATTAAGGAAACGAATGCAGTTAAAAGAATCATCGGCATACTGATACCATCAATACCGAGGAAATAATCGATTTTAACCGTTCCTAACCATGAAACGCCATCAATTTGAATCCATCGGAATTTCTCGACGAATTGGAATGTGCTCTGGTCTGATACTCCTGCCGAGGAATAACCAAAATTTGCTAATAGAACTACTGCGAGTACCAACTGAATAGCAGTAACTATTAATGAAGTATATTTGACTAACCTATCTTGGTTCTTTGGTAAAAATAAAATTACCAACATACCGATAATAGGGAGAAACGTAATCAACGAAAGAATAGGGAATCCCATCATTTTAGACTTAACCTGTTATTTTTAATTTTTATTTAATTATCATCTTATTAGAATGGTCTAATGACTAATAAGATTATTATTACCGAAAATATTACTAAAACTAAATACGTCTGAACCTTACCGGTTTGCAATCTTCTAAAAGAAAGACCGATAAATCCGCTAACAAATGCGGTAAAATTGACGAAACCATCGACAACGAAAGTATCGAACCAGCCGCCGAGTCTTGAAATAAATTTTGTTGTATGTCCCGCACCGTTTACGGCACCATCTACGACTTTACCATCAAAGAGCGATAGGAAACGTGCAAGAACTAATGTACCCGCAATTACAGTGGCATTATAGATTTCGTCTATATACCATTTATTTAATGAAAATTTATAGATTGGTTTAATACTTTCGGCTAATTTGTCTGCATCGACTTTACGCCATTGATAAAACACGAACGCCAGTAAAATTCCTAGTCCGGCAACAATGAGAGAGGCGAACATTGCAGGGTAATGCGCCCAGTGCATTGTTTCCGTATATAATTCCGAATGAGTAATTTCGCCATGAGCAGACGAGTTAGCTTCTGAGGAATGAGACTTATTAGTAACTGCTTCAGAAGAATTAGTTGCAGAGTGAGCATCATTATTAATAGCTTTGGCAGAATGAGCTGCTGAATGATCCACCATAAAATCGAATGCTGCACTTGCCGGCACTACTGTATGAGGAGTTTTTACCCAATCAGAAATAAACCAACCATCGCCTGCCGAAAGAGGATTAGGAGTATAGAAGAAAAATATTGATAAAGTTGCTAATACTACTAATGGAGCTGCCATAACGAATGGTGATTCATGAGCATGGTCAAACTTATGTTGATTTTTTGGTTTACCGTGGAAAGTTAAGATTACCAATCTAAACATATAGAAAGCAGTAAGAGCTGCAACTAAGAAACCGATTGCAGGGAGTAGCCAATGACCTGTAAGTTTACCGAAAGCCAATGTCCCGGCAAGGAGCGAATCTTTGCTAAGGAATCCTGATGTAAGCGGGATACCTGATATAGCTAAGGTAGCAACTAAAAATGTATAGTATGTAATAGGCATTTTTTTGCGCAAACCACCCATCTCTCTGATATCTTGTTCATGGTGCATAGAATGAATTACAGAACCTGAACCAAGGAATAAACAAGCTTTGAAGAATGCGTGAGTAACGAGATGGAAAAATGCGAATGCATAAGCACCGACACCAATTGAAAGAACCATATAACCGAGCTGACTAACAGTTGAATATGCGAGTACTTTTTTAATATCGTTTTGAGTAATGGCGATAGTAGCTGCAACGAAAGATGTAATACCTCCGATAACTGCGATGGTAAGCATAGCATCGGCAGTTAGCATAACGAAAATTTTTGTTAATAGATAAACACCTGCGGCGACCATTGTAGCGGCATGGATAAGGGCTGATACGGGAGTCGGACCTTCCATTGCATCAGGAAGCCATACATGAAGAGGGAATTGAGCTGATTTACCAACTGCACCCATAAAGATTAATATTCCGGTGGCAGTAAGCACCCAGGTGCTATTAAAAGGAATATTCCCTAAAGCCATTTGTGCGAAAATAGTATCGAACGTAAATGTTTTATAATGAGTAAAAAGAATCATAATACCGATAAACATGCCGATATCGCCGACTCTATTTACTAAGAAAGCTTTTTTACCTGCATCTGAAGCAGATTTTTTCTCAAACCAGAAACCGATTAATAGATAAGATGAAAGTCCAACCAATTCCCAAAAGATATACATCATAAGAATATTATGAGTGAGGACGATACCGAGCATTGAGAAAGTAAAGATTCCAAGATAAGCAAAATAGCGATTATATCTTTTATCTCCGCGCATATATTCAATTGAATAGAGATGAACTAAGAAACTAATCAGGTAAACAACGAAGAGCATTATTACGGCTAAATTATCTAACTTAATCCCTAATTCCACGGTGAAGCTATCTTTCATTCCGGCAATACCGATAGAGAACCAATTAAAAGCCATAATGATATCATGGGATTGATAATAAGCTAATTTCACAAACATAAGAGCCATAGTGGCAATAAGAGCAATGCCGACAATAAACACTTCAAATAAATATATTTTGGGTACTTTTTTTCCCAAAAAGATTACAGTAGCGAAGCCCAAGAGAGGTAAAAATAATAGGGCAATCGAGATATTTATTAGTAGAGATTCGTTCATAATCCTAATCTTTTAAATGGTCAATTTCATCAACATTTACATTGTTGAATGTTTTATAAATATTTAATACAATAGCCAGTGCAATAGCGGCTTCTGCGGCTGCTAAAACTATTACAAATAAAGCGGTTACCTGTCCCGTTAATCCGAGATTACCGAATTTTGAAAACGCAATAAAATTAATATTAGCGGCATTAAGAATTAATTCGATTCCCATTAATACCATTACGGCATTTTTTCGTGTAACGACTGCATAAAGACCCAATGAGAATAAAATTCCGCTAACTATTAAAAAGTGATTTAATCCAACATTAATCATAATAGTTATTCCTTATCTCTTCTAGCAATTGAAGCAGCGCCGATTAGTGCAACCAGAAGAAGAATAGCGAGAAGTTCAAAAATTAGTACATATTCGGTAATTAATAATTTACCAAGTTCATTAGTAGTTGTAAGAGGTGTTTCAGTAGGGAGAGATACCCATTTAGTCCAAATCATTATAGAAGTAACAAGTCCCATAAAAACGCCAATTGCGATAGCTGAAGGGAGGACATTAACTGTGCCTGTTCTGATATCCACGCTTGTAATTTTGTTAGTAAGCATTACGCCGAAGAGGAGGAGGATCATAATACCACCAACATAAACAAGGATTTGTACAACACCAATAAAATCAGCACCAAGGAGAATATAAAGACCTGCGACACCGAAGAATGTGAGTACGAGTGAGAACGCAGAATAGATAATATTCTTGGAGCTGACAACTACTGCAGCCGAAAGTAAAGTAACGGCTGCAAACAAATAAAATATAAGATCGTATAAGTTCATTTATATTATTCAGTTTTATCTTGCGGTTTTTCAATTTTTGGTTTAGCGGCTGCTTCGGCTGCTGCTGCAGCTTTAAGAGCTTCTTTCTCGGCATTAAACTTTTCTAAATTTGCCTTCTTCTCGGCAGCTTGTTCGGGAGTAAGAGTAGAGAAATTATATAATAATTTACCTCTTTCATATTCCGAAAATTCATATACATCTGTCATATAGATACATTCAGTTGGGCATGGGAAAACACATAATTGGCAATAGCAGCATTTAGCGAAATCGATATCAAATTTGGTTACCCAAAGGGCCTTTTTCTTTCCGTTTGATGTAACGCCAAGATCTTCCGAAGGAAGACTTTTTACAGTATCGATACTAATACAGCTAACGGGGCATGCTCTTGAACATTGATCGCAACCGATACAATCGTCCATATTAACGTAGAGGCGATTCCTGACTCTTTCGGGCATAGGAACTCTAACGCTTGGATATTGAATTGTAACATTCGGTACAAAGAGATGCTTAAAGGTAATTTTCATACCTACAAGTACAGTCCAAATACCTTCCCAAGAATCCTTAAAATATTGCTTTAATCCACTCATAAACTTTTACTCTTAATCCAGCGAGCAGTTAATCCGCTCAATTTATATTAATGAAATAAGACCAATGATAATTAAATTAGCTATTGAATAAGGGATCAAATATTTCCAGCAAAGGTTCATAAGTTGATCCACTCTAAGACGAGGCAAAGTCCATCTTAGCCACATTTGAACAAAAACGAAAAATAATCCTTTTGCCACGAACCAGAAAAGTTGTTCAAAAGGTATAAGCCAAGAGACACCAAAAAGATCACCAAGATAACCTACAGGGGATTGATAACCGCCAAAGAAGATAATACTAACGATAGCAGAAACGGCGAACATATTAGCATATTCGGCAAGGAAGAACATTGCGAATTTCATTCCTGAATATTCAGTATGATAACCGCCTACTAATTCCGATTCTGCTTCCGGAATATCGAATGGAGTTCTATTTACTTCGGCTAAGGTACTCATGTATAAAATTAAAAATCCAACGAGCATAAATGGTATTAATAAAAATTTAGTTAATCCCCATTCAGGACCACCGAAAATAAACCAATTCCAGAAATAACCGGTTTGCATTGCGCTGATTTTTTCGAGACTCAATGTGCCTGTAATCATAACCATTGAAAGAACCACTAGAGCAGTAGGGATTTCGTAACTGATAATCTGTGCGACTGCACGCATGGCTCCTATAAGAGAATATTTATTATTAGAAGCCCATCCACCCATTAGAATACCTGCAACCGCGAAGCTTGAAACAGCAAGGATAAAAAATATTCCTATTTCAGCTCCGGAGCCGATAAATCCACTCGAAAAAGGGATTACGGCAAATGCAGCATAAGATGCGGTAAAGACCAATGCAGGAGCAATATTAAAAAGTTTTTTATCTGCTTCGGCAGGGACTAAATCTTCTTTCTGTAAAAGTTTAAGCACATCGGCAAAACTTTGAAGCCAGCCGTGCCAGCCCGTAATCATTGGTCCTAAGCGATCTTGCATGTGAGCGGATACTTTTCTCTCCAACCAGATAGCTACCAATGCATAAGGTAAAATAACTACAAATAAAGGAAGCGCGGCTATTATAATCCAAGCTAACACTTCATTACCGATTAAGTTTGTCAGGAATTCGTACATTATCTATCCACTTCTCCTAATACTATATCAATGCTACCTAAAATTGCCACGACGTCAGATACCAAATGACCTTTACAGAGTTCTCCCATGACAGAGAGACTTACGAAAGAGGGGGCTCTTACTTTTACTCTAAAAGGACTTGTACTTCCGTCACTAATTATAAAATAACCTAATTCACCGCGTGGGTTTTCCACTCTTGTATAAACTGATCCTTTCGGAGGTTTAATACGTTTAGGAATAGCAGATTGAACGTCTCCCTCGGGGATTTGATCTAGTGCCTGCTCAATGATTCTTAAACTTTGTTCCATTTCAAGAACTCTGACGTAATAACGATCCCAGCAATCGCCGACTGTACCGACAGTACCTTTACCGACAGGAATATCGAAATCGAAGCGATCATATATAGAATAAGGGTCTTCTTTTCGGATATCGAATGCGAGTCCGCTTGCTCTAAGATTGGGACCGGTCATGCCGAAATTAATTGCCGCATCGAGAGGAAGAATTCCTACATTAGCAGTTCTTTCGATAAATATTTTATTAAATGTAAGAAGGTTATTGACCTCTTGAATATTCGGACGGAAGTATTGAACAAATTCTTTAGTTTTTCGAATAAAATCGGGATGGATATCGTGTGATAGTCCGCCAACCCACATATAATTATATAGAAGACGAGCGCCGCAGGTTTCTTCAAAAAGAGTGAGAATTTTTTCGCGGTCGCGGAATAGATATAGGAAAGGAGTGAATGCGCCAAGATCGAGTCCGTAAGTACCAATAGCCACTTGATGAGAAGCGATTCTTTGAAGTTCACCCATAATCACACGTATATATTGAACTCTTTCGGGGACTTCGATACCGAGCAATTTTTCAACTGCAACAACGTAGCCAAAATTATTATACATAGAAGCGAGATAATCCATACGATCGGTATAAGGGATCACTTGCGGATAGGTCATAGCTTCTGCATGTTTTTCAAAACAGCGGTGAAGGTAACCGATATGCGGTTTAACGTTTTTAATTAATTCGCCTTCTATTTCAAGTTCAAGTCTTAGCACTCCATGAGTAGAAGGGTGCTGTGGACCCATATTTAATATCATTTCTTCAGTTTTCAAAGCCATATCAGTAAGGCACCTTCATTCCGTGATAAAATTCAGGATTTTTATAATCTTTTCTTAGCGGGTAAGTATCTTCCCAATCGTAAGGCATTAAAATTCTTCTTAAATCGGGATGATTGAGGAAGATAATACCGAACATATCAAAAGCTTCTCTTTCGTGCCAATCGGCAGTTTTCCAAATATTCTCTACCGATTCAATTTCAGGATTTTCTCTATTAGAAGAAGTCCTTAAGGTAATTTTATGTTTTAGTGATGTGGAATGGAGGTGATAATAAACCGAAAGAGTTCCGCCGGTTATTGTCTCAGTTCCATCTTCTTCTTTAGTTTTTGTTCCATTTGCATCATCAACTCCCGAGAGCGACATTAAACTATCGAAAAGAAGTTCTTCGTTAGTTTTAAGAAATTGAGCTACTAAGTGAATTTTCACCGGGTCGATAGATATAATTGGCTCTACCGGCATCGATGAATCGAAAGTAACTTCGAAATCGGGGAAGTTAGATTTTATTAGTTCTAAAATTTCTTCTGGATTTTTCATGCTGATTTTTTTCTCAATGATTCATTACGAATTTTTTCTTGTAGTTTTAATAGACCTTCAAAAAGGGCTTCGGGACGAGGAGGACAGCCGGGTACATAAACGTCAACGGGTATTACACGATCGACACCTTTGAGAACATGGTAACCGTGATCCCAATAAGGACCTCCGCAATTAGCGCAGCTACCCATAGAGATTATATATTTTGGATCGGGCATCTGTTCATATAGGCGTTTTATTCTAAGTGCCATTTTAAGAGTAACAGTGCCGGAGATAATAATAGCATCAGCTTGACGTGGAGTATTGCGGGGCATAACGCCGAAACGATCGAAATCGTAACTCGAAGCTGAGGCAGCCATCATTTCGATAGCGCAGCATGCAAGTCCGAATCCTAACTGCCAAATCGAAGAAAGTCGCGCCCAATTTATTAAATCATCTACTTTAGCTACAACAATATTACTATCTGAAAATTGTTTATCTAATAAACCCATAATTATTCTTTAATTTCTGATGAATTGTCAATTTGTGAATCTTTAATGAAAAGCTTTTTGAGATCAATAGCTTTTGGTTCGGGTCGAGCCCATTGGATATCGCCTTTACGGAATTCATAAGCCATACCGAGTGTAAGAATTAATAGGAATATTAATCCAACGAGAAAACCATAAACTCCATATTCTTTATAAGATAAAGCCCAGGGGAATAGAAGAACTACTTCCACATCGAAGATGAGGAATATAAGGGCGATTACATAAAAACGAATATTAAACTTAACCCAAGGAGAACCTACGGGGTCTTCACCGCATTCATAAATTGAGAGTTTTTCCTTTGTTGGACGTTTAGGTCTGATCAATTTAGCAACGAAAAGAGCTACAACCACAAATATTGCTGCCAATAAGATGAAGACAAAAATCTTACCGAATTCTGTTAGCATTTTTAACCGAAATAATTTTGGAAAAATTAATATATACTAATGTTATAGTCAAGAAAATCAGATATAAAGATACAATATTTTTTAATAACTCATTGGAGTTAATTTTACTTTTCCTCTAAAAACCCAATAAATGCTGATAGTATAAGCTAAAACAAACGGTATTCCTATAATAGCGATCGTAAGCATAATGCCTAAAGTTTTTTGAGATGAAGCGGCATTATATATAGTTAGAGAATATTCAGGATTAGGATTAGAGATAACTATATCGGGGAATAGACCGAGTGCGAATAAAGTCAAAAGTGCGACTATTGATGCGCAAGAGGAGAGGAATGCTAGAAAATATTTCTTTAGATGAATCTCTCTCGGAATATTAGCTATCGCAAGCATATTCAAAACTGCAACAATAAAAAGCAAAGGAGTTGATTTGAAATGCTCAGTCATGTGAGGTACATAGATAAGAGTGAACATAGTGGTAGTAACATAAGTAATAACGAAGAAAATAATTGTATTATTAATCCATTTAGTTACTCTCTCTTGAAGATGTCCTTCGGTTTTCATTGCGAGATAGATTGAACCGTGCATCATAAAAAGGGCAACGGTAGTAATCCCTACCAAAATAGCATAAGGATTTAGAAGACCTAAGAAAGTGCCTTGAAATTCTTTATCGGCACCGAGAGGAATTCCTTGAATTATATTGCCAAGTGCTACTCCCATAAGAAGTGCAATCAGAATACTTGAAACAGAGAAAGCAATATCCCAACTTTTGCGCCACCAAGCCATCGGTTGTTTGCTTCTGAATTCGATAGCTACGGCGCGGAAGATAAGGACGAATAACAGAAGCATAAAGGCGGTATAAAAACCGGAGAAGACAGTGGCATAGACATGCGGGAAAGCGGCAAAGAGAGCACCTCCGCCTGTTACAAGCCACACTTCATTTCCATCCCATACGGGACCGATAGAATTTATTAGAATTCTTCTATCCTCATCTTCATTAACGAAAAGATGTAAAGAGCCGACTCCGAGATCGAATCCGTCTAAGATAGCATAGCCGGCTAATAAAACTCCAATGAGTATGAACCAAATTGTATTTAAATCAAAAGTAAATTCCATTTTCTTATTCTCCTATGTTTCTATCTAAGACAGTTTTTTTATGCTCATATTCGGATGGAATTGTTTCAGGGTGATCCGGTCCATGTTGAATCTTTTCATTCAATAGATAAATAAATAGGATAAACAAGAGTAAATAAATAAGTCCGAACAGAATTAATGAAAAAACAATTTGACTGCTTTCAACCGCTTTAGAGAGTGCTTCAGAGGTTCGAAGCAAGTTATAAACTATCCAAGGTTGTCTCCCCACTTCCGCAGATATCCAGCCGAGTTGATTAGCTAATTGCGGACCAAGCACGGAAAATACTAAAACATATAAGAACCATTTATGATCGAACAGTTTTTTGCGCCACCAAAGGAAGATAGAAAAAAGTGAAATGGCTATAAGAGTAAAACCGATAGCAACCATCAGGTGATATGATTGAAAAACAATATTAACGGGTGGAATATCATTATTATTAAAAGCATTCAGTCCTGTAACCGGTTTATGAGAATCACCGTATATAAGATAGCTAAGCAGTCCGGGTATAGCCACTCCGAATTTCACTTCTTGATTTTTTTCATTAACCCATCCGAAAAGATAAAGAGGAGCTGCTGCCGATGAATCAAAATGAGCTTCAAATGCGGCAAGTTTTGCCGGCTGTGTTTTAGAAATACCTACTGCACTTTGGTGTCCAGTAAATAATTGAAACAGGGAAGCGAATGTAGCGACAATAAGAGCAATCTTAATAGAATTTTTTGCAAAATCGATATGACGTTTTTTTAATAGATAATATGCACTAACGCTTATTACGAGGAAAGCACCTGCAAGCCAAGCACCCGATAAAGTATGCGAAAGTCTTTCCATCGAAGAGGGATTAAAAACCATTCCCCAGAAATCGGTAATCTCGGCACGAGCATTTAATCCTTCGCCAACGATATGGTAACCTGCGGGAGTTTGCTGCCATGAATTAGCAACTACAATCCATACTGCACTCATCATAGCTCCGAGAGCAACCATTATAGTCGAAAAGAAATGGACTCTTGGAGAAACCTTTTCCCAACCGAAAACAAGGATTGCAAGGAAACCGGATTCGAGAAAGAATGCAAATATACCTTCTGCTGCAAGTGCACTTCCGAAAACATCGCCTACAAAACGAGAATATGTAGCCCAGTTAGTGCCAAATTCAAATTCCATAACTATACCGGTGGCAACTCCGAGAGCGAAGGTGAGGGCGAAAATTTTTACCCAGAACTTAGTCATTTTTTCAAAAAGTGGATTTTTTGTTTTGAGATACATACCTTCCATAATTACAAGGATTACACCGAGACCGATACTAAGAGGGGGATAGATATAATGGAAACCGATTGTAAAAGCGAATTGAAGACGTGCCAAAATTTCTGTGGACATTTTCACTCCAAATTAATTTATTACTGTAAGAATTGAACAATTTTTGTAAATTTGAAAATCAATCTATTAAGATAAAGAATTAATGAGAAAATTAAATATTGTTTTTATTCTTGCTCTCCTTTTTGCCGGTAATGTTTATGGGCAGAAATGGCTGAATGTTTTCGAAGATGAAAGGCAGATAGCAAATATCGATACTTCTTCGATTAAACAATATGAGAATCAAATCTCTTTATTGAGTATTATAATTTATAAAACTCCGCAACAAATTAGTAATATAAATGAAGAAGTGAAAATTGTAAAATCGCAGTTACTCTTTAATTCATTCTTGAGGAAGTATAATGTAATCGGAGTATTATATTATAACGAGAAGAATAAAATAGTAGGTGAATCGAACCTTCCATCATTTTCATTAAATAATGAAAATTTATCTGTACCGATTGAAAACTCTCCTATAATGAGTGCGATTTATAATAAGTGTGTCGATATACTTGGGGGCAGTCTCACAAAAGTTAAAATCTTTAAAGAACCTGAACCTGTTGCTGCGAAAAAGGACACGACAAAAAAAGCGATTGATAAAAAAGAGATTGACAGTAAAAATGCAAGCGGAAATGAATTAGCAAAAAATGACGATTCAAAAAATGAAGCATTAAAAAATGCTTCCGAAAATAATGCTTCTACTAAAAACGATGCTTCAAAAAGTAACTCTTCAGATGCGGGAATAAATGCTGATAATAGTGCTGTATTGGAGCCGGTAGTATTTTCTGAATTAAGCAAAGATTTAGTAAAGACGATTGAAGACAAATCAAGTCCGGAAGAAATATTAAAGAAAAATGTTGAGAATAATAAAGAGAAATATCCTGAAATTAGTGTAGAAAAGAATACTGATGAAACTCCGAAAGCTGCAAATGAGAAAATGAACATTAAGATAAATAATGAATCTCAACAATTACCAAAGACAAAATTACCCGATATAAAAATTGCACCGGCAAAGAAAAGTAATTCAACCGAGTATCAATCTGAAAACGAGACAAATCCGGAAGGAGTTATATTTACTGATGGGAATTTATATTGTTTCCAAATTTCGAGTTGGAAGAATAAAGCTACCGCAGAAAGTGAAGCCGATAAACTAATGGCTGCCGGACACAAAGCGTATGTTCAAGAAGCATATATAGATGAACGCAGAGGAACTTGGTACAGAGTAAGAATCGGTTTTTTCAATTCACTTCAAGAAGCAAAAGACTACCAGAATAATCTATAATAAAAAATTCGTAGGTCATTAATAATTGTATGGATTATTAATGGACATTTTGTCATATTATTCACTATGAAAAAAATAATTTTACTTATAGCTATATTGACCGGATGTACACAGCCGGAAATTAATCATCAAAAAGATGAGGTGAGGATTATGGAAAAAATCGAGAAAACCGATGCCGAATGGAAGGAGCAATTAACTCCTAAGCAGTATGAAGTAGCCCGCCAAAAGGGAACGGAGAGACCATTTACGGGTGAGTATTGGAATAATTTTGACGATGGTAAATATAGATGTATAGGATGCGGAGAAGTGTTATTTACATCAGATACAAAGTATGATGCGGGATGCGGATGGCCCAGTTTTACCGCTGCTGAAAATGATAGTATGATTGAAGAAAAAATCGACAGAAGTCATTTTATGGAAAGGACAGAGGTGGTTTGCAAAAAATGTGGTGCTCATCTTGGGCATTTATTTGATGATGGACCGCAGCCGACCGGACTAAGATATTGTATTAATTCGGCATCATTAAAATTTGATAAAAGCGATAAGAACGAGGAAACTAAATAGGTCTTGGGCTTTTTGATAGTTTCACTCCGCTTACTCTAATAATGCTAATTAGTAAAATCGCTACTCCGAACCATTGAACAACGGAAAGAATATTTTTATGAATAAAATATTCGAGTATTACGGCGGTTAGTGGGAATGCGAGTTCGCAAATTGTGGCTACCGATGCTGAAATTCTTTTAAGACCATAGTAATAAAAAACGATTGCAACTCCTCCTGTACTTAAAGCGATAACTAAAAATATTATCCATTGATGAAAATTAATTTGTGATACAGAAGCAAAATCGTTCGCAAATAAATTAATAGTAAGCATTATAAGAGCAGTGATTGAGAAGCGGAGATAAGTGCCTGTTTCGTATGAGACATTTTTAAGAGCGCGTTTCGAAAGGACGGTAGAAGAGCCGAAACTAGCTGCGGCAATTATTGATAGACTTGCTGCAATAACTGTTTTATCACCGGTTGTTAAAATAGGAAGTTTAATACCGAACGTCATTAAATAAGCACCAAGAATAGCGAGAGATGCCCAAAAGAAAAATTCTTTAGGAAGTCTTTCTTTAAGAAAGAGAGCTGCGAAAGTGAGCGCAAAAACCGGTTGAAGTTTTTGGATTAAGATAACGACAGAAAGATTGACAAAATTTACATAAAACAGTGCTTTGGTTATTGCCATTGTTCCGATAGCACCGCCGAGCAGACCAACGCCAATAAAAGCAAGCCAATCTTTCAATTCCAATTGCTTAATTGATTTTAGTCTTAAAACTAAAATAGGTGTAAGGAGAATTGCAACGATAGAAGTTTCTATCAATACTACTAATGGAACCGGTAGGTTGTATAATGCGGGACGAAGAATAATTCCATCGATACCCCAGAGAGAAGCAGCAATAATTACAAAAACCGGTGCGAATTTATTCATTTGGAATTCCTTTATTCAAAGCAAAATGGGGGTAATTGATAAAATAGCTGAACGTAAAAATAAATAAAAAGATAGGCTTAGTGAAGTGAAATCTCTAAATGAATCAAGAATCTAAGGAAATTTAAAAAGAATAGTAGTATTTTCTTTATGATTTAGAACAATATAAAAAATGTAAAAGGAAAGGAATCAAGAATGAAAAAGATAAATGAAAGAGGTTATTTCAATCCCGATGTATTAGTAACCACGGATTGGGTAAACGAAAATATAGATAATAAGGAGATAAGAATAATTGAATCAAATGAAGACCCGTTGCTTTATTCTACCGGTCATATTCCCGGAGCGGTTCAGATCGATTGGACAAATGATTTGAATCATCAAGTCGTTCGAGATTACATAGGCAGGGATGATTTTGAAAAACTTATGAGTAAAAATGGTATTACTAATAATATAACCGTAATTTTTTATGGTGATAAAAGTAATTGGTGGGCATCCTATGCTTTTTGGGTATTTCAGTTATTTGGACATACAAAAGCAAAACTCATGGATGGAGGAAGATTAAAATGGGAAAAGGAGGGGAGAAAACTAACGAGAGATATCCCGCATTATCCTGAGACACAATATAAATCAAAGCCGAGAAACGATTCTGATTATCGAGCATACAGAGAAGATGTAGTAGCACATATTAAACATGGATTGCCTTTAATTGACGTAAGAAGTCCGGAGGAATTTTCAGGTAAAAGACTTCACATGCCCGATTATCCGAATGAAGGAGCTCTGAGAGGAGGTCATATACCGGGCGCTATTAATATTCCATGGGCTAAAGCAATTAATCCTGAAGATGGCTCTTTTTTGGACGCTGATCAATTAAACGAACTATATATTACCGAAAATAATCTAAATGAAAATGATGAATTAATTGCATACTGCCGTATTGGAGAAAGAAGCAGCCATTCATGGTTTGTTTTGAAATATTTACTCGGATTCAATAATATTAAAAATTATGACGGAAGTTGGACTGAATGGGGTAATTCGGTAGGACTTCCTATTCAAAAATGAGTTAATGATGATTGATAAATTAGAAAAAATAGTTTCATTTTTTGAGAAGATGGATAATCAAGAGAAGATAAATTACTTGATTGATTATTCGGAAAGATTTAAGGAAGTGCCTGAATCTATTGCCTCAAAACCATATCCCAAAGAAAATAAGGTGGAATATTGTGAATCGGGAGTTTATGTTTGGATAGTTATTAATCCAGACAGAACTCCCAAATTCTATTTCCATATCGAGAATCCACACGGTGTTTCTGCAATGGCACTCTGTTCAATTCTTGATGAAGGATTAGAAGAAGCAAAGTTAAATGATATATTGAATTTGGATACGGAAATTGTATATAAAATTTTCGGGCACAATTTATCTATGGGAAAGAATCTTGGACTTATAGGAATTATTCAAATGATTCAGAGACAAGTTAAGCAATTGACTGCTGATTCTTAGCAAAAAGAAGTTGGTCTGTTTTTGTTTTGAATCTAATAACTAAAAGAATTGCGAGTATAGTCAATCCGATTGAAAGTCCGATCCAGATGCCAATAGCCCCCATCTCTAAATAAAATCCGAAAAACAAACCGGCAGGTATTCCGAATAGCCAGTAAGCAGCGAAGCTGAGATAAAGAGGAATTTTAACATCTGTTAATCCGCGCAAGATACCGAGTCCGGTAGCTTGTGTCCCATCGGATAACTGAAAGAATCCGGCAATTATAAAAAGATTTGCTGCTAATAGAATGACTTCTTTTTCATTAATAAAAATCAATGGCAAAAAGTCTCTAAATGAAATAAAAATTACTGCAAATACAGACATTATAGAAACCGATAATACTAATGAAGTATAGCCGGCTTTTTTTACTTCATCAATTTTACCTTCACCTAAGAAATTACCCACTCTGATGGTTCCCGCAGATGAAATTCCAAGAATTAACATATAAGTTAGGGAAGCAAGTGATATGGCGATTTGATGTGCTGCCAAGGGGACCTTACCAAGCCAACCGATCATAATAGCGGAGAATGAGAAAGCAGCTACTTCAAAAAGGTATTGCAATCCGGTAGGGATTCCGATACTTATAATTTTTTTTATTATAGATAGATCAAATAATCTAAAGTTTAATCCCGGTGAATAGATAGCAACTTTATCATATCGAAATACGAAGAACATCAATGATAGAGCCATAAGAGTGCGTGTGATAGTGGTTGCATAACCTGCACCATCTAAACCCATTGGTTCTATTCCAAATTTACCGAAAATAAAAACCCAGTTAGCAAATGCATTAAAAAAATTAGCTCCAATGGCGATATACATTGGAGGATTAGGAAGCGAAAGTCCTTCAAGGAATTGCCTATAAGTTTGGAATATTAAAAATGGGATAACCGAGAGAGTAATAATTCTCAAATAGCTAATCGCGAATCCTACCACATCTACCGGCTGATTCATAAAAGGAATTAGAAAAGAAACTATCCAAAGTGTAGCAACAATAATAATTGCAGTAACTAAGTTTACGATTAATGAGTTATTAAGAAGAACTCCGGCGCGATCGTTAGTTTTAGAACCGATAGCAATAGCGATAAGAGGAGTGAGGGCATAAGAGACCCCGATTCCAAAAACCAGAACTAAGAAAAAGAGACTATTAACGAGAGAAGCTGCTGCCAAAGATGCAGAACCGATTTTTCCAACCATTAAACTATCTACAACACCGAGCATTACATGACCAAGCTGACCTATTGCGATAGGAAGCGAAAGTGTCATAGTTTCTTTTAGGTGTCTTTTGAAGTTCATTATCTCTTATCTTTGGTAAACGAGCAGTAAAAATACAACGAAAATCGAGAGAAAAGAAATAGATTTTGAATAATGTTAGCTATCTACGATGTCGTAAAATTGTCGCATAATATGCTTATATGACTTCATAATATCATAAATGACAAATTATATGACAATATAGAAGCGTGGCTTGAGAAAAGGCTTAAATCTGCTAACTCCTTATAAATAAATAAGTTATAGCAATTAAATTAATTGGCACGGAATTGTATTATATATAGACAAAAGTTAAACAAACATATAAACAAAATGGAGGTAGCAATGACCTTATTAAGATATAACCCGGCAAGAGAATTTTACAATACCGAAAGAGAATTTAGTAAATTCTTTAATTCAATCGGTGAAATGCTTAGCAAAAATTCAGATCCGGATTCAGAATCTTCATTATCGAACTGGATGCCACTAACTGATATAACAGAAGATAAAAATCACTATCAGTTACATGTTGATTTACCGGGCATCAAAAAAGAAGACGTAAAGATTTCTTTCAATAACGGACGTTTATCGATTAGCGGCGAGAGAAAAAGTGAATTCGAATCTAAAGATACACAAAGCCATAGAATAGAAAGAGCTTACGGTAAATTCTATCGTTCATTCAGTCTTCCTGAATT
>Ga0209347_1003298_pt1 | contig 19173 bp, 18 predicted proteins | sample AutmiccommuBRH23_FD_187382 | JGI IMG/M metagenome (GOLD analysis project Ga0209347, IMG submission 187382) | Deep subsurface microbial communities from Mt. Terri, Switzerland - Autotrophic microbial communities BRH/23 (SPAdes) (version 2) | ecosystem: Environmental > Aquatic > Deep subsurface >...
CCAACCGGCGTCCTTGCCGTCCATGGCGGCAATCGCGACGCGCGCGGCAAGGCCGAGCACGGCGGCACCATCGGGACGCGAGGCGGCGCCCGCGCCGACGATCACCAGCGGGTTCTTCGCGCTCTTGAGCGTCTCGGCAAACGAGTGGCGGCCCTCGGAGAGATCCGCCAGCGTCTGCGGACCCGCGCCCAGGTACTCGTATGGATAGGTGAGCGCCACCTGCTCGCCGATGAGCCCGACCTTCAGCTCGCCCGTGCGCCAGCGTTTCATGATGCGGCCGTTCAGGACGGCGGCCTCGACGCGCGGGTTGGTGCCCACGAGCAGGATCACGTCGGCCTGGTCGATGGCGGTGATGCCGGCATTGAACAGATAGCTCGAGCGTCCCTGCGCGGGATTGAGCTTGGCGCCGTCCTGGCGGCAGTCGACGTTCTTGACGCCGAGCCGGGTCATCAGGTCCTTGAGCGCGAACATCTCCTCCGCACCGGCAACGTCGCCCACGATCGCGCCGACGCGCTCGGGCTTGGCCTCTTTCAGCTTCTCAGCGACCAGCGCGAGCGCCTCTTTCCAGCTCGCCGGTTTCAGCTTGCCGTCGACGCGCACGTAGGGCTGGTCGAGGCGCTGGACCCTGAGACCGTCGCAGGCAAAACGCGTCTTGTCGGAGATCCATTCCTCGTTGATGTCGTCGTCGATGCGCGGCAGCACGCGCAGGACCGCGCGGCCGCGCGAGTCGACGCGGATCGCCGATCCCAGCGCGTCCATCACGTCGATCGATTCCGTCTTGTGCAGCTCCCAGGGGCGCGCGATGTACGACCACGGTCGATGCGTCAGCGCGCCGACGGGGCACAGATCGTTCACGTTGGCGGAGAGCTCGGAGAGGATGCCACGATCGAGATAGGTCGTGATCTCCATGTCCTCGCCGCGGCTGATGGCGCCCAGCTCTTCCACGCCGGCGACCTCGGTCATGAAGCGCACGCACCGGGTGCAGTGGATGCAGCGGTTCATGAAGGTCTTGATCAGCGGGCCGATGTACTTCTCCTCGACCGCGCGCTTGTTCTCCGCAAAGCGCGAGCCGCCACCGCCGAAGGCCATGGCCTGGTCCTGCAGGTCGCACTCGCCGCCCTGATCGCAGATAGGGCAATCGAGCGGGTGATTGATGAGCAGGAACTCCATCACGCCCTCGCGTGCGGTCTTCACCATCTCGGAGTTGGTGCGCACCTCGCGTGGGGACCCGTCCTTGTTCGGCGGCAGGTCGGTGACGCCCATGGCGCAGGATGCGATCGGCTTGGGGATGCCGACGACCTCGACGAGGCACATGCGACAGTTGCCGGCGATCGACAGCCGCTCGTGATAGCAAAAGCGCGGGATCTCGGCGCCGGCCATCTCGCACGCCTGCAACAGCGTGGTGCCGGCCGGGGCCTCGATCTCTTTGCCGTCGATGATGATTGGCTTGGACATCGTTCCCACTCGATCAGTTGCTCATCGCGTCAGGATTGCGAGAAGGGTGAGACCGCCCAGAAAGGCGATCAGCGACAGCCATCCCTTGACGTGCGGCGACAGCGGCACGCCGCCGAAGCGATACGCGAATCCCACGCCCGCGGCGTAGCCCAGAATGAGCCCGAGGATCGCACCGAACCACCCCAGCAGCAGATAGCCCAGAACGATACCGGCGCCGGCGCAGACCATCACCGGCATCGTGAGCGAAGCAATCAATAGGGCCAACAGATCCACGCGTCCGTCCTTCCAGGGTTTGCATCTACTTGCTCATGCCTCGCTACCCTGCTGCGCCTTCTCGTTCCAGGCCGCCAATAGCTCTTTCACCTCGATGCCGTCGATAGTCATCCCCTCGAGGCGGCAGCCGGAGAAGGAAGCGCCCGCAAGATTGGCCTTCTCGATCCTCAGCCCGGACATGTTGACGTCGTGCACGCGCCAACCGGACATGTTGATGTCGTCGAACGTGCAGCCCGCAAGATTGACGTTGTGATAGTTGCCGCCAGACATATTGACGTTCTCGTAGGCGCAGCCGGATAGATTGACATCGTCGAAGCGAGAGCCCGACAAGTCGCAGACGCTGGCGTCCAGTCGGTGTTTCTCGTTGTGAACCTTCATGCCCTCACTCCGCGGCCTCTTTCATCGCCTGGTAGGTGTCGATGCGCTCCTCGATCACGTGCCGGAAGGCACGAATAAGGCCCTGCACCGGCCAGGCGGCGGCATCGCCCAGAGCGCAAATGGTGTGACCTTCGACGTGCTTGGACACGTCGAACAGCAAATCGATCTCGCTTTTCTCCGCCTCGCCGCGCTGCATACGCTCGAGCACGCGGAACATCCAGCCGGTGCCCTCGCGGCACGGCGTGCACTGCCCGCAGGACTCGTGCTTGTAGAAATACGCGATGCGCGCGATGGCCTTGATCGGATCGGTCGACTTGTCCATCACGATCAGGGCGCCGGTGCCGAGCCCCGACTTGAGCTTGGCGAGCGAGTCGTAGTCCATCGTCACCGTCTCGCACTGCTCGGCGGTGAGCAGCGGCATCGAGGAGCCACCCGGAATGACGGCCAGAAGGTTGTCCCAGCCGCCGATCACGCCGCCGGCGTGCTCGTTGATGAGCTCCTTGAGCGGAATGCCCATCTCCTCCTCGACGACGCACGGCCTGTTCACGTGGCCGGAGATCTGAAACAACTTGGTGCCGGTGTTGTTGTGCAGGCCGAGTGCGGCAAACCATGCCCCGCCGCGGCGCAGGATGTCGGGCACCACGGCGATGCTCTCGACGTTGTTGACGGTGGTGGGCGCACCATAAAGGCCGACGTTGGCAGGGAACGGCGGCTTCAGCCGCGGCATGCCCTTCTTGCCTTCGATGCTCTCCAGGAGAGCCGTCTCCTCGCCGCAGATGTAGGCGCCGGCGCCGTGATGGACGACGATGTCGAGGTCCCAGCCGTTGACGTTGTCCTTGCCGATCAGCTTGGCCTCGTAGGCCTCGTCGACGGCGGCCTGCAGCACCTCGCGCTCGGCGATGAACTCACCGCGGATGTAGATGAAAGCCGTGTGTGCGCGCATGGCAAAGGAGGCGAGCAGCGCGCCCTCGATCAGCAGGTGCGGATCATGGCGCATGATCTCGCGGTCCTTGCACGAGCCCGGCTCGCTCTCGTCGGCGTTGATGGCGAGATAGGACGGGCGGGGATCGTTCTTGGGCATGAACGACCACTTGAGGCCCGTCGGGAAGCCCGCGCCGCCGCGGCCGCGCAAACCCGAGGCCTTCACCTCGTTGATGATCCAGTCATGGCCCTTCTCGATGAAGGACTTGGTGTCCACCCAGGCGCCGCGCTTACGCGCAGCCGGCAGACGCCAGTCCTCAAAACCGTAGAGGTTCAGGAAGATGCGGTCTTTATCCTGCAGCATGCGCTTGGCCTCTATTCGGTCCTTCAGACCTTCTCCGCATCCTTTTTGATGATGTCCTTGAGCGTCGTCGGCCCACCTTCGGGGCACGACGCCTGACGCCCGATCTGCGAGCCGGGCTTGGGCGGATTGCCCTCCTTCAAGCCCTTCAGCAGCTTCTCGAGAAGCTCGGGATCGAGATCCTCATAGACATCCTTGCCGACCTGGACGACGGGTGCGTTGGCGCAACAGCCCAGGCACTCGACCTCCTCCCACGAGAACTCACCGTCCCTGGAGAGCTCATGCGGGTGCTCGGCAATCTTTTCCTTGCAGACCTCCATCAAGGCCTCGGAGCCTCGCAGCATGCACGGCGTCGTGCCGCACACCCACAGATGCGCGGTCTTTCCGACGGGGCCGAGCTGGAACATCGTGTAGAATGTCGCGATCTCGAGCACGCGAATGTGGGCCATGCCCAGCATATCGGCGACTGCCCGGATCGCGGGCTCCGTCAGCCAGCCTTCCTGCTCCTGCGCGCGCCACAACAGCGCGATCACGGCCGAGGCCTGCTTGCCCTCCGGATACTTTGCGATCTCTTTGTTGGCCCAAGCGATGTTCTCCGCCGTGAAGGCGAAGCTAGTCGGTTGCTCGGGATAAAGACGACGGACTGCCAAGGCTGGCACCTCTCGGGGAGCGCGGAGAAGGTAGCGGCGGGATGGCGCGGATTGCCTCGTTCCGCCGCGCACTTTCTCTTATTGTGACGCAGTGCACAATCATTTGTTCCCTACGTCTAACTGGCCCTCGACGCAAGCGTTCGAGCACCGTTCGAAGCCGATCATCTGTCGATCTCGCCAAAGACGATGTCAATGGAGCCGAGAATCGCTGAGACGTCCGCGAGCATGTGCTTGCGGGTGAGAAAGTCCATTGCCTGCAGGTGAGGGAAACCGGGCGCGCGGATCTTGCAGCGATAGGGCCTGTTGGAGCCGTCGGAAACGAGATAGACACCGAACTCGCCCTTCGGCGCCTCGACCGCGGCGTAGACTTCGCCGGCAGGCACGTGGAATCCTTCGGTGTGCAACTTGAAGTGATGGATGAGCGCTTCCATCGAGCGCTTCATCTCGCCGCGCTTGGGCGGTACCACTTTCTTGTCGTCTGCGGCAATCGGCCCTTGCCCCTCGGGCGCCTGCAGCAACTGGCAGACCTGACGCATGATGCGCACAGACTGGCGCATCTCCTCCATGCGGATCAGGTAGCGGTCGTAGCAATCGCCGTTCTTGCCGATCGGAATGTCGAAATCGAGCTCGGAATAGCACTCATATGGCTGCGCCTTGCGCAGGTCCCAGGCCGCGCCCGAGCCGCGCACCATCACGCCGGAAAAGCCCCAGTCGAAGCAGTCGTCCAGCGAGACGACGCCGATATCGACATTGCGCTGCTTGAAGATGCGGTTCTCGGTCAGCAGGCCCTCAATGTCGTCGAGCACCTTGGGGTGGGCGTCCGCGAAGGCCGCGATGTCGTCGATCAGCTCGGGCGGCAGGTCCGCGTGCACGCCGCCGACGCGGAAGTACTTGGCGTGCATGCGCGCACCCGAGGCACGCTCGTAGAACACCATCAGCTTCTCGCGCTCCTCGAACCCCCACAGCGGCGGGGTCAGCGCGCCCACATCCATCGCCTGGGTGGTTACGTTGAGGAGATGCGACAACAACCGGCCAATCTCGGAGAACAGCACGCGAATGAGCTGCGCGCGCCGGGGCGCCTGCAGCCCCAAGAGCTTCTCGGCCGCCAGGCAGAACGCATGCTCCTGATTCATCGGCGCGACATAGTCGAGCCGGTCGAAATAGCCGATCGCCTGCATATAGGTCTTGTGCTCGATCAGCTTCTCGGTGCCGCGGTGAAGCAGCCCGATGTGGGGATCGACGCGCTCCACCACCTCGCCGTCGAGCTCCAGCACCAGGCGAAGCACGCCGTGGGCAGCGGGATGCTGCGGGCCGAAGTTGATATTGAACTGTCGAATGTCGGTCTCGGCCATCAGGTCCGTCCTTCAAGCAATTCGATCGTGGCCACGCCCGCGCGCTCGGCCTTCTCGTTCACGCGGGCGACGAACCGGTTCCAGGGCACGACCATGCGGTCGTGCGTGCCCTCGCCGATCACCTCGACGCCGTCGTGCGCCTTGACATGGAAAGAGACGCGCCGCCCCTGCACTTTGGTGCACTCGGCCTCGACCGTGACGGTCTGGCCAGGCACGGTGGCGGCGGCATGCGAGACGTCAATGTGGATACCAAGACTGCCCTCGCCGGGATCGAGATGCGGATCGAGCACCTTGAGGCAGGTCCACTCCATCAGCCCGACCATGAAGCCGGTGGCGAACACCGTCGGCATGGCGCGGAACTCCGGCGCTTCCGGATAGAGATGCGGGACCGTCTTCTCCTTGGGAACCTCGAAGGAGAACGTGGCGGATTCGCCGGGCTTCAACGTGTCCTTCACGGCCGCACCTCCGGCCAAAGCACGAGATCAGCCATCGCTGCCTCCTTGCGCAGGAGCAAACGCGGCCATGACCTCCGCTCCGGTCATCATCTTGGTGTCGTTGGCGAAACTGTAGTGCGCCGGCTTCTCGTCGATGAAGATCTGGCTCACCAGGCGGAAGTCGGCGGTGTCGTCGAAGGCCTCGGTGGAGACGATATACTCGTCCTTGCCAGCCATCTTGTAGAACAGCGAGGTGCCGCACTTCTTGCAGAAGCCGCGCTCGGCCCATTCCGACGAGGCGTAGAGGCCGACGTTCTCGTCGCTCTCGAACTTCACCGTGTCGCCGCACTCGATCGCCATGAACGGACCCGCGGCCCAGCGCCGGCACATGCTGCAGTGACAAATGCCGTAATTGTGCGAAGCCGGCGCGGCGGTGAAACGGACCGCGCCGCAAAGACAGCCTCCGGAGAGTGTCGGTGCCTCGCTCATTCGTGCCTCGTCAGTTCGTGGCCTTCTCGTCGCCGGGCAGCACGTACTGCGTGCCTTCCCATGGCGATTCGAAGTCGAAGGTGCGGAACTCCTGGGTCAGCTCCACCGGCTCGTAGACGACGCGCTTCAACTCGTCGTCGTAGCGCACCTCCACATAGCCCGTGAGCGGGAAGTCCTTGCGCAGGGGATGCCCCTGGAAGCCGTAGTCGGTGAGGATGCGGCGCAGGTCCGGGTGGCCCGAGAACAGGATGCCGTAGAGGTCGTAGGCCTCGCGCTCGAACCAATTGGCCGCTGAGAAAACCGGGATCACGCTGTCAATCGGCGTCGTCTCGTCGGTCTTGAGCTTGATGCGCACGCGCTGGTTGAGGCGCGGCGAAAGCAGATGATAGACGACGTCGAAGCGCTCTTCGCGCGCGGGCCAGTCGACGCCACAGATATCGATCAGCACCTGGAACAGGCACTTCTCGTCGTCGCGCAGGAAGGTGAGGATATCCACGATCTGACCGCGGTCCACGTCGAGCGTCAGCTCGTCGTGCGCGATCGACGTCGACAGAACCGCGCCGACCAGGCTGCCGGCAATATGCTCGCCCAACTCTTGCAGCGTTTGCGCCATCTCAACCCCGCGACAGCTCTTCACTTTCCGCCGGGCATCTCAAGTCCAGCGGTCGAATTCTTCCCTATCGCTCGATCGTGCCCAGGCGGCGGATCTTGCGTTGCAGAAGCAGCACACCGTAGACCAGCGCCTCCGCCGTCGGCGGGCAGCCCGGCACGTAGATGTCGACGGGCACGACGCGATCGCAGCCGCGCACCACGGCGTAGGAGTAGTGGTAGTAGCCGCCGCCGTTGGCACAGCTCCCCATAGAGATGACGTAGCGCGGCTCGGGCATCTGGTCGTAGACCTTGCGCAGCGCCGGAGCCATCTTGTTGGTGAGCGTGCCCGCGACGATCATCACGTCCGACTGGCGCGGTGAGCCGCGGGGCGCAAAGCCGAAGCGCTCCAGGTCGTAGCGCGGCATCGAGGCCTGCATCATCTCCACCGCGCAGCAGGCGAGGCCGAACGTCATCCACATCAACGAGCCCGTCCGGGCCCAGTTGATGAGGTCATCCGTGGTGGTGACGAGAAAACCCTTGTCGGCCAGCTTATTGGAGATCTGGGTGAAGCCTTCCTCGCCCGGCCGGACCAGAAGGCCGCCGGAAGCCGGCTCGTTGGGGGTGATCAATCCCATTCGAGGGCCCCTTTCCGCCATTCGTAGATGAAGCCGATGGTCAGCACGCCGAGGAAGACCATCATCGCCCAGAAGCCGAACAGCCCGACGTCTCCGAAGGCCACCGCCCACGGGAACAGGAAGGCAACCTCCAGGTCGAAGATGATGAAGAGGATCGCCACCAGGTAATAACGGCAGTCGAACTTCATACGGGCGTCATCGAAGGCGTTGAAACCGCACTCGTAGGCGGAGACCTTCTCCGGGTCGGGATTGTTGACCGCCACCAGGAACGGCACGGTCATCAGCACCAGGGCGATGATGAGCGCGACACCCATAAAAATGGCGATAGGTAGGTAGTCGAGGAAGAGCTGGTCCATGGGCGGGCCTCATCCCAGGGCACCGCAGGTTGCGGCGCAATAACAGCCTTGGTGTTAACTCAGCCCACCTGCCCGCGCAACATGCCTTTGAACGATTCCGAACTTTGATCGAATTGCCGCAACTGGTCCGACTTGTCTCAACTTGTAGAAGCGTCGAACAGGCCTGCGCGGACCGGGCGGGCGCGGCCGTATTGCGGGCGCCTCCTACTAATGGGCTAGTTCACAGCCACGCGCATCTGATCGATCCGGCGGATGCCGTTGAGGCCGCGCACCACCGGAGGGCGCACCAGCCTCGTCATCGGAGCATGGCGCGCGATCGCGGCCAGACACTCCTCCAGCTCCGCCCGCGCCAACGCCTCGCCGACGCAGCGGTGCTCTCCCGTGCCGAAGGCCGCATGCCATCGCGGATGATCGCTACGGAAAATATCGAACGTGAATGGATCGGCGAACAGGCGCTCGTCGCGCATGGCCGACAGCAGGCACACCGAAACCGGCGATCCCGCCGGCAGAACCGAGCCATCGAGCTCTACGTCCGCCAGCGTCACGCGCGCGAACGAGGCAATCGGCGGCTCGAAGCGCAAGCCCTCCTGCACGACCTGCTTCTTCAGTCCGTCGGGATCGGCGCAGAACGCGTGCCACTGCTCGGGAAGCGAAAGCAGCAGCCCCAGGATCGAGCACAGAGCGAGACGGGTCGTGTCCGACCCTCCGATAATCAGCGTGACGACCTGCCAGCGGATATCCTCCAGCGAAAGCTCGAAGCGCTGCTGGGCGTCGACGACGAGGCGGCTCAGGAAATCATCGCGCGGCTGGCCTTTGCGCTCGCTGATGAGGGCGTCGACCTCGGTCATGAGCGCGCGGAAGTCACGTTCGATCTCGCACTGCTGGGATCGGTCGAAGCCGACCTTGAAGGCCCGCGTCACCGAATAGACGAGCTTTCGAAACCGCGGCATCTCCGTTTCGGGGAGCCCGAGGATCTGCGCAATGATGCGCGCAGGGATCTCGCCGGCGAAGGCATCGAGGAAATCGATCTCGCCCGCGCCTTTTGCGCCGATGACGATCCCGCTCGCCAGTCTCGACACCTCACCGCGCATGCCCTCCATCAGCTTGAAGGCAAATGTCCGCGAGATGGGACCGCGCCGCTGCTTGTGCCGGGCACCGTTGGAAAAGAGCATGGAGCGGCTGAATAGCTCGTAGATCGGCCCGTTCGTGATGCCCTGCTGGCTGAGCGACTCGGTCTCGAGCTGGCGGGTGGTCGAGGGATCGCTCAGCGCACCAATGGCGGAGTACCGTAACGCGATCGGAAAGCCCGCTGGCGAGATCGCGAGCGCGGCGTCGTCGCGATAGCCCTTCAAATACGCGTGGTCGCAGGCGCTGTCGGCGTAGTTCGCCATTTTCGGAATGTGGGCGAGACGTTCGTGCATCGGCTTCCCCTCGATGTTGTCAGGCTTTCGCCTTCCTAGGGGAGAGATGCCGGGCGACGTGTTCCGCAGGGAACATCGGGCAGGACGCCGCACGCGTAGCATCTGCATGTCATCGGCCGGCGGATCGCGCCTTGGATAGTTGCGTCATACTTGCGTATAGGACGCAAACCCCAACGCACAATTTTCGCCCAGACGCACCCGCGGCACGATGCACACACCGAGTAACGCATCCCGTTGGAGACGTATCATGGCGAAAGCAATTCTCACCGAGGTCCGCGAAATCGCCCTGCTGGCATCAATGGTGCTGGGGCTGTCCGTGCTCACGCTGGCAGTCGCCTGCGCCGCCGTGATCATCACCGATAACCAGACGCAGCACGTGGCTGCGTTGGCGCCGCTCAGTGCTATTGCCCGCTGAGGCCGAACCGGCAGATTGTGTCAGGAAAGATTTCGATGGCGCGAGAGACGGGACTTGAACCCGCGGCCTCCGGCGTGACAGGCCGGCGCTCTAACCAACTGAGCTACTCCCGCAATCGAAAACGCGCGCCCCGAGGAGCGCGCCGATCGGACGGATCACTTACGTGGCTCCCCCAAAATAGTCAAGGAGGCCGCGCGCCCCTCCCTGCTTTTCCTGAGGCTGGGCCCCACGGCGCCGCTAGACTCCGCCCAGATAGTCCAGCTTGCCCAGCGGAGCTCCGTTGTGGCGCAGGATCGCGTAGGCCACGGTGACGTGGAAATAGAAGTTCGGCAGCGCGAAGCCGACCAGATAGTCCTGGCCCTTGAACACCAGTTCCCTGGCCCCGGCCTTGAGGACGATCTGGCGGTCCTCGGAGCCGTCGATCTGGTCGGCCTTGACGCTGCGGATGAAGTCCAGGGTCTTGCCGATCCGGGACTTGAGCTCGGGAAGGGTCGTCTCCGTATCGGGGAAGCTCGGGACGGGCAGCCCCGCAAGCCGCGCGCAGGCCCCCTTGGCGGTGTCACTCAGAAGGTGAACTTGCCGATTGAGCGGGTGCATGTCGGGCGCAAGCCGCGCTGACGTCAGCACGGCCGGATCGATTTTGCGCTCCTCGGCCCAGGTGGCGGTCTTGTCGAGAATGGCGTCGAGGGAGGTGAGCGCGCGCTCGAACGCCGGCGCCGAGGTGGAGTACATCGAGAGGGTCATGGATTGGGTTCCTGCGGGTGTGACTGTGGCTCCGCATATGGGCGTCCGCCGCGGCCCACCCAAGACCACAGTCTCCCGGCAGCGGCAAACAGCCCGCAGGGCATGGCCGCATCATGGCGGAGCCATGCTCCGCATGGACGCGGCCCGCGGCGAGCCGCAGCCATCAGCAGAGCACGACGCCTGCAGTCGCGAAGCTTCTTTCGGCTTGTGTCACTGGAAAAAATGGTGGGCGGTGAGAGGGTCGAACTCCCGACATCCTCGGTGTAAACGAGGCGCTCTACCACTGAGCTAACCGCCCGAACCTTGCGTCGTCCCTCAGGCCCGTAGGGCAAGCGGCCAACGGGCGCCGGAGCCTGGCGCCGCCCCCCGCGGAGGGAGCCCGCGCTATAGCGCGGATCAGCTCCCGTGAGCGAAAAAACTTTGCGCTCTACCACTGAGCCAACCGCCCGAGCCTTGCGGGTGTAGCGAGCCGGCGCGCCAAGCGCAACGGCTGGCGACAGGCTATGCGACCACGCCACACCGTCCGCAACGAAAACGGCGCGCCACCCCCTGTAGCGCGCCGCTCGCGTTTGTCGTGCCTGAGCCCGAGGACGGCTAGTTCAGGGCGTCCTTGAGGCCCTTAGACGGGCTGAACTTGGGAACCCGCGAGGCAGGGATGTTGATGGTCGCGCCGGTGGCAGGATTGCGCCCCTCGCGCGCCTTACGCTCGGACACCTTGAAGGTGCCGAAATCGGGGATGCGCACCTCTCCGCCAGCCTTCATGGCGCCACGGATGTGCTCAAGCACGGCATCGACGGCAACGCTCGCCTTCTCCTTGGTCAGCTCGGCTTCCTTGGCGACGGCGTCGATCAAATCCTTCTTGCTCATGTGATGTCCGTCCTTCTCAGTTCAGGATTGGGGCTTGGGGGGCTCGGGCGGCCCGTTCCTAAAGGGCTTGGGGCCGCAATAAGGGTGGACACAAGCGCCCAATCCCAGGCTCCGTCAAGAGGTAAAGCACGCGAAATAGCCCGAAAAACCTGGGGAAATGAGCGATCCGAGCGCACGGAGCGAGAACAAAAGCCCCCCGCACAATGCTTGTGCAGGGGGCGCTGTTCTTTCGGGTTGTAAGGCCGTGCTTTTTGGCCTCTGGAGGCTGTCAGCCGATCCGATCAGTGAGCCGTAACCCGCTGACCTTCCTCGGTTTCTTCGCCCTTCACCGCCTGAGGCTCGGCCGGTTCCTCCCACACCAGAGGCTCCGGCACCTTCACCAGAGCCGCTTTGAGGACATCGTCCACGCGGGCAGCCGGGATGATCTCGAGCTTGTTCTTGATGTCGTCGGAGATCTCGGAGAGGTCCTTAACGTTCTCTTCCGGAATAACGACCGTTTTGATGCCGCCGCGCAGAGCCGCCAGCAACTTCTCTTTCAACCCGCCGATCGGCAGCACCCGGCCGCGCAGCGTGATCTCGCCGGTCATGGCCACATCCTTGCGCACGGCGATGCCGGTCAGCACCGAGATGATGGCCGTCACCATGGCAATGCCGGCCGAAGGACCGTCCTTGGGCGTGGCGCCCTCGGGAACGTGGACGTGGATGTCCTTCTTCTCGAACTGCACGGGGTGGATGCCGAAATCCACCGAGCGCGAGCGCACGTAGGCGTTCGCGGCCTGGATCGATTCCTTCATCACGTCGCGCAGGTTGCCCGTGACCGTCATCTTGCCCTTGCCGGGCATCATGACGCCTTCGATGGTGAGCAGCTCGCCGCCGACCTCCGTCCAGGCGAGACCGGTGACGATGCCGACCTGGTCCTCCTGCTCGGCCTCGCCGTAGCGGTAGCGCGGAACGCCGAGATAGGTCTCGAGGTTCTCGGCCGTGACCGTCACGGTCTTGTGGTCGGTGGTGAGGATCTCCTTCACCGCCTTGCGGGCGAGCTTGGCGATCTCACGTTCCAGCGAGCGCACGCCGGCTTCACGCGTGTAGCGGCGGATCACCTGCTGCAGCGCGCCTTCCTCGACGTCCCACTCGCCGGGCTCGAGCCCGTGCGCCTGGCGCTGGCCGGGGATCAAGTGCCGCTTGGCGATCTCGACCTTCTCGTCCTCGGTGTAGCCGGCGAGGCGGATGATCTCCATGCGGTCCATGAGGGCCGGCGGGATGTTCAGCGTGTTCGCCGTCGTCACGAACATGACGTTCGACAGATCGTAGTCGACCTCGAGGTAGTGATCGTTGAACGTGCTGTTCTGCTCGGGATCGAGAACCTCGAGCAGGGCGGCGGCGGGATCACCACGGAAGTCGGATCCCATCTTGTCGATCTCGTCCAAAAGGAAGAGCGGGTTGGTGCGCTTCGCCTTGCGCATCGACTGGATCACCTTGCCGGGCATCGAGCCGATGTAGGTGCGGCGGTGACCGCGGATCTCCGCCTCGTCGCGCACGCCGCCAAGGCTCATGCGCACGAACTCGCGGCCCGTGGCGTTCGCCATCGACTTGCCGAGCGACGTCTTGCCGACGCCGGGCGGTCCGACGAGGCACAGGATCGGGCCCTTCAGTTTGTTGGTGCGCGCCTGCACGGCGAGATACTCGACGATGCGCTCCTTGACCTTGTCCAGGCCGTAGTGCTCGGCATCGAGGATCTCCTGGGCTTCGTCGAGATCCTTCTTAACCTTGCCCTTGAGCCCCCAGGGGATCGACAAGAGCCAGTCGAGGTAGTTGCGCACGACGGTGGCCTCGGCCGACATCGGGCTCATCTGCTTGAGCTTCTTGAGCTCGGCAAGCGCCTTGTCGCGAGCCTCCTTCGACAGCTTCGTGCTCTCGATCTTCTCCTCGAACTCGGCGATATCGTCGCGCTCGTCGGAATCGCCGAGCTCCTTCTGGATCGCCTTCATCTGCTCGTTGAGATAGTACTCGCGCTGCGTCTTCTCCATCTGGCGCTTCACGCGCGAGCGGATCTTGCGCTCGACCTGCAGCACCGAGATCTCGCTCTCCATCAGCGTGTAGACGCGCTCGAGACGCTCCGAGATCGTCGGGGTCTCGAGGATCTCCTGCTTGTCGGAAATCTTGATCGCGAGATGCGAAGCAATCGTATCGGCAAGCTTCGAGTAATCCTCGATCTGCGCGACGTTGCCCAGGACCTCAGGCGAGATCTTCTTGTTGAGCTTCACGTAGCTCTCGAACTGCGTGACGGCGGAACGCGCCAGCGCCTCGATCTCTTCCTTGGTGCCGAGCTCCTCGGGAACCTGCTCGACCTCGGCCTCGAAGTAATCGGGGTTGTCGGTGTAGCGCATGATGCGCGCACGCGTCGTGCCTTCGACCAGCACCTTCACGGTGCCGTCCGGCAGCTTCAAGAGCTGCAGCACCGAAGCGAGCGTGCCGACGGGATAGATCGCATCGGTGGCGGGATCGTCGTCGCCGGCGTTCTTCTGAGCGGCAAGCAGGATGTGCTTGTCGGACCGCATCACCTCTTCGAGGGCGTTGATCGACTTGTCGCGCCCGACGAAGAGCGGAACGATCATGTAGGGAAAGACCACGATGTCGCGCAGCGGCAGGACGGGGTAGACCCCCTTCCCGGCGGTCTTTTCCTTTGTCTGCTTCTCTTCGCTCATGTCGCTACCCATCCGTGTTAGCCGCTGCTGATGCGAGCCGCTGGCGGCGCTTCTTTTCTACCCCGTCACTCTAGCTCGTCCGCACCGGCCCTTTTTAGGCGTGCCCGAGACAATCCCCGGGGAACGTCGCCCGACCTGGCACGAGTTTGCACGGTCCTGCCCATAAAGAAAATGGGGCCGACTGCCACTGGATCAAGGATCCGCCGCGCACCCTGTTGCTGGCGGCGCTAAAGACCGGCTTGGGATGAGGCGCCGTCCCTCCGGCGGCGCCTCTTCAAGGATCAAGAGGCGCTCGAGCCCTTTTCCTCGGCGCGATCCGAATAGATGCGCAAGGGGCGAGCGCTGCCTTCCACGACTTCCGGCCCGATGACGACCTCTTCCACGCCCTTCAAAGCGGGAAGCTCGAACATCGTGTCGAGCAGGTTCGCCTCCATGATGGAGCGCAGGCCGCGAGCACCCGTCTTGCGGTCGATCGCCTTGCGGGCAATCGCCTTGAGCGCGTCGGTGGTGATCGTCAGCTTCACGTCCTCCATCTCGAAGAGACGCTGGTACTGCTTGACGAGTGCGTTCTTGGGCTCCGACAGGATCTGCACCAGCGCTTCCTCGTCGAGGTCCTCAAGCGTCGCAATGACCGGCAGACGACCGATGAACTCCGGGATCAAGCCGAACTTCAGAAGATCCTCGGGCTCGACCTTGCGCAGCACCTCGCCGGTGCGTCGATCGTCGGAGCTTTCGACCTTGGCCTGGAAGCCGATCGAGGTCCCCCTGCCGCGTCCGGAGATGATCTTCTCCAGCCCCGCGAAGGCACCGCCGCAGATGAACAGGATGTTGGTCGTGTCAACCTGCAAGAACTCCTGCTGCGGATGCTTGCGCCCGCCCTGCGGCGGCACGGAGGCGACAGTGCCTTCCATGATCTTCAGCAGTGCCTGCTGCACGCCCTCGCCCGACACGTCGCGCGTGATCGAGGGGTTGTCCGACTTGCGGCTGATCTTGTCGACCTCGTCGATGTAGACGATGCCGCGCTGCGCACGCTCGACGTTGTAGTCGGCGTTCTGCAACAGCTTGAGGATGATGTTCTCGACATCCTCGCCGACGTACCCGGCCTCGGTGAGCGTCGTCGCATCCGCCATGGTGAACGGCACGTCAAGGATGCGCGCCAGCGTCTGGGCGAGCAACGTCTTGCCGCAGCCGGTCGGACCGACGAGCAGGATGTTCGACTTGGCGAGCTCCACGTCGTTGTTCTTCGACGCGTGATTGAGCCGCTTGTAGTGGTTGTGAACCGCCACCGACAGCACGCGCTTGGCGTGGTCCTGACCGATCACATACGAATCCAGAACGGTGCAGATTTCCTGGGGTGTTGGCACGCCGTCGCGCGACTTCACCAGGGTGTTCTTGTTCTCCTCCCTGATGATGTCCATGCACAGCTCGACGCATTCATCGCAGATGAACACTGTCGGGCCGGCAATGAGCTTGCGCACCTCGTGCTGGCTCTTTCCGCAAAACGAGCAATAGAGGGTATTTTTCTCTTGAGCCATTACCTGATGTCTCACCCCTCCTTCGGGTCTTCACCAACCGGCAGCTGCCGACTTTAAAACGCCCCCCGTGGAAACAAACTCTACACTATGCGGGCCTGCCGCCAAGTCTGCCCGAGCGATCCCGAGTCCATTAGCGTGATCTGAGCACGCTAGCGTTCTCTAGATCAAGATTGGATTAATGGGCGGGCGCGCGCCCAGGTCCCACGAGGCCCGATTGCCACAGTTTTGTGGCGCCCTGAGGTCGGTGCCGATTTGAGACCTCCAAAATGGCCTCTCAGCCACCACGCGGCCACCTTCTCGCTCACCCCGGGGGGAATTGGGGTGAGCGTAGGAGACCGTCCGGCCCGGTGCCTTCCTCCGTGGTCAGACGGAAGTGGGCTCTTCCGGCTTGGGCTGCGGCAGATCGGACTCTTCGCGGCTCGTCAGGACCTTGTCGATGATCCCGAACTCGCGAGCCTGCTCGGCGGTCATGAAGTAGTCACGATCGAGCGTGCGTTCAATGACCTCGTAGCTCTGACTGGTATGCTTTACGTAAATCTCGTTCAAGCGCCGCTTCATCTTGATGATGTCCTCGGCGTGACGCTCGATATCCGAAGCCTGGCCGGAGAAGCCGCCCGAGGGCTGATGCACCATGACGCGCGCGTTCGGAAGCGCATAGCGCATGCCCTTGGCACCCGCACACAGCAGCAGCGAGCCCATCGAGGCCGCCTGGCCGATACACAGCGTCGCCACGGGGGGCCGCACGAACTGCATGGTGTCGTAGATGGCGAATCCTGCCGTCACCACGCCGCCGGGCGAGTTGATGTACATGGAGATTTCTTTTTTCGGATTCTCCGCCTCCAGGAACAGCAACTGCATGCAGATGGAGGCCGCCATGTGGTCCTCGACCGGACCGGTGACGAAGATGATGCGCTCCTTCAAGAGGCGCGAGGGCAGATCGTAGCCGCGCTCGCCGCGGTTCGTCTGCTCGACGACCATCGGCCAGAACGTGTTCGTCAATGTAGCGACCGGATCGCGCATAGTTTTTGTCCTCTGGATCGCAAATCTTAGGGGATGGCGGGACAGGACTGACCCGACGAATCGCCGGACGGCCCTGCACTCCTTTCATGGGTGCCCGCGACCGGTCAGGCAAGCCCCCATGGAGCATTGTCGCAACCCGCCACAGTCGTTCTCCGGCCTAGGCCTCCACCGCGGCCTCGGCCTGTTGGAACAGGTCCTCCTTCGGCACCTTCTTTTCTGCCGGATTGGCCTCCTCCAGGACAAGATCGACCACCTTGTCCTCGAAGATCGGACCGCGCAGCTCGGCGAGCGCACCCGGGGTCTTCTCGTAATACTCGTAGACCATCTTCTCCTGGCCCGGGAAGCGGCGCGCCTGCTCGATCAGCGCACGGCGCATCTCGTCCTGGGTGACGGTGACTTTGTTCTTCTCGGCGATCTCGCCGATGATGAGGCCCAGGCGGACGCGGCGCTCGGCGATCGTGCGATACTCCGCCTTCGTCTCGTCCTCGCTCTTCTCCTCGTCCCCGGCCGTCTTGCCAGCCTGAGCCAGGTTCTGCTGGTACTGGCGCCAGATGGAGTTGAACTCGCCTTCGACGAGCGACGGCGGAAGCTCGAAATCATGTGCCTTTTCAAGGGCATCTAGCAGCTCGCGCTTGAGCTTCATGCGCGAGGCCTGGTCATATTCGCGCTTGATCTGCTCGCCGACGAGCTCCTTCAGCTTCTCCAGGCTTTCGGCCCCGAACGACTTGGCAAGCTCATCATCGATCGCCGCCTTCTGAGGTGTAGCCACCTCCTTCACCTTGACGTCGAAGCTCGCCTCTTTGCCGGCCAGCGTATCCACCGGATAATCCTCGGGGAAATTCGCCGTCACCGTGCGCTCCTCGCCGGGCTTGGCGCCCTTGAGGCCGTCCTCGAAGCCGGGGATGAAGCCGCCCTGACCGATGACGATCTCGGCATCCTCGGCCGTGCCGCCCTCGAACGCCTCGCCGTCGAGCTTGCCGATGAAGTCGATCTTCACGCGATCGCCCTCCTCCGCGGCGTGGTCTTCCGCCGGCGCAAAGGTCGTGGCGCGCTCGGCCAGCTCGCTCACCGCCTTGTCGATGGCCTCAGGCTCCACGTCGGCCACGAGACGCTCGAGCTTCAGGGTCTTGAGGTCGACGATCTCGATCTGCGGCAGCACCTCGAAGGTCATCGAGTAGGCGAGATCGGCCTCGCCCGAGAGCACCTTCTCGATCTCGGCTTCGTCCTCGGGCAGGCTGACGCTGGGCTGCATCGCCGGGCGCTCATTGCGGTCGGCAATGGCCTTCGAGCTCGACTCCTTGACGGCTTCCTGCACCACCTCGGCCATCAGCGAGCGGCCGTATACCTTCTTCAGGTGGGGAACGGGGACTTTCCCCTTGCGAAAGCCCTTGAGCTGCACCCGGTCCTTGATCTCGCCCAGACGCTCATCGAAGCGCCGCCCAATCTCGTCGGCACCGACCACCACCTTCAGTGTGCGTTTCAGACCGTCGGTGCTCGTTTCGGTAATTTCCATTGCTCTCCAACCTGATCCTCGAGCCTCATTCGATGGCTCGTCTGGGCCGCCTCCAGGCCCAGTCTAAATGTGGTGCGGGCGGAGGGACTTGAACCCCCACGCCTTGCGGCACTGGAACCTAAATCCAGCGCGTCTACCAATTCCGCCACGCCCGCGCGCCACCCTGCCTCTGGGCGTGGCACCTGCCCACCCGCAGAGCCTCGCGATATCAGCAAGTCTCGTATGGCTAAAGGGAACGTCGGGGCGAAGGTATATCTGGCGCGCCGCGACAAAATCAACGTCATTCGCCTGCCCTGCTCCCTCGGCGGCAAAAAGTCCGCTCGGCACAGGAACCTAACGTCCGCGCTGCCCCGGCAAAACCCGCAGCGATCAACCTTGGCTCCCCAATTGCGTGCGCCGTTCAGTTCGAATTTTAGCCAAATACGCCCAATCGGCGGGCGCTTCGGGCCTCCACGACACCCAACTGCGCAAAGCCCTGCAAAGAGGGCCCTCCAATCCTTGCGGGGCCAGCCACTTTTGCCTATGTCGCTAATCGAACGAAGCGCTCCCGCGGCACGCGGCCAAAACAAACCGAACGGAGAGGGAACGTGCTCAACACCGCCAAGAAGTGGATTGTCGATACCGATTGGCTCGCCGATCACCTCGATGCCCCCGATTTGCTCGTGTTCGATGCCAGTTGGCACCTGCCGACCGCCGATCGTGATGCCAAGGCGGAGTATCGCAAGGCGCACATCCCCGGAGCTCTCTTCTTCGATATCGACGACCTCACCGACGAGAAGTCGTCGCTGCCGCATATGCTGCCCTCGACGGTCAAGTTCGCCTCCCGCATGAAAAAGATGGGGGTCGGCGACGGTGTCCGCGTCGTGGTCTACGACACGGTCGGGCTGTTCTCCGCCCCGCGCGCCTGGTGGACGTTCCGCGCCATGGGCCACGAGGATGTCGCCGTCCTCGACGGTGGTCTCAAGAAGTGGATCGCCGAGGGCCGTCCGCTGGAGGATATGCTGCCCGCCCGCAGGCCCGAGTGCCATTACACGCCGCGCGCCAACGCTTCGCTCGTG
>Ga0209347_1003300_pt1 | contig 19166 bp, 15 predicted proteins | sample AutmiccommuBRH23_FD_187382 | JGI IMG/M metagenome (GOLD analysis project Ga0209347, IMG submission 187382) | Deep subsurface microbial communities from Mt. Terri, Switzerland - Autotrophic microbial communities BRH/23 (SPAdes) (version 2) | ecosystem: Environmental > Aquatic > Deep subsurface >...
CGCAGAGGACTTGCATCGTCCATCAAGCGTCTTGTTGGCATCTCGTGGCATAGCCCCAGGGGATCGTCAAAGTCATGCTTCCGATACAATATATAGGATTATTGGGTTAACAACATGGCCTATATTGCGGCCACAATCGACTTTGACGGGACCTTGGACATAGCCCACACTCGTCCAAATTTAATCGCTCCATTTATCCTTTCTTGTGTACAAAGCAACTGTATTCGACGCTCTGAGATGCCTCATTTATCTGAGGCTTCTTTAGGAGTCATATAATCCATAAACTCAGCTTCTTTCAAAAAATATGCGCAAATATATTATAGACATTCAAACGAATAAAAGCAATATGAGCTGCCAAATCTTGATCATTTTTGATAAGAAAATGAAGCCATACGGTTCAACCCCCTAATTTCAGAGTTTACTCCCTTATTCTCCTGTTTGCATAGAATTTAAAAATTCATTCCCGGAACTCATAGTGGTCTATTCCCTTCATTGTTTTGTTTACTACTAACGCGACATGGCCGGCAAGCCTTGACTCGCCGTGGGATATCCGTATACAGGGGGCGGGCGAGGGTGACGGTGGACGGTATCATTGATTATTTCGCCCGCCCCGGACAAGGTATTTTACCACGGCGGTCAAGGCCAAGCCGCTAACGCGGTTGCCGGCCATGTCTAAGCCAAGTGGTAGGGGCGAAACCTTTTAATAAAGGGGAACAAGCTCAGGCTCCGGCATCCGGTATAAAGGAATAATCAGAGCCAACCTTAGCGATAAGTGTGAATAGTACATGGTTGCAATATGACAATTTGTCCATAGATAACCATCAAAGAAGGTTAATTTTACCTTGAAGGTTAATCTTACCCTTAATACAAGGTAAAATTAACCGCCGTACTCCTGTTTATGCAACCTTTACCATTGCTTTTTGCCAATATTGACACTTGAATTCCCAGGGCGTCATGTACCCCGGACTGGAGTGACGACGCTGTCGGTTGTAATATATTTCAATATAATCAAAATGGTCTGTTTGGCTTCATCCCGTGTCTTGAAGCGGTGCAAGTGAATAAGCTCATTTTTCAGGGTGCTAAAAAAACTCTCCGCGGGGGCATTGTCATAACAATTCCCTTTACGGCTCATGCTCGGTATAAAACCGTTCTCACGAAGCAAATCTTGATAAGCGTGACTGGCATATTGGACCCCACGGTCGGAATGATGGATTAACCCTTTAGATGAGCGCTCCCGGCCGATCGCCTGCTTTAAAGCCTGAATGACAAGCTCTTTAGTCATAGTACTGTTCATAGCCAAACCAACCACATCTTTGCTATAAAGGTCTACAACGCTTGCCAGATAGAGCCAGCCCTCATTGGTCGGGATATAGCTGATATCACTCACCCACACGGTATTTGGAGCAGCGGTCTGAAAGTTCTGGTTCAAAAGATTTTCCGCCACCGGGAGGTTGTGCTTGGAATTTGTAGTGGCTTTATATTTTCTGGGGCGGACCGACTGAATGCCATTTGCCTTCATCAGGCGGTGCACACGGTTTTTCCCGCACCCAAACTGTTCTTTGACATCAGCATGTATCCGGCGGACTCCATAAAGTTTCCTGCTGCGTAAATGGCTCTTACGGATGGCCTTGAGAAGCTCCCCATTATCTTGCCGGCGCCGGCCGGGATGCCGCTTAATCCAGGCGTAATAACCGCTTCGGGATACTTTCATAACCTGGCACATCTTTTCCGCCCGAAACTTGAAGCGGTGTTGGTAAATGAACTGGTACATAAAGGTGACAGATACCTTCGTCGACGCCGCTTCCGGAGACCAGGCGGGCGACCTCCTCTGTAATGTCGATCAGTTGGGTTCTTTCCCGGGTCGCCACCTCCAGGGTAAAAATGTTTGGCGGTATGACAAACCTCCTCCTTTCCACTGAATTATTAAAGGCCCGTCAAAATGCGACAGGCCCGGGTTTAGCTGGTTTCCGATTCATGCATGCCGAGGTTGAAGGTCAGTATTTCCAGCTTAACTGACAAGTCGACATTGCGCACCTCCACATCGTCAGGCACGTTTAGCGCCACGGGGGCAAAATTCAGGATGGCCTGCAGCCCGTTATTAACCATCAGGTCGGCCACCTCCTGGGCCCCACGCGGCGGTACGGCGATGATGCCGACTTTCACCTTGTGCCCGGCTACAACTTCGGACAGCTTTTCAAGGGGATGGACTTCCAGGTCGACGATCTTCTTGCCGATCTTCGTCAGGTCGTTGTCAAAGACTCCGATAATGGAAAAGCCACGGTCATTAAATCCTTTGTATGTACAAAGAGCATAGCCAAGGTTTCCGGCTCCCACCAAAACCAGCGGCCACGGTTCGTCCAGACCCAGGATCTTTAAGGTGTAGCGCATCAGGTCCTTGACGTTGTAGCCCACACCCCTGGTGCCAAACTCGCCGAAATACGCCAGATCCTTCCTCACCTGAGCCGGGCTGACCCCGACGCCGGAAGCTATCTCGCCCGAGGATACAGTTATAACCCCCCTGCGGTCCAGGCGCTCCAGAAATCTAGAGTAAACCGATATTCTGGTTATGGTCGCCTCCGGCACCCTTAAAGTTTTCACCACTTCGCCTCCTAAACCGATGCAGTTCCCTTACCAATGGGAAACATGAAGGTAGTTCTGAAATTCACAATCACTATTATACTTTATATCATCTACGCCCAAATCTGTCAAACAACTTTTCCGGCGGCGCCGGTAATTGTATGATCAAAAAAAACCGCCCCGCTCCCGGGGCCGTCCGCCAGCCGTCATTTCATTTACCCCAGAAACACGGCCGTTCCACTTGAAGTTACCATCAACAACATACCTTTTTCTTTGATAAAAGCTGAAAATCTTACTTTCAAAGGACGGTTTTGTTGATGCGTTTCCGCAGTTTGTTGCCGTCTCAGTAATTATATATTGTGTCCCCAGGATTCCCCCTAAAATTGTATAATGATTCACATAAAAGTTTTAATATTGACATTTTTTTAATAGATAAAATAAGTAGATTTTAAGGATGGATTTATGAATCACCAATTGCTTTAAAAGCAGCGCGGGACGCTTCGACTGTCCGCTCAATCTCTGCCCCGCCGTGGGCCAGCGACACGAACATGGCCTCAAACTGTGAGGGCGCAAGATACACACCCTGTTCCAGCATGGATTTGAAATAACGGGCGTACCTGTTTGTGTCCGAAGTGCAGGCGGACTTGTAGTCGGCCACCTTTTCCGGCGTGAAGAAGGCGCAGGACATGGAGCAGACCCGGTTGAAACATACGTCCACCCCGGCTGAGCGGGCCGTTTCGTCCAGCCCTGCGGCCAGAAGGGCCGCCTTTCTTTCCAGTTCCTCGTAGACGCCGGGCTGCTGCAGCGCTTCCAGAGTGGCAATGCCGGCCGTCACCGCCAGCGGGTTCCCCGAGAGGGTGCCGGCCTGGTAAACGGGCCCGACGGGCGCCATCTTTTCCATGATCTCCCGCCTGCCGCCGTAGGCGCCGACCGGCAGGCCGCCGCCGATGATTTTGCCCAGGCAGGTCAGGTCCGGAGTGATCCCGTAAAAAGTCTGCGCCCCGCCGTAGCCCAGGCGGAAACCGGTAATCACCTCGTCGAAAATCAACAGGCTGCCGTATGCTTCGGTCAGGCGGCGCAAGCCTGCCAGGAAGCCGGGCGCCGGGGGCACCACTCCCATGTTTCCGGCCACCGGCTCAACAATCACGGCGGCGACGGCTTCGCCCTGCCGGCGGAAAATTTCTCCGACGCTTTCCAGGTCGTTATAGATGGCGGTGATGGTATCCGCCGCCACTGCCGCCGGCACGCCGGGGCTGCTGGGCACACCCAGGGTAAGCGCCCCGGAGCCCGCCTTGATCAGGAAGGAATCGGCGTGTCCGTGGTAGCAGCCCTCGAACTTGACGATCTTTTCCCGCCCGGTATAGCCCCTGGCCAGGCGCAGGGCGCTCATGGCCGCCTCCGTGCCCGAGCTGACCAGGCGCACCATTTCAACGGAGGGGAGCGCCTCGACGATCATCCGGGCCAGGCGGGTCTCCAGTTCGGTCGGGGCGCCGAAGCTGGTCCCGATCTCCAGGCACCCGGCCAGCGCCTCCAGCACCGCCGGGTGGCGGTGTCCGAGGATCAGCGGACCCCAGGACCCAACGTAGTCGATGTACTCGTTTCCGTCGGCGTCGTAGATTTTGGGCCCGTTGCCCCGTTCTATGAAAACCGGGTTTAAGCCCACCGACTTAAAGGCGCGCACCGGGCTGTTCACTCCGCCCGGGATGTAGCGCACCGCGTCTTGATAAAAGTCAATCGACCGGGCGAAACTTTTAGGCATCAAAAAGCCCCCTTTACTCAAAGTAGCGCATGGTGCTTTTTTTTAGTTCAGACGTGCTGTAAAGGAGGCGGTAGCTTTCCACCCCCGCCGCCCCGGCCAGGCGGCCGGCGGCCCGCTCGCACTCCTCCCTGGTCTGGCCGTGGACCATGGTAAACAGGTTGTAGGGCCAGCCCGGCTGCCGCGGCCGGCGGTAGCAGTGACTGACCGCCTCAAAGCCGGCCATGATTCCGCCCACTTCCATGACCCGCTCGTCGGGCACATCCCAGACAACCATGGCGTTGGCTACAAATCCGAGATCCTGGTGGCGCACCGCCGCGCCAAAGCGGCGGATCAGGCCCTGATCGATCATCTGCTTTATTTTTTCGATCAAATCGTCCTCAACCAGACCCAGCCTGCCGGCCAGCTGTAAAAAGGGACGGCTGACCAGGGGCAGGCCGTCCTGGAGTTCACGAATGATAGCCTTGTCCAGTTCGCTCAGCATCTGCACACCTCATTCAAGGTCGAAATTGACCCGGATCTTAAAAACGTTTTCGGCCGGGAGGGTAATCACTTCCAGCCCGGTGCGGGCCCGGACCGCATTCAGGATTTCGTCGAGCCGCGCCCGGGACTCGGCGATCACTGTAAACCACATGTTGTAGTCATGTTCCCGCAGGTAGTTGTGGGTAACCCCGGGAAAGGCGTTGACGACGCCGGCCACTTCTCCGATCCGCTCCGGTTCCACGCGCATAGCGCAAAGGGTACCGGAATACCCCATTTGCCGGGAGTCGAAAATACCGCCCAGGCGGCGGATTACTCCCTCTTCACACATCCGCCCGATGCGATCAAGCACTTCCTCCTCGCTGAGGCCGAGCGATTCGGCCAGCAGCCGGTACGGTTCGGGCGTCAGGGGAAAATCGGCCTGAATCAAGTTTAAGAGGCGCCTGTCCGTATTGTCAAGCATGCTTAATATCCTTTCCGCCCGTGGTAAACGCACCACGGTTCTTCGGCCATGTAGTCGCCATGGTAGTAAAGGGCGCGTGCCCGGCAGCCCCCGCAAAGCTTGCGGAATTCACAGACGCCGCAGCCGCCTTTGTACTCAACGGTGCGCAGGGTCTTGAACACCTCCGCGTTTTGCCAGATCTCGCCGAAGGGGGTGACCCGCACATCCCCGGCGGGGATGTCCATATAGGCGCAGGGCTGGACGATGCCCTTCGGGTTGATGATGCAGTAGGCGATTCCCGCCAGGCAACCCCGGGTGAAGCGGGTTTGTACGCCGAGTTGGCGGGCAATGCGCATAAACTGGGGGGCGCAGGTCGGTTTCAGCTCAATGGAGACCTCCTGCTGCTTCTTCATAATCCGGTGCAGAAGGTCCTCGTACTGTTCGGCGCGCAGGGATTCCTCCTCAATATCGACCGCCCGGCCGGTGGGCACCAGAAAAAAGAGATGATGGCCGATCGCTCCGGCTGCCACCGCAAAGTCAGTGATTTTCTCCACTTCACCGGCATTCCAGCCCACCACTGTGGTGTGGATCTGAAAAGGAAGGCCCGCCTCACGGCAGGCGCGCATGCCGTCCACCGCCCCCTGCCACGCGCCGGGGCTGGAGCGGAACTCGTTGTGCTGCAGCGAGTCCACGCTGTCCAGGCTGATCCCCATGGCCAGCGCCCCGGCTTCTTTCAGGTTCCGGGCCACTTCGCCGGTGATCAGCGTGCCGTTGGTGCCGAAGACGGGCCTTAAGCCCCTTTCTTTCGCCCGGGCCACCAGTTCGTATATATCCGGACGCATGAGCGGTTCGCCGCCGCTGAAAATCATGATTTTAAAACCGGTCGCGGCGATTTGGTCAATCAGCCGCAGTCCTTCGGCGGTGCTGAGTTCCTCGGCGGCCCTGGTTCCGGCGTCCCGGTAACAGTGTTTGCAGTAGAGGTTGCAGGAGTTGGTGGTGTTCCAGGAAACAAGCACACGGGATCGCCCCTTTCTGATTGTAAAGTAATTTCAGATGTGCTAGAATCCCCATCTGAAGCCCCGATGTTCAGCTTTAGCTGAACGAGTTCACTCTTCCTTCAGCCAGCGGGCCGCGTCCTTGGCATGGTAGGTGAGAATAATGCCCGCCCCGGCGCGCCGGATCCCGGTCAGGATCTCCAGCACGATGCGGCGCTCGTCAATCCACCCTTTTTGGGCGGCCGCCTTGACCATGCTGTATTCCCCGCTGACGTTGTAGGCGGCCACGGGGTGGTTGAATTCTTCCCTGACCCGGCGGATGATGTCCAGGTAGGCCAGGGCCGGTTTGACCATAATGATGTCTGCGCCCTCTTCGATGTCGAGGAACACTTCGCGCAGGGCCTCGTCCGCGTTGGGCGGGTCCATCTGGTAGTCCCGCCGGTCGCCGAACTGCGGCGCGGAACCGGCTGCGTCGCGAAAGGGGCCGTAAAAACCCGAGGCGTATTTGGCTGAATAGGCCATCACGGGCGTGTGGCTGAAACCGTTTTCGTCCAGCGAGCGGCGGATCGCGCCAACCCTGCCGTCCATCATGTCCGAGGGGGCCACCAGATCGGCGCCGGCGCGGGCATGGGACAGAGCCGTCCGGGACAGGAGTTCAAGGGTGGGGTCGTTCTGCACCCTGCCATCCTTGATTAATCCGCAGTGCCCGTGGCTGGTGTATTCACACAGGCAGACGTCGGTAATTACGAGGAGTTCAGGAAACTCTTTCTTGACGGCTCGTACGGCCTCCTGAACGATGCCGTCGTCGGCGTAGGCGCCGGAACCGGCCTCGTCCTTCTCAGGCGGGATGCCGAAGAGGAGCACCGCCGGAATGTTCAGGTTCGCAGCCTCTTCAATCTCAGGCAATAAACGGTCGATCGAAAAGTTGCAGATACCGGGCATGGCCTCCACTTCCCGGACGATACCCCGCCCGTGGGTGACGAACACCGGGTAAACGAGGTTGTCGATCCTGAGCACGGTCTCCCGCACCATCCGGCGGATCGTTTCGCTGGAGCGCAGCCGCCGCGGGCGGTAAAAGGGAAAATTCATCCGGCATCACTCCTCGCAGCCGTTGCTTTATCTTATTTCCAAGACCCCTACTTCTATAAGTGGGGGGGTTTAAGCTTTTTACTTCAGGTGGAGTAGAATCTCCACCTGAAGCCCCGATGTTTAGCGTAAGCTAAACGAGTTCACTTCCTGGCGGCAGCAGTCCGTGTGAAGCCGCTCCGTCCAGAGCAATTCCGGCGCGGGGGGTTAATGGGCCAGGCCGATTTCCGCATCGGTCAGGTAGCAGGCAGGATCCGACTCCCAGAAATCGCCGGTCACCGCCTCGGCCCGGGCCCGGAAATTGCCGTTGCAGAGGTCCAGCCAGCGGCAGGCGGCGCAGCGCCCCTTCAAAAGGAGACGGCGGTTTTTCAGGCCGGCCAGGATCGGGTTGGCCGCGTCGGTCCAAATGTCGCCGAATTTCTTTTCTTTGACGTTGCCGAAGGTATGGTTCTGGGTAAACTGGTCCGGGTGTACGTCGCCGTGCCAGTCCACCGCCCCGATGGCGATGCCGGTGCGGTTGCCGCCGTTCAGCTTCAGGAGTTCAAGCACTTTGACCGCCCGCTCCGGGTCCGTCTCCTTGAGCTTGAGGTAGGTATAGACGCCGTCGGCGTGGTTGTCCACAGTCAGGATCTCCTTCTCGATGCCGCGCCGGTGGAAGTCGAGGGTCCGCTTGATGATCAGGTCCATGGCAGCCCGTGACTCTTCCCGGGTGACGTCTTCCTCCACCATCCGGCTGCCGCGGCCGGTGTAAACCAGGTGGTAGAAGCAAACGCGCGGGATGTTCTCCGCTTCAATCAGGTCGAAGATGTCGTTTAAATCCCTGTAGTTGTGCTTGTTGATGGTAAAGCGCAGGCCCACCCGCTGGCCGGCGGCGATGCAGTTCTTGATCCCGTCGAGGGCAGCCAGAAAAGCTCCTTTGCGGCCCCGGAAACGGTCATTGTTTTCAGTCATGCCGTCCAGGCTGACACCGACGTAGCCAATGCCGAGATTTTTCAGGTAGACGGCTGTCTCCAGGGTGATCAGGGTGCCGTTCGAGGAAATGGTGGGCCGGATGCCCCGTTTCCTGGCATAACCGGCAAGTTTGACCAGGTCGCGGCGCAAAAGGGGCTCGCCGCCGGAGAAAAGGATCACCGGGACTTTGAATTCAGCCAGGTCGTCGATAAAGCGCAGGGCCTCTTTGGTGTTCAGCTCACCCTCGTACTTTTTGGCCTCGGAATTGGAGTAGCAGTGAATGCATTTTAAATTGCAGGTGCGCGTTGTGTTCCATACCACCACCGGGCCGTGCCCGGCCGCCGCGCCGTGGATTTGCTCCCGCGCGCCCTGGCTGTAGCGCAGGCTGTCTCCGAAATAATCAGAACCGCACAGCAGCTTTGTCACGCTGATCATGGTTTATCACCCTTTTCCAGGCCCTAACAAATGGAGCCCGCACTTTTTTAGTTTCCATGCAAACAGGTCTTGAGAAGATTTAGTTCCGTCAGGTTAACATATAAACAACGTCCCTATCCTTGACTATCCTTGATCCCCTTGAAAATGGTCCAGAATGGCCTGGACGAGGCCGTCGATGGTGTATTCTCTGGCGATGATGTCCACTTTCACGCCCAGACTGCGGGCGGTGTCCGCCGTTACCGGGCCGATGCAGGCGACCGCCACGCCGCGCAGGAGCGCATCCATGTCCGGGCTGGCGAGCCTCTTGACGAAGTTCTGCACGGTGGAGGAACTGGTAAAGGTGATCACCTGGATCTCGCTGTTCAGGAGCATGCTCCGCACTGGGGCCGCGTCGACTTCAGCCATCACCGTCTTGTAGGCAGGCACTTCGGTGACCCGGGCGCCCATTTGCCGGAGGGCTTCCGGCAAAACCTGGCGGGCAATGTCGGCCCGGGGCAGAAGGACGCGTTCGCCCGCCTGCATCCGGTCCTTGAGCCCCTCCACGATTTGTTCCGCGCGATACTCCCCCGGCACGTAATCGACCAGCAGGCCGTAAGATTCGAGCATTTTCATGGTTTTCGGGCCGATGGCGCACAGCCTGGCCGCATGAAGCCGGCGGATGTCTTTTTGATGACCGCGCAGACGGCTGAAAAACGACTGGACGCCGTTCACACTGGTAAAAATGATCCAGTCGAAGGTCTCTATTTCGTCAATGGCCCGGTCCATGGGCGAAAAATCGTCCGGCGGGGCCACCCGGATGGTCGGAAATTCCAGCGGCTCGCCGCCCAGGGCTTCAATGGCCTCCGAGAGGGCGCTGGCCTGCTCGCGGGAACGGGTAACCAGCACCCGCTTGCCGAAAAGCGGCCTTTTCTCAAACCAGTTCAAGGTGTCGCGCAGGCGAACGACTTCCCCAACGACGATCACAACCGGGTTTTTAAAGCCGGCCAGAGCCGCCTTTTCGCTGATATCGGCCAGCGTTCCCGTGAGGGTGCGCTGCTCGGGCCGTGTGCCCCAGCGCACCAGGGCCGCGGGGGTTTCGGGGGAGCGGCCGTTTTCCAGCAGGCGCGCGGTAATTTTGGGCAGGTTGGCCATTCCCATCAGGAAGACCAGGGTGCCGGCGCCGGTCGCGATCTTATCCCAGGCAATGCTGGAGTCCTCTTTTTCCGGGTCTTCGTTGCCGGTGATGATGGCCAGGGTGGAGGTGCAGTCCCGGTGGGTCACCGGGATGCCGGCATAGGCCGGCACGGCTACGGCCGAGCTTACCCCCGGGACCACTTCGAAGGAAACGCCGGCCGCGGCCAGGGCCCCGGCTTCCTCCCCACCCCGCCCGAAAACAAAGGGGTCGCCGCCTTTAAGCCGGGTGACGACCTTTCCCTCCAGGGCCTTTTGCACCAAGAGCTCATTGATCTCGCCCTGCTTCAGAGTATGCCGGTCGGGCGACTTGCCGGCCGAGACGCATTCAGCCTCCGGCCGGGCATAAGTCAGAAGCCCCGGGCCAGCCAAACGGTCATAGACGATCACGTCAGCTTTGCCGATGCACTCAAGACCTTTCAGCGTAATCAGTTTCGGGTCCCCGGGGCCGGCGCCGACCAGATAAACGATGCCTTTATTCATGAATCTGTATCTCCCGTCGCAGTTTGCTTAAAATATCACCAGCGCCCATTTCCAGCAGGTTGCCGGCCAGCTGTTCCCCCAGCTCAACCGCTTTTTCCACCGGCCCGGCCAGCGAGGAGCGCACCAATTGCCCCCCGCCCAGGTCGGCCACAACCCCTTCCAGGCACAGCTCAAGTCCGTTGACGATACCCAGGGCGCCGATGGGGATCTGGCAGCCGCCCTCCAGTTTTCTCAGCAGGGCCCTTTCGGCTGTGACGGCAGCACGTGATTCCGGGTGATCGATGGCGGAAACCAGATGACCCACTTCCGTGTCGCCTGCCCTGACTTCCACCCCCACCGATCCCTGGCCGACGGCCGGCAGGCAGACGGTAAAGGGAATCAACTGGGTGATCCGGTTGTTCAGGCCGAGGCGGTGAATGCCGGCGTAAGCCAGCACCGTGGCGTCCATCGTTTCCTCATCCAATTTGCGCAGCCGGGTGTGAACGTTTCCGCGCACGTCCACCGTTTTAAAATCGTTCCGGTAGTGGAGAATCTGGGCGCGCCGTCTCAGGCTGCTTGTCCCGATCACAGCTCCCGGGGGCAGTTCGTCTATTTTCAGCCCGGCCCGGGCGATCAGCACGTCACCCGGGAATTCCCGGCTGCAAACGGCGCCGATGACCAGCCCGCCGGGCAGTTCGGTCGGCAGGTCTTTCATGCTGTGAACGGCAAGGTCGATTTCACCACGCAGCATGGCCAGCTCCAATTCCTTTGTAAAAAGACCTTTGTCGCCAATCTTGGACAGGGCAAGATCCAGGATACTGTCCCCCTGGGTCTTGATCCCGCTGATCCGGTACCCGTAATCGGGCCGTAATTCCCGCAGGCGCTCCACAACCCAGTTGGCCTGCCACATGGCCAGCTTGCTCTGCCTGGTTCCGACAACAATTTCCCGCTTCATTTGGGCCTCCTCTATCTTCCGGCCCGGATCTGAGCGTCCGGCTGCTCCTGAACCTTGCCTTTCGGGCGCTGGCCCGGGACGTCAAGGTTGAAGAGGTTTTGCAGTATCTCCGTATACAGGTGACCCTCCGTCGTCAGGGCATAGGCTTTTAACTGGGTAACCGGCAGGTGCAGGACCTGGTTGACGATGGAGCTGGCCAGGGAAGAAACGACTTTTTTGTCGTGCTCGGAAATGTCACCCAGCTTGTTCAAGGCCCGCTGCAGTTCTTTCCGCTTAATTTCCTCGCCCCAGTTTTTCAAGGCCGCGATGGTCGGCACGGTGAACTGGGTGGCCAGCCACTTCATAAACTCGTCCAGTTCCTCTTCGATGATCACTTCCGCCTTAACGGCCGCCGCCTTGCGCTCGGACAGGTTGTGATCGATAACGTTTTTCAAATCGTCGATGTCATACAGAGTGACCCCTTCCAGGCCGCCCACGCCCGGCTCTATGTCCCGCGGCACCGCGATGTCGACCATAAATATCTTCCGGCCGCGCCGGCGCTCCATCACCCGGGCCATCTCCTGCTCCCGGACGACGTAGTGAGAAGCCGCGGTGCAGCCGATCACGATGTCGGCGTCTTCCATGTAACGGTAAAGCTCTCCGAACCGGACGGCCCTGCCGCCGAAGCGGGAAGCCAGCTCTTCCGCCCGCTCGAAGGAACGGTTGGAAACAATTACGCCGGATATACCATTGGCCACCAGATGTTTGGCCGTAAGGTCGCTCATTTTTCCGGCCCCGATGATCATAACGGTGCGCCCGCACAAGTTCCCCAGGTTTTCCCTGGCCATTTCCACGGCCGCGTAACTGATCGAAACGGCATTCTGGTCGATCCCCGTCTCTGTCCGCACCCGCTTGCCGACCGCGATGGCCTGCTGAAAGAGGGTGTTCAGGACCCGGTTGGTGGACTCGTAGTCACAGGCCTGCTGATAGGCCACCCGCACCTGGCCCAGGATCTGGGTTTCACCCAGCAGCATGGAGTCGAGGCCGGAGGCAACGCGGAAGAGATGGCGGATCGTATCGTAAAGGGTATGCCGGTAGGTAAAGTTTTTGATGCCGGATGAGTCAACACCCGACCAGCGGGACAAAAAGTCCCAGATCGCATATAGCCCCTCGTCCATCTCGTGGGTGGCGGCATATATTTCGGTGCGGTTGCAGGTTGAAAGGATGGCGCAGCCGTCAATCACCGGATAGGCTTTAAGCCGCTTCAGCGCCCCAATTAACGAATTGCCGGAGAAAGAAAGCTTTTCCCTGATTTCCACGGGGGCTGTTCTATGGTTCACGCCCACTACCACGATAAGCACTTTGCAATCGCTCCTTTACCAGTTCCAGCCTGCCTGCCTTGAGCAGGTCGAGAATTTCTTCGCTGAGCAGTTCTTCCAACCGGTTCATCTTTTTATGTTCGCTGGTTTCGTTTTTAATGACCTTTTTCCGGAGCTGACCCAGCAGTTCCAGAAATTCGCCGTATTGAGGGCCGTATGCGCGCTCCAGTTCCTCCCTGATTTTCCTGGCCAGCATCGGGCTCTTGCCGCCCGTCGAAACAGCGATGGTCAGCGCCCCCCGCCGGACGACAGCGGGAACAAAGAAGCTGCACTTCGCGGGGTCGTCCACGATGTTCACGATCAGGTTTCGCCCGGCGCAGTCGTCGGCCACCCGGCGATTGACCTCTTCTCGATCGGTGGCCCCGATGACCAGGAAGACTCCGGTCAGGTCGCCGTCGTGGTATGAACCCGCCCGGTAAATAATCCGGCCTTCGGCGGCGAGTTTACGCAAGCCGGGCGTGATTTCGGGACTGACCAGTTTCACCCCGGCGCCGCATTCCAGGAGGGAGCGCACCTTGCGCTCGGCCACCTGGCCCCCGCCCACAACAAGACAAATTTTCTGAAACAGGTCGAGTGATATGGGGTAATGACTGCTCATTCGTTCAACAACCTTTGCTGTATTAGTTACCACATCAGAGCGCATGAATACAAAGAAAGAGCGCTAATACTTTCTGATGCCGATAAAGTCTGCGGCCAGGGCCAGCGTGTTCCGGACCGAAACCGGCGGCAGCGCCGCCAGCTCGTCCTTGGCTTTTTGAATATATTTGGCGGCCACGTCAAAAGAGTAATTGATGGCCCCGCAGTCTTTTACGGCTTGGATCGCCTCCTGGACTTCCTCTTCGTTCTTTTCAACATTTTGCACCAATTCGGTTAACCGTTCTTTTTTACGGCTGTTTTTAAGGGCGTAGATAACCGGCAGGGTGATGATGCCCTGGCGCAGGTCGCCTCCGACAGGCTTGCCCAACTGGGTTTGATCGGCCACCATGTCCAGAATGTCGTCGGTGATCTGAAAAGCCATCCCGATGTTGTGCCCGTAACGCTTCAGAGGCATGTGCACACTCGGCGGGGCGCCGCAGGCCACTGCGCCGAGCTGGGCGCTGGCCGCAATTAAAAGGGCCGTCTTGCGGTTGATCCGGTAAAAGTAGTCTTTCGGGTTCTGCAATACGTCAAATGAAGAGGAGATCTGCTGGATTTCCCCTTCGCACATTTTCACGCTCGTTTCGGAAAGAACCCTGGAAACAAGAGGCTTGTCCTCATAAGCGGAAATTAAAATCAGGGATTTGGCAAAAAGGTAGGTGCCGATATGGGTTGAGATGCTGTTGCCCCACCTGGCTTTTACCGTGGGTTTTCCCCGGCGGGTCATGGCCGCGTCCACCACGTCGTCGTGAACCAGGGTGGCCATGTGAATCAGTTCCAGCGCCACAGCCAGAGGAATAACCTTTTCCAGATCAAAGTTATAAAATTTGGCCCCGAAGAGGATGAGCGCCGGGCGCAGACGTTTGCCTCCGGCATCTAAAAGGTGCGTGGAGGTTTCCGTTAAAATGGGGTTCGGCACCTGAACGACAGCTTTCAGCCGTTTTTCCACCGCCCGCAGATCATCCTGTATTTCGCTAAATAAATCCAGCATCTGTCAAGTCACCTACTTGTCAAAGTGCACAACCAAACCTGAAAATTGCCGTATCCAACATACCATTCGCCAATTCGCTAAAAAATCCTCCCGCCGGGAAAGACCGTTCAAGGAAAGTGGACCGTGTGAAAGGTCATTCGTACTAAATTATAAAAAATAATCAGACACAAAACAACTTTATTTATTGGAAAATTGGAAAAGGCCAAAAAATAACCGGCTTTCCGATTTCGCAACGGGTTTGCGCCCTTTTTTTGGCGCAGGGAATTAAATTACTTTGACAGGCGTCCTGAAGTCTTCTATAATAGTTTTGGCACAATGCTTGTTGACGGTTCCTGGGGGTGGATGGTGCCTGGTGGTGCTCCTGGTCTTCAAAACCAGTCGTCGGGCTGACGAGGTCCGTGGTGGGTTCGATTCCCACACACTCCCGCCATAGTAATATCAAGGCATCCGAGATTTAAAGGTCTTTTTATTTTTCCTGTTGGATAAATTCATCCAACATTTTATTTTTGGTAATGTTTCAGTAAACCACGTAGCAGGAGTAGGATCTATCAGGACCACGTCAAAGTCACTTTATTTACGGGTGCAACTTTGATTTTACGTTTTTCAATCCGGCCGTGTCCTTTTTCAATTGTTTTGCATGGAGTGGAAACGCTTTTTAGAACGTATACCAAAAAGGGAACCAATGAGACTGTAAACGGGGACCAGGAAACTGGCTCCCGTTTTTGTTGTCGCTGCTTTGTTTGGGGACCAGAAAAGGAGCCAGGGGAATAAAGAAAGAAAAAGGATATAAAAAGACCATGTGGCAGTTCGCACCTGCCACATGGTCTTAAAACGCTACACTCAAAAACAATATGAATATAACACTGGTTCAGGCTGAATACAAGCCTTTCGAGACAATTTTTTGTCCACTTTCTCCGGAGGAATTCGAAAAACTTCGGCTGGCTGGCATTGTGGCTAAGAAAAATAACAGGACAGCAGCAGGCTCTCCCTGCTCCTGGCGTCGCTGCGGAAAAGCCCCAATGCGCTCAGCGAGGGCATGCTGGTTGCACAGCTGCTTAAAACAGGGCAGTATACCCAGTCGCAAGTGGGTGGCTGGGCAAGTCGGTCAGTTGGGTCAACAAGCGGAGCAGCCTGATCACCAGGCTCCATCCGGCGGTACGGGAACTGGTGACCTTGCGGCAGCTCTGCCCGCACAGCGCCCAGGAAATCGCACGCCTGCCGGAAGAAATCCAGCATGCCTTTTCCACGAAAGTGGTGCAGGAAGGACTGCCCAAATCCGCTGTGGAGGTACTGGTGGAAACCTACAACAAGGAAGGGTGTCCGGATTCGTTCAAAGAACAGATGTTGGAGCATCCTCGTCACGCCTTGGGAAAAGTGGCGGATATCCGTACGGTAAAAACCATTCGAAAATGCGAGGGAAAAGATGTCCCGCCCTCCGGTCAAACCCTGCGCAACGATCTGGTTCTGCTGCTGCGCTGTATCTCAGATGCCCAGCGGCAGCTGGGCGGTCTGGAGCATCAGGCGCTGCTGCAGCAACGCAGTCTTCTGGCCCGGAGCCGGGATGCCTCGATCCGGTTTGCCTCCCTGTTGGATGCCTACCTGGAAACGATGGATGTTTCCCCGCCATTGCCCAGTCCACTGTGCGCCAGTACGTACGGGAGCTGCGGGAACGCCATCCGGAAGTGTTTCTGCCGCTGGATCACGAGCCCGGGGAGGCCATGCAGTTCGACTGGGGCGACATGAGCGCGGTCATCGCGGATGCCAAAATTACGGTATCCGTCTTTTGTGCCGTCCTCCCGCACAGTGGAGCTCTCTGCGCTTTCGTCTATCCGGATAAAAGCACCCGATCATTTTTACATGGACACATTCAGGCATTTGAGTTCATCGGCGGCGTTGCCCGCCGCTGTGTCTACGATAATCTTAAGACGGCCGTGAAAAAAGGCAGTGGCAAAAATGCTGTCAAACAGGTGAGCTTCATTCGGCTTGAAGCCCATTACGGGTTTGAGGCGGTCTTCTGCAACGTGGCCTCCGGTTGGGAAAAAGCTAACGTCGAAAATGCCGTTGCCATTGTTCGGCGCATCGCCTTTACCCCCATGCCCCGGGTGGACAGTTACGAAGCGCTGCAAACTCATGTCACCAACCGCTGCCTGCATTATGCGCAAACGCATACCATAAGGGGCCATGAACACAGCATCCGGGATTCTCTGGAGCAGGAGCGAAAAATGCTGCTTCCCCTGCCGGATGTCCGGCTGGACACGGGGTTTACGTTCACGGCACTGGTCCATCCCGACCTGACCGTGCACCACGAGAGCACCCGGTATTCCGTTCCCGGTCACCTTGTTGGGAAAGAGCAGAACCCATGTGAATCAGAGATCACCAGGCTGGCCCACAAGATGAAATGGCCCGTATTAGAAAACTACAAAAAGCACGTGAAAACCGAAAGCAGCTTTGAGGAGAACCTGCTGGCACTGCTTCAACTGGAAGAGGAACAGCGTAACAAGGCGCTCGCCCGGCGGCGTATCAAGCAGGCTGGATTTCCCATTACCAAGACCCTGGACACCTTTGAATTCAACCAGACCATGCTGCCTCATCTCAAACAGGCAGGTTATTTGCTTTGGTGTGTGATGTTAACTCTGTCTAAAACGGATTGCAAGTCATTTCTGCGCTTGTATCAAAACTGTCAACTGCAGAAAAGAAAAAGCGAGGGAACCGGAATAAGCTTTACCCCCTTATACCCCCCTCTGGCGCAAATTTTACCACAGAACAGATTTCCTGTAAATCCATGGTTCACCATGAACCATGGGGTACAAGCTGATTTATATGTTCGTTACCGGCAGTTTACAGAAGCTGTGCGTTTCATATATGACCTCGTTATCCGGCACACAAATGTTTAATGCCAATGGCAAGTTTGCTAATATTGTTGTCTGGCAAGTGAGCCACTGTGTGCCGCTGTGTCGCGTTTTGTTAACAGCCTTAAGGGGTTTGCCCATTCAGCAAAAATAAAACCAGATTTGGCGGCTTTCTGCGAAAGAGTATTTCCCTTCGAAACGCAGAGCAAAATATTCTATGTCACCTTAATTTACGGGGTGAACCATGGGGTCGAAAACCGTGCAGGTTAAAGACGGGTGCACCTTTGGGCGCACCCGCCGGTTCACAGCAGTCGGCAATGCCGACCGCATAAGACCTTGCGGAATTTACCGTTGCATTAAATTTAGGTGGCTGTAATCCACGTTAGGTATACCTGCTGGGTGTCCGTGATTGTGATAAAATCGTTTCGTTGCCAGATTTTTTAGGTGCACGTTCAAAGTAAAGCTTTGCTTGTTACTTGCATTTCCTTTCAATCTTAATATCCTTACACCATATTTCAAGATGTAAGGGAAACATATTTATTTTACAAATCCATAAATGCTTATCTCCCTCTATTATTTCATCAATCTTTACATCTTGTAAAAAATATGGTATTTGAGGTAGTGTCATACTTTTTACTGGTATGCCCTTATCGTATTCTTTGACGTGGTCAAAAACCGATTTATAACATCCAATAAAATTATAATAAATGAAGTTTCCGTCCTCGTCATCATAAATTACATGTACTTCATCAGCAAAATAATTACATTCAACCGCTTTTACTCTCGAATCCAAATAATCATATTCGTCAATTATTCTTTGTATTTCACTAACTGTCATCTTCTTATCCTCCTATTTAAGTGGAATGTGTGCATCAGGGCTTTTAGGACTTACAATATTTCCGTTAATATCTAACGAATTTCCTGCTTCATCATATAAATGCTTATGAGGGTACGGTGTTTTTGCATCTGGTGGATCAATTCTAACCCGTATATTCCCATTTGCATCTTTCACATGCGTAAATCCATTATTTGTTGTCTTTGTCCATCCACTTGGTAAATCATCTACAAGCTTCCCCGCGCCCTTTGTTACACCAGGCAAACCTCTTACGGCCCCGGCTGCTGAGGTGGGAATTACACTAGATGTAAAAAGTCTTAAGAAGTCCCATATTGCATCTTGTCTTGAATAATTTTTTACTGCATCAGAGGGGACGAGTATTTCCCCTCTTGGGCTTTCAAAATCAAAATAATAGGTGTATCCTTCTGAATCCGTATATGAGCCCTTACCTGTGGGATCATAAAAATTGCGCCAATAGAAAAGATTTTCTTCATAATTGTTATACAGATTGTATCTTATATATATAGTAGCATAGTCCTGATTTTGTTCGATATCAGCAATTTTGCAATATCCCAAAGGATCCACATATATTACCGGGTTATTGCCGCAATATACATACAGGTGCTGCGACAGCGGGTCGGTCAATTGGCCGGGGTAGGTATCTTTGCTCAGGAACCGCCCCACGCCCGGATCATAGTATCTCGCCCGCAGGTAAATAAAGTCCGTCTCGTGATCATGCTGCTCCCCGGTGTAGCCGGAGGGGTTGTACAGAACATTTTTGTTCTCGCCGGGCAGTTTTCCTCCTGTAAGGGGCAAACCAAAGGGTTCGTAGTCATATTTTGCCCTTTGGTTTCCGGCGGGGGTGATCAGCTGGCTGACGCTGCCAAGGCCGTCGTAGAGGTAGTACAGCGGGTCCTGGCTTTCGGGACGGCTGTTGTCTAAGAAATCCACCTTGGTGCGCTCCAAGCCGTAGGCGTAGGCAGCTTTGTAGTTGCCGTTGGCGTCGCAGGTCATCAGCACCTGGCCGACCGGCTGGGCCACGTCGTTGACGTAGCTGACCAGTTCCACGGTGGGGGGCAGGATAATTTCCTCTCCCAGCTTGCCGTTCTTGTACCAGCCCAGATGTTTCCCTTTCAGCCAGCCTAAATGTTTGCCGTGGTCGGTGTGCAGCTTGTTGCCGTGCTCTTT
>Ga0209347_1003302_pt1 | contig 19151 bp, 15 predicted proteins | sample AutmiccommuBRH23_FD_187382 | JGI IMG/M metagenome (GOLD analysis project Ga0209347, IMG submission 187382) | Deep subsurface microbial communities from Mt. Terri, Switzerland - Autotrophic microbial communities BRH/23 (SPAdes) (version 2) | ecosystem: Environmental > Aquatic > Deep subsurface >...
GGGTCCGCGCCGGGGCCTCGTCATAGCCGATCTCGACCAGCGTCGCGGCATGGTCGGCCTGTTCCTGCGTTTGTGCCAGCACCAGCGCGATCACCTGACCGTTGTAGCGGATCTGGTCGTCCTGCAGCACCGGCAGCGCGCTGTTGCCGACGGCGCCCATGTTGGTGATGCTCATCACCGGCACGATCTCCAGCCGCGGCATGGTGCGGTGGGTCAGGACCAGCACCACACCGGGCGCCGCCTCGGCCGCGGCGGTGTCTAGCCGCGCGATGCGGCCGCGGGTGATGGGGCTGTTGATCAGCGTGGCATAGCACATCCCCTCCATCGCCACTTCCGCCGAGAAGCGGGCCTTGCCCTGCACCTTCTGCGGCCCGTCAAGGCGCGAGGCCTGACGCCCGACCTCGCCATGCCGCCCGATCAGCGGATCGGGCGTGCCGCCGGGAAGCCAGCGTTCCGGCATCCAGCCAAGCACTGTCTTGACCGAGCCGATGACGGCATTCTGAACCCTGCTCATGCTGTCTCTCCGGTCAGGTCTGCCAGCACGGCAAATGCGGTGCGCCGTGCAAGTTCCAGTTTGAAGGCGTTGCCGGCCAGGGGTTCGGCCTCCGCCAGTTCCAGATCCATCGCTGCGAAAACCGCGTCGCGCGTGACCGGGCCGCCAAGCAGCGCCTGTTCGGCGCGCAGGGCCCGCCACGGCTTTGGCGCGATGCCTCCGAATGCCAGCCGCAGCTCTGTCAGCACCCCGTCCTCTACCCTGGCGCAGGTCGCGACCGAGACCAGCGCGAAGGCATAGCTCGCGCGGTCGCGGACCTTGCGATAGGCCGACCGCGCCGCAACCGGCAAGGGTGGCAGCTCGATGGCGGTGATGATCTCGCCCAGGGCCATGACGGTCTCGATCTGCGGCGTCTCGCCCGGCAGGCGGTAGAACTCCGCCAGCGGCACCGTTCTGGCCCCGGCCAGCCCTAGCAGGTGGACCTGCGCGTCCAGCGCGACCAGCGCCACGCACATGTCCGACGGGTGGGCCGAGATGCAGGCATCGGAGCCGCCGAGGATGGCGTGATAGCGATTGAAGCCCTCGCGCGCGTCGCAGCCACTCCCCGGAATGCGCTTGTTGCAGCGAGAGCCGGCGGGGTCGTTGAAGTAGGCGCAGCGGCTGCGCTGCAGGATATTGCCTGCGACCGTGGCCATGTTGCGGATCTGGGCCGATGCACCGGCGAGGATCGCGCGTGACAGGACCGGATAGCGCATCCGCACCAGCGGGTGGGCGGCCAGCGCGGTGTTGCGCGTGGCGGCGCCGATCCGCAGGCCGCCTTGGGCCGTCTCGCTGATGTCGGCGGAGAGCGCGGTCACATCCACCAGCGTTGTCGGATGCTCCACACCCTTGCGCATCAGGTCGACGAGGTTGGTGCCGCCCCCCAGCAGTCGGTGTCCGTCCAGCGCGGCGAGCCCTTGGGCCTCTTCGGGCGAGGTGGCGCGGGTGTAGGAAAACGGGATCATGTTGCCTGCTCCTTCGCGACCTGCAAGATCGCCTCGACGATGCCGTTATGCGCGCCGCAGCGGCAGAGGTTCCCGCTCATCCGCTCGCGGATTTCCTCGGCCGTCACGGCTCCGGGCCCCGCAAGTTCGGCGGTCACATAGCTGGGCACGCCGTCCTGCAGCTCCCGCAGCATGGCAACGGCGGCGCAGATCTGGCCGGGGGTGCAATATCCGCATTGAAAGCCGTCATGGTCGATGAAGGCCTGCTGCATTGGGTGAAGGGTCTGGCCATCGCCGAGCCCCTCTATCGTGGTGACCGCGCGGCCATCGGCCTGCACGGCCAGGGTCAGGCAGGACAGCACCCGCTCGCCGTCCAGCAGCACGGTGCAGGCGCCGCAGGCCCCCTGATTGCACCCGACTTTCGTGCCGGTCAGATGCGCGCGTTCCCGTAGCAGATCCAGCAGCGAAACGCGCGGATCGTCCGGGATGGGAATGTCGGTACCGTTGACGGATATGGCCATGTCTGCATCCCCTTGCTTCTGGCTGGAGCGATGACGGAGTGGCTATCAGTTTAATACGTAGTTCGTAGTATTCAAGGCTCGTATGATGCGATTTTCGTCATCATGGCGACAAACGCATCCCGCTCTGCCGGCGACAGGGGGGCCAGCATCGCCCTGAACATGACCATGTAGGCCTGCTTGTGGGAGGCGGTGTAGCTTGTCCCCTCGGCCGTCAGCCGCAGCGCAACCGCCCGCCGGTCGTCCGAGGGGCGCAGCCGTTCCAGCAGCCCGCGCTTGGCGAGGCGGTCGGTTGCCGACGAGATCGTCGTCATCGCCACGCCGAAACTGCGCGCCACATCCGTCGGCCCGCAGCCCGGATGCGCCTCGACGAAGTGCAGGATGTGCTTGTCGATCTCGGCCAGAGGCCGGCCCTCGCCGACATCCGCCAGCTTGAAGCGCCGCGAGAACACGTCCAGCGCAGCGGCAAGATCGGCAAGCTGTTCGTCTGTTGGATCGCTCATCCCGACATAGTAAGGGCGCGGGGGCGGCGCTGCCAGTGCGATAATCGGCCGCCGCCCTGCACCATCGCCCAGGACCCCTGCCCCGCCGCGGGTGAAGTGGTGCCCCGCGTAAAGTCCGTGTGCCCGGCGTGCCCGGTGTCGCGGTGATCAACGAGCGGCGGGTCCCGGTCAGGCGGTCGTTTGGTCGGACGCGGTCACCCGCCGGCCGCCCGTCGCGATCGAACGAGGGTCAAGCGATCGGTGAAGCCATAGAGGCGATGGCGGCGCGGCTTCACCTCCGTGACCAGCGTAAGACCTGTTGACCATCGGGGTGTCCCTGGTTTCGACGAGATGGACTGTAAGACCCGAGCCGGCCAGTTCGAGCGCGATCCCCTCGGCAACGGGGACGGCCATGTCTTCGGCACGCGGCGCGATCACGTTCAAAAGGCGCGACACCCGGCCGATCCGGTCGCGGCTGATCTCGCCCGAAGACCTCTGTCAGCCCGTCGTGCGTGATCGGCTGTGGCAAGGCCACCCGACCATCGCGGATCGTTTGCCCTGTGCCCATCTGCGGATCGTCGCCGCTTCGATCAGAGCTTTTCGAATGCCGCGCTGCGCGCTTGTGCAGATCCGACTGTCTGAAAGGAAGGACCGTGCCTGATCTGGAACAGATGAGACTTCGGCAGCGGACACGTGCCGATTTTGGCAGCCTTGCCCGGCGCTGCAACTGCAGGCGGCAGAGAACGCCTGAGCGATGACGGCAGGGCCTGCCCCCGATATGCGCCCGGCGCCGGGAGGCTCCGGCACCCGGTTCAGAACGACAGCTGCTCATCCCGGCGGGTCATCATCGGCACCACGATCTCCATCAGGCCGACCAGCAGGTGCGGCCACCAGATCACGTCGGCAAAGCCGAGCAACCAGGGAGAGGCAGCCAGCAAGGCCCCGCTGGCCATGTCCACCGCAAGATGCGTCTTCAGCGGGATGATCTTCGCCACGCTCAGCTCGTACCGGGTCATCAGACTCATGACGATGGTAGTCGCGCCCAAGAGCTGCGGAAGCCATTGCTCGATGCCGCCGGTGGCGAAGCCGAACAGGTAGGGCGCGAGGATCAGCAGCGCGCCGGTGAGGTAGTCGATAAGGCCATGGGTCTTGGTGTCGATCATGTCGGATCTCCTTGTTGAGGGTAGCGTAACCGGGCGCGGGGCTGGGTGTTCCCGGCCAAACGGTCAGGTCTGGCCGCCACGCGGCGGCCTGCACCTCGGCCCGGCCCGCGCCGGTGTCCCCTGTCAGCGGTGCAGGCCCGCGCTGGCATAGATGGCGTCCAGCACCTCGGCCAGCGGCACCAGGCGCTCCGCCTCGGTGTCGAAGCCGCGCGAGGCGGCCAGCCGCTGTACCCAGTCCACCGCCATCCGCCCGCCCCAGTCATCGGGCGGGGGAACATGGGCCAGCGTCTGCGTGCCCCGGTGCAGGCGCGCCGAGAAGTCGTAGAACGACCCGGCCACGTTGCGCATCGATGCGCCACCCTTGGTGCCGTGAAGGTCGCAGGCGATCAGCGCGTCGGCGCCAAGATGCAACCGCCAGGAGCAGTTGAGCCGCAGCACCGCGCCGCTGCTGAGGGTAATCGTCGCCATCGCGTGATCCTCGGGCCCCGGCACCTGCGGGCCGAGGCGCTGGCCCTGCGCCCAGAGGGTCGCCTCGACCGAGGAAATGCCGGGATTGCCGAGCAGGCCGAGCGCGAGGTCCAGCAGATGAACGCCAAGGTCCATGACGCAGCCGCCGCCCGATTGCGCCAGATCGTAGAACCACGGCTTGTCCGGGCCGTAGGCATTGTGGAAGGTCAGGTCGGCGGCGAATATCTCCCCCAGCTCCCCCGCCGCGATCCATTCCCCGATCCCCCGGATCGCCGCCGTTTGCCGGTAGCTGAGGTCAACCGCCAGCAGCCGGTCTGCCTGGCGGGCGGCATTCACGGCGGCGGCGGCCTCCGCGGCGTTGCGCCCGAGCGGCTTCTGGCAGAACACCGCCGCCCCGGCCTCCAGCGCCGCGATGGTCTGCGCGGCGTGCAGGGCACTTGGCGTGGCGATCACCACCCCGTCGGGGGCCAGCGCCAGCACATCTTCCAGCGTCGCCAGATGCGCAGCACCGGGGGCGGCCTCTGACGAAGCCTGCATCGCCCCGGCATCGGGATCGGCAAGGGCCACGATGTCCGCTAGCCCCGTCTCCGCAATCGCGCGCATCCGGTGCTGGCCGATCCAGCCGAGGCCGACGAAGCCGATGCGGGGGCGCGCGGTGATCGCAACAGCCTCCTCCCCGGGGCGCGGCATCGTCAGCTGCATGTGACCACCGCCTTCACGAACCCGTCGGGCTTGTCGCGCGTCGCGTCCAGCGCCTCCGCCAGATGGTCGAGCGGGTAGCTGTGGGTCAGCAGCGCCTCCAGATCGATGCGCCCGCCGACCACCGCCGCCACCGCCTCGCGCATCCCGCGCAGATAGACCTCGGGGTCGCGCTCATGGGCGTTGACCACGTCGATGCCGCGCCAGTTCCATTGCTGCATGTTCACCTGCCGCGGCCCGTCCTGATGATAGCCAGCGATCACCAGCCGCCCGCCCTCGGCGACCAGTTCTCCGGCAAGGTCCAGCGGCCACTGCTTGCCCACCGCCTCGATCACCACGTCGCAGAAGCGGGCATTGGTCAGCGCCCGCACGGTATCGACGATATGGTCATGGTCCTCCATCGGCACGGTGCGGGCGGCGCCCATCTGCCGCGCCAGCGCCAGCGAGCTGGCGCGGCGCGAGATGGCGATGACCTCGGCCCCCGCCTCGGCCGCCAGCCGGGTCAGGATCGCGCCCAGAAAGCCGATGCCGATGATCGCGACGCTGTCGCCCGCGGCGATGCCCGACCGGCGGAAGATGTTCATCGCGCAGCCAAGCGCCTCGCCGGGGAAGGCCTGACCGTCCAGCGCCGGCGGCAGCGGCACCACCTGCGCGGCAGGCAGCACCGCGTGGGTGGCATAGTGGCTGCCCCCCAGCATCGCCACGCGCTGGCCCGCTGCAAGATTGGCCACCCCGTCTCCCACCGCCTCGATCCGGCCCCAGCCTTCATGCCCGGGCGCCCCTGGATCCGTCGGGAAGGCCATCCATTCCGGCCCCGCCCAGGGGCCGAGGTTCGAGGCGCAGACGCCCGAGCCTTCCAGCCGCACCAGCACCTCGCCGAGACCGGGTTCCGGCAGCGCGATCTCTACCATTTCGGCGCGGCCCGGGCCGCTGAGGCGGACGGCGCGGGCGGCCGGGGTGGCCCCGGCGGCGTGAAGCGGGTGCGGCTGGAGGGACTTGTTCATCGTCAAACTCCGACAGGTTGCGGCTGCTTTGGCCCGGCCTGCGCGTGGGGTCGGCGCCGGGCGGATCGTCTTGCGGATTGCATCGAAACAGGCACGCGCCGGATAGGTTCCAGAAGAAGTCATTCAAGAAGTCATTCATGTCTTTGAAGAAGATACCGCCCGTCAAACCTTTGCCCGGCATCGCAAAAACTTTGGAACATTCGGTTGATGCTCCTGTTCCTGTGCCCTGACAGCGCAATCGACAGGAAGGAACCGGCAATGGCACGCATCCTCATCACCGGCGGGCAGGGCTTCATCGGGCGGCATGTGACCGAGGAACTGGCCGGACATGGCCATGATGTTCTGGTCTTCGACGCGATGATCGAGCAGGTCCATGGCAGCGCGCCGCCGGAGGTGCCAGAGGGGGCGCGGCTGGTGCAGGGCGACATCCGCGACGGCGCGCTGCTGCGGTCGCTGCTGCCCGGGATGGACGGCGTGATCCATCTTGCCGCCGAGGTCGGCGTCGGCCAGTCGATGTATGAGATCGCCCGCTATGTCGGCGCCAACGACCTTGGCACTGCCGTGCTGCTGGAGGCGCTGATCGACCATCCGGTGCGCCGCGTCGTCGTCGCCTCATCGATGAGCGTCTATGGCGAGGGCCGCTATGCCCGCCCCGATGGCACGCTGGTCGCGGATGTGCGCCGCCGCCCCGCCGATATCCGTGCCGGACGGTGGGAGCCGCTGGATGCCTCTGGCGCCCCACTGACCGCGCTGCCGACCGATGAGGGCAAGCAGCCCGACCTCGCCTCGATCTACGCGTTGACGAAATATGTGCAGGAGCGCGCGGTGATGATCCACGCCGACGCCTATGGGTCGGAGGCGGTGGCGCTGCGCCTCTTCAACGTCTTCGGCGCGGGGCAGGCGCTGTCGAACCCCTATACCGGCGTGCTGGCCAACTTCGCCTCGCGCCTTGCCAACGGCCAGCGGCCGACGATCTTCGAGGATGGCGAGCAGAAGCGCGATTTCGTGCATGTGCGCGACGTGGCCCGCGCCTTCCGGCTGGCCTTCGAGACGGCGGGCGCGGCCGGCGAGGTGCTCAACATCGGGTCGGGCAATGCCTATACCGTGACGCAGGTGGCGACGCTGCTGGCGCAGGAAATGGGGGTGCCCGAACTGGCGCCCGAGATCCTTGGGAAATCCCGCGCCGGCGATATCCGCAACTGTTTCGCCGATATCAGCCGCGCCCGGCAGGTGCTTGGGTTCGACCCGCAGCACCGGCTGGAGGACTCGCTTGGCCCCTTCGTGGACTGGGTGCGCGGCACCGCCGCCGAGGACCGCGGCGCCGACATGCGCCGGCAGCTGGAGCAGCGGGGGCTGGTGACATGAGCGCGGGCTTCGGCTTTGTCGAATGGTTCCGCCCCGGCGAGCATGACCGGGTGGAGGAAACCCTTGCCGGGATTGGCCCCAGCGGCGCCAGCTACCTGCGCACGCATCTGTCCTGGGCCGAGTATCTGGCCCCCGGCGGCGAGGAGTGGTTCGACTGGCTGCTGCCGCGTCTGGGGCAGGCGATCGACCTTCTGCCCTGCGTCCACTACACCCCGCCCTCCTTGTCCCGCGACGGGCGCACCTCGGGCGCGCCGCGGGACCTCAAGTCCTATGCTGACTTCATCGACCATATCCTCACCCGCCACGGCCGCCATTTCAGCCATGTCGAGCTGTGGAACGAGCCCAACAACTTGCTGGACTGGAACTGGCGCGAGGACCGCGATTTCAGCCTGTTTTGCGAAATGGTCGGCGGCGCGGCCTATTGGGTGCGCCAGCGCGGCTGGAAGGCGGTTCTGGGCGGCCCCTGCCCCTTCGATCCGGCCTGGCTGGACCTGATGGGAACGCGCGGCGTGCTGGCCGAGGTGGAGGCGGTGGGCTTTCACGGCTTCCCCGGCACCTGGGACAGCGAGGCGGGCAGCTGGTCGGGCTGGGACATGCATCTGGGCGAGATGCGCGCCGTGCTGGACCGGCACAACCCGGCGGCAGAGATCTGGATCACCGAGACCGGCTATTCCACCTGGCGCAATGACCAGATGGAACAGTCGCGGCACTTCTTGCATGCGCTGAACGCGCCGGCGGAGCGGATGTACTGGTATGCCTGGCGCGATCTGGCCAAGGACGTGGCGGTGCAAGAGGGGCTGTGGTTCGATCCGCGCCACTATCACATGGGCGCCGTGGACCGCGTTGGCCAGCCGAAGCTGCTGGCGCGGCTGCTGGCCTCGGGCGGCCCGGCGCGTGTGGCCGAGGTGGCGCAGCTGGCCGCCCCGCATCTGGCGGGCGGCGCACGGCCGGTGGCGATCACCGGCGGCAGCGGCTTCATCGGCACCAACCTCGCCCATACCCTGCTGCAGGACGGGCAGGAGGTGATGGTGATCGACAACCTCAGCCGCCCCGGGGTGGAGCAGAACCTGGCCTGGTTGACGGCCGAGCATGGGGCGCGGGTGCATCCCGTCCCGCTCGACATCCGCGACGAGCGCCCGTTGGCCGAGGCGGTGCGCGATGCCGCTGCCGTGGTGCATCTGGCGGCGCAGACCGCCGTCACCACCAGCCTGACCGACCCGGTGGATGACTTCGAGGTCAACGCCCGCGGCACGCTGAACCTGCTGGAGGCGATCCGCGCCGCGGGACGCGAGATCCCGATGCTCTTCGCCAGCACCAACAAGGTTTACGGCGCGCTGGAGGATCTGGCGCTGGAGCCGGCGGGGGACGGCTATCACCCGATCGACCCCATCCTGCGCCGCCGCGGCGTGTCCGAGGATCGGCCGCTGTCCTTCTGCACGCCCTATGGCTGCTCCAAGGGCGTGGCGGACCAGTATGTGCTCGACTATGCCAAGAGCTACGGCATCCCCGCAGCGGTGCTGCGGATGAGCTGCATCTACGGCCCCCACCAGTTCGGGACCGAGGATCAGGGCTGGGTGGCGCATTTCCTGATCCGCGCGTTGAAGGGCGAGGCGATCACCCTTTATGGCGACGGCCGGCAGGTGCGCGACGTTCTGCATGTGTCGGACGCGGTGGCGGCCTACCGCGCGCTGCTGGGGCGGATCGGCGAGCTGTCGGGGCAGGCCTTCAACCTTGGCGGCGGGCCGGGCAATGCCGTCAGCCTGCGGCAGGTGCTGGACGAGATCGCCCTCATTACCGGCGCCCCGGCGCAGACGGGGTTCGAGCCGTGGCGGCAGGGCGACCAGCTGTATTTCGTGGCCGATACCGGCCGCTTGCAGCAGGCGACCGGCTGGCAGGCGGCTGTCGGCTGGCGCGACGGGCTGTGGCATCTGGCGGAGTGGCTGCGGGCGAACCGGGGCCTTGGCAATGCGGCGGCACCGGCAGCCGTGCGGAGGCTGGCATGACACGGGCACGCAAGGCCGGGCCGCGGGTGCTCATCACGCTCGATGCCGTCGGCGGCGTCTGGCGCTATGCGATGGATCTTGCCGCCGGTCTGTGCCGTCAGAACGTACGCTGCGCCTTCCTGGGCTTTGGCCCCGAGCCCGGCGCGGAGGCCTGGGCCGAGGCCGAGACCTTGGGGCGGATGGAGTGGAGCGACCTGCCCCCAGACTGGCTCGCGCCCGGCCCCGCGGCGCTTGCCCCGGTGGCTGGCGTCATTGCCGGCGCCGCGCGCCGCCACCGCGCCGACCTGATCCACCTGAGCGCGCCTTCGCAGGCGGCACAGCTGCGCGTGCCGGTGCCGGTGGTGTCGGTCGTGCATTCGTGCCTGCCGACATGGTTCGCCTCGGTGCGGGGCGCCGCTCCCCCTGCCGGCTTGCGCTGGCATGGCCATCTCAACGCCGAGGGCATGGCGAACAGCGATTGCGTCATCGCGCCCTCGCGGGCCTTCGCGGCGCTGATCGGACAGGTCTACGCCAATGCGCCGGAGATAGAGGTCGTGCCCAATGCCAGCCGCGCGCCGAACCGGCGGACGGCGGATGAGGCCTTCGTGCTGGCGGTCGGCCGCTGGTGGGACGAGGGCAAGAACGGCACCGTGCTGGAAGCCGCGGCACCGCATCTGGACTGGCCGCTGGTCATGGCCGGCGCGAATGAGGGGCCGAATGGCGCGGTGCTGTCGATCGCCCATGCGCAGCACCGGGGCGTGTTGTCCCACCGGCTCACGCAGGACCTGATCGGGCGGGCGGGCATCTTCGTCTCGCCCTCGATCTACGAGCCCTTCGGGCTTGCGGTGGTGGAGGCGGCGCGGGCGGCAGTGCCGCTGGTGCTGGCCGATATCCCGACCTTCCGCGAGCTGTGGAACGGGGCGGCGGTGTTCTTTCCGCCCCGCGATCCGGCGGCGCTCGCCGCGCAGCTGCACCTCCTCAGCTGCGACCCCGAAGCCCGCCGCCATCTGGGCGCGGCGGCACAGGCCCGCGCCGCGCTCTATGCGCCGGATGTGCAGGCACAGGCGATGCTGCGCCGCTATTCCGGGCTGCTGGCCGGCGCGCTGCCGGTGCGCGGCGCCTCCGCCCCCCAACTCCAAGCGAGCGGAGCGATCCGATGAACTTCCTCTTCTACACCCACTCGCTCGTGTCCGACTGGAACCATGGCAACGCCCATTTCCTGCGCGGGGTGATGCGCGAGCTGAACCGGCGCGGGCATAGCACCCTGGCGCTGGAGCCGGCGGATGGCTGGAGCCGCACCAACCTGATGACCGATGCCGGATCGGCCGCGGTGCTGGAGTTCGAGGCGGATTTTCCGGACCTGAAAGCAAAGACTTACGGGCCACAGTTCAACCATGAGGAGGCGCTGGCAGACGCCGATGTCGTGATCGTCCACGAATGGACCGACCCGGCCCTTGTCGCCCGCATCGGCAAGGCGCGGGCGGCGGGCGGGCGCTTCTTGCTGCTGTTCCACGATACCCATCACCGCGCGGTCAGCGCCGGGGAGGACATCGCGGGCCTGGACCTCGAGGGCTACGACGCGGTGCTGGCCTTCGGCGAGGCGCTGCGCGAGCGTTATCTGCGCGCGGGCTGGGGGCGGCAGGTCTTCACCTGGCACGAGGCGGCCGATGACTCGCTGTTCCGCCCTGCGCCGGGCACGGACAAGGAAGGCGACCTGATCTGGATCGGCAACTGGGGCGACGGCGAGCGCGCGGCAGAGCTGGAGGAGTTCCTGATCGCCCCGGTGGAGCGGCTCGGCCTGCGCGCCACGGTGCGCGGCGTGCGCTACCCGGATGCCGCGCTGGACCGGCTGCGCGCCGCGGGCATCGCCTATGGCGGGCGCATCGCCAACACCCGCGTGCCCGCCGCCTTTGCCGCCCACCGCGTCACCGTCCATGTGCCGCGCCGGCCCTATGTGCAAAGCCTGCCCGGCATCCCCACCATCCGCGTGTTCGAGGCGCTGGCCTGCGGTATCCCGCTGATTTCGGCGCCGTGGGAGGATGCCGAAGGGCTGTTCCGGCCCGACACCGATTTTCTTTACGCCCGCGACGGGGCGCAGATGGAGCAGCAACTGCGCCGGGTCCTGCATGAGGAGGGGCTGGCGGAGTCGCTGGCGCGCGAAGGGCTGGCCACCATCCGCGCCCGCCACACCTGCCGCCACCGCTGCGATGAGTTGCTGGCGCTCCTTGCCGGAATGCAGGCGCAGACGGCCCCCGTGGCCGCAACGGAAGGAGACGCCCCATGACCCGCCCGACAATCGCCTTCTACGGATCGAGCCTGCTGTCCGCCTACTGGAACGGCGCCGCCACCTATTACCGCGGGCTGCTGCGGGCGCTGGCGGCGCGGGGCTATGACATCACCTTCTATGAGCCCGATGCCTTCGACCGGCAGGCGAACCGCGATATCGAGCCGCCGGACTGGTGCCGGTCGGTCGTCTACGATGCCACAGTCCCCGCGCTGAAGCGGGCGGCGGCAGAGGCGGCGCAGGCCGATATCGTCGTCAAGGCCAGCGGCGTCGGATATGAGGATGACCTGCTGCTGGCCGAGGTGATGGCGGCGGCGCGGCCCCGGGCGCTGCGGCTCTTCTGGGACGTCGACGCGCCGGCGACGCTTGCCGAGCTGCAGGCCGCGCCGGGGCATCCGCTGCGCCTTGCGCTGCCGGGGCTGGATCTGGTGCTGACCTATGGCGGCGGCGATCCGGTGGTGCAGGCCTACCGGGCGCTTGGGGCGGCGGAGTGCGTGCCGGTTTACAATGCCGTGGACCCCGAAACCCATCACCCGGTGCCGCCGCAGCCGCGGTATGCCTGCGACCTCGTCTTCCTCGGCAACCGCCTGCCGGACCGCGAGGCTCGGGTGGACCGGTTCTTCCTGGAGCCGGCGCGGAGGCTGCCGCACAAGCGCTTTCTCCTTGGCGGCTCCGGCTGGCCGGGGGCGGATCTGCCTGCCAATGTCCATGCCGCGGGCCATGTGCCGACGGCGGATCACAACGCCATGAACTGCTCGGCCCGGCTGGTGCTGAACATCGCGCGCGACAGCATGGCCAGCACCGGCTTTTCCCCCGCGACCCGGGTGTTCGAGGCGGCCGGCGCCGGGGCCTGCGTGCTGAGCGATGCCTGGGAGGGGATCGAGATGTTCCTGCGCCCGGGAGAGGAGATCCTCGTCGCCCGCGATGCACAGGACGTGGCGGCCTGCGTGGACGGGATGCGCGGTGACAACCTTGCCGCCATCGGCGCGCGGGCGCGGGCGCGGGTGCTGGCGGATCACACCTATGACCGGCGGGCCGAGCAGGTGGACGCACTGTTCCAAGAGCGGGCCAAAGGCCGCGAGCTCCGCCGTGCGGGGGCGCGGGCATGACCCGGCCGCTGGATATCGTGATCGTCGGGCTCGCCCTCTCCTCCAGCTGGGGCAATGGCCATGCCACCACCTTTCGCGCGCTGATCGGCGGGCTGGCGGCCGAGGGGCACCGAGTGCTGTTCCTGGAACGCGACGTGCCCTGGTATGCGTCCCACCGCGACCTGCCGGAGCCCGGGTTTTGCGAGTTCGCGCTGTATGACGACATCCCCGGCCTGCTGCGGGGTCACGGCCCCCGCCTGCGCAGCGCCGATGCGGTGATCGTCGGCTCCTACGTGCCCGAGGGTGCGGCAGTGATCGACGCGCTCGCGCGCCTCTCGCCGCGGATGCTGTGCTTCTATGACATCGACACCCCCGTCACGATGGGCCTGCTGGACGAGGGCGAGCACCAGTATCTGGCGCCGCGGCAGGTGCCGGGCTTCGACATCTACTTTTCCTTCTCCGGCGGCGAGGTGCTGCGGCATCTGGAGGAGGTGCGCGGCGCGCAGCGGGCCGAGGCGCTCTATTGCTCTGTCGATCCCGCGCTTTACGCCCCGCCGCCGGTGCCTACGCCGCCGAAATGGGATATGGGCTACCTCGGCACCTATTCCCCCGACCGGCAGCCGGGGCTGGAGGCGCTGCTGCTGGAACCGGCGCGGCGGCTGCCGCGGATGCACTTTGTCGTGGCGGGGTCCCGGTTTCCCGAAGACATCGATTGGCCCCCGAATGTGGAGCGGATCGAACATCTGCCGCCCGCGGACCACGCCGCTTTCTACGGCCAGCAGCGCTTCACGCTGAACCTCACCCGCGCCGCGATGCGCAGCATGGGCTGGTCGCCAAGTGTGCGCCTGTTCGAGGCCGGGGCCTGCGGCACCCCCGTCATCAGCGACCGCTGGCAGGGGCTGGGGGAGGTTTTGCCCGAGGGCGAGGCGGTGCTGATCGCGGACAGGACCGAAGACGCAATCGCCGCCCTGACCACCCTGCCCGAGCCTGCGCGGCTCGCCATCGCCGCCCATGCCCGCCGGGCGGTGCTGGGCCATCACACCGGCCGTGCCCGCGCCCGCGAGTTCGCCGCAGCCCTGCGCGGTCACGCTGCGCAAACCCGCGCGCCGCTTGCGGCAACCGGCCCCTGACACCCCAAACGGAGGACCAAGATGACCGAGCATTCCAAGACCATCCTTGTCGCAGGCGGCGCCGGGTTCATCGGCTTCCACCTGTCGGAGTCGATGCTGAGCCGGGGCCACCGCGTCATCTGCCTCGACAATTTCCAGACCGGCGCGCGGCGCAACGTGGTGGCGCTGTCGCGCCATCCGGCCTTCCGGGTGATCCGCGCCGATGTCAGCCGCCCCTTCACCGTGCCCGAAAGGCTCGACCGGATCTACAACCTCGCCTGCGCCGCCTCGCCGCCGCTCTATCAGGCGGACCCGGTACATACGATGATGACCAATGTCGTCGGCACCGAGCAGCTGTTGCGGCTGGCCGAGCAGAACGGGGCGCGCTTCGTGCAAGCCTCCACCTCGGAAGTCTATGGCGATCCCGAGCAGCATCCGCAGGCCGAGGATTACGTCGGCCATGTCAACTGCACCGGCCCCCGCGCCTGCTATGACGAGGGCAAGCGCGCCGCCGAGACACTGTGCCATGACATGCGCCGCATGGGGCGCGCCGATGCGCGGATCGCGCGGATCTTCAACACCTATGGGCCGCGGATGAATGCCGATGACGGGCGCATCGTGTCGAACCTTGTGGTGCAGGCGCTGACCGGGCAGCCGATGACGCTTTATGGCACCGGCGAGCAGACGCGGTCCTTCTGCCATGTGTCGGACATGGTGGCGGGGCTGGCGGCGCTGATGGAGCTGGACAAGGCGCCCGAGCAGGCGATCAACCTTGGCAACCCAGACGAGTTCACCATTGCCGAGCTGGCCGCGCAGGTGCGGGCGCTGGTGCCGACCGCCTCGCGCCTCGTGCATCGCCCGCTGCCGCAAGACGACCCGCGCCGCCGCAAGCCTGACATTACCGCGGCGCAGGCGCATCTGGGATGGGCGCCGCTGGTGCCGCTGAAGGAGGGGCTGCCGGGTACCGTTGACTGGTTTGCGGGACTTCTGGGGTGCCCGGGCTGGCGCGGTGCTCCGCCCGCCCGCGCGACGGCTGCCCGATGAACCTCGCGCAGCGCATCGCCGAGCTTGGCCCCTGGTTCCACAACCTGCGGCTGCAAGGCATCGAGACGGCGCCCGACCACTTTCTGGGCGACTACCCCGCCTTCAAGTGGCGCGGCTTCCGGCAGGTGGTGCCAGAGGACCTGACCGGCCTTTCGGTGCTCGACATCGGCTGCAACGGCGGCTTCTACGCGCTGGAGATGGCGCGGCGCGGGGCCGACCGGGTGCTCGCCCTCGATGCCGATCCCCATTACCTCGCGCAGGCGCGCTTCGCGGCCGAGGTGGAGGGGGCGCGGGTCATCGAGTTCCGGCAGATGTCGGTCTATGACCTCGGCGATCTGGACGAGCGCTTCGATCTGGTGCTGTTCATGGGGGTGTTCTACCACCTGCGCCACCCGCTGCTGGCGCTGGACCTGATCCGCCGCCACGCGCTGGCGCCCGGCGGGCAGATGCTGTTCCAGACCATGCTGCGCGGTGCCGACGCGGTGGCCCCTGCAGCGAACGACAGGCCCTTCGATGACCGCGAGGTCTTCGGGCAAGAGGGCTTTCCGCTGATGTATTTCATCGAGCACGCCTATGCCGGCGATCCGACCAACTGGTTCATCCCCAACCGGGCCGGGGCTGAGGCGATGCTGCGCGCCTCGGGCTTTGCGCCGGTGCAGCATCCCGAGCCCGAGATCTGGCTCTGCGATGCCGCGGCGCCGGGCTGGGACGCCGAGGCGCAGCTGCCACGGGGTCTGCGCGCGGCGCGCTGATACGCACGCCTGTGAACCCGAAGCCGAAAGTGGCGACCCTTCCCCGCCCATTCCCTCGAAGCTTGCGCCGTTGCGTCAACCGTCGTATGCCGGGGCAGGCCCGTCGCGCGGGATAGTTCAAGGCTAAACGATCTTGAGGGAGGCCATCTGATGGACGACATGAACGAGGATGTGGCCCCGCAAGAGGCGGCCCGGCTGGACGAAGCGCGGCAGGACAAGGCCCGCATGGACGCGCTGCGCTACCATGAGGAGCCCAAGCCCGGGAAGCTCGAGATCCGCGCGACCAAGCCCTTGGCGAATGGCCGCGACCTGAGCCTCGCCTATTCCCCGGGCGTCGCCGAAGCCTGCCTCGAGATCAAGGCCGACCCGTCCACCGCCGCCCGCTATACCTCGCGCGGCAATCTGGTGGCGGTGGTGTCGAACGGCACCGCGGTGCTGGGGCTTGGCAATATCGGGCCGCTGGCCGCCAAGCCGGTGATGGAGGGCAAGGCGGTCCTGTTCAAGAAATTCGCCAATATCGACTGTTTCGACATCGAGCTGAACGAGATGGACCCGGTCAAGCTGGCGGATATCGTCTGCGCGATGGAGCCGTCCTTCGGCGCGATCAACCTTGAGGACATCAAGGCGCCCGACTGCTTCATCGTCGAAAAGCTGTGCCGCGAGCGGATGAACATCCCGGTCTTCCATGACGACCAGCACGGCACCGCCATCGTCGTGGGCGCGGCGGCGACCAATGCGCTGCATGTGTCGGGCAAGCGGTTCGAGGATATCAAGGTCGTCTCCACCGGCGGCGGCGCAGCGGGGATCGCCTGCCTCAACATGCTGCTTAAGCTGGGTGTGAAGCGCGAGAATGTGTGGCTGTGCGATCTGGCCGGGCTGGTCTACAAGGGCCGCGAGGCCGACATGACCCCGCAGAAGGCCGAATATGCGCAGGGCCAGCAGCCGCGGACCCTGGCCGAGGTGATCGTGGGCGCCGACCTGTTCCTCGGCCTCTCCGGCCCCGGCGTGCTGAAGCCCGAGATGGTGGCGAGCATGGCGCCGCGGCCCATCGTCTTTGCGCTGGCGAACCCCACACCCGAGATCCAGCCCGATCTGGTGCGCAGCGTGGCCCCCGATGCGATCATCGCCACCGGCCGGTCGGACTACCCGAACCAGGTCAACAACGTGCTGTGCTTCCCGTTCATCTTCCGCGGCGCGCTGGATGTGGGGGCGACGCAGATCAACGACGCCATGCAGATCGCCTGCATCGAGGGCATCGCCGCCCTTGCCCGCGCCACCACCAGCGCCGAGGCGGCCGCGGCCTATAGCGGTGAAAAGCTGACCTTCGGCGCCGACTACCTGATCCCCAAGCCCTTCGATCCGCGGCTGATGGGCGTCGTTGCCAAGGCCGTCGCCAAGGCGGCGATGGAAACCGGCGTCGCCACGCGGCCCATCGAGGACCTCGCCGCCTACAAGCGCAAGCTGGACAGTTCGGTCTTCCGCTCGGCCATGCTGATGCGCCCGGTCTTCGAGGCGGCAGCGACCGTTACCCGCCGCATCGTCTTTGCCGAAGGCGAGGATGAGCGGGTGCTGCGCGCCGCCAACGCGATGCTGGAGGAAACCACCGACAAGCCGATCCTGATCGGCCGCCCGGACGTGATTTCCATGCGCGCCGAACGCGCCGGCCTGCCGATCCGGCCCGAGCGCGATTTCGAGATCGTGAACCCCGAGAGCGACAGCCGCTACCGCGACTATTGGGAAACCTATCACGGGCTGATGGCCCGCCGCGGCGTCAGCCCCGACATTGCCCGTGCGGTGATGCGCACCAACACCACCGCCATCGGCGCAGTGATGGTGCATCGCGGCGAGGCCGACAGCCTGATCTGCGGCACCTTCGGGCAGTATCTGTGGCACCTCAACTATGTCCGGCAGGTGCTGGCGCGGGACGGGCTGCACCCGATCGGCGCGCTGAGCCTGATGATCCTTGAAGACGGGCCGCTGTTCATCGCCGATACCCATGTCCACTCGGAACCGACGCCCGAGCAGATCATGGAAAGCGCCAAGGGCGCGGCGCGGCACGTCAAGCGCTTCGGCCTTGCGCCGAAAATCGCGCTCTGCTCGCATTCGCAGTTCGGCAACCTCGACAATTCTTCGGGCCGGCGGATGCGAGAGGCGCTGGAACTGCTGGACGCACATGAGGTGGATTTCGCCTATGAGGGCGAGATGCATGTCGATGCCGCGCTCGATCAGGGCCTGCGCGACCGCATCTTCCCGGGCGGGCGCTTTGACGGGCAGGCAAATGTGCTGATCTTCGGCAACAGCGATGCAGCCTCGGGCGTGCGCAACATCCTGAAGATGAAGGCGGGCGGGCTCGAGGTCGGGCCGATCCTGATGGGCATGGGCAACCGCGCCCATGTCGTCACCCAGTCGATCACCACGCGGGGGCTGCTGAACATGTCGGCGCTGGCCGGCACGCCGGTGGCGCATTACGGGTGATTCCGCAAATCGCGCCGCGAGCTTTGCAAAGCCCGCGGCGCTTTTGCACCCGCCTGTCCGCTTCCACAGGCTTTGCAAAACTTCGCAGGCTCCGCAGCGCAAATTCTGCAAATTAGCCGCGCCCAATGGTCACTGTTGCCGGTAACATCGTTGCGCGGATGCCCCGCTCTGCCTAACTAAGCACACGCTGCGGAGGAGGCACACTATGGCATACCAAGACGTCTATCAGGGTTGGCAATCGGATCCCGAGGGGTTCTGGATGCAGGCCGCCGAAGCGATCGACTGGGTCCAGAAACCCTCGAAGGCCCTCTTCGCCGACAAGGCTCCGCTTTACGAATGGTTCTGCGACGGGCAGGTCAACACCTGCTGGAACGCAGTGGACCGCCATGTGGAGGCGGGGCGCGGCGAGCAGCTGGCCATCATCCATGACAGCCCCGTCACCCACTCCACCAAGGGCATCACCTACCGCGAGCTGCAAGCCCGCGTCGCCAGCCTTGCCGGTGCCCTGCGCGCCAAGGGTGTGGAAAAGGGCGACCGCGTCATCATCTACATGCCGATGATCCCCGAGGCGCTGGAGGCGATGCTGGCCTGCGCCCGGCTTGGCGCCATCCACTCCGTGGTGTTCGGCGGGTTTGCCGCGCATGAGCTGGCGGTCCGGATCGACGATTGCCAGCCCAAGGCGATCATCGCCGCCTCTTGCGGGATCGAGCCCGGGCGGGTGGTGCATTACAAGCCGCTGGTGGATGCCGCCATCGAGCTGGCCCAGCACAAGCCCAGCTTCTGCGTGATCTTCCAGCGCGAGCAGGAAGTGGCCAAGCTGACCCCCGGGCGCGATTTCGCCTGGCACAGCTTCCAGTTCGGGGTGGAGCCGGCGGAATGTGTGCCGGTCTCTGGCGACCATCCGGTCTATATCCTCTACACCTCGGGCACGACCGGGCAGCCCAAGGGCGTGGTGCGCCCGACCGGCGGCCATCTGGTGGCGCTGCAATGGTCGATGAAGAACATCTACAATATCGAGGCGGGGGATGTGTTCTGGGCCGCCTCGGACGTGGGCTGGGTCGTCGGGCACAGCTACATCTGCTATGGCCCGCTGATCGCCGGGGCCACCACCATCGTGTTCGAGGGCAAGCCGGTCGGCACCCCCGATGCCGGCACCTTCTGGCGGGTGATCCAGAACCACAAGGTGAAGTCCTTCTTCACCGCCCCCACCGCGCTGCGCGCCATCAAGCGCGAGGACCCGGC
>Ga0209347_1003304_pt1 | contig 19147 bp, 19 predicted proteins | sample AutmiccommuBRH23_FD_187382 | JGI IMG/M metagenome (GOLD analysis project Ga0209347, IMG submission 187382) | Deep subsurface microbial communities from Mt. Terri, Switzerland - Autotrophic microbial communities BRH/23 (SPAdes) (version 2) | ecosystem: Environmental > Aquatic > Deep subsurface >...
GTGTTCAATTGCGCCTCGACCTCACCGCGAATGACCAGATCCCCGCTGTTGAACCACTTTCCAGTGAAGGCCTCCCCGGTAGACCACGCGCGTTGGGGCAATTTACCCAAGGGACGGCTGCTCGCGCCCACAACGCTGGCGGTGGTTTCACGTCCGTCTTTAGGCGGGTCCCGCGTCATCACCGGCTTTCCGGCTTGCACCTCGGAATCCGATGGCTGACCACTCGAATTCTGTTGAGCGCCTCGATCGCGTCGATGATGGGCGGGTCGCTGCTGGGTCCTTATTGTGCGGCAATCCACGAGATTGCCACCCCGCAGTGTCCGGTGGCAGTTCAGCAGCCGTGATGGTTCGCGACTCACGGACGTAGAGCGCCGTGGGGTTCTCGGCAGGAGCTTGCCGACTGCCAGTTCATACACTGTCGAGATTCGCTAACTATTGCTTTAGCAAGATTATATAGGAGACGACCAAGCTCTGGATTGTCCTTGCCAGAAATGTACCAGTGGGTGCGCTTCAGAGATAGCACCCTCGGAGGGTCGATCACAGCAAAGAGATCAAATGTGACGTCTCAACGCTTGATATGTTGCATGGTCAACTATCTTGAACTGCACTTTTGTTGCACCGCCACCACAGGAAGCCGTGCCTGCATTGCACGACCGGCTCGCATAGAGGGAGGGCCACCTCGCGATGCACCGTTGCCGCAGCCTGCGATTTGCTAGAAGTCGATTCTTTGCGGTTGACAGTGATTTCAGCAAACACCTAGAATTTGTCTGCTCGCTCTACCCCAGCGCGGAGTGAGCGTCGGGGAAGGTAGAGGCCGATGGTTCGGACGAGTAACCGTCGAGGTCGGGGGGCTAGCCGATCCCAGATGGATCCCGCATCCGTTCCATTCGCAAGTCTTCATCGGCGACGAGGTCACGCTTCTCGCGCGCCCCCGCCGCCAGCGAACCGCCTTATGCGTCCATGCTGGACCGTCGCTCAACCATGTTCGGGCGATGCGATCGCACCGGACCCTCCGCCGAGCGGTGGTCCAAATCATCCGCTGCGTGGCCCGGTTCCCAACTATTCGGAGCGCCTCAAAGACTGATGTTCTTGAGCGCCCCAATCGCACAACAAGAACGGGGTACGGAAATGAAAAAGAAGCAGCAAAATTGCAAAGCAAGGCATCAGAAGACGCGCGGGCCGGGGCTCTCGGCTCGCCAATGTCTCACGTCGGGAGTCGGGGGAGCGGCGATGGTCGGGGTCGGGGTCCTGCTGGCCGCCCCGCCGGGTGCCCAAATGTCGAAAATCGAAAGCCTGGATGTTCAACTGGCGTCCTTAGGCTCAGTGTCGGCTCCGCCTCCGCTGACACCGGAGGGTGACGCCCTCTGGTGGTGGACCGATGGCGGATCGGATTCCGGATCCGGGTCGACGGCTTCGTCCGTCGGTATCGGCGGCGGCGCGGGTTTCTTCGCGACCGTGTTCAACTCGTGCGGGCTGGTCTGTAACGGCGTCGACGGCATCGAGGGAGACCCCGACGGCCAAAGGGGCGGGCTGCTGTGGGGCGACGGCGGCGACGGCTGGGATTCGACCGTGGCGGGGGTGGATGGTGGTGACGGCGGCAAGGCCGGGTTGTTCGGTGGTAACGGCGGCGACGGCGGCGACGGGGCGGATGGAAACGCCACGATTATCGACGGCAGTAACGGCGGTAGCGGCGGCGACGCTGGATGGCTGTCGTGTGGCGCCGGCGGCAATGGCGGCAACGGCGGTGACGGCTATGCCGGTGCAGACGCCGGCGTTCCGACTGGCGAGCCTGTTGATGGAGAGGACGGCGACAGTGTCCCCCCCGCAGACGCGATCACTGACGGCGGGGCCGGTACCGACGGCGGTGACGGCGGCGACGGCGGCAACTCGAACGGCACAACGGCACCCAATGTAGCCGGTGCCGGCGGAACCGGTGGTGCGGGCGTCGACGGCCTAGACGCAGAAAGCGGCGGTAGCGGTGGTGACGGCGGCGCCGGCGGTCACGGCGGTTGGTTCGATGGTGACGGCGGTGACGGCGGCGCCGGCGGTAGCGGAGGTGACGGCGGCGACGGCAGTGACGCCCTCAACGACGGCGGTGACGGCGGTGACGGCGGGAACGCCAACGGCATCCCAACCACCCCGGACATAGGCGGTGACGGCGGTACAGGTGGCACCGGCGGTGACGGCGGTGGCGGCGGGACCGGTGGTGACGCCGGGGCCGGCGGGGCCGGCGGCGGCAGTGGATTGTTTGGCGGCACCGGCGGAGACGGCGGGCCTGCAGGTGAGGCCGGTGACGGCGGGGCCGGCGGAGACGCCACCGACGGCGGTGACGGCGGTGACGGCGGTAACGCGAACGGCGCTGGCGGTTTCGGTGGTGACGGCGGTGACGGCGGTGATGGAGGTGACGGCGGTGACGGCGGCACCGGTGGGGCCGGCGCTGACGGCGGTACAGGCGGCAGCGGCCCATTGTCCGGCGGCAGCACCGGCACCGACGGCACCGACAGTGACAGCGGTGGCACCGGCGATACCGGCACCGGCGGTCTCGGCGGTGACGGCGGTGACGGCGGTGACGCGAACGGCACCGGCGGCACCGACGGCAGCGGTGGGTCCCCCGGCTCGGACGGGAGCGGCGACGTCTAACCGGCAGCCCCTGATCAGGGGGTGGGCAATCCCCGCCCCCTGATCACCCCCGCCAGCGATGAAATCGTTCGATGACCCACCGAACGCTGTCGGGGGTCTGTCGTCACGTCAGACAACCTGTACGACAGCGCCTGCTCGAGGGGCGCGTCTTCGGCAAGGTTCTCAGCCCAGGATGAGCCCCGATGTCGGCACGCCGGTACCGGCGGTCACCAGCACGTGCTCGACGTCGGGCACGGGGTTGACGGAAGTGCCGCGTAGCTGGCGCACCCCTTCGGCGATGCCGTTCATGCCGTGGATGTAGGCCTCCCCCAACTGGCCGCCGTGCGTGTTGATCGGCAGCCGGCCACCGATCTCGATCGCGCCGTCGGCGACGAAGTCCTTGGCCTCGCCCTGCCCACAGAATCCGAGCTCTTCGAGCTGGATCAACGTGAACGGCGTGAAGTGGTCGTAGAGGATCGCGGTCTGGATGTCGGCGGGTGTCAGCCCGGACTGCTGCCACAGCTGCCTGCCCACCAGCCCCATCTCGGGCAAACCCAGCTCAGGCCGGTAGTAGCTGACCATCGAGTACTGGTCGGGGCTGGACCCTTGCGAGGCCGCCTTGATGACCGCGGGCCGGTGTTTGAGGTCCTTGGCCCGCTCGGGTTTCGTCACGACGATCGCGACGCCGCCGTCGGTCTCCTGACAGCAGTCGAGCAGCCGCAGCGGCTCGGCGATCCACCGCGAGTTCTGGTGATCCTCGATCGTGATCGGCTTGCCGTAGAAATACGCCTTCGGATTGTTGGCCGCGTGCCTACGGTCGGCCACCGAAACGGCCCCGAAGTCCTTGCTGGTCGCCCCCGACAGGTGCATGTACCGTTGCGCGATCATCGCCACCTGGGCGGCAGGGGTGGACAGCCCGTGCGGGTAGGAGAACGAGTTGTCGACGCCGGTGGAGTCGGCGTTCTCGACCAGCCGCATCTGCACCTGGCCGAACCGCATCCCCGACCGCTCGTTGAAGGCTCGGTATGCCACAACGCATTCCGCGACGCCGGTCGCGACCGCGATCGCGGCCTGCTGGATCGTCGCGCAGGCGGCCCCGCCGCCGTGGTGGATCTTGGAGAAGAACTTCAGCTCCCCGATCCCGGTGGCCCGTGCGACGGCGACCTCGGTGTTGGAATCCATCGTGAACGTGACCATGCCGTCGACGTCTGCCGGTGTCAGACCCGCATCGTCGAGTGCGTCGAGCACCGCCTCGGCGGCCAGCCGCAGTTCGCTTCGGCCGGAGTTCTTCGAGAAGTCGGTGGCGCCGATACCGACGATCGCCGCCTTGCCGGACAGGCCGTCGCTCATGCGGCACCTCCGAGGGTCAGTGTCGCGTTGGCGATCACGTGATCGCCGAGGCTGTTGCTGCCGGTTACCCTCAGAGTGACGAGGTTGCCGTCGACGGCGGTCACCTCGCCGGTGAACGTCACGGTGTCATAGGCGTACCACGGCACGCCGAGCCGCAGACCGATCGAATTGATGACGGCGGTCGGGCCGGCCCAGTCGGTGATGAAGCGCTGCACCAGACCGGTGTCGGTGAGGATGTTGACGAAGATGTCCTTGGACCCCTTGGCCTGCGCCTTGTCCCGGTCGTGATGCACGTCCTGGTAGTCGCGCGTCGCGATCGCCGTCGAGACGATGAACGTCGGGTCGCCGTAGAGCTTGAGCTCGGGAAGCTTGGTCCCGACCTCTGCCACCGGGGCGCTCACTTCGCAGGCTCCCACGCGTAGAGCGTCCACGCCGGGCCGGAGTCACCGTCGGGGAAGTCGATGTACGTTGCGCGAACCGGCATTCCGATCTCCACGCTGGCCGGGTCGGCGTTGCGAAGTTCGCCGAGCATCCGCACCCCTTCCTCGAGTTCGACGAGCGCGATGACGAACGGCAGCGTGCGGCCCGGCACCTTCGGCGCGTGGTGCACGACGAAGCTGAACACCGTGCCGTTCCCGCTGGCGACCAGATAATCGGACGGCTCCGCATCTTTCCCAGCGTCGGCCCACAGGGCAGGCACCGGCGGGTGCTGCAGGCTGCCGTCGGGTCGCTTCTGGATGCGCAGTTCGTGCGCGTTGACGCCGTCCCAGAAGAACTTGGTGTCCTTCGAGGACGCCGGCCGCATCATCGAGGCCGCGTCGAGGTCCTCGGGCACCGCCGAAGCGGGCGCATCTTGATCTGCCGGCCGGAACTTCATGATCCGCCAGAGCATCTCGGCCACTGGGTTGTCTTCGTCATCGCCGCAGTGCCAGGTGATCTTCTGCGTGATGAAGAACCCCTCACCGAGCGCGGTCCGCTTGGGGCCGACGACGTCGGTCAGTTCGGCGGCGACGCTCACCTCCTCGCCGGGGCGCAGATACCGGTGATAGGTCTGCTCACAGTTGGTGGCGACCACACCGACATAGCCTGCGTCGTCCAACAATTCGAGGATCTTGCCGAGTGGGTCGTCGTCGGGGCGGACACCGCCGAGCCCCATCATGGTCCACACCTGGATCATCGCGGGCGGGGCGACGATACCGGGATGGCCCGCGGCCTTCGCGGCCTCTTCGTCGACGTAGATCGGGTTCTTGTCGCCCATCGCGTCGAGCCAGTGGTCGACCATCGGCTGGTTGACCGGGTGGCGACCGGTGCGCGGCTTGCTCTTACCTTCGGCCTTGACGCGGTCCGCCGCGGCCTTGATGTCCTCGACGGCACCCATTACCGCGGAACCCTCGGAACCTTCAGCCCGGCCGCAGCGATCATCTCGCGCATCACCTCGTTGACACCTCCGCCGAACGTGATCACCAGGTTGCGCTTGGTCATCTTGTCCAGCCAGTCGAGCAGCTCACCGGTCTCCGGATCGGCCGGGTTGCCGTACTTGCCGACGATCTCCTCGGCCAACCGGCCCACATCCTGAATACGTTCGGTGGAAAAGACTTTCGTGGCCGCGGCGTCGGCCACCGCGATCGTCTCTCCCGACGCCGCCACCTGCCAGTTCAGCAGTTCGTTGACACGCCAGATCGCCTTGATCTGCGCCAGCAACCGCTGCACGTCGACGTGGTCGATCGGCGTGACACCGTCCGTGCCCGGCTTGGAGGCCCACTCACGGACCTGGTCGTAGATGCCCGCGACGCGCCCGGCGGGACCGAGGCCGACCCGCTCGTGATTGAGCTGGGTCGTGATGAGCTTCCAGCCGCCGTTCACCTCCCCCACGACCATGTCGGCGGGAACCCGGACATCGTTGTAGTAGGACGCATTGGTGTGGTGGGCGCCGTCGGACAGGATGATCGGGGTCCACGAGTAGCCCGGATCCTTGGTGTCGACGATCAGGATCGAGATGCCCTTGTGCTTGGCGGCCTCCGGGTCGGTGCGGCAGGCCAACCAGATGTAGTCGGCGTCATGGGCGCCGGTGGTCCACATCTTCTGGCCGTTGACCTCATAATATTCGCCGGACTCATCCCTACGCCGCACTGCCGTCGTGCGCAGCGACGCCAGATCGGTTCCGGCGTCGGGTTCGGAGTAGCCGATCGCGAAATGGATGTCACCGGAGAGGATTCCGGGGAGGAACTTCTTCTTCTGCTCCTCGGTGCCGTACACCTGCAGCGTCGGGCCCACGGTCTGCAACGTCACCAACGGCAGCGGGACGTCGGCGCGGTTGGCCTCGTTGACGAAGATCTGCTGCTCGATCGGGCCGAAACCGAGACCGCCGTACTCCTTGGGCCAACCGACCCCGAGTTTGCCGTCGGAGCCCATCCGCTTGATGACCGCGCGGTAGGCCTCGTTGTGGCGGTTGGACTCCATCGCCTCGGCCTCTTCGGGCGTGATGAGCGTCGAGAAGTACTGCCGCAGTTCGGCTTGCAGTTGCCGCTGCTCCGGCGTCAGTTCGATGTACATTGTTTCTCCCGTCGCTTCGCTCGCCCCATTAGGCTCCCCCGTCGCTTCGCTCGCCCCATTAGGCTCCCCCGTCGCTTCGCTCGCCCCATTAGGCTCTCCCGTCGCTTCGCTCGCCCCATTAGGCTCTCCCGTCGCTTCGCTCGCCCCATTACGCTCTCCCGTCGCTTCGCTCGCCCCATTACGCTCTCCCGTCGCTTCGCTCGCCCCATTAGGCTCTCCCGTCGCTTCGCTCGCCCCATTACGCTCCCACCAGGTCGAGACGGTGAGTCGGACCGCCCAGCAGGCGGTTCAGGTCCTTGATCGACGAGTAGTAGCGGTCCATCGGGTAGGTGATGTCCATACCCATGCCGCCGTGCAGGTGATGGCACGTGCGCATCGCAGGCGGCGCCTGCGAGGTCAGCCAGTACCCGAGGATGGCCAGGTCGTCATCGGCGTCGAGGCCTTCCGACAGTCGCCACACGACCGAGTTGGCGATCAGGGAGATGGTGCGGGAGGCGATGTAGACCTCCGAGAGTTGCGCTGCCACAGTCTGGAACGTCGACAGCGGCCTGCCGAACTGTTCCCGGGTGGCGACGTAGTCGGCGGTGAGCCGCAACGCTCCGGCGACCAGGCCCGCGGTCAGCGCGCCGACCACGGCCAGCGCCAGTTGGTTGACCCGGCGCGCGGTGGCCGCCTCCAGCACGTCGGCGTCGTCGACCGCCACATCGACGAACGACACCACGAACTCGTCGGACCCGTTCGACGTCGGCGTCTTGGTGACCGTCAGCCCGTCGGCGTCACCGGGCACGACCACCACGCCACCGTCGGTGGTGACGACGATCCAATCCGCTTGTCCCGCATAGCCCACGCCGACCTTGGTGCCGTTGAGCTTGTTTCCTGCCAGCGAAGCCGACGGCCGATCCGGCAGCGGAGCGCCCGGCTCACTCAGCGCCAGCGCCAGGACGGAGCCCTTCGCGACACCACCGAGGTAGCGATCCTGCTGGGCGTCGGACGCCAGATCGAGAAGCACCGCCGTGGCGCCGAGCGTGGCCAGCGCCGGGCTCACGGTCCCGTGCCTGCCGATCTCGGTCAGCGCGGTCGCGATCTCGGCGAGGCCCAGCCCATCGCCGCCCAGACGTTCGGGCACCGCGAGGGCGGGCACGCCACCGGCGACCAGTGCCTCCCAGCTGTTGTCGCGGTCCAGCACCGACGTCACCACATCGGCGACAGCCTGCTGCCCTTCATCGAGACCGAAATCCACTCGACTCCTCCTTGAGCCTTGCGCTGATCAGTGCTGTTCAGGCCTGATTTGCCGGTGCCCCGGCGACGGGACACTGACCGGTGTAGTCGACCTGCCAGTGCTTGATCCCGTTGAGCCAGCCCGACTTCAACCGCTCCGGCTCGCCGATCGGCTTCAGGTCGGGCATCGCGTCGGCGATGGCGTTGAAGATCAGGTTGATCGTCATCTTGGCGAGGTTGGCGCCGATGCAGTAGTGCGCGCCCGTACCGCCGAAACCGACGTGCGGATTGGGGTTGCGCATGATGTCGAACGAGTTCGGGTTCTCGAAGACCTCGTCGTCGAAATTGGCCGAGCGGTAGGACATCACGACCCGCTCACCCTTCTTGATCTGCACCCCGCCCAGTTCGACGTCCTCCAGCGCGGTGCGCTGGAACGCCGACACCGGCGTGGCCCAGCGGACGATCTCGTCGGCGGCGGTCTCCGGACGCTCCTTCTTGTACAGCTCCCACTGCTCGGGGTTCCGCGAGAACGCGATCATGCCGTGGGTGATGGAGTTGCGGGTGGTCTCGTTGCCCGCCACCGCGAGCATCACCACGAAGAAGCCGAACTCGTCGTCGGAGAGCTTCTCGCCCTCGATGTCGGCCTCGATGAGCGTCGTGACGATGTCGTCGGTGGGGTTCTTCTTCCGCTCCTCGGCCATCTTCATCGCGTAGGTGATGAGCTCGAACGAGGACATCGCGGGGTCGATGTCCGCGTACTCGGGATCCTCACCGGCGGTCATCTCGTTGGACCAGCGGAAGAGCTTGTCGCGGTCCTCCTGCGGCACGCCCAGGAGCCCGGCGATGGCCTGCAGCGGCAGCTCGCAGGACACCTGTTCGACGAAGTCCCCGGTGCCCGCGGCCGCGGCGGTCTGGGCGATCTTCTGGGCGCGGCTGCGCAGTTCGTCCTCGAGTCGCCCGACGGCCCTGGGGGTGAAGCCCCGGGAGATGATCTTGCGCAGCCGGGTGTGCTGCGGCGCGTCCATGTTGAGCAGGACGGCCTTCTGCAGATCGATCGCCTCTCGGGTCATCCCCTGCGGCCACGTCGGGATGGCACCATCGGGGGAGCTACCGAAAACGTCATTGCGCTTGGACACCTCTTTGACGTCCGCGTGCTTGGTCACGAGCCAGTAGCCCTTGTCGCCGAAGCCGCCCGTGCCTCCCGGCACGTCGACCCAGTGGACGGGCTCGGACTCGCGCAGCGCGGCGAGTTCCTCGACCGGCAGACGCTCGAGATTCAGCGTCGCGTCGAGGAAGTCGAAATCTGACGCGATGGGGCAGGAATTCGGGCCTGACATAGGAAAGCTCTCCTCAGTTGCAACGTGTTCTAGTTCCAGTAAAACATGCCTTCACCGCAGATCAAAGGTGTGGTGATAGCGCAGCTTGGCAAGCTGATGAAACGTGTTCTAGCCTGACGGAATGGGTAACCCTGTCATCGTTGAAGCCACCCGCAGCCCCATCGGCAAGCGAAAGGGATGGCTGTCCGGCCTGCACGCCACCGAGTTGCTCGGGGCCACCCAGCGGGCCCTCGTGGAGAAGGCCGAGTTGGACTCCGGCTTCGAAGCCAGCCAGGTGGAACAGGTCATCGGCGGCTGCGTCACGCAGTTCGGTGAGCAGTCCAACAACATCACCCGGGTGGCCTGGCTGGTGGCCGGCCTGCCCGACCATGTGGGTGCGGCAACGGTCGACTGCCAGTGCGGCAGCAGCCAGCAGGCCAACGGGTTGATCGCGGGCCTGATCGCGGCGGGCGCCATCGACGTCGGCATCGCCTGCGGCATCGAGGCGATGAGCCGCGTGGGATTGGGCGCCAACGCCGGACCCGACCGCAGCATCATCCGTCCCGAGTCGTGGGACATCGACCTGCCCGACCAGTTCACCGCCGCCGAGCGAATCGCCAAGCGTCGCGGCATCACCCGCGAGGACATCGACAGGTTCGGCTTCGACTCGCAGCGCAAGGCCAAGCAGGCATGGGCCGAGAACCGGTTCGAGCGCGAGATCAGCCCCATCGAGGCCCCGGTCCTCGACGAGAACAAGCAGCCGACCTCCGAACGCGCTTTTGTCAGCCGCGACCAGGGCCTGCGCGACACCACGCTGGAAGGTCTGGCGTCGCTGAACCCGGTGATGGAGGGCGGCATCCACACCGCGGGAACGTCTTCGCAGATCTCCGACGGCGCCGCGGCGGTGCTGTGGATGGACGAAGACAAGGCCAAGGCCCTCGGCCTGAAGCCCCGGGCCCGCATCGTCAGCCAGGCGCTCGTCGGCGCCGAGCCTTACTACCACCTCGACGGCCCCGTCCAGTCGACCGCGAAGGTGCTGGAAAAGGCCGGGATGAAGATGGGCGACATCGACATCACCGAGATCAACGAGGCCTTCGCATCGGTCGTGCTGTCGTGGGCCCAGGTCCACGAGCCCGACATGGACACCGTCAACGTCAACGGCGGCGCCATCGCGCTGGGGCATCCCGTGGGCAGCACCGGCAGTCGGCTCATCACCACCGCGCTGCACGAACTGGAGCGCACCGACAATTCCACCGCGCTGATCACGATGTGTGCGGGCGGCGCGCTGTCCACCGGAACGATCATCGAGCGGATCTAGGGACCCAGTGATTCCGGAAGCCGACCGCATCGCCGCGGCGCAGGCGTACATCAGCGCACTGGCCAGTCATGACGCCGACGCCGTGCCGTTCGCGCCGGGCTGCACCCGCACCGAGGTCGGCCTCAAGACCGGATTCTCGGGAAAGCACCTGCGCCGCAGCCTGAACCGGGGCATGCAGTACCGGGTGATCAGGTCGGTCACTGCGCCGGAGTTCTCCGTCGACGGCGACACCGTGCGGGCCCGCTTCGACCTGTCGACCAAGCCGACCCTGGCCGGGCGCCGCGTCGGAGCGCACGTCGACGAGACGTTCCTCATCCCGGCCGACGACCCGTCCGGGCAGGCGCTGATCCACCACATCCGGGCCGACATCCGCCCGTTTCTGAGCCGATAGGATCCGGCCGTGGCCAAACCCCCACGCCCCCTGAGCCCCAAGCAGGCCGAAGGACTCAACTCCAAGGCCGTCGGCGTCGGCATCAAATGGATGTCGAAGTTCAACACGTGGGCGTTCAAGGCGACCGGCGGGCGACTCGGGTCGAAGTGGCGTGGCGGGTCCAACCGTTTCAGCGCGCCTCCCCCGGTCGGCATCCTCACGACCATCGGACGCAAGTCCGGTCAGCCGCGGGAGAGCCCGCTGCTGTTCCTGCGCGAGGGCAGCCGGGTGGTGCTGGTCGCCTCGCAGGGCGGCCGTGCCACCAATCCCATGTGGTACTTGAACATTCAGGCCAATCCCGACGTCTCGTTCCAGATCAGGAACGAGGTGCTCAAGCTGACGGCCCGCGACGCGACCGACGCGGAGCGCGAGCAATACTGGCCCAAGCTCGACGCGATCTACCCGGACTTCGCCAACTACCGGACCTACACCGACCGCAAGATCCCGATCATCATCTGCGACCCGGCCTGACATTTCGGTGCGCCTGACCGGTTCCAGCCGGTGGGATACTGGTGCGCGTGGGTGTGCTCACCGCGTTCCTTGCGACGTGGTCCCGCGCGCGCTCGACGTTCGGTCAGGGCGACCCGCAGAACGGCGACCCCTACGACCGCAGCGCACAGTTGCGGCAGCTCGAATCCCGCGTCGCCGCGGCCGCCCCGGGCGCGCAGTGGTCCGGCGCAGCGGCGACGGCCTACGGCACGGCCAACGCCGACCACGGCCGCGTCCTCGGCGCCCTTGCGGGCCTCGAGGTGAGCTTGCACACCCAGATCGACCAGTCCGCGCAGGTGGTGAGGACCGGGCGGGGAAACCTCGACGCCGTGCGTCAGTGGGTGATGGCCGCCGCGAGCAGCGTTCCGCAGAACGCCGCAGGCGAACGGATGCTGCTGCCGATCGTGCAGAAGGGCATCGGTGAGGTCGTCGACATCGTGTCGAAGTCCAACAGCGAGTTGAACTCCATCGGCGCCCGGATCGCCGGCATCGGTGAGGAATACCGCGCGCTGAGCATCGGCCAGAAGTTCGGCTCGGGTGGCCCGGGCGAGAACCCCGCCGACCCGAACCCGCCGCCGACCGAGCCCCGGGACGAGTACGAGGAGGCGCTGCGCGAGGCAGGTCTGCTCACCGGGCCTCCTCCCGAGGGCTTCTACAGGGAATGGCTCGAGAACGCCCGGCGTCAGGGCGTGCCGCCGGAGACCATCGTCGACATCGCCCGGCGCCACGACATCACACCGTCGAGCTTCGACGTGCTCGACGGCATGGAGAAGGTCGTCGACAGTGACGGCAAGTCGTTCTTCCTGATCCCGAAAGGCACCCCGGGCGAGGACGCCCGCAAAGCCGCGAAGACGACCTACATCCTCAATGCAGGAACCGATTACGGCGACCACGGCACCGGCAACGACCTCACCCCGGAGCCGTACTCGGCCGACGAAGTGCAACGCATCATCGACCGGCAGGCCGCGAACTCGTGGAGCTACGACCGGGACGTCGACTTCGTCCACGACAACGGTGGCCGACTGATGAGCACGCCGAACGGGATGCTCATGGGGCTGGGGGGCAACGGGTTGCAGGATCTCTACAGCCAGGCGGGCGGATCGACATGGGGGGACATCTTCATGCTCAACATCGACGACCCCGACGATGCGGCCCAGCAACTCCGCGATGTCGCCGAGTCCGGCGTCATGTGGTACAGCGGCGACGACGGCACCGGCTACGCCGGCGCGAACCGGCTCGATCTGGACCGCATGCTCCACCACGAGGAACGCCACTCCCAGCAGTGGGCCGACAGGGGTTACGGCGGTTTCCTGCGGGACTACGGCTGGGAACTGTTCCGAGAGAAGGTACTCGGCAAGACCAACAGGCTCGAAGAAGACGCCGGCTTGTCGGACGGGGGGTACTCGTGATCCACCGGATGCTCACCGTGCTGACTGCACTGGCCGCGGTGGCGGCGACGGTCGTCGCGTGCCAGCGCGACGGTTGGGAGCCCGAACGCGGCGCCCCGTCGCTGCGACCGGCCTTCGGCGCGCGGGTCACCGATGGGCGGCTGCGCATCTGGACGGGATCCCGGTGTACCGCCGCGACCAAGGTCAATCTCGATTTCGCGCCGAACAAGGGCCGACTGCAGCTTTCGGCCCCGCCCGGGCAGACCGCCAGCGTGGAACGTCTGGTGCTGGGCGGACCCTATCCGGGTCTCGAGGTGACCGAGGCACTACCTGAGGGCTTCGACTGGCGCGACGCGGAGTCGTTGCGGTTCTGGATCGTCGGGCATCCCGGTGGGCTCGGGTCGAGAGCCGACATCGACGAAATCGTCGACAACTCAGCACGATATCCCGACGACACGTACTGGTTCCAGGACGTCGGCTGGCTCGGCCCTGCCGAGGTGGCCGAACAGGACGGCAAGACCTTCCTGGCGACCTGCACGCCCGACCCGGCGCCGTGAACGAGCGTTCGCGGGTGGCGCTGCGGGTGGTGGCGGGCGTGATGGGCACCGCGGCCGGCCTGCTGTGGGCGCTGTGCGCATTCGCGGTGGTGAGTTCTCGGTTCGCCACCGATCCGGCCCACGATCCGCATGGTTACGGATTGATCTTCGGCTCGGTGCTGGCACTGGCCAGCGGGCTCGTCGCGGCCGTCGTGGTGCCGTTCGCCTTTCCCGCGCGACGCCGGCCGCGCGTCATGCTGATCACGATGACGACCTACGTCATCTGCTCGGCGCTGCTGGTCACCGCGTGGTTCACCGCGTCGTGACTCACGCGCCGTTGACCGTAGTCTGCGAACCATGACCCCCTCAGCGGACCTTCACTTCTATTTCGACCCTGTGTGCCCATTCGCCTGGATGACCAGCAAGTGGGTGCGCATCGTGGCAGCCCAGCGTGACTACACGGTGGACTGGCGGTTCATCTCGCTGCGAATCCTGAACGCGGACGTCGACTATGCGACGCAGTTTCCCGAACATTACGAGGACGGGCACACCGCGGGCTTGCGGTTGCTACGGGTCTGCGCGCGGGCACGACACGAGCACGGACGAGAGGCCGTCGGGCCCCTGTACGCGGCACTCGGCACCCGGTTGTTCGACACGCGCCGTGACGTCGATCCGCTCTCGGCATCGGAGCAGGGTTCGCGAGGCATGCTGGAGCCTCTGCTACGCGAGGCCGGACTGCCGACGGCCCTCGCAGACGCGCTCGACGACGCGACGTTCGACGAGGTGATCCGAGCCGAGACCGAGGATGCGCTGGCCCTGACGGGCCGCGACGTCGGAACGCCGATCCTGCATTTTCAACCGCCGAGCGGGACGGCGTTCTTCGGACCGGTGATCAGCAGGCTGCCGAGTCCCGACGACGCGGGCCGGCTCTGGGATCACGTGATCGGCCTAGCGAGCTTTCCCGGCTTCGCCGAGATCAAGCGGAGTCTGCGGGAACGTCCCCAGCTGGCGAGCTTCGGTGTCGACACCGAAACCGCCGGCACGGAAGAAGATTGGCACGGAGGCAGTCGCCGCCTGAAGAAGTGAGCGGCCCACGGACGCAGGGGCGGTTCAGGCTCCGTAAACGGGCACCGGCGGGCGCGCCCTGGCGAGCAGGTCGGTGACGACGGGTCCGAGTTCGGCGGGGTCCCACTTGGCGCCCTTGTCGATCTCCGGGCCGTGTGCCCACCCCTCGGCGACCCGGATCTTGCCGCCCTCTACTTCGAACACCTTGCCGGTGACGTCGCGGGATTCCACGCTGCCCAGCCACACCACCAGCGGTGAGATGTTCTCCGGCGCCATCGCGTCGAAGTCGGCGTCCTGGGTCGACATCATCTCTGCGAAAACCGTCTCGGTCATCCGGGTGCGTGCCGACGGCGCGATCGCGTTGACGGAGACGCCGTAGCGGCCCATCTCGGCTGCGGCAACCAGCGTCAGCGCGGCGATCCCGGCTTTGGAGGCGCTGTAGTTCGCCTGTCCCACACTGCCTTGCAGTCCGGCGCCGGAACTGGTGTTGATGATGCGGGCATCAACGCTCTCGCCTGCCTTGGACTTGGCACGCCAGTACGCGGCGGCGTGTTTCATCGTGGCGAAGTGCCCCTTCAGGTGCACGGCGGTGACGGCGTCGAACTCTTCCTCGCTGGTGTTGGCGAACATCCGGTCGCGCACGATTCCTGCGTTGTTGACCAGCACGTCCAGCCCGCCGAAGGAGTCGACTGCGGTCTGGATGAGGCCCTCGGCCTGCGCCCAGTCGGCGACGTTGGCCCCGCTGGTGACGGCTTCGCCACCGGCGGCGACGATTTCGTCGACCACGCCCTGCGCTGCGCTCCCGCCGCCTGCCGGTGAACCGTCCAGCCCGACGCCGATGTCGTTGACGACCACCCGCGCGCCTTCGGCAGCGAACGCCAGGGCATGCGCCCGGCCGATTCCGCCGCCCGCACCTGTCACGATGACCACGCGGCCGTCGAGCAATCCCATCCCGTTGTCTCCTTGCTGTGTTTTCGCGCTACTTGATGTCGGCGGTGGTGGTCGACAGGTAGTGCGGCGGCTCTCCGCCACCGTGCACCTCGAGCGACGCCCCGCTGATGTATGACGCCGCATCCGATGCCAGAAATGCGGTGGCCCAACCGATGTCGGCCGGCTTGGCGAGCCTGCCGAGCGGCACGTTCTTCGAGATCGCGGCAATGGAATCGGCGTCACCGTAGAACAGTTCGGACTGCTCGGTCTCCACCATGCCCACCACCACGGAGTTGACCCGCACCTTGGGCGCCCACTCGACGGCCAGGGTGGCGGTCATGTTCTCCACGCCCGCCTTGGCCGCGCCGTAGGCGACGGTGCCCGGCGTGGGACGCCTGCCACTCACACTGGTGATGTTGACGATCGATCCCCCGGACCCCTGTGTCTGCATCACGGTGTTGGCGTGCGTCGAAACCGACAGCGCGCCAAGCAGGTTGAGTTCAAGGATCTTCCTGCTGAACTTGGCCGAGGCCTCGGCGGCGAGCACGTACGGCGAACCGCCCGCATTGTTGACGACCACATCGAGTCGCCCGTGGTCGGCCACGACCGCGTCGACGAGCGCCTTCACGGCGTCGTCGTCACGGATGTCGCAGGAGTGAAAGTCGTAGGGCGATCCCTCCACAGGACGGCGTGCACATGTCACCACGGTGGCGCCCTGGTCGGCGAAGACCTTGCTGATGCCTGCGCCGACGCCCCGCACACCCCCGGTGACGAGCACGACGCGGCCGCGTAGACCCAGGCTGATGGCACTGTCGACGGCGTCAGTCACTGTGCTAGCGTACCAAGCAAGTGCTTGCTTAGGTAGCCACCCCCATCGAGAGTTCACTGGAGATCTCATGAGCATCACCACGAAGACGGTCGAGCCGGGCATCGTCTCGGTCACCGTCGACTACCCCAAGGTCAACGCGATCCCGTCGCGAGGCTGGTTCGAACTCGGCGATGCCATCACCGCCGCGGGCCGCGACCGCAGTACCCACGTGGTGATCCTGCGCGCCGAGGGCCGTGGCTTCAACGCGGGCGTGGACATCAAGGAGATGCAGAACACCGAGGGCTTCACTGCCCTGATCGACGCCAATCGCGGTTGCTACCACGCCTTTCGGGCGGTCTACGAGTGCGAGGTGCCCGTGGTGGCCGCGGTCAACGGCTTCTGCGTGGGCGGCGGCATCGGGCTGGTCGGCAACGCCGACGTCATCGTCGCCTCCGACGACGCCACCTTCGGCCTGCCCGAGGTGGAGCGCGGCGCGCTCGGCGCGGCGACCCACCTGTCCCGGCTGGTGCCGCAGCACATGATGCGGCGGCTGTTCTTCACGGCAGCCACCGTGGACGCCGCGACCCTTCACCATTTCGGCTCGGTCCACGAGGTGGTTCCGCGTGCCGACCTCGACGAAGCCGCCCTGCGCGTCGCCCGCGACATCGCCGTCAAGGACACCAGGGTGATCCGAGCGGCCAAGGAGGCGCTGAACCTCATCGACGTGCAGAGGGTGAACGCAAGCTACCGCATGGAGCAGGGCTTCACGTTCGAGCTCAACCTGGCCGGGGTGGCCGACGAGCACCGCGATGCGTTCGCGGGCACCGAGAAGCGAGCGGGGACCAAATGACCGACAAGCGAACCACTCTGGACGACGCCGTCGCGTCGATCGAGAGCGGCATGACGATCGGCATCGGCGGCTGGGGTTCCCGGCGCAAGCCGATGGCCTTCGTGCGCGCGCTGCTGCGCACCGACGTCACCGACCTCACGGTCGTCACCTACGGCGGCCCCGACCTCGGCCTGCTCTGCTCGGCGGGCAAGGTCAAGCGGGTCTACTACGGCTTCGTGTCCCTGGATTCGCCGCCGTTCTACGACCCGTGGTTCGCCAAGGCGCGCACCACCGGCGCCATCGAAGCGCGCGAGATGGACGAGGGCATGTTGCGCTGCGGGTTACAGGCCGCGGCGCAGCGGCTGCCGTTCCTGCCGATCCGCGCCGGACTGGGCAGCGATGTCAGGGCCTTCTGGGGCGACGAGCTCAAGACCGTGCGCTCGCCGTACCCCACCGGATCCGGCTACGAAGAGCTGGTGGCGATGCCCGCCCTGAACCTCGACGCCGCATTCGTGCACATGAATCTCGGTGACGCACGGGGTAATGCGGCCTACACGGGTATCGACCCCTACTTCGACGACCTGTTCCTGATGGCCGCCGAGAAGCGCTACCTGTCGGTCGAGAAGGTCGTTCCCACCGAGGAGCTGGTCAAATCGGTTGTGCCGCAGCAGCTGCTGATCAACCGCATGATGGTCGACACAGTGGTGGAGGCACCCAACGGTGCACATTTCACCACCGCCGAACCCGACTACCGCCGCGACGAGAAGTTCCAGCGTCACTACGCGGAGGCGGCGGGCTCCGAGGACACCTGGGCCGAGTTCGTCAGCACCTACCTGTCGGGCAGCGAAGCCGACTACCAGGCCGCGGTGCGCACGTTCGCCGAAGAGCACGCGGCCGCGAAGTCGGCTGCAGAGGGGGCAAGCAAGTGATGTCAGTGACCCGTGCCGAGGTGTGCACCGTCGCGTGCGCCGAACTCTTCCGCAACGCCGGCGAGATCATGGTCAGCCCGATGACCACCATCGTGTCCATCGGCGCCAGGCTGGCACGGCTGACCTTCTCCCCCGACATCGTGCTCAGCGACGGCGAGGCCCGGCTGATCGCCGACACTCCGGCCATCGGCGCTCCGGCCGCGATCGAGGGCTGGATGCCGTTCGGGCGCGTCTTCGAGACACTCGCCTGGGGCCGGCGCCATGTGGTCATGGGCGCCAACCAGATCGACCGGTACGGCAACCAGAACCTGTCGGCCTTCGGCCCGCTGCAGCACCCGACCCGCCAGATGTTCGGGGTCCGGGGAGCGCCGGGAAACACCATCAACCACGCCACCAGCTACTGGGTGGGCAACCATTCCAACCGGGTCTTCGGCACCGGAGTGGACATCGTGTCCGGGATCGGTTGGGACAAGGTCGATCCGGACAACCCGGCCTACCGATTCGTCAACGTCTACCGGGTCGTGACCAACCTCGGGGTCTTCGACTTCAACGGGCCGGACCACCAGATGCGCGCAGTGTCGTTGCATCCGGGCGTCGAGGCCGACCAGGTGGCCGAGAACACGTCGTTCGAGGTTCACGGACTGGACACCGCGGAGACCACCCGGCTGCCGTCGGACGAGGAGCAGCGGCTGATCCGCGAGGTCGTCGACCCGAAGTCGTTGCGGGACAAGGAAGTAAAGTGAGCTCCTTGAAGACCCCGCTGACCGAGCTGGTCGGCATCGAGCACCCCGTTGTCCAGACCGGCATGGGCTGGGTGGCGGGCGCGCGACTGGTGTCCGCGACCGCCAACGCGGGCGGTCTCGGCATCCTGGCGTCGGCGACGATGACGCTCGACGAGCTCAAGACCGCGGTCGCCAAGGTGAAGGCCACCACCGACAAGCCGTTCGGCATCAACATCCGCGCCGACGCCGGCGACGCCAACCAACGCGTCGACCTCCTGATCAGCGAAGGAGTCAAGGTCGCCTCCTTCGCCCTGGCTCCCAAGCCGGACCTCATCGCCAAGCTCAAAGAGGCGGGCGTCGTGGTCATCCCGTCGGTGGGACTGGCCAAGCACGCCAAGAAGGTCGCGGGCTGGGGCGCCGACGCCGTGATCGTGCAGGGCGGTGAGGGCGGCGGGCACACCGGCCCGATCGCCACCACGCTGCTGCTGCCGTCGGTGCTCGACGCCGTCGCCGACACCGGTATGCCGGTGATCGCCGCGGGCGGTTTCTTCGACGGCCGGGGTCTGGCCGCCGCACTGTCCTACGGCGCCGCTGGGGTCGCCATGGGAACACGCTTCCTGCTGACGTCCGACTCCACCGTCCCCGAC
>Ga0209347_1003305_pt1 | contig 19146 bp, 23 predicted proteins | sample AutmiccommuBRH23_FD_187382 | JGI IMG/M metagenome (GOLD analysis project Ga0209347, IMG submission 187382) | Deep subsurface microbial communities from Mt. Terri, Switzerland - Autotrophic microbial communities BRH/23 (SPAdes) (version 2) | ecosystem: Environmental > Aquatic > Deep subsurface >...
CGTCTCGAAGAGCATCCGCTCCACCTGATCGGCGTCGACGGCGGCGCGCTCGACGCGGTGCGGACGGTCGATGAGATCCTCTTCCTTCCGGGCGAGCGCCTCGACATCCTCGTCGAGGGAACACGTGATGAAGGGGCGTTCCGCCTCCTCGACCTTCCGTACGACCGCGGCATGGCGGGGATGATGGGCGGAATGATGGGGGGGGGGATGATGGGCGGCGCACGCGGCGGATCGGGGAGTGCGACACCGACGACGCTCGCGACGTTCGAGTACCGCGGCCGGGCGGAGAAACCCCGAGGTCTCCCGCAGGCTCTGCCGGGAACGCTCGGTGCGCTTCCGAGGCCCGGCGGAGAGACGCGGCGCTTCCAGCTCGGGCAGGGGATGGGAATGGGGCGCGGCATGAGCTTCACGATCAACGGACGGGAGTTCGCCGCGGATCGGATCGACAGCCGCGTGGGGCTCGGGTCGGTCGAGGAGTGGGAGTACGTCAACAACACGCCGATGGACCACCCGATGCACCTCCACACGAACCCGTTCCAGCTCGTGGGGGCGGACGGATCGGTCGATCCGGCGTGGCGCGACGTCGTTCTCGTGCCGGCGAACGGACGGGCGCGATTCCGCGTCCGTTTCGACGACTTCGCCGGCAAGGCCGTGCACCACTGCCACATCCTCGATCACGAGGATCAGGGAATGATGGCGACCGTGATGATGGAGAGTTGAGTCTTGCGACTCGGAGAGAGGAGGTTCGATGCACGGAGGGGAACGTCGGTTCGCAGTCGAAAGTTCGAAATCGAATACGGAGGTGAAGCATGAATGAAAACGAGAAGGTTCTCGATCCGGTGTGCGGGATGACGATCGATCCGGTGAAGGCTGCCGGGACGAGCCGCTACGGCGGGGAGACGGTTTACTTCTGCAGTCTCGGCTGCAAGGCGGCGTTCGATACGGATCCGGAGAAATACGCTCCGAAGCTCCACAACCACGATCGCTGAACGCGGAATCGCGACAGCGAAGAAGGAGAGGGCGACATGGGAGAGAGCTCACAGCGAAGCGAGACGGTGGATCCCGTCTGCGGGATGACGATCGACTCCGCGGCGGCCGCGGGGACGAGCGAGTATCGCGGGGAGACGATTTACTTCTGCAGCGCCTCGTGCAAGGCGAAGTTCGACGCGGATCCCGACAAATACGGCGCGGGATCAGCGAGCCCGTCCGCGGCACCTCCCGCTTCGCGACCGGACACCGCGACCGGCGTGTGGGTCTGTCCGATGGACCCGGAGGTTCGCGAGCCGAAGCCGGGCGCTTGTCCGAAGTGCGGAATGGCCCTCGAGCGTGCGGATGTGCCTCCCCTCACGCAGAAGACCGAGTGGACCTGCCCGATGCACCCCGAGATCGTGCGCGACTCTCCCGGCGATTGTCCGATCTGCGGCATGGCGCTCGAACCGCGTGTGGTCACGCTTGACGACGAGGAGAATCCGGAGCTGAAGGATATGACGCGGCGGTTCTGGGTGAGCACGGCGCTCACCGTCCCGCTGGTCTTGCTCGTGATGGGGCGGTTCATTCCCGGCCTCGGCGCCGTCGAGCGCCTGATGGCGTCCGGAGCTGGCCCGTGGCTCGAGCTCGTCCTCGGGACGCCGGTCGTGCTGTGGGGCGGCTGGCCGTTCTTCCAGCGGTTCTGGCGGTCGCTCGTCAACCGGAGCCTGAACATGTTCACGCTCATCGGTCTCGGCGTGGGCGTTGCCTGGGCCTACAGCGTCGTCGCCACGGTCGCCCCGCAGATCTTTCCGGCGGCCTTTCGCGAGGAGGGTGGCCACGTCGGCGTGTATTACGAAGCTGCGGCGGTCATCGTCACGCTCGTGCTCCTCGGCCAGGTCATGGAGCTGCGGGCCCGAAGCAGCACGGGAGCCGCAATCAAGGCTCTGCTCGGGCTCGCTCCGAAAACGGCGCGAAAAGTCGAAGCCGACGGAGGCGAGCACGACATCCCGCTCGAGCACGTCCAGCCGGGTGATCGCCTCCGGGTCCGTCCCGGCGAGAAGATTCCGGTCGACGGTGTCGTGGTGGAAGGGACCAGCAGCGTCGACGAGTCGATGGTCACCGGCGAGCCGATCCCCGTCGAAAAGAAAGGTGGCGACCCGTTGATCGGCGCCACGGTGAACGGGCGGGGCAGCCTGGTCATGACCGCGGAGCGGGTCGGATCGGAGACGCTGCTCGCGCAGATCGTCAAGATGGTCGCCGAGGCGCAGCGGAGCCGCGCGCCGATTCAGAAGCTGGCCGACGTCGTATCGGGATGGTTCGTGCCGATCGTCGTGGTCATCGCGATCGTGACGTTCATCGTCTGGGCGATGTTCGGCCCGGCCCCTGCGATGGCGTATGCGCTCATCAACGCCGTCGCGGTCCTCATCATCGCCTGTCCCTGCGCGCTCGGCCTCGCGACTCCGATGTCGATCATGGTCGCGACGGGAAAAGGCGCCATGGGCGGGGTGCTCTTCAGGAATGCCGAGGCGATCGAGACGTTGCGGAAAGTCGACACGCTCGTCGTCGATAAGACCGGAACCCTCACAGTCGGGAAGCCGAAGCTCGTCTCCCTCGTAGCGGCTGGCGCCATCGACGAGAACGAGCTGCTGCGGCTCGCGGCGAGCCTCGAGCGCGCCAGCGAGCACCCCCTGGCGGCGGCGATCGTCGCCGGCGCGGAGGAGCGCGGGATCGCGCTCGCCGCGGTGTCATCCTTCGATTCGGTCACCGGCAAGGGGGTGGTTGGCGACGTCGACGGGCGCCGCGTGGCTCTCGGGAACAGCGCGATGTTCGAAGAGCTGCATCTCGACCTCGGCGCGCTTCCCGCCAGGGCCGAGGAGCTGCGCCGCGACGGACAGACCGTCATGTTCGTCGCCGTCGCGGGAGAGGCCGCGGGCCTGCTTGGGGTCGCCGATCCGCTCAAGGAGACGACGCCGGAGGCGATCCGCGCGCTGCATGCCGAAGGGATTCGCATCGTGATGTTGACCGGCGACAACCGCACCACGGCCGACGCCGTGGCGAAGAAGATCGGCATCGACGAGGTCGTCGCCGACGTGCTTCCGGATCAGAAGGCCGAGGCCGTGAAGAGGTTGCAGGCCGAGGGACGGTTCGTGGCGATGGCGGGGGATGGAATCAACGACGCGCCTGCGCTCGCTCAGGCTCAGGTCGGGATCGCGATGGGAACGGGAACCGACGTCGCGATGCAGAGTGCCGGCGTCACGCTCGTGAAGGGGGATCTCGGCCGGATCGTCAGCGCACGGAAGCTCAGCCGGCTCACCATGCGCAACATCAAGCAGAACCTCTTCTGGGCGTTCATCTACAACACGCTGGGCGTTCCTATCGCCGCGGGCGTGCTCTATCCCTTTTTTGGGATTCTGCTCAGCCCGATTCTCGCCGCCGCGGCGATGAGCTTCAGCTCCGTCTCGGTCATCGTTAACTCCCTGCGGTTGCGGAAGGCTCGGATTTGACCAAAGCTTCTCCATGAAAGTGCAGATGCCTACAGCGTTCATTCGCCGAGATTTCCGTCTGTTTGCGCGGCGAATCGCGACGGTTGGCCTTCGTGGCGCGTGAGGATCGCCGCCCGCCACGGCACGTCGAGGCGCAGCGTGACGCAACGCACGAGAGCGTGTGATGTCATTCCTCCGCGCGCACCTGCTGGAACGGTACCGTCTGTCGATGTCGGCTTCGACATCCCGGGCTATCGTGTCGGTCATCGCGGGCGTGTTTGTGACGTGCGCGTCGGCGCTGCACTGGCTCGCGCCGGTCGAGCTTCCTGCGCGCGACGTCCTGTTGCGCGCTCTTCCCGAGCGCGCGGCGCGCCATGTCGCGGTCGTGGCGATTGACGAGGAATCCCTCGAGCGCGAAGGAGCCTGGCCGTGGCACCGCGGCCGGCTCGCAGATCTCGTCGATCGCATCGCGGGCTCGGAAGCCTCGGTCCTGGGCATCGATGTCCTGCTCAACGATCCCCGCGCAGGCGATCCCGAACTCGCCGCCGCCTGCCGACGCATCCAATGCGTGGCCGCGACGACGCTGGACGAGCGTGGCCGGTGGATCCTTCCCGCAGCGGCACTCCGAGGCGACTTGGCTCCCGCGCATGCCGCCTTCGAGCTCGATGAGGATGGCGTTCTGCGATGGATCTCGAGCACGAAGCAGGATCGAAGCGCATCGTATCCGGCGTTCTCCGCAGAGCTTGCGAGGCTCTCGACTGGGAATCCGATCACCGCTGGTGTCGCGCTGATTCCCGGCTTCCGCACACCTCCTCGGTCGGTGCCGGTCGTCTCCGCGACTGCCGTTCTCCGGGGCGATCGCGGTGCGCTCGCGGCGCTGCAGGGACGAACGGTCGTCCTGGGAATCACGGCAGTCGCACTCGGAGACCGCGTCATGACGCCGCGATCGCGCCGTCATCAGACGGATCCGGGCGTTCTGGTTCACGGGGCGGCCGTGGAGTCCTTCCTGACGCGCGACACCTTCCGTGAGCTCTCTCCTCTGGCGGCCGGGGTTCTCGCTGCCAGTCTGGTCTGGCTCGCTGTGCGGACCTCCCGCACGCCGAATCCTCGATTGCGACTCGCTTGCGGGACGGCGCTCATACTCACGCCCGTCGCCATGGCCACAGGGCTGGTCTTTGCGCATACGCTTTCCCCCGTCGTCGCGCCGACCGGCGTCCTGGCGTCTGCGGTGCTGGCGGCAGAGTCTCGCCGAGTGCTCCACCTGATGCGCCATGGCCGCGCTGCTGTCGCGACGCTGGCGAACGACCTGGGAGCACCGACGCATATCGGTGCCGACGTCGGTGAGCGTCTCGAAGTTCTCGCAGCCGCGATCGTTCGCCGTCGAGCGAGAGATCAGGAATCCAAACGCGTGCTCGTGCACGAGCTGAAAACGCCGCTCTCGGCGATGGACAGCCTCTCGCAGCTCCTCACGGAGTTCGATCTGACGTCATCGGAACGCCACCGCGTCGCGTCGCTGCTCGGTGATGAGACGAAAAAACTGCAGGAGATGATCAGCCGGCTCCTCGAGATCGAGCGAGTCGCTCTCCGCGGCCGGGTCGATTCGCTCGCCACAATCGACCTGGGAGAACTGACGTCTTCCCGCACCGCCTTCCTCTCGCGCGGGGTTGCGCGGTCCATCGGCCTGTCGAGCGAGCCGAACATCTTCGTCCCGGGCGATCCCGCTCTGGTCGAGCGCATCATCGACAACCTGGTCGGTAATGCGGCGAAGTACTCTGCGGAGGGATCGCCCGTTGATGTATCCATCCGACGCGACAGTGGCGCTGCGCTGTTGGAAGTGTCGGATCGAGGTCCCGGCATACCACTTGCCGAGCGCAGCCGGATCTTCGGCAGCTTCGAGCGCGGCACGAGTGCCGCCGGCACGGAAGGGTTCGGTCTCGGTCTCGCACTCGTCTTCGAAGCCGTCCGATGGCACGGAGGCTCGGTCGATGTGACAGATCGCGAAGGCGGTGGAAGCATCTTCCGGGTCCGTTTCCCCACCGCCGAAGCTCCAGCAAGGGAGGCCGTCTGATGGCACGCGTGCTCGTCGTCGACGACGATGCCGGCGTCCGCGAATCGGCCGCTCTCGCACTCGAGAAGGCCGGGCATCGCGTGTTTCGCGCCTCGAGCGCAGCGGAAGCTCGCGCGATCCTGCATGACGAGCGCGTGGCCGTCATCCTGAGCGACATCTACATGCCCGGAGAGGACGGTATCGCGTTGCTGCAGTCCGTGGTCTCTGGCCGCAATCCGCCGCTGGTGATCCTAATGACTGCGCGAGGGACGATCGAAACCGCGACGATCGCCGCGCGCATCGGCGCCTTCGACTACATCGCGAAGCCGTTCAAGGTCCGGGAACTGATTGAGCGTGTTCGCGCCGCCGTGACGCCTGGCGGAGAGACGGAGCCTTCACCCGCCACCGCACCGGACTCGATGATCGTCGGCGTCCATTCGTCGATGGTCGACATGTACAAGGCGATCACCCGCGTAGCGCCGCTCGACGTGCCGGTGCTCGTCCATGGCGAGAGCGGCAGCGGGAAGGAGCTCGTGGCGAATGCGATTCACACGTTCGGATCGCGCTCGGACGGGCCTTTCCTTCCGATCAACTGCGGGGCGATTCCCGATACTCTCCTCGAGAGCGAGCTGTTCGGCGCCGCGCGGGGAGCCTATACGGATGCGCGACAGGACCGCCGCGGCGCGCTGGCGCGCGCCGACCACGGAACGGTGTTCTTCGACGAAGTCGGCGATACCTCGCCATCATTCCAGGTCAAGCTCCTGCGATTTCTGCAGGATGGCGTCGTGACTCCACTCGGTTCGGAAAAGTCCTTCACCGTCGACGTCCGCGTGATCGCGGCGACGAATCGCGACATCCGCGGCCAGGTCCGGGATGGGCGATTTCGAGAGGATCTCTTTTTTCGGCTCGCCGGGTACGAGATCGAGGTCCCTCCTCTTCGAAGCCATTCCTCCGACATCCCTCTGCTCGTCGATCACATTCGTCGCCGTCTTCAGGACGAGATGGCACGCGAGTCGATCGCCGGCCCGTCGCAGGGCGTGCTCGACGTTCTCCAGCGGCACGCGTGGCCCGGAAACGTGCGCGAGCTCGAACAGGTCGTGCGGCGAATCGTGATCGATTCCGGAGCGCTCATCGACGTCTCCGAGGCGGCGCGCGTGTTGGCTGCGATGAGCTCCGGCGCCGAGGTCGGCGGATCGGTGGACCGGGCAGAGGAGTCCAGACCGCTATCATCGCTCGAGGACGTCGAGCGCAGCCACATCGTCAGCGTCCTCCGGGCGACCGGCGGGAACCAGACGCAGGCCGCATTCATCCTCGGTATCGAACGAAACACGCTCGCGAGAAAGATCAAACGGTTCGGCATCACGGCCCAGCCGCAACAGGAGTCGACATGACACGAAAAGCAGCTTCTCTGTTCGCCCTGATGGCTTGGGCCTTTCCGCTCCTCGCCCAGGAACCCGTCCAATATCGCTTCGAGAACGTACGCAGCAAAGTCACCCTCGCAACAGGGGGCGCCGAGACTCGCGCTTCGACTGGATCGGTAGCACACGGCGGGGACCGCGTACGGACCGGCTGGCTCGGCTACGCCCTTCTCGGAGCACCTCGCTTCGGAGCGCGCTTCGAAATCTTCGCCGGGTCCGATGTCCGGCTGGCGAGTGAGACTCCCGGAGTGCTCCTTTCGCTCGAGCGCGGCCGGCTGAAGGCGATCTTCGACAAGATCACTGGGGAAGAGCCGCGCATGGTGAAGACTCCCGGAGCGCTCCTGGCCGTGCGCGGGACGCGGTACGGCATCGAGGTGGGACGCGACGGCGCCGCTACACTTGCTGTCTTCGAAGGCACAGTGGAAGTGCGTTCGCCGCTACGCCCCGAACCGCTCCTCGTCCAGGCAGGCGAAACGTGCCACTTCAGCATGTCCATGGGACCGGAATCCATGCCGATGCCGCGTGGGATGGACGAGGCGATGTGGCAACGTCATGGCGCAGGGATGGGCGGCGGCATGATGCCACGCAGTGGCGGAATGGACGGCGCCGGCAGCACCCACGGCGGAAGGAGCCAGCCCCGATCCGGGTCGAGCCATCACGGGCATTGAGGAGTGCTGCGAAATGACGCTGCTGCTTCTGCGAGCGGCCGGACGCGGCGTCGAAACGACGCTGAAACCCTGCCAAACAGGCCGATTGACCAGGCACACCGCTTGAGATGAGGAGTGTACGTCCCGAGCGGACCGCTCGACGACGAGACCACGAATGAATGGAGAAAACACAATGAATCGCATCGGAATTACGATCGCACTTGCATCGACCCTGCTCGTCGCCCCAATGGCGACGGCACAGATGATGGGAGGAGGAAACCACGGCGGTTCCTCCCCCAGGAACGGCAGCAGGCCATTCGGCGGCATGACCCGCGGGACGAACGGCGGGATGAACGGCGGCAGCATGATGGGGGACATGGGCGGCGGAATGGGCCAGTCGCTCACCGTCGGCACCGACGGAGTCGTCTACACGCTCCGCGCTTCAGCGGCGGCGACCACGCAGATCCCTGCGGTCGAGGTGGTGGCAATCCGTCCGACGGGCGCCGTTGCGTGGACCACGAAGATCGAGGGCCGCATGACGCGTCTCACGCTTTCGGACAGCCTCCTTCTCGTGACCAGCGGCAGCGGCGACATGGGAATGGACGGGTGGACGGATGCCGAAGATGACGATGTCTCGCGTCTGATTGCTCTCTCGGTCACTACCGGGTCCGTTCAGTGGCAGCTCGAGCTCGACGGCTTCGCGGGTGCGCTCGAACCGTTTTCCGGCGGGGTCTATGCCCTGGTCATCCAGCACGACGGCGCCAATTCGGGAAACGGGATGCATAACGGCTCGAGGGGAACGACATTGATGAAGCGGTCGATTACCGCGATCGACAACGCCGGCAAGGTGCGCTGGAGCACTGATCTGAACTGAGGAAACACATCTGAAGACTCGCCGCTCCTCGAACCCATCGGGGAGCGGCAGATATTCTCCTGAAGAACAACTTCGGGATCGATCATGCTTTCGGAAACATCGTCCTGCGCGGAACTCACCCGGTCTCAGCGACGGTCCGCGCCTACACCTCTGAAGGCCCGGGCTCATACGGTTCGGCATTCATGGCGATGCCGACCTCGATGGCGATGCGCGGCTCCGGCGGCGGGATGATGGACGACGACCAGTACCCGCTCTACGTCACCGGCCTTCAGCCGCAGCCGCGGGCGCGCGTCAACGTCAGGGTAACGAACTCCGGCTCGGTGCCGATCAGCGGGATCGTCGAGATCCTCGACGCCGACGGGCAGGTGCCGCTGGATGGGCCGACATCGTTTCCATTCATGCTGCGTGCGTATTCGTCGCACAGTTCGGCAACGTGCTCAGCGGAGTCATCAGCCGCCATGGGGACGGCAGCGGCCTGCAACTGCGCCGCGCCTGACTGATGGATCAACGGGCATGGTTATGATGCTCGCCTCCGTCGTCGATAACGTCACGAACGATACGTACGTACTCATGGGCACTGGGCTTCTCATCGTCATGCTCACGCTCGGGATAGGGGCGATCTGGGAGATACTCGAGTATTTTTCTGATCTCGCTTTTGGATACGGCGCACAGGGATCGCCGCTTCTCGACCCACTCGACGACACCATGTGGGATCTCGTGCTCGATGGGGCCGGCGGACTTCTTGGCGGCATATTCGGACCGCTGTACCTCCGGCACTCCAGGCGCAGCCGGGCGCGGCTACGCTATTTCGCCGAAGTGAGTCGGAGTCCAGACCTATGACTCGCCTCACCCAATCGCCGCTCGCCGTGCTGTTCGATGTCGATGGCTGTCTGATCTCCTCGGGGGGCGCCGGCACCAAGGCGTGGCGCCACGCGTTCGAACGTCTCCACGGCATCCCGGCCGATATCGGCCAGTTTACGGAAGCGGGAATGACAGACCCCGACGTGGGCCGGCAGACGTTCGTTCGCGTTCTCGGGCGCAATCCCACGGAGCGGGAGATGGGCCGGCTGCTCGGCGCGTACCTCGAACGTCTCGAAGAGGAAGTGAACCAGTCCGCGGGGTATCGCGTCATGCCAGGCGTCGAGGCGCTGCTCCCCCGTCTGGTCGACTTCGGCATGATGCTCGGAATCGTGTCTGGTGCCCTGGAGGCGGCTGCCCACATCAAGCTGGAACGCGCCCGCCTCAATCGATTCTTCACTTTCGGCGGGTACGGATCCGATTCAGCGGACCGAGCGGAATTGACGCGCCTGGCCATCGAGCGCTGTGGCCGCCTTCACGGGCATGCGCTCAATCCTGCGCGGATGCTGGTGGTGGGCGACACGCCGCGCGATGCAGAGGCTGGCCGAGCCGCCGGCGCGGTCACGGTGGGGGTCGCCACGGGCAAGTACACGGTCCAGCAACTCGAGGCGGCGGGTGCGGACTTCGTGCTCCCCACGCTCGAATCACCGCTGCCCGGCATCGAGGGGCTCCCGCCGCGCTGAGATCGGTCGATGCGTCCGTTACACTGACGGGATGCTCGATCCCGAACACTCTCCGGAACTCGCGCTACTTCGCAGGCTCATTCTCCGGTGGAGGGACGATCCCGGTTCGACGTACCGGACCTGGTTTCTCTGGGAGAAACGGTTGAAGAACTTCCGATCCATCCGACGGGGGTTGCAGCAGGTGATCCGGGAAATGGAGGAAGGGACGTTCGGAAGCAGCTATCGTGGCTCTTCCCTGGAAACCGTCGTCAGATCGATCGCCGAACAGCGGCAGTTGTTCAAAGGAGCCGATCACGCCTTTCTGTGGAAGCCGAAGCTTCGCATTCCGGATATCTACGAGAGCGCTGAGAACCAGCGTTCGTTCGGCGCGTTTCTCGACGTCTGCCTATGCTGCGAGAGCGGCAACGCCATCGTGGAGGCGATACACGCACTCGACTCGAAGTCGATCAAGGGGCTCGGCCCCGCAGCAGCGAACCTGCTCTACTTCCTCCACCCGACCCTTGCCCCACCATCCAATACGGCAATTGTGAATGGCTACAACGCCCTCATGGGAGCAAACGTGAGGCTCGGGAGGTGGAAGGACTACCTCGCGATGCGCGAAGGGATTCTCCGGATCAACAACGCGCATCGCGATCTTCTGTCGAACGACCTCGGCGCGCTTGCAGGCCTGCTGTTCGATATCGGTAGCGGCCGATACGCCGCGCCGCCACGGGAAGCCGAAGACGGGGCGGCACGAAGCGGATGGGAATCCGACCTCCTCCGCGTGCGCGAAGACGCCGCGAAGCTCCGGAAGGCGGCGAAGACGGCCGAGACGGATGACCGCACTCACAGCGAGATTCAGGCGTGGCTTCGCGACCTCGGCCACGCGCTCGGATACGACGTCTGGATCGCCGCGAACGACCAGTCACGCCTCGTCGACTGCAAGCCCTTGGCGACCGGCTGCCGTCGCGATCTCCCGGCGGAGCTCGCGCGGGGAGAAGGGGTCGACGCAGTCCGTCTCATCGACGTTCTCTGGCTCGAGCGCGGCGTGGGGCGTGTCGCAGCCGGATTCGAGGTCGAGCACTCGACCAGCATCTACTCCGGGATCGTCCGCCTCCTCGATCTGGCGCTGGGCGTGCCGGAGCATGCAGTGGACGCGCTGTTTCTCGTCGCGCCTGACGACCGGGAAGAGGAGGTGCGCGCACAGTTGCGACGTCCCGCCTTCCGCGGGGTCGCAAGCCTGTCCATAAAGTATCTTCCGTACGGCGAACTGTCGCGCCATCGAGAGGCGATCGCCCGTTTCGGGCACGGGATCAAACCGATCGAAGCGATCGCGCGCACGTTGTGAGTGCGGCGCAGGCTTGAAGTTGACGGTGATCTCGGTAGCGCGCCGCATAAGGCCCACGTCGCTCGAGCCCGCTTCTGAAGCCGTCGGGGAACGCCAACCGCTCATCGTCTGTTCCGGACCAGTACTTGCAGTATGATTGACCTTTCATGAACCACCGCCGCCTCATTGCCGCAGTCTGGATCACCGGAGCCACCGTGCCGTTCCTGATGGCGACGGTGTTTCTCGTCGGCTGCTGCGTTCTGCCGTTTCACGCCGTCATGCACAGGCTAATGCCCGTCTGCGAGACTGCCGCGAGCATCATGCGTGGCGATCCTGGCGCTGACGGACACGATCACGACGCGGTGCCTCCACCGCCGGGCAGGGAGAAGCGGGAGCCGGTGAAGCGGATCGCCACGGAGGTGCCGGCCCTCTTCCGGCTGGCGGTCGTGCGTGAGGCGGACCGCAGCGTAGCTCCGTCCGCCACCACCGCGTACCGCAGTTTCATCTCCCTCGGCGCCGTGCGCTGCGATCGAGACGTGGGGCTCCACGTCCTCGTCGAAACCTTCCTGATCTGATCCCTCCTTCCGGGCGCGCTTGCGCCGTGGGCACTCGTGTGTCCGCGCGCGGCTCGCGCCAGCACGAGCGCACTCCCAGCATTCATTGCCGCTGGTCCGTCCGTTTGCGACGGCCAGTCATCCCAAAGGAGCTCCACATGAAGCATTGGATCGGTAAGACCACCGCCGGATCGTCGATCGGCATCGCCTTGCTGCTGCTGGTCGTCGCCTGCGGCGGGAAGCAGACCGTCGCCAGCAGGAGCGCTGAAGCGCTTCGCGAGGCGCAGAAGAAAGGCGTTGCGCCCGGCGGCGCGTCCCATGGTGGTCACAGCGCGGCTGCTGGTGATCACGCAACAGCGACTGACACGACGGGTGACCACGCCACGATGACCGGGATGGATCACTCCACCATGACCGCCGGTGAAGGACACGACCAATGAGACGGCGTACGAAGATCGCGATCGGTGTCATCGCCGCAGTCGTGGTGCTGGGCATCACGATAATAATATCGATGGTTCGCAACGGGTTCAGCTCAATGGACGAACCGTCAGCGATGGAGGCCTTCATGGCGACCACCATGCGCCGGATGGCCGTCCCGTCGGATTTGAAAGACGCGAAGAATCCGCTCCCGCTCACGCCCGAGCTCCTCGCTGAGGGCCGCGCCCACTTTGCAGATCACTGCGCCGGATGCCACGGCAATGACGGGAAAGGGCAGACCTCGATGGGGCCGAAGTTCTACCCGAAGGTTCCAGACATGACGAAGGACGACACGCAGTCGCAGTCGGACGGCGCCCTCTTCGCGACCATCGAGAACGGCATCCGTCTGACCGGCATGCCGGCATTCGGCAACGGCACCGCGGAGTCAGCGTATGGCAGCTGGGGGCTGGTCCACTTCATCCGCCACCTCCCGAAGCTCACGCCTGAGGAGATCGCGGACATGGAGAACCTCAACCCTAAGTCGCCTGAAGAATGCATGGAAGCAGCCTTCCTCGCCGGCGGCGAAGAAGGGGCCGCTACGCCAACCACTTCCACTCACAGTTCACCACCACACGGGCATTGACCCGAAAGGAATGACAACTTGAACAAACGAATCGCCGTCCTCTCCCTCCTGTTTCTCTTCACTGCTACGATGGCTTTCGCTCACGCAGGCGAGGTGCACACCTACCTCGGCACGATCACGAGCATCAACAAAGACGGTTCGTTCGTCATGAAGATGACGAACGACAAGGAGCGCACCGTGCTCGTCGCGAAGAGCACGACTTACACGCACTCGGACGGTCAAAAAGCGAAGCACTCCGAGCTCGCCGTCGGCCTGCGTGTCTCCGCGAAGATCTCGAAAGATGGCAAGACAGCCCTCAACGTGAAGTTCACCCCGGCTAAGAAAGCGAAATAGGAGATGCGCATGAGAACGACACTGCTCGCACTGTTGCTCGCAGCGGTCACAGCGACCGCTCACGAGCCGAACAAAAAAGCGCCCGTTGCATTGCCCGTTGCGGCGTCCGGAGCGACGGCACACGATCCCGTCGCCGCGGTGCTGCTCCGCAATGCGCAGGGTTTCGAGTCCGGCGACCTGGCCATGCTGAATACGATCTGGTCCAGCGACGAGGGAGTTACGGTCTTCGAGAGCGGAGGCGCAAACTACGGCTGGGCAGACTACCGCGACCACCATCTCAAGCCCGAGCTTGAAGAGATGAAGAACATGAAGTACCAGCTCAATGACATCAAAACGCGCGTGAGCGGCAACACCGCCTGGGCCACGTTCAAATACGCGCTGTCGGCCGACCTGAAGGAGCGCCATGTCGACGCGAACGGCCTCGGCACTGCCGTTCTCGAGAAGCGAGGCAACGACTGGAAGATCGTGCACTGGCACACGAGTGCCAGGCGCCGCCCGCCAGCGGCGCAACCCACCGCGAACTAGTCAACGGATATGCGCACCGTCATCACCGCCCTCGCGACCATGACCTCCTCGCGGCCGCTCTGCCCGCGCGGGGGCATGGTCCGACACACGCGTCCACTGACCCGTACATGGCCATCCGCGCACTCGTGCAGAGCAACGCCGAGGCACTCGTGCACGGCCATCTCCGCAAACTCGAAGAGATCTGGGCGCCGAACGATGTCGCGTTGTACGAAGACGACATCGTCCGCAACGGATGGCGCGAAGTCGCCAACCACACGTTCCGGCGCAAGCTCGACAGTGGCACGTCCTCACGGTAAGCGTTCTACAACCTTGGGAAAAGGAGCTGTAGCGCCACGCGTGGTGACGCGCCGCCGCCTCGGCGGCTTCGGCACACTGCAACATCTCCGCATGCTCGCCATTGCGCGGAGTCGTGCCGGAGCATGGCCGCTCAGCACGCGACCGAAGCCGTCATTCGGCGTGAAACGTGATGGTCGTCAAGTGGACGTCCCACCGCGCGGCGGTGTCCGCCGACGGCTCGAGAGTCGTGGCCCGGAGCATGTAGCGACCGGCGGCGGGCAACGTGAGACGCACGCGACCCTCAGCGTCGGTGACGGCGCTGGCCGGCTCTTTGGCTCCTTCCCGGAGGAGCGCCACTGGATAGCGCGGGAGCGGCTTGCCTCGGTCGAGGAGCATTACGTCCAGCGTGCCGCCGGACGGAACGCAGGTGGGATCGTTCTGCGGGATGAGCTCGAGACGCATTTCCGCCGGATCGGCCCACGATCGCGAGGAATCGGGCGCGCCGGTCGCGGCGAAGGTCTTTGCGTACTTCATGTAGCGGTAGTCCGTCTGCTCCGCCTTCGAAGTCTGCTGCCATGCGGCGAAGACCTCGTTGGCGTTCGGGATCCCGAGGTGGTCGATGTACTCGCGGACCTGCTCCCGCTTGAGCTTCGAAGGACGCGGATGGAGCACGACCGAATAGACCGTCATGCCCTGGGCCCTATCCGCGCGGAACTCCAGCGCGTGCGCGGCCGGCGCGCCGGTGAGAAGTGCGCCGCGAGCTCGCGCCGCGTGCCACCTTGCGGAAGCGACGCGGTCGGGCGCGATGGCGTGGTCGAGTTTCGGAAACTCCATGCCGCTGGAGAGCGAGAGCGTCACCGGACCCGCCTTCGCACCGCGGAATCGATCCGGCGCCAGCCACGTATCGTGTGCATGGATCGGCGCGGCGAGGAGCAGAACAACAAGCAGGACGAGCGATCGGACGGTCATGGGTGCGGTATTTTCGCACGCCACACCGCGACCTCGTGGCGGAATTTGATTCCAACTTGACGAAGGTCGACACGCAGTCGGTGGGCGCTTTTCTTGCGAGCATCGAGAACGGCATCCGCCTCACGGGGTATGCCGGCGTTCGGCAGTGGAACCGCCGAGTCCGCCTACGGCAGCAGAGACTGGTGCACTTCGTGCGGCACCTGCGAAGCTCACGCCCCAGGAAATCGCGGAGATGGAGAAGCCCAACCCGAAGTCGCCTGAAGAATGCATGGAAGCAGCCTTCCTCGCCGGCGGCGAAGAAGGGGCCGCCATGCCACCCGCTTCCACTCACAGTTCAACACCACACGGGCACTGACCCGAAAAGGAAAGACGACATGCACAAGCGCATCGCAATTCTCGCTCTCTTGTTTCTTTTCACCACCACCATTGCATTCGCTCACGCCGGCGAAGAGCACACCTACCTCGGCACGATCACGGAGCTCAACACCGACGGCTCATTCGTCATGAAGATGACGAACGGGAAGGACCGCACGGTGCTCGTCTCGAAAGCGACGACGTACACCCATGCGGACGGCCACAAAGGCGACCGCTCGGAGCTTGGCGTCGGACAGCGAGTGTCCGCGAAGATTTCGAAAGACGGGAAGACGGCCCTCGACGTGAAGTTCAGTGTGCCGAAGCAGACGAAGTAAAAGAGCGCGCCGGCACAATCGAGAACGAGTTCGCAATCGCCTCGAGAGTTGCTCGTGGCAACGACGCACTATCCGAGTTCACAAAAGAGAAGGAGTCATTCGATGGAACAGAACGACAAGATGATGAGTATGGGCTGGGGCCGCTTCGCGGCAATGATCGTGACATCCACGGTCATCATGTTCTTCCTGATGTATCAACTCGTGTATTCGGTCGACCACGCGACGTTCAGTGTGAACCGGCTGGTCGCGTCACTCGTCATGGGGTGCGTGATGTCAGTCATCATGCTCGGCTTCATGTGGTCGATGTACAAAGGGCTTGGAACCAAGATCGCGGTGCTCGTCTTGGCGGGTATCGTCGGTGCAAGCCTCCTATACGTGAATCGTACCCAGGCGTTGATCGACGACACGCGATTCATGAAGTCGATGATTCCCCATCACTCGATTGCGATCAACAATGCGCGGAGGGCGAGCATCAGTGACCCGCGGGTGCGCGAGCTGGCGGACCAGATCATCCAGTCACAGGTTCGCGAGATCGCCGAGATGAAGCTGCTGATCAAGGACATCGACGCGAACGGAGAGCGAGGAACCACGGCGTTGCCGCCGCGCTCCACAGCGATCACCCCAGAGATGGAAGAGAAGATTCGAAAGGCCGTTCAGTAGGTCAGCCGGAAGGCGCGTCCCCGTCAGGATATCCAGGCACGGCAAGACCGCTCTCAAGCCCGAGATCGACGAAATGAGGAATGTGAAGTATCAGCTCAGCGACATCAAGACGCGTGTGAGCGGCAAGATCGCCTGGGCCACTTTCAAGTACGCGCTGTCGGCTCACCTGAAGGGGCGGCATGTCGACGCGAACGGCCTCGGCACTGCCGTTCTGGAGAAGCGCGACAGCGACTGGAAGGTCGTTCATTGGCGTACGAGCGCCTCCCGATCCAAACTCACCGAGAAGAAACCGTAGAGTCGACGCATTGTTCAACGAAGGAGATGAAATGAATCGAGCATTGCTTATTGGCTTCTGTTCCGTCGTTTTGCTGAGCGCCTGCCAGCGCAGCGAGACCACCGCGGTCACGGACACATCCACAACCCTGGCCACCGAGACCGCCGGCTCCCCGGCTACCGAAACATCCGCAACTCCGACAGCCCAGTACGACCTGCAGTTCATCGACTCGCTGACCAGGCATCACCAGATGGCCATCGACATGGCGACTATGGCTGCTCCCAAATTCGAGCATCAACCGCTCAAGGACGCCGCGAAGACGACGGTGGACGATCAGACGAAGGAGATCGCCCAGCTCCGTCAGTGGCGTGATCAGTGGTACCCGGGCGCGGCGCCAGCGGAGAACATGCAACTGCCGGGCATGTCCTCGACGAGCATGGATATGAGCCATATGCAGTCCATGACCGGTCACGCGCTCGACATGATGTTCATCGACATGATGATTCCGCATCACGAAGGCGGCCTGGCCATGGGTCAGGATGCTCTGGCGAAAGCGGAACATCCGGAGATCAAGGAACTCGCGCAAAACATGGTCGAGAAGCAGAAGAAAGAGATCGATCAGATGCAGCAGTGGAAGAAGGAGTGGGCGAAGTAATAGCCTCCAGTTAGTCCGGGTGGGGAGAGACATCTTGAGTGGATCGAGCTGCTCACAACGAAGTTGCGACAGTTGGACCCTGATTGATGCTCGATGTGCCGCCGAGGTGATCGCAGGATGCTTACGCTTCTCGCTGCGGTGACCCCCGAGGATCGACGATAGCCACCGCCGAGCGGTGCCGTTCGAGTAATCGGCCGCATCGCTCGACAGTGGGGTTGCACAGTTTCGGGGAGGACGAGATTCGCTCTGCGTTGTGCTAGCAGCGTGAGCCGGAAGATCGTCAGGCGCTCGTCGCGGACGACGGCCCCGGTAAACAGCCTGCCAGGACTAGGCGATGTGAGGGCTTGTGGAGTCGGGGGGTAATCGAGCTCGGGACCTGGCCAGTCACGTGTCCCGAGACGGCACCGGAAGCCTTTCACGCGACTAGAACCCGTAGTCGCTATGGTCGGACGAGCGCCGGTGCCGATGTTTTCGCTCCCGAGGTTGCGGCGCTCGCGTCGAGCAGTGAATCGTCGACGTATGCGCGATCGGTGGTACTCATCATGAACGCGCTCTTGCCGTTCGCGGGGTCCCTGAGGACCCGGCCCGGCCAGGGCCGGCCTCGGCGCGTCCCGGAAGGCCTTTAGCGCGTCGGCTGCAACATCAGACGGCAAGCCCACGCGGTGACGAAGTACGGGTATTCGCGATCGTGCGTACGCTTGATTTCGATGGAGCAGCCAGGCAGCTCCTTGAAGATGGCGTCCTCTTTGCCCAGCAGCGCCTCGAGCTCGCGATCGTTCATCAAGACACGCAACTCGTCCTTCTGGGCGGAGGAACGCTTCCGCGAGGATTTCACCTTCATTACGCCGGAAGCGGCGCGCACGCTCGTCGCGGCAGGGGTCAGACTCGTCGGCATCGACTATCTCCCAGTGGAAGTGTTCAAGTCGGCGAACCACGACACACATAAAGTGCTAATCCGTTACGGGGAAACCGAGGTGGTACCGGCCCGCCGGCATTTCGCCGCCGCTGCAGCAGGGGACGAACCATGTTTGGCGTGGCCCCCCCTCGTCAGCGTCGCGCCTCCGCCGCGTTCTCAGAGCACCTGCCGCTGGTCCATTCCGCCGCAGCCGTTCTCGCGGATCGGACGCGTACATCCGCCGTTGTAGCAAGAGTCGCCGCTGAAGCCTCCGGGATTCGCCGCCGCCAGCCAGTCCCTGGCCGCCTGTTGCACCTGCGCCACCCCGTATCCCTTCTCGGTGATGAGCCAGGCGCTCAGGCCCCAGGCGGCCTTCGCCATGTTGCACGGGCAGCAGCAGGTGGCGAGGGGGTTGTTTGAGCAGCAAGGCGCGGGAATCGATGCAAGCGCCTCGACCTTCATGCGCTCCTGCTCCGCCGTGAGACGGATCGATTGGTAATACGCGATGAAGCGCTCCGTTTCGTCACGCTTGCCGGAGAACGTGACGTCGGTGCGAGTTGCTGCAACTGGTGACGCCGCGGGTGGCGTGGTGGGCAAGCTCGGCACTGCTGCCGAAACCGCGGTCTTTGGAACAGCGCCGCTCTGCGCCGGCTGCTCGTGGCTTGCGTGGGCGTCGCGCACTCGTGCTGCGTCCTGCCCGCAGGCGATGCTGAGCATGGCGGCGGCTACGACGACGAAGGTGAGGCTGCGGCGAGAGAAACGTTGGGGCATGGTCAATCTCCTTTGTAGATCGTCGGGCCAGTCGCACGCGGCTCCGGGGAGGCAGCCGACGGGCCCTGAGTCAACAGGTATGTGAGGATCGCTTCGATGTCGCGGTCCGTCAGGCGCGCGCCCCACGCCGGCATGTCGAGCGGCGGTCGCGGCCCGGCGGGGTCGAGGCGTGAGGAGCGCCGCCCCTCGCGCACGAGGTT